>Ga0207670_10001129_pt1 | contig 14054 bp, 13 predicted proteins | sample KBSS23HmetaG_FD_184339 | JGI IMG/M metagenome (GOLD analysis project Ga0207670, IMG submission 184339) | Switchgrass rhizosphere microbial communities from Kellogg Biological Station, Michigan, USA - KBS S2-3H metaG (SPAdes) (version 2) | ecosystem: Host-associated > Plants > Roots >... | reverse complement strand
GCCGCCCGCGAAAAGGAGAAGCTCCCGGAGAGCCATCGAAGCGGCGCGGCGAGCGACGCGACGCGGAACCGCGAGAGCGCGGCGCGAAACCGGCGCGGCGCCGCACGTTCTCCTCCGCGCCGCCGGCGCGCGGTCCCAAGACGAAGCGCGCCGGCGCGACGAAAGCGAAGGCGAAAGGGAAAGCGAAGGGGAGCACGAAGGGCCGAAAGCGCCGCTGAGCGGCGCGCTCGACGTCTTTTCAGCGCGGCCGCGCGACGCGAACCGGGGCGAAGCGATCGGCCGTCGTCCCGTCGCCGAGCTGGCCTTTGCCGTTGCTCCCCCAGCAGAAGAGCGAGTCATCGCGGCCGAGCGCGCAGACGAAGTCGGCCCCCATCGCGACGTCGCGCGCGGGCGGGATGCCGGGCACCGGCGCGGCGAGCTCCTGCACGCTCTGCACGCCGCGGCCGAGCTCCCCCTCCGTGTTCGATCCCCAGCACCACACGGCGCCGGACGCGAGGAGCGCGCACGCGTGCGACTCGCCGGCGTCGACCTTCACCGCGCCCGCAACGAAGCGGGCGGCGACCGGCTCGACGTGGTTGTTTTCGTCCGGGTTGATCCCGAGCTCCCCCTCGTCGTTCCTCCCCCAGCACTGCACCGCGCCGCCGCCTTCCGCAGCGCACCCGAACGAGTCGCCCGTCGCGACGGAGCGCGCCCCCGCGATCGGCGGCGCGTCGAACGCGACCGCCCCCTCGCCGCCCCACGGCCCTTCGCCCCAGCAGCGGACCTTGCCGTCGGTCATCCGCGCGCACGCGTGCGCCGACGCGGCGTCGACCTCGCTCACGCCCGCGGAGGGGGCGCCGCGCTCGACCGCGCTCGTCCCCCAGCAGCGCGCCGCGCCGTCGGCCGTGCGGACGCACGCGACGTAGCCTCCGGCGCGGATCGACGCGGCGCCGCGCACCCCGGCGACCGGCGTCGGCCGCACGCGCGACGCGGCCCGCCCGTCGCCCAGGATCTTGCCGCTCCCCCAGCAGAGGACCGTCCCCCCCTCGGCGCGCGCGCAGGTGAAGCTCGCCCCCGCCGCGATCTCCTCGACGCGCCCGAGCCCCGCGACGTCGACGCCGGCGGCGCTCACCTCGCCGGCCGCCCCCGCGTCGCCGAGCTCGCCGTTGCGATCGCGTCCCCAGCACCGCACCGCGCCGTCGCGGTACAACGCGCAGGCGTGGAAGTCGCCGCACGCGATCTGCGCGATCGCGCCCCCGGGGCGGAGCGACTCCGTGGCCGCGGCCGGAGGCGCGGGGCGAGCGCACGCGGCGATCGCGATCGTCGCGGCGAGCGCCGCCGCTCGAGACGAGAGTGCTGGCACGGTCGTCAGAATCGGTACCCGCCGGTACCGTAGAAGCCGAACGAGTTGGGGCTCCCGCCGCCCTCGCCCGTGTCCGCAAAGAGGATCGTGTAGCGCAGGTCGAGCCCGGCGAACGCTTGCTCCGTGATGTTGTAGACCCCTTGCACGCCCGGCCAGACCGCCGCCCGGGTCGTGCTGTCACCCCCGAACTTCAGGTCGCCGCTGGCGAGCCCGAGGCCGAGCCCCATGTACGGGCGCACGGTGAACTGCTGGACCGCGAAGTCGTAGCCCGCCTCGGGACCGATCATGAAAATGCGCCCGCTGAGGGAGACGGACCCGCCGAGCGGCGAGGGGAAGTTGTACGACGTGCCGAAGTTGTACTGGGCGAGCCCGCCGACGTAGAGGTTGAAGGGCAACGTGTAGCCGCCGCGCGCGCCGATGCCGAAGCCATAGATGTTGAACGAGTCGGTCCCGCCCGCCGAGATGTTGTTGATGCCGTAGCCGAGGAGCCCCGCGACGCTGACCGGGTGGGCGCTCACCGCGGCCGCCGCGTCCACCGTCCCCTCGGCGGACGCTGCGGAGACCATGAGGACGCTGGTGGCGACGAGCGGGAACACGATGGACATGCGCATGGGGACCTCGCGAAGAAGAATGACCAGACGAAAAGAGGCGGCAATCGCGCCGCGCTCCTTTGGACGACTGGATACCGCCGATCATTCGATATCGGAAGATCCCTAAGCCCTAAAACACCAGCTCCGCCCGTGGATCGGGCTCGTCGGCGGTGGCCGCCGCGAGGTCGTCGATGAGCGCTAGAACCGTCGCGCTCCGCGACGCGGGGACGCGCACGAGGAAGTGCACGTAGAGATCCCCCGCGGTCTTCCCCTTCTTCGCCACACCCTTGCCGCGCACGCGGAGGACGTTGCCGCTCTGCGTCCCCTCCGGGACCTTGAGGCTCACGCTCCCGTCCGGCGTCGGCACCTTCACCTTCGCGCCGCGGTACGCCTCCGGGACGGTGATCGGCAGATCGAGGTGCAGATCGTCCCCTTCGCGGCGAAAGAACTTGTGCGGCTCGACGTGGATGACGAGCAGGAGATCGCCCTGCGGACCGCCGTTCGGCGACGCCATCCCGTGGCCCGCGATCCGGACGCGGCTCCCCTCGGCGGCGCCGGCGGGGATCCGCACCGTCACGGGCTCGCTCTCGCCGCTCGGATTGAGCTGCAACGTCGCGCCGCGCACCGCCGAGACGAAGTCGATCGTCACTTCCGCGGTGAGGTCCTCGCCCTTCCGCGGGCCGCGCGGGCGCGGCGCGCGCTGCCCGAAGAGATCGCCGAACATGTCGCCGATCCCGCCGCGGCCGCCGGCGCCCGCGTTGCCGAAAAGGTCCTCGAGGCGGACCTGCGATCCGTCCACGGTCCCTGTCCAACCGCCGCGACCGCCCTGCTGCGTCGACCACTGCTTGTACGCGCGCGCGCGCGCCGGATCGAACCCCTCGCGGAGCCCCTCCTCGCCGAACTCGTCGTAGAGCGTGCGCTTCTTTTGATCGGAGAGGACGTCGTACGCCTGGTTCACCGCCTTGAACCGGGCCTCGACCTGCGCGTTGCCCGGGTTCTTGTCGGGGTGGAGCTTCTGCGCGAGCTTCCGGTAGGCCTTCTTGATCGCGTCGGCGTCGGCGTTCTTCGGGACGCCGAGCACTCTATAGAGGTCTTCGGCCATGGCGTGCTGTCTCTGGCGCGCAAGGTAAGTCGCACGCGCCGCTCAAGCAATCGCGATCCGGGTCATCCACCGTCGCGCCAGCGCGGGAGCGCCGCCACGTCCGGGAGCTCCGGCTCGATCCGCCACGCGCCACCCTCGCGGGCGCATTGGACCAGCGCCCGCTCGCTCGTCGCGTCGTCGCCTTCGACCCGGACGGTCGCGCTGTCCCCCTGGAGGGTCGCGGTCATCGTCTTCGGCCGGAACTTCAGACCGAAGCGCCCCTCGGCGAGCATCTCGTACGGCTCGACCCGTCGACCCTGCGTGCGGCTCGCGCGCTCCGATCGCTCCGCGAGGTTCGCGCGCGCCGCCGGCCCGAGGAGCGCGTAGGCCTCGCGCGCCGCGTGCGGATCGTCGATCGACGCCTCCATCCGCTCGAGCCAGAGGCGCACGACCCCCTCCGGCGTCGCGTCCGGTGCGGCGCGCGTACACGCGACGGCGATCAGCGCGAAGATCGAGAGGGCGCGGCGCACGGGCGCTCGTTATAGCCGGAAAGGTGCCGCAAAGTGGTCCCGCCTCGATCGCGGCCGATATGCTCGCCTCGTGAGCGTCGCGACCCAGCGTCCGGTTTTGCTTTCGTGGCCGGGGAGGCAGCGCGGGCCCGCCGTGGCGCGGGCCGCGGTCCCCCCTCGGTCCCATCGATCCGAGGCGCCCGACGCGGCGCCGCCTTTGCTCGCGTACCGCGGAGGCGCGGGCGAGCTCCACCACGGCGACAACCTGGCCGTGCTCCGCGCGCTCGCGGAGAAGCACGCCGGGACGGTGACCCTCGCCTACCTCGATCCGCCGTTCTTCACCGGGCGGGTGCACCGCGCCGTCGACCGCGGGCGGCTCGCGGGAGAGCGCGAGGAGCGCGACGCGTTCGACGATCGGTGGTGCGACCGCGCCGCGTACCTCGAGGCGCTCGCGCCGCGGCTCGTCGCGGTGAGGGAGCTCCTCGCCGCGCATGGATCGGCGGTGGTCCACGTCGACCCGAAGACGAGCCACTACGTGAAGGTCCTCTGCGACGAGATCTTCGGCGACGAATGCTTCGCGAGCGAGATCGTGTGGCGCTACCGGCGATGGCCGTCGAAGACGCAGAATTTCCAGCGCGTCCACGACGTCCTCCTCCGCTACCGGAAGGACGCCGCGACGGCCCCTCGCTGGACGACGCTCTACGAGCCGCTCGCGACGTCAACGCTCGCGACGTGGGGGACCGGGAAGCAGCGCGCGGTCGTCGAGGACGGCCGCCGCGCGCGATCGTCCACCACGGCAGAGCCGACCCGCGGCGTCCCGCTGGGCGACGTGTGGGAGATCGGCGTGATCGCGCCGGTCGCGCGCGAGCGGACCGGCTACCCGACGCAAAAGCCGGAAGCGCTCCTCGAGCGGCTCGTGGACGCGCTCACGCTGCCGGACGACGTCGTGCTCGACCCGTACGCCGGGAGCGGGACGTCGCTCGCGGTCGCGGCGCGGCGGGGACGGCGTTTCATTGGAATCGACGCGAGCGATGTCGCGGTCGGCATCGCCCGAGCCAGACTTGAGACCCTGGGCGACCGGGCGTACCCTCGCGTGCAACGCTCCCCATGACTTTCTCGTTGAAGCAGGTGTACGGCGCGCTCGTCGTGATGGCGGCAGCGCTCGTGGCAGCCGCGCTGTTCAAAGACGCCGCAGTTCCTCTGGTCGGGCTCGGCATCGTCGCGCTGGTCGCGATCGGCACGAGCGGGGGCGGCGCCAGCGCGCCGGTCACCGGCCTCGTCGACGCGCTCCGCGCCGCGTCCGCCGGCGATCGCGTCGACGCTCCGGCCAACGTGAGCGGCGAGATCGCCCGCTTCTACGACGAGCTCCAGTCCTTCGCGCAGAAGCGGCGCAAGGAGACGAGCGCGTTCGACGACCGCGACAACGAGCTCCGCGAGACGTCGCGCGCGATCGACGAGGTGTCGCGGAAGCTGAGCGACGGGATCTCGACGAGCCTCGGCGCCGCCGACGAGACGTCGCGCCTCATCAAGGAGATGGCGGGGGCGATCCGCGAGATCGCGACGCACGTCGAGCAGCTCACGTCGAGCGCCGAGGAGTCGAGCTCGTCGATCCTCGAGATGACCGCGACGAACGACGAGGTCGCCGAGAACGTCGGCGAGCTCGCGGGGAGCGTCCGCGAGACGGTCAGCTCGATCGAGGAGATGGCGTACTCGATCAAGGAGGTCGCGAAGAACGTCGACGCGCTCTCGCTCACCGCCGAGGAGACGAGCTCGTCCATGAACCAGATGGACGTCTCGATCGACCAGGTGCAGTCGAACGCCAACGAGACGGCGCGACTGTCCGAGGAGGTCGCGCTCGACGCCGAGAAGGGCGCCGAGGCCATCCTCAAGACGATCAGCGAGATCTACCGCATCAAAGAGAGCTCCCAGGAGGCTGTGGCGGTGATCAGCAACCTGGGTTCGCGCATCGAAGCGATCGGGCAGATCGTGAACGTCATCGACGACGTCGCCGAGCAGACGAACCTCCTCGCGCTCAACGCCGCGATCATCGCGGCGCAGGCCGGCGAGCAAGGGAAAGGCTTCGCCGTCGTCGCCGACGAGATCAAGGACCTCGCCGAGCGTGCCGGCGCGAGCACGCGCGAGATCACCGATCTCATCAAGACGGTGCAGGCCGAGAGCAAGAACGCCATCGCCGCCGTCGAGCGCGGCGCGCACAACGTCGACCGCGGCGTCGAGGTGTCGAACGAAGCGGAGCGCGCCCTCAAGAAGATCCTCGAGAGCAGCCAGAAGTCGACGAACATGGTGCGCGCGATCGCCCGCGCCACCGTCGAGCAGGCGAAGGGGTCGAAGCAGGTCACCGACGCGATCGGGCGCATCGCCGAGACGGTGCAGCAGATCGCCGCCGCCACCGCCGAGCAGGCGCGCGGCTCCGAGCTCATCATGAAGAGCGCGGAGAAGATGCGGCTCATCACGCAGCACGTCGAGCGGAGCTCGCAGGAGCAGGCGCGCGGCGGGCGTCAGATCACCGGCGCGATCGAGAGCATCTCGAACATGGTGAACCAGCTCAACGTGACGCACAGGAGCCAGTCGCGCGGGAGCGAGCAGGTGTTGAACGCGGCGGCGCGCATGGAGGAGAGCGCGCGCAACCAGGAGGCGTCGCTGCGCCTGCTCGCGTCCGCGATCGATCGATTGAGAAGGTCGGCATGACGCCGCACCGGGTCGCGTTCGTCCTCGCCGCCGCCGCCAGCGCGTGCGGAGGAGACGGCGCGCCCGGGATCGCCGACTCCGGCTCCGATGCGCCGATCGACGCGTCCCGCCCCGACGCGCCGGCCGACGCGTCTCCGCCCACCGATGCGTCCGCGGGCACCGACGCCGATCCGACGGGCATCACGTCGAACTCGATCCCGTGCGGCGCCGACACGTGCAACACGTACCAGGGCGCCGTCTGCTGCGTCGGGCCCCCTCCCGCGACGCCGTTCTGCACGACGGGCCCGTGCCCGGCCGGCGACGACACGTACGGGTGCGACGGCCACGAAGACTGCAGCGGGACGGAGCAGTGCTGCGTCGCCGGCCAGCTCACCGGTACCCCGACGGGCCGGAGCTCGCGGTGCGTCGGCGACTGCCAGTACCCGACGCGGAGCACCATCTGCCACGAGGACAAGGACTGCCCCACCAACGCTGCGGTGTGCTGCTTCCACGCGAGCGGCCTCCCCGCCGCCGGCGACTGCCGCCCGTCCTGCTGACGAGCGGCATCACGCGGCCTACTCGACGGTGACCGTCTTGGCCAGGTTGCGCGGCTGGTCGACGTCGGTCCCCTTGAAGTCGGCGATGTAATACGAGAGGAGCTGCAGCGGGAGGACGGTGAGGAGCGGGAGGATCTCGGCCGGCGCTTCCGGGATCTCGATCACGTCGGGCTCGGCCCCGGCGCCGTGCTGGAACGGCGACACGCGCGTCGGCATCGGCATCGATCGCGGCGCGAGGAGGCCGGCGACCTCGTCGTCGCCGCGCGAGCAGACGGCGATCACCTGCCCCTCGCGCGCCTTCACCTCTTGCAGGTTCGAGATCGTCTTTTCGTAGTGCGCGTCGCGCGGGCACAGGACGACGACCGGCATCTCCTCGTCGATGAGCGCGATCGGCCCGTGCTTCATCTCGCCGGCCGCGTACCCCTCGGCGTGGATGTAGCTAATCTCCTTGAGCTTGAGCGCCCCCTCGAGCGCGATCGGAAAGCCGGTGCCGCGGCCGAGGAAGAGCATGTCGCGCGCGCGAGAGTACTTCTTCGCGATCACCTGGATCGCGGCGCCCCCTTCGAGCACCTCGCGCATGTACTGCGGCGTCTTGACCAGCGCGTCGCAGATCCGCTGCCCCTCCGACGCGGGGAGCGTGCCGCGCCGCCGCCCGAGGTGGACGGCGAGCATGAGGAGCGCCGCGAGCTGCGTCGTGAAGCACTTGGTGGACGCGACGCCGATCTCGGGCCCCGCGTGGGTGTAGAGCGCGCCGTCCGACATGCGCGGGATCGCGCTGTCGAGGACGTTCGCCACCGCGAGGACGTGCGCGCCTTGTGCCTTCGCCGCCTTGATCGCCGCGAGCGTGTCGGCCGTCTCGCCGCTCTGGCTCACCGCGACGACGAGATCGGTCGGCGTGAAGACCGGATCGCGATAGCGAACCTCGCTCCCGATCTCGACCGTCGCCGGGACGCGCGCGAGCTGCTCGATCCAGTAGCGCCCGGCCATCGCGGCGTGCGCGCTCGTCCCACAGGCGACGAAGTACACGCGACCGATCTTCTTCGCGAGCTCGGCGGAGACGCCGATCTCCTCGGCCACGATGTCGCCCGCCTGGAGATCGATCCGCCCTCGGAGCGTGTCCTCGATCGCGCGCGGCTGCTCGTGGATCTCCTTGAGCATGAAGTGCTTGTAGCCGCCCTTCTCCGCCTGCGACGCGGACCAGTCGATCCGCTTCGACGGCCGTTTCACCTCGGCGCCGTCGAGCTTGGTCAGCCGGAGCTCGCCTCGCTTGAGCGACGCGACCTCGCCGTCCTCGAGGAAGATCACGTCGCGCGTGTGCGAGAGGAGCGCCGGGATGTCGCTCGCCGCGAGCATCTCGCCGTCGCCGACGCCGAGCACGAGCGGCGACGCGTCCTTCGCGACGACGATCTCGTCCGGCGCGTCCTTGCTCACGACGGCGATCGCGTACGCGCCGCGCACCATCTTCAGGCTCGCGCGGACCGCGTCCGCGAGCGACGCTGCGCCGCCCTTGAGCGACTGATCGACGAGGTGCGCGACGATCTCCGTGTCGGTATCGCTCACGACCCGGACGCCTTTGGCCTCGAGATCGCGCCGGAGCGCGACGTGGTTCTCGATGATCCCGTTGTGCACGACCGCGACCGAGCCGGCCGCGTGCGGGTGCGCGTTCACCTCGCTCGGCCGCCCGTGCGTCGCCCATCGCGTGTGGCCGATCCCGGTCGTGCCGCTGAGCGGTGTCTTGCGCAGCGCCGTGTCGAGGTTCGTCAGCTTCCCGACGGCGCGCACGATCTCGACGCCCCGGCCGGTGTGGAGCGCGAGCCCCGCCGAGTCGTACCCGCGGTACTCGAGCTTCCGGAGACCATCGACCAGAATGGACGCGCAGTCCTGCGCGCCGACGTACGCAACGATTCCACACATCTTGGTTTTGTCTCCCGCGCCCGAGCTGCCGTGAAAGTTGAACGCCGCGACGACCGCGCCCGTATCGGTTCGTCTGCGCCGGCTCGTACTTTTGGATGCACGAGGGCGGCGGAGACGGCTCGACGAGCGCGTCAGCGGTCGCAGGATAGCGGAGGCAGCTCCGCTTGGTGAGTACCGTCGGCGATGAGGCGCGCGCTGGCGAAGACGGCGCGGAAGCTGTCGATCCGCGACATGATGCTGGTCGCGCGGGTACGCTCGTCGCCGTCCATCGCGCTCAAGCTGACCACGCCGACCACCTCGTGGCTCCCGCGCGCGATAACCGGGCCACCGGAGTCGCCGGGGCAGATCGACGCCTGCAGATCGAACGTCCCGGCCGTCAGCCCGCGGACCGAGCCACCTACCCGCACCGACCGATGGATCCCGTCCGGAGACATCGCGCACCGGCCGAAACCCACCGGATCGAGCACCTCGCCGAGGCGCGGCGGCTCGTCGAGGCGCGGCGTCAGCGTCCCGAGGCCCACGAGCTTTCGCTCGAGGACGAGGATCGCCACGTCGCCCGGCCCGCCCGACTCACCGCACGGCGGGGCGACGACGTAGCTCACCCCCACGTCCCCCCACGCCAGATAGTCGCCGCCGAGCTCGATCCGGAGCGCCGACGGCGGGAGCGACTCGTGCCGGTACTCGCCGCGGTCGCCGCGCTGGACGACGCAATGGTGCGCCGTGAGGACGAGATCGTCGTCGACGAGCGTCCCGGAGCAGATCATCCGCGGGCCGACGACCCTCACGATCGCGTCCTCGGGGACCGCGAGCGCGAAAGGGGGCGGAAAAAAGCGGATCGGCGGCGCGTCGTCGGAGTCGGCGTTGGCCGCGGGGCGCACGCTCGGCCGCGCCGCGCGGACGCACCCCGCCGTCGCGCTCGCCACGGCGAGCGCGAGCATCGCCGCGAGGATCCGGGCTCCCGTCCTCCAGGGCCTTGGAGGCCGCGCGGTCATTGAAGGGCGAGCTTCGCCTCGCGCGTCGCGTTGTGATACGCGATCGCGCTCGCCTCGGGGTGGGCCTGTGCGTCCTCGACGCCGAGGCCGACGAGCTCACGCAAGATCTCGGCCCGGCGCGTCGCGGACGCGAGGAGCCACGTATCGCATCGGCTCACGCCGTCGGCTGCCGGCGCGCACGACGCGAGGACGCTCTCTTCCGCCGCGAGCGCCGCCGCCGAGCGCCCCTCCTCGAGGAGCGCGCGCGCGTACACGTGATCGAGGATCGGCTCGGAGCGCACCGCGGCGGGCGCTGCCTCGACGACGCCGATCGCCAGCCCGGGGAGATGTGCGTCGAGGTAGGCCTGGGCGAGCTCGCGCCGCCGCGCGACGTTCGCCGGGTTCGCCGAAACCTCGGCTTCGAGGGCGCGGACCGACGTCACGCGCGCATCATCGAGGACCGGCTTCTCGCGCTGCGTCCCGCTCGCCAACCAGAGCGCCCCGATGGCCGCCAAGAGCCCCACGTTCCACGCCCGCAAGCCCATGCAGTTCCTCCGACCCGGATCGTTTGGACGTTCGAGGCGCGAAATAGTTGGATGCGGGCCAAAGAATGCCACGCGCCGTGACAGACAGCGCGCCCGCCACCAAGTTCCGAGTTTTTTTGAAGTCGGGAGCGGCCGCGCTCCTCTCGACTCCAGACTAGACCTGGCCGAGCTCGTTTAGGATCCAGTCACCCACGGCGCGCGTCCCGAGGTCGCCGCCGACGTCGCGCGTGCATTTCTTCTCTTCGATCGCTCGCGCCACGAGCGCCTCGAGGCGCGCCTCCTCGTCGGGGTATCCAATGTGCGCAAGGAGCATCCCCACGGTGAGGACGCTCGCGAGCGGGTTCGCCAGGTCCTTGCCGGCGAGCGGCGGGGCGGAGCCGTGGACCGGCTCGAACATGCCGACGCGCGCCGGGTCGGCGGCGTGGACGTTCGCGCTCGCGGCCATCCCGAGCCCACCCTGAAGCGCGGCGCCGAGGTCGGTGACGATGTCGCCGAAGAGGTTGCACGTGACGACGACCTCGAACGGCGACGGATCCTGGACGAGGTAGAGGCACAGCGCGTCGACGTAAACGTGGTGTGCCTTGATCTCCGGGTACTCCTTCGCGACCTCGAAGAAGCACCGGTACCAGAGCTCGTGCGCGTGCTTCATGGCGTTCGACTTGTCGGCCATGTGCACGCTCTTCTTCCCGCGATGGCGCGCGTGCTCGAAGCCGGCGCGGATCAACCGCTCGACCCCTTTCCGCGTATTGACGTCCTCGTTGATCGCGATTTCGTCTTTCGTCCCACGTTTGAACTGCCCGCCCATCCCGACGTAGATCCCCTCCGTGTTCTCGCGGAAGACGACGAGGTCGACGTCCTTCGCCGCGCGCCCCTTGAGCGGCACGAGGCGATCGGAGAGCGCCTTCACCGGGCGGATGTTCGCGTACAGATCGAGCCCGAAACGCAGGCCGAAGAGGATGTCGCGCGCGTGCTCGAGCCCGGGGACGCGCGGATCGCCGAGCGCGCCGAGGAGGACCGCGCGCGCCTCGCCGGCGATCCTCTCCGCGACCTCCTTCGGGTACGTCGTCCCGTCTCTCAAATAGCGATCGGCACCGAGATCGAGCTGCCAAAGATCCAGGTTCAAACCGCGTTTGTCGCGGTAATGCTCGAGGATCCGGCGCGCTTGCGCGATGACCTCGGGGCCGATCCCGTCCCCGGGGATGAGGGCGATGAGCTGCGACGCGGACATCGTTCTTCTGGCCTCCTCGCTTTGTGCCTACAGAGTCGTCACCGGCTTCGATGCTGCACGATCGCGTCGGCGACCCGGGCGACGCCGTCGACGCGCGGCACGTCGGGGTGCATGCCGCGGAAGTGGTCGCGCGGATCGACCAGCGCGACGCGGATCCCGGCCGCGCGCGCCCCGAGCACGTCGGTCGCGTAGATGTCGCCGAGGTGGAGCGCGCGCTCCTTGGTGGCGCCGAGCTCGTCGAGCGCGATCCGGAAGATCCGCGGATCGGGCTTCTCGACGCCGGCGATCCCGCTGTCGACGACCCGATCGAAGCAGCGGAGGATCCCGAGCGCCTCGAAGAGCTCCGCGAGCATCCCCTCCGAGTTGCTGATCACCGCGACCTTCACCCCCGCGGCGCGCACGCGCGCGAGCGCCGGCGCGAGGTCGTCCGGGACGAGCGACCACAGGTTGAAGCGGACGTGCTCGCGCCAGTACGCGTCGAGGAGCTCGGCGATCCGCGCCTCCGGCGCGCCGGCGAGGACGAGGAACGTCGCGGTCGTCGCCGACCACCCCGCCGCCCCCGGCGCGGCTCTGTGGCTCCACTCCACCTGGAGGAGCTTCCCTTGCTCTTGCAGCCGCTTCGCCTCGCCTTCGGCGCGGATCAGCGCGTCGACCTCGAGGTGCACCCCGAGGCCCGCGCCGATCCGCGCGACGCGCGCGTGATCGAGGAAGATGACCGTGTTCCCGGCGTCGAGACACAGGAGGTCGACGCCGGAGACGAGGTCGGGATCGACGGCGCCGAAGGCGCCCGCGTCGTCAACCAAGAAGCTTCGCGAGCGGCACGTACTCCATCTTGTGCGCCTGCGCGACCGGCTCGCAGGTCACCTGCCCCTTGTAGACGTTGATCCCCTTCGCCAGCGCGCGGTCGGCCTTCGCGGCCGCGGCGATCCCCTGCTCGGCGATCTTCAGTGCGTAGCCCACCGTCGTGTTCGTGAGCGCCCACGTGCTCGTCTGCGCGACCGCGCCGGGCATGTTCGCGACGCAGTAGTGGACGACGCCGTGGACCTCGTACGTCGGGTTGTCGTGGGTGGTCGGGCGGCACGTCTCGATGCAGCCCCCCTGATCGACCGCGACGTCGACGACGACGCTCCCGGGCGACATCCGCTTGATGAGCGCCTCGGTGACGAGCTTCGGCGCGCGCGCGCCGGTGACGAGGACGGCGCCGACGACGAGATCGGCGCGGATGCACGCCTCTTCGATGTTCACGGGGTTCGAATAGAGCGTCTCGATCGCGCCGCCGAAGACGTCCTCGAGGTAGGCCATCGTCTCGGCGCGCACGTCGAGCACCGTGACCTGCGCCCCCATACCGATGGCGATCGTCGCCGCGTTCCGCCCGACGACGCCGCCGCCGAGGATCGCGACGCGGCCGCGGCGCGTCCCGGGGACGCCGCCGAGGAGGACGCCCTTGCCGCCCTTCTCCTTCTCGAGGCACGTCGCGCCGACCTGCACGGCCATGCGCCCCGCCACCTCGCTCATCGGGCGGAGGAGCGGGAGCGAGCCGTCGTCGAGCTCGATCGTCTCGTACGCGACCGCCGCCACCTTCTTGGCCGCGAGCTCCTTCGTGAGCTCGGGCTCCGGCGCGAGGTGGAGATACGTGTAGAGTACCAGATTCTCGCGGAAGAAGCCGTACTCGGCGGGGAGCGGCTCCTTCACCTTCACGACCATCTCGGCGCCCCACGCCTCGGCGGCGGTCGCGACGATCTGCGCGCCCTGCGCGACGTACTCGGAGTCGCTGATGCCGCTCCCTTCGCCGGCCCCTTTCTCGACGAGGACTTTGTGGCCGCGCGACGTGAGGCTGCGCACGCCGGCAGGGGTCATTCCAACGCGGTACTCGCGGACCTTGATTTCTTTGGGGACTCCGACGATCACGGGCTCACTCCCTTGTTGGCGACGCCGTATTTCTCCGGCGTGGTGCGGGGTCGCGGAGCGTAGCGCGAGATTCGGAGCGTCCGCTACAGGGAGCGCGCGACGGAGCTCCACGGCGACCAAAGAAGCTCACCGCACGGCGTCGCGCCGCATCCGATCGGGGCTACCGGACGACGTCGATCGCGCCGAGCATCTGGGCCGGGTGGTGCGCGCACGCGAAGCCGAAGACGCCTTCGCTCGTGAACGTGAACGCGGCCGACGTCCCCGAAGACGTCGGCACGATCGGGCTCGCGCCGGAGCTCTCCGACGCGCCGTGCGGCGTGAGCGGATGGCTCGCGAGGTCGCCGAGCCACGTCACTTTCTGGCCGACCTTCACGCGCATGCACCGCGGCTGATACGCGGCGGGCGACGGCGTCGTCGGGAAGCTCACGAGGCGCAGGTCACCGGGCGAGGTGTGATCGTTCGCCGCGAAATCCGACGGCGTGCAACCGTTCACGACGCCGGCGTCGCCCGCGTCCGCTCCCCCGTCCCCGGCGTCGCCCCCGTGGACGAGGGCGACGTTGCATCCGAAGAGGGAGAGCGCGAGCGCGACGCGGATCGCTTTTGCCCAGCGGCGGCGAAGCCGACCGCGTCTTGCAAAGGGCTTCAGGGGACGACGAGGACCGCGCCGCGCATCGACGAGTGCACGGTGCACCCATAACCGAACGTCCCGGCCGCCGCGAACGTG
>Ga0207670_10001128_pt1 | contig 14061 bp, 12 predicted proteins | sample KBSS23HmetaG_FD_184339 | JGI IMG/M metagenome (GOLD analysis project Ga0207670, IMG submission 184339) | Switchgrass rhizosphere microbial communities from Kellogg Biological Station, Michigan, USA - KBS S2-3H metaG (SPAdes) (version 2) | ecosystem: Host-associated > Plants > Roots >... | reverse complement strand
TGATCGAGAAGCACACGTCGCGCGTGCCGATCTATCCGAAGACCCACTACGTGATGTCGCGGCCCACCATCAAGCGAGCGATCAAGACCATTCGCGAAGAGCTCGAATGGTGGGAGCCGAAGTTGATCCAGGAAGGGAAGCTGGTGGAAGCGCAACGATTGCACCAGCGCACGATGTTTGATCTCGAGATGATCAAGGAGATGGGTTTCTGTCGCGGCATTGAAAACTACTCGAGGCATTTGACTGGCAAGAATCCCGGCGAGCCGCCGCCGACCTTGCTCGACTATTTGCCGCGCGACACATTAATCATCATCGACGAGTCGCACCAGTCAGTACCGCAGGTACGTGGCATGTTTGAAGGCGATCAGTCGCGCAAGCGGACGCTGGTGGAGTATGGATTTCGTTTGCCGTCGGCGTTGGACAACCGGCCGCTCAATTTTAAGGAGTTCGAGTCGCGCATCGGACAGACGATCTACGTGTCGGCGACGCCTGGTCCATACGAACTGACGAAGGCGAGTGGAGAAGTGGTCGAGCAGATAATCCGGCCGACGGGCTTGATGGACCCCGAAGTGGAAGTGCATCCGGTTAAAGGCCAGATCGATCACTTGCTGGAAGAGTGCCGGCAGCGTGCCGAGCGGCACGAGCGTGTGCTGGTGACGACGTTGACGAAGCGCATGGCGGAAGATCTGACGGAGTATTTCACCGAGGTTGCTGTTCGTGTTCGCTATCTGCACTCAGATATCGAGACGTTGGAACGAATCAAGATCCTGCGCGACTTGCGACGCGGTGAGTTTGACGTGCTCGTCGGGATCAACTTGCTGCGCGAAGGGCTTGATCTGCCCGAAGTGTCGCTCGTGGCGATTCTCGATGCGGACAAGGAAGGTTTTCTGCGTTCCGAGCAGTCGCTAATTCAGACGATTGGACGCGCGGCGCGCAACTCGCAAGGCAAGGCGATCCTTTACGCGGATCGAATTACCGCTTCGATGAAGCGTGCAATCGACGAGACGCAGCGCCGGCGCGCGATACAGGAAGTCTACAATCGTGAGAACGGTATCACGCCGCAGACGATCGTGAAGCCGATTGAGTCGACGCTGATCACTGCGTCTGAGGCAGATTATTTCAAGGTGCCTTCCGAAGTCGAAGAGATTGAGGATTACTCGCCCGCGAATATCGAAGCGACGATTGCGCGGTTTGAAGTGGAGATGCGTGCGGCGGCGAAGCGGTTTGAGTTTGAGAGGGCGGCGGAGCTGCGCGATCGCATCAAGGTGTTACGCGAACGTGAGCTGCAAGTGATGTGAGCCACGGGTTTCACGGATTATGCAAACGAAGATTAACGCGGATGAAATTCAAACGTTTTTGTCGGACGCCAGTTTTATCCGCGACGGGTATGCCGAGCGCGTGGTGTTGCCGGAGAGCGTTGCGGAGGTTTCGGAAATACTTGCAAGCGCGAATCGAGAGCGAGTGCCGGTGACGGTGTCCGGAGCGGGCACGGGGACGGTTGGCGGACGCGTCGCTTTTGGCGGGATTGTTCTCGCGACGGACAAGCTGAATCACATCAAGAGTATTGTTCCCGAGGAACACGGCGGGTTTGCAGTGGTCGAAGCGGGCGTGATTTTGTCTGATCTACAGCGCGCGGTGGACCAGGAGGGTTTGCTCTATCCGCCCGATCCGACTGAGCGTGGCTGCTTCGTCGGCGGTAATGTCGCGACTAACGCTTCCGGTGCGCGAACCTTTAAATATGGGCCAACTCGCAATTACGTCCGTGCATTGAGAGTCGTGCTCGCTTCGGGCGAGGTGCTCGATCTGCGCCGCGGCGACGTTCGTGCTGATTCAGATGGACGACTTCGCCTCGGCAGTGTCGAGGTGAAGTTGCCGAGTTATCGACTACCGAAGACGCGCAAGAACGCCTCGGGATATTTTGTGGCGCCGGAGATGGATGCCGTCGATCTCTTTATCGGCAGCGAGGGCACGCTCGGCGTGATCTGCGAAGTCGAAGTCACGTTGCTGCCAAAGCCTGAAGGTTTGCTGAGTGGCGTCGTGTTTTTTACAGACGAGGCAGACGTGCTCGCGCTCGTAGGCGACGTCAGAGCACATGGCAACGCGCGCGCGCTTGAATTTTTCGATCGGGAGTCGCTGAATTTTTTGCGGCAGAAGTATCCATCAATTCCTGACGAAGCAGTGGGCGCGATCTTTTTCGAGCAGGAGACGAATGAGGCCACTGAGGAAGCGGTGCTGAGCGCGTGGCAGGAGCTGTTGGACCAGCATCACACCCTCGCTGACTCATGGTTTGCGACGAACGAGCAGGACCAGGCGAAGTTGCGTGAGTTTCGACATCAACTGCCGGTGCTGATGAACGAATGGTTTGCGCGCTACCGGCAACGAAAAGTCTCGACAGACATGGCAGTGCCCGACGACGCGTTCCCAGGGCTGTTTCGTTTATATAAAGAAACTCTGCAGTCGAGCGGGATGCGCTACACGATCTTTGGCCACATTGGCGACAACCACGTCCACGTCAACATCCTCCCACGCGACGACGCCGAAGGCGCCCGCGCGCGCGAGTTATACGTTCAGTTTCTCAAGTACGCCGCGTCCGTAGGCGGAACCCTCTCCGCGGAGCACGGCGTGGGCAAACTTAAACGCGACTATCTCCACTTCTTCTACAACGACGAACAACTGCGTGAAATGGCCGCGTTGAAACTCGCTCTCGATCCAAACGGGATTCTCGGCAGAGGAAACATCTTCAACCACGAAGACACGAAGAACACAAACTGATTATAAAATTTGTGACTTAGTGCCTTTGTGGTTGAAATTGCTATCATCCCCAAAATGCTTCGTTTCACTACAGCCGGAGAGTCGCACGGACGATCGTTGATTGCGATCGTCGAGGGATTGCCTGCGGGATTGCCTGTCGATCAGGTGCTGATCGATAACGAGTTGCGGCGGCGCCAGCTTGGATATGGTCGCGGTGGGCGCATGAAGATTGAGCGCGACCACGCGGAGATACTGACGGGCGTCAGGCACGGTCTTACGCTCGGCTCGCCACTCACCTTATTAATAGAGAACAAAGATTGGCCCAACTGGACCGACGTCATGGCCGCGGAGCCACGTGAGCTCGCGCCGGAAAAGTCGCGTCGTCTCAAACGCCCACGTCCGGGTCATGCAGATCTACCGGGCGGTTTGAAATACGACGTTCGCGATCTGCGCAACATTCTCGAACGTGCTTCTGCTCGCGAGACTACCGCGCGCGTCGCCTGCGGTGCGCTTGTGAAACAGTTGTTGTCGATTTTTGGCGTCGAGGTCCGCAGTCACGTGATCCAACTCGGCGGCATTCCCGACGCGCCACTCGAATTGACTTGGGAGCAGATTTCCGCCATCTCCGACGACGCGCCATTGCACTGCGCTGACGACGAAGCACAGCAAAGAATGATCGAGCTCATCGACGAGACGCGGAAGAAAGGCGACACGCTCGGCGGTATTTTTGAAGTTGCGGCGCGCGGAGTCGTCCCGGGACTGGGTTCGCACACGTCGTGGGACCTGAAGCTCGACGGGCTGCTGGCGCAGGCAGTGATGTCGATTCCGGCGGTGAAAGCGGTCGCGATTGGAGCGGGAGCGGAAGCGAGCAGTTTGCCGGGTTCTGAAGTACACGACGAGATCGCATACAACAACGAGACGCGCGAGTTTATTCGCGAGACAAACCGAGCCGGCGGCCTCGAAGGCGGAATAACAAACGGCGAACAGATCCGCATACGCGGGCATCTAAAGCCGCTTTCGACGTTGCGACGGTCGCTCCGCTCAGTCGACATCGACACGAAGGAAGAAGAAGCCGCTGCGTTTGAGCGCTCGGACGTTACGGCGGTTCCGGCCGCGGGTGTGATTGGAGAGTCGATGGTGGCACTCGTGCTCGCCGGAGCGATGCGCGAGAAGTTTGGCGGCGACAGTCTCGGCGAGATGAAGCGCAACTTCGAAGGGTATCGAGAACAGCTAAGAGGGTATTAACCACTAAGGCACAAAGGACACTAATAAAATTTGTGCCTTGGTGTCTTTCTGGTGAGATATCGTAGAATTACGCTATGGCTTTACTGGAAATAGTTAAGTGGCCGGCGCCGGTGCTCGATACACCGGCTGATCCGGTGACCGAGTTTGACGCGAATCTCGCCAAGCTCGTCAGCAATATGTTTGAGACGATGTACGCCGCGCCCGGCGTGGGGCTGGCGGCGGTGCAGGTTGGTGTGCCTCAGAGACTGTTTGTGATGGATTGCTCCGGTGGCAAGGATCCGCAGCAGCGCGTAACGCTCATCAACCCCGAGGTGCTGCGAGTTGAAGGAACTCAGAATGGCGAGGAAGGCTGTCTGTCATTTCCGGGTATCTTCACTCCGGTCGAACGAAACCTGCGAGCGATCGTGCGCGCGCAGGATCTCAAGGGGGAATGGTTTGAGCTCGACGGCATGGAACTGACCGCGCGCTGCATGCTTCACGAAACGGATCACTGCGATGGAATCGTGTTTCTCGACAAGATGAGCACCATCAAACGCGAGATCGTCAAACGCAAGATCAGGAAACTGCAAAAAGCAGGAAAGTGGGAATAAGGCCGCAGATTACACAGATTATCAATCCACAGATGTACACGGATGTTTCTGTGTAATCTGTGGATTGACTTTTACGGGAGCAAATCATGGCAGCAGAATTTCGTAACGAACCATTTACAGATTTCACTAAAGAAGAGAACGCGCAGGCGATGCGCTCGGCGCTCGAGAAGGTCAAGAGCGAACTCGGGCGCGAGTATCCGCTCGTTATCGGTGGCGAAAGAATTACCACCGGCAATACGCTCGACAGTATTAATCCCGCTAATCGCACGCAGGTAGTCGGACGTTTCAACAAAGCTACCAAAGAGCTCGCCACGCGCGCGGTTGAAGAAGCCGCGAAAGCATTCGAGACCTGGAAGCGCACGCCGCCAGCCGACCGCGCTGCTCTGCTGTTTCGCGCAGCCGCGATCATGCGTGAACGTAAACACGAGCTATCAGCGTGGATGATTTACGAAGTGGCGAAGACGTGGCCCGAAGCCGACGGCGACACCGCGGAAGCGATCGACTTCTGCGAATTCTACGGCCGCGAGATGCTGCGTTATGCGGGCGAGCAGCCGTTGGTCCATATTCCCGGCGAACAAAATAACCTTCAATACTTGCCGCTCGGTGTGGGTGCAGTCATTCCACCATGGAACTTCCCGCTCGCGATCATGGCCGGCATGACGGTCGCTTCGGTTGTGACAGGCAACACGGTCGTGCTGAAGCCGTCGTCAGATGCTCCGGCGATCGCGTTCAAGTTTTTCGAGATCCTGGAAGAAGCCGGACTGCCGCCGGGAGTGGTTAACTTCATGACCGGCTCCGGCGCGGAAGTGGGCGATGTGGTTGTGGACCATCCGAAGACGCGTTACGTCGCGTTTACGGGTTCGAAAGAAATCGGGCTCAGAATCAACGAGCGCGCTGCGAAAGTTCACGAAGGCCAGATCTGGATCAAACGCGTCGTGGCGGAGATGGGCGGCAAAGACGCGATCATCGTTGCCGACGACGCGGATCTCGAAGAAGCCGCGACGGGCGTGGTGCAGGCTGCGTTCGGATTCCAGGGTCAAAAGTGTTCCGCTTGTTCGCGCGCGATCATCGACGCGCGTGTTTACGACACGATGGTTGACAAGATTGTCGATCGCACCGCGAAGCTCAAGCTTGCCGATCCGAGCGAGCCGTCGACGAACCTGAGCGCAGTCATCAATGAGAAAGCGTTCAAGACCATCAACTCGTACATCGAAAAAGGAAAGAGTGAAGGTGGGCGAGTCGTGATCGGCGGCGGCTCGGATGGCGAGCAGGGATTTTTCATCGAGCCCACGGTGATTGCGGACGTGAAAGCCGGCGCTACTATCGAGCAGGAAGAGATATTTGGACCTGTGCTGGCGGTCATAAAGGCGGAGAATTACGACGACGCGCTGAAGATCGCGAACGATACCGAGTTTGGTTTGACGGGCGCGGTTTACAGTGTGGATGAAGCAAAGTTGCAGCGAGCGGTTCGAGAGTTTCACGTCGGGAATCTTTATCTGAATCGCAAGTGTACCGGCGCACTGGTTGGCGTGCATCCGTTTGGCGGCTTCAACATGTCGGGCACTGATTCGAAGGCTGGTGGACGCGATTACCTGCTGCTGTTCATGCAAGCGAAGGTCTCGGCGGAGAGAGTCGGCGCTACGACTAAGCGAGCCGAAGCAGGAACAGCCACGGATTAACACGGATGGCACGGATAGTCTTCATGGGCACGCCTCAGGCTGCCGTGCCAACCTTGCGGCAGTGTGTTGCAGACGGTCACGAAATCGTGGCCGTTTGGACGCAGCCGGATAGACCTGCGGGACGTGGTAACAAAGTAAGTTTCTCGCCAGTCAAAGAGTTTGCGCTTTCTCACGGCCTCGAAGTCTTCCAACCCGCGCGCATCAAGACAATAGAAACAAAGCAGTTGTTTGCGTCGCACGATGCTGACGTCGCGGTGGTTGTCGCTTATGGGCGGATTCTGCCGGACGAGTTTTTGAAGGCTCCGCGACGCGGGTGCATAAACGTTCATTTCTCGCTGCTGCCGTTATATCGTGGCGCGGCGCCGGCGAATTGGGCCATCGTCAATGGCGAAAGGGAAACGGGCGTGACGACGATGTTCATCGAGCCGGCGCTCGATACGGGTCCGATTCTGCTCCAAAGCAAGACTGAAATCGGTGAGACAGAGACGGCGCCGGAGCTGATGGAGCGGCTCGCGGAGATTGGCGCGGGACTGCTTGAGGAAACCCTTGCGCAGTTGGATGATCTCACGCCGCGTCCGCAAAGAGATCAAGATGCGACGTTTGCGCCGGTGCTGAGAAAAGAGGATGGGTTGATCGATTGGTCGCGTAGTGCGATTGAGATCGAGCGGCGTGTCAGAGGTTTTCAGCCGTGGCCATTGGCTTATACGACGTTCAATTCGAAAGGATTGACGATCTGGCGGGCTCAACCGGTTGAATCACCGAATCCGAACGCGACGCCCGGCGAAGTGATTGTTGCTCATGGAGATGACTTGCTCGTGAGCTGCGGCGAAGGGAAAGCGCTGCGTTTAATCGAAGTCCAGCCTGAAGCGCGTAAACGAATTCCGGTTCGCGATTTCATTAACGGCATTCGTCTGAAAGTTGGCGATCGTTTTGGCTAAGGTAAAAGAGATCTCACCAGCGCGCCTCGCGGCTTTCAATATCCTGCAACAAGTCGAAACGGGCGCTTTCTCTTCAGTTCTCCTTGCGTCCGAGGAGCTACAGCTTCAATCCATTGATCGAGCACTGTGCCACGAGCTCGTGCTGGGCGTGCTGCGCTGGCAGTTATTCCTCGACAAGATTGTCGAACACTTTTCGAAGCGCCGCATCGAGAGTCTGGATCCAGCAGTGCGCATCGCGCTGCGACTCGGTTTGTACCAGCTTCGTTTCCTCACCCGCGTTCCGGCTTCGGCGGCTGTTAACGAATCTGTCAGCCTGGTTCGCGTAGCGCGTCTGAGTTCGGCAACGGCGTTTGTGAATGCGCTGTTGAGGCGAGCGATACGTGAACCGGAATACGATCCAGCGGCAGGGGTTGCAGATCCGCGCGAGAAAATTGCGGTGCAAACGTCGCACCCGGCTTGGTTGATCGATCGCTGGGCTAAGTCATTTGGTGTTGCGGAAGCGGAAGCGTTTGCACAGGCGAACAATGTCGTGCCGCCGACTGCTTTTCGAATTGTCTCAACTAAAGCGAACGAGTCCGAACTGCTGTCGAAATTAAGCGAAGTTGGGGCTACGCTCGAATCGTCGAATGTAGCTCAAGGCGCGTGGCGTGTTTCAGGAGCTACGTCGCGGCTGCGTGAGTTGAGTGCCGCGGGCAAGATTTATTTACAGGACGAAGCTTCACAACTGGTGGCTCAAATCGTCGACGCTAAGCCAGGCGAACACGTGCTCGATCTTTGTGCTGCTCCCGGAGGGAAGACGACGCAGATTGCGGATCGTAGTGGCGCCCTGATAGTTGCCGCCGATCTTTCCGCGACAAGGTTGGAAACAATTAAAGCAACAATGCGTCTTCACGAGCTCGAAAGCATCAGTCCAGTGTTACTCGACGCGACCGAGCAGTTACCGTTTGCGCCACACAGCTTCGACAAAGCGCTCGTCGATGCGCCGTGTTCCGGCACGGGCACGTTGCGCCGCAATCCGGAGATTCGCTGGCGTCTTTCGCCCGCCGGCGTCGCGCAACTCGCAGAGCAACAAAAACGAATCCTGAGAAGAGCGGTCGAGATGGTGAAACCGGGGGGACACCTGATTTATTCGACGTGCTCAGTGGAACACGACGAGAACGAACAGGTAATTCAGGACGTGCTGGCCAACGACGATCATTTCCGTCCTCTTAACACAATCCGAACCTGGCCACATCGCGAAGGAAGTGACGGGTTCTTCATCGCGGTCTTCAAACTTGGGTCGTTGTAGGGGCGGCCCTCCGTGGCCGCCCCAGTGTTGAATGCGTACGCTGGGGCGGCCACGGAGGGCCGCCCCTACAACGACCCAAGTGGATGTGCTAGACTTCGCAACTTGGTGAGTTTATTTGCCAGAATTACGTCTATCGTCCGAAGCATCGCAATCGTGATTGCGATCGGGGCTGTTTTCCTCTTCGGAGTTGCCACCACGGTCTATCTCTCTTTGCGCAGTCCGGAAGTGAAAGTCCCGGACGTCGTCGGCAAAGACCGCTTCGAGGCCGAGCGAATCCTGGCTGAAGCTGATCTCAAGTTTCGTGTGCGCGCCACCAGGCCCAGCAACGAATCAAAACCCGACACAGTCGTATTTCAGTTACCGCGAGCCGGCGAGGTCGTCAAGACAGGACAAACTGTGGCGATGGACATCAGCCGCCCGACGAAGGCAGGCGAGTCACCCGAAAACGTAACCCCCGACGAACCCGCCGAGAATCGCAACACAAATTCAGCGGCAAACGAAAACACGAACAAACCCAAGCGACCACCGAGAAACAAGAACGCAAACGAAAACGCCAACGCAAACGCGAACGGCAACACGAACAGATCGACTAACGTTAATCGACCGAATGCAAACGCCGGCGTTCCCAATGTGAATGCCACTCCCCGAAGCAACGTGAATCGAACTAACTTGCCAAACGCGAATACGCGACCAGCGGCAAGCAATGACAACAGACGCCCGGTGACTCCGCGGCCCACGCCCAAGCCGAACCCGTAGACTTCATGCTGAACAGAACTATCGATATCGCGCCTTCGATTCTCTCCGCTGACTTCTCGTGTCTCGGGGACCAGATCAAGGCTGTCGAGCGCGGCGGCGCGGGCGTGCTGCACGTCGACGTGATGGATGGTCATTTTGTGCCGAATATCACGATCGGTTTGCCTGTCGTCAAGTCATTGTCCGGCTTTACTCGCCTGCCAATCGACACTCATCTGATGATTACGGATCCCGGGATTTATGCGACGCAGTTTGTCGCTGCGGGCGCGCAGATGGTTTCAGTTCACGTCGAAGCCGATCCACATTTGCACCGGACGCTGATGTCGATTAGGAGCGCCGGGGCGCAGGCCGGCGTCGTGTTGAATCCAGCAACGCCGGTGGCTGCGGTCGAGGAGGCATTACAGTTTGCAGACTATGTTCTGGTAATGTCTGTTAATCCCGGTTTCGGGGGGCAGAAGTTTATTCCCCAGTCGATAGATAAAGTAAAACGTCTGCGCCGGATGATCGACGAGCGGCAGTTGAACGTGCGCATCGAGATCGACGGCGGCATTGACCGCAATAACATCGAAAAAGTAGTCGCCGCCGGGGCCGAGATAATCGTGGCCGGTTCGGCAATTTTTGGCACACCCGACGCTGAAGCAGCGGTAAAAGAGCTCCGCGACGCTACCGTTCAATGGGTTTAGCCGCAATTATGTGCTTTTTGTACCCTTTTGCGGCAAACCGGATGAATGAAATTTGAATCCGATAGCCGTAAGTCCCTTAACCCGCACACAGACAAGTTTTTATTGGAGGTTGATCTTATGAAGTCTCGCTTTCTTATCCTGGCGGCGTTCTGCGCCCTCGTTTTTGGGCTGCTCCCGCAATCAGGATTTGCCCAGAAACCGAGCGGCCAGACAGAGCTATCGACCGGCCAGCGGCTAGACGTCATGTCCTCTAAACTCGACTTGCTGCGCCGTTCCCTGAGCAGTGCGCTCAAAGTGATGGAAGATAAGAACAGCAAGGAAAACAAGGAGAAAAAGACCAACGCCGACGATCCAATCGTGCGATTGAAGAGCCTTGAAAAAGAAGTTGCAGGAGTCAACTCGGAAGTAAACGATCTGCGGACAAAGAACGACAAGGCCGAAAAGTTTGACGCCACGGCCATCGATCGGCTTGAGGCTTCAACGGCGGAATTAAATACCCGTGTCGAGAGCACCTTGCAGGAGACGGCAGGACTAAGAAACACCACCGCGGCAGCCAATGCCAACGATAACAAGAAGAAGAAAAAAGGGAAGTTTTTCGGTCTGTTTGGTGGCGGTGAAGATAAGTACGCCGACCTGACTGGAGCCGCAGTCGCTGGTCGCGACCGCGTGCTGTTCGAAGAGGCTGCCAAAGAGGTCCGCAAGGGACATCACGATACGGGACGTTTACTCTTCGCGACGATTATCAACACCTATCCCGATTCGCCTTTTCTGGCGCTCGCAAAACTCGCGATCGCCGACTCGTTTTTCCTCGAAGGAACTACGAGCTCTTTGATTCAAGCTGCTCAAGCCTATCAGGATTGGCTGACGTTCTTTCCCACCGATCCACTCGCGGATGACGCGAGCTTGAAAGTGGCGGAAGCCGAGATGAGGCAGATGGGACTGTCCGATCGCGATATCTCGCACGCCAAAAAAGCCGAGCTGCGGCTGAAAGTGCTGCTCCAGCAGTATCCGAAGAGCCCGCTGCGCCAAACCGTCGAAGCTCGCCTTGCCGAAGTGCAGGAAAACCTGGCGATGCACAATCTCCTGATTGCGCGTTTTTATTACGACGTTAAATATTCAACCGGAAAAGGTGGGTTGAAGGGTTCGCAGTCGCGCTTGAAAGAGATTGTCGATAAGTACCCTTGCTTCTCGTATAACGACGAAGTGTTTTACCGCCTGGCGACGACTTACCAGACTGAGGAAGAACCTGATGAAGCGGCGCGGTATTACCAGAAGCTCATCCAGGAGTTTCCGGAAAGCGAGTACAACGAAAAAGCTCGCGAGCAACTGAACATTATCGGTGCGCCGATTCCTGACAAGTCCGCGCCGAATCCGTGTTCGAAGAAACCGCAGCAAAGCTTTATGGGCAATCTGATGCAGCAGGTTTCGGGCCGTGCGGACGTCACCGTGAATAAGAACGGAATCCTGATCAGCAAGGAAGGTAAAGAGGGTTCTGATCTGATCGACGAAGCACTGCGTTACAACGGCACGCTGCCGGCGCTGACTACGCCCGACGCGCCAACCCAGCGCAGCATTCCGAAAGCGCCTGCGTCCGATCCGAAGACCAGAAACGCAACCAGCGGGGCCGCGCCGACAGCATCGACGCCAGCTCCGTCTCCAGCAGTAATCAAACCGTAGTTGGAGAGGACTGAACACGTTTGGACCCCACCTCGCCAGAAGCGCAGGCGGAGTTGGCACGAAGGCATAAGGCGGCAGCCACCACCGTGCTGGGCCTGATAGTGGCTACAGTCCTCCTTTCCGTCCTGGCTTTTCTAGCCCGACCTTACCTAACCCCGCAAGATAGCGGAGTAATAAACATGGCGGTCAGGATTGTGATTTTGATCTTTGGCATCGGGGCGGTCATCTGGCGGCGGACGAAGTTTCAGCCGATGAGGCTTCAGGATATCTTCGGCTTAGCTGGCGTCAGTGGGCTCCTGAGAACGCTCGAGAAAACAACGATTCAGCTCGCCGTGTTGGGCGCGGCCATAGCCACAATCGGATTTATCGCCACTGTCGTAACAGGCAACGAGTGGTATACCTACCTCGCTGGCGCTGTCGCCGTGCTCGTGTTTGTCTATTGCTATCCCACCAAATCCTCCTGGCTCCGTGCCCTTTATCGGTTCGCCGAGCGCCAGCCCGGATCCTGATTTCCTATCTCTGTTCGTCCGTGTAAATCCGTGGCTTAAAATCGATCTGTTTACTTTCTTACAGGATTTTCAGGAATAACAAAGTTGTTGATCCATATTTTTCTGGTTGGTACGCTGAGGGTGGTGGTGAGTCCTTATGTCTCGTTTAATCCCCCTCGCAGCATTGATTCTCGGTATCTTTTGCCAGTCTGTTCTCGCTCAGGAAGCGAAATCTCAGCCCGTCGCACGTCTGATCACATCAATCACACCGGTAACCAGAGTCTCAATTACTTCGGCGCCTGTTGAGCCGAATGAGATCGAGCGGCGCGCATTTGAGCAGACCAACGCTGCCCGAATCCAACACGGACTGCCGCCGTTTGTCTGGGACAGTGATGTTTGCCGCATGGCGCGAATTCACTCGGAGAAAATGTCGCGCCAGGGCTTTCTCTCACACGTTACACCCGAGGGATTGGGTTTGCGAGACAGAATTCACGCCGTTGGCATTGAGAAGTTTATCGTGCTGGGCGAGAACATCGCTTACAATCAGGGCTACGACGATCCGGGAGCATTTGCCGTGGAGCGATGGATGTTATCGTTCAAGCATCGCGCCAACATCTTGTCTCCTGAATTTCGCGCGATGGCGATTGGCAGTTTTGTCGCCGCTGATGGCTCCGTTTATCTGACTCAGACTTTCATTACACGTTGAGCAATACTTCTCTCAGGCTTCCTTCCTTCGCCAAAATAAACTGGTCCCTGCAAATTCTTGGGTTACGACACGATGGCTATCACGAGCTCGTGACGTTGCTGCAAACCGTCTCGCTCTGCGACGATCTCACCTTCGAACTGCGCGACGACAGCCAGATCATTCTTCATTGTGACGATCCGTCGATACCAACCGGCGACACCAACCTGATCGTTAAAGCTGCGTTTGCTTTGCGCAAACGTCTCGGGTCGTCGTCCGGCGCAGAAATAACGTTGACGAAGAAAATACCGGCGCAGGGCGGTCTCGGCGGAGCGTCATCAAACGCTGCTGTTACGCTGTTGGCGCTAAACGCTTTGTGGCGCGCGGATCTGACGCCGGGTCAGTTAAAACTCATCGGACGTGGCTTAGGCTCGGATGTACCGTTCTTTTTTACCGGCGGTCGTTGTATCGCAATCGGCACCGGCACCACTGTTAAAGCACTGCACGATCCGCCGCTAAAACGGTTGATAATCGTCGCTCCGAACGCAAAAGTCTCAACTGCGAATGCTTACGCAACTCTAAATGCCCGTTCCTTGACAACTTCTGACGCGGCCTCTATTCTTTCAAGTTCCCTAGCGGACCTGTTTTCCGCCGGCAGCGGCCAAGTGCCTCTGCGCAATGACTTTGAAAGGGTGATCTTTGAGATAGAGCCTGAAATCGAGCGTGCTAAAATGGCGTTGCTCGAGGCAGGTGCGCGGGGCGCTTTATTGGCTGGAAGTGGTTCGAGCGTGTTTGGCGTCTTTGATGACGAAGCGGCGCGAAGTCGTGCCGTCGATAATCTGAAATGTGAAGCAGGATGGCGAGTATTTCCCTGCGAGACGCTGTCACGCAACGAGTATTTCGAGGCAATGACTTCATCTGGGTTCCCGCTTTTTACGCTCTCTTAAAAACTGCAAACAGAAAACAGATAGCACTGGGGCGTAGCCAAGTGGTAAGGCACCGGTCTTTGGAACCGGCATTCGTTGGTTCGAATCCACCCGCCCCAGCCAATCTTTCACTCTGAAAAGCTATGGGCACAACCGGCGGTATTAAGGTCTTTTGCGGTAATGCGAATCCCCAGTTGGCGGGAGAGATTTGTCGCCAACTGAGTTGTGACATGGGGAAAGCGTACGCGGAGCGCTTCTCGGACGGCGAGTTCAACTTTCAGATCGATGAAAACGTTCGCGGTGGCGATGTCTTCATCGTGCAACCGACTTGCCCTCCGACTGATGCGAATCTGATGGAGCT
>Ga0207670_10001124_pt1 | contig 14078 bp, 10 predicted proteins | sample KBSS23HmetaG_FD_184339 | JGI IMG/M metagenome (GOLD analysis project Ga0207670, IMG submission 184339) | Switchgrass rhizosphere microbial communities from Kellogg Biological Station, Michigan, USA - KBS S2-3H metaG (SPAdes) (version 2) | ecosystem: Host-associated > Plants > Roots >... | reverse complement strand
GGTTTGTCGTCGCATCGATGGGGCTTTCTTTGAGCACCGTGAACCATGGCGAGGCCGAGCCGTGACTCAAGGTTCGAAAGGTGGATAAAAAATGAATGTGAACACGATTTCACCCACCACGAAGGCCGCCTTGTTGTCTCTCGCAACGATTGCTGCGTGCACCGAGGTGTACGTCGAACCGATTACGGATAGGCAGGTTGACCGCGATTCTGGCGGCGATGGAGGCGCGCAGGCAACCGACGATGGCGGCGGCAACACCCCTGATTCTACGAGCACCAGCACGGGGGACGGCGGGGACGGCGGCGGCACCCAGGCTCGGGGGACTGTCTATGCCGTGACTTTTGACCGGGATCTCTACGCGTTCGAACCCGCAACGCTCGTCTTCAACAAGATTGGCGCATTGGATTGCCCTGAGCCTCGAGGAGATGGGCTTTATCCGACGGGGCTCGCCTTCGATCGGTCGGGCACCGGGTGGCTTTTGTTCGATGACGGCAATCTCTACAACATCGATGTCACGAGCGCGCATTGCTCCATGGCGCCGTCCGCGGTCGGCGCGGCATTGGCCAAGCCCTCGTATGGACTGGCCTTCGTACCCGATGGGCAGGGGAGCGTCGGCGAGACCCTGTACGTTTCCACCTCGAACGGCATCGATGCGATTGACCTTTCGTCCTCCGAACGGCGAACGATCGGCACGTTCGGCACCGGTCCGAGCTGGCTATCGGCGTTGGCGGGGACCAGCGACGGTCGTCTCTATGGCCTCTTGCTCCCCGGTCAAGGTCCATGGGTGTTGTCGGAGATCGATACGTCGAGTGCGCGTATCCTCTCGTCTGCCCCGCTACCCGACGCGATCGAGAAGGGCTATGCAGTCGCTTCTTGGGGCGGCGATCTTTGGACGTTCGGCTGGGACGGGGTCGACCGATACCAGCCGTCGATCCACACCACGACGAACGTGCTCCCGAAACCCTCGTTCCTGGTCATGGCCGCGGCCGCCCGACCCTGACTTTCCGCCCACCGCTCTCGAGCGCGCGATATAGCGACGGCGCGACGCGATCGCGCACCGAATTGCCCGCGACGCGGCGCTGCCACTACGCTCGCGGGCCATGGGCTTCTGCGACGTGCATCGCGACTACCCGGGCAACGGCCCGTGCCCGCAGTGCCGGCAGCGCAGCGCCAAGCGGGCGAGGGTCGAGCGCGCCGTCGTACCGTTCGTTCCGCCGCCGCAGCAGCAACAGGCGACCGCTCCCCCGCCGATGCTCTTGGCGTCGCAGGTCATCGTCCGCCCCGAGCTCTTGGAAGGCGGGGTGCCCCCAACCCCACCGCCGGTCCTCCTCCCCATGGAGCCGGCCCCGCAGCAGGCGTGGCACGAGGCCATCGTCGACGACGTCTTCGGGAACTTCGGCGCCCTCCTGGGCCGTAATCCGCGGCGAGGGCCCGCGGCACGCGCTCCGTTCCGAACGGGGAGGAACGCCGACCCTTGGTGCGCGTACCTCGAGATCGAGGATCCGACGCTCGACGTCGATCACCTCCGAGAGCTCTACACCGTCGCGAAGATCGTCCTCGAAGCCGCCAACCAGGACCTCCCGGGGAACCTGAACATCGTCACCGGAGAGCAGCTCCTCGCGCTCACGCCGCAGTTGTCGATGATGCGCGTGTCGAGCGGCTACCACCCGCCGTTCTCGATCACGACGCTCGATCGCGCGCTGCCGAGCTCGTGGGTGAGCGACTCGAGCTACCTCGAGCGAGTCGCTCAGGCACAGCTGTCGAGCGTGGACAGCCACGCGCTCCAGGTCGCCATGGCCCATCCACGCCGCGTCGTCTTTCCGACGGCGAAGCACAAACGCAACGTGATGGCCGACGTCGCTCGCCACCAACACAAAATCAGGGGGACGTTCCTGGACGGCCTCCTCAGCGCACTGGACGATGAGACGCTCGCGTCGCTCGCCGCGACGAGCAAGCGGTTCCTCGTCGTCACGGCGCTCTTCACGCCGAAGACGATGAGTCACGCGCGCGCGGCGCTCCTCCTCAAGCTGGCCCAGACGGTCCTGCGCCTCCCGGACGGCGAGGACGTCGTACGGTTTGGCGACGACCCCAACAACGCGCTCACGTGGTGGACGAAGCCGTTCGACGAAATCACGACGTACAAAGGCGTCCGCGAGCTCGTCGAGCGCTTCCTCGGCGCCGGCGCGACGATCGCCGGCTTCGTCGCCAGGCGCCAGTTCGGCATCGAGTTTCCGTGCCTCGGAGGGCTGACGACCATCATCAACGAGCCGAAGGAATCGCGACCCGACTCGGGCGCCGCGCGCGTTTGCTTCTTTCACGCCCTCTCGATCCTCCGCGAGATGAACCCCAACTCGACCAACGTCAAAGTGGATTTGACGTATCCGAAGATTGCGAAGTTCCTCGATCGTGAGGGGGCAGTGCACGCCGCCGAGGCGTTCCTCCAGCTGCTCCACGGGCGCCACGTCGACATGCCGCAGTTCATGGCGGAGCTCGCCGTGCTGCTGATCGGCGTCGAAGGCGCGCAGCATCAGCTCAACGTCCTCCAGGCCCCCATGACCGTCGACCTCGTCGCGGCAGGCAAGTGCGATTGGAAGACGGCGCTCATGGGTAAGAAGCCGTATCTGCCGCTCCTGCCTTTTTGCGCCGAGGGGTCGAAGAAAGGCAGGAACCCGAGCAGCTCGTTCCGCGACATGCTGTTCGGGGCCCGGCTCCCCAACGAAGACGCCGGCAACTTCGGCCGCTTCGTCCGCGCCCAGCTCTATCTCCACGGCGAGTTCTTCCAGGCCTTCTTCCCGGAGGTGATGGACGCGGAGGCCGACCCGTTCGACAGGCAGCTCCTCATGATCCTCTTCATGAAGCACTACCTCGTCCAGACGTTCTGGAGCTCGCCGCGATCGCCCTCCGCGCGCGCCGCCGGGGACGCCATCGACGCCTACGTCGTCTCCCTCGCGACGGCCCGTGAGCAAGGGAGCTTCGATGGCCGCGTGCGCGACCTCCATGGTTGAGCGCCCGACGCGCCCGTTCGCCACACGGGTTCGACACCGTCGTCGCGCGCGATTCTCATGAGCCTGTGCCGCGTGCTACATGCGCGCGCTCGCTACCCCGCCGCGGCCGAGGCGCGGGTGAGCTGCGCCACCTCGTTCTGCGGGACGCGTGTGGGATGCACCAATTCGTAGATGGCGCTCAAGAATCGTCGGGCGGCGCGCGTCCGCAAGCCATGACGTCTCGGGGGAGACGCAGGATGGCTTGCGGAGCGGGGGTGAGTTCCCATTGGTCGTCGGCGCAGGGGCGTCGACGCCAAGGTGATCCGGACCGCGGTTCGTGCGCCGAACATGAACGCGGTCGCGGAACGGTTCGTCGGCAGCGCACGTCGCGAGCTGCTCGACCACGCTTGCGCCCCACCGCGAGCCAGCCTGCGCCCCGTCCCTACCGCGACCGCGCTGGTAGGCTCACGGACAGCTACTGCTACTGTTGTGCGGGTAACAGCTGCTGGTGTAGGGAACGCCGAGGAAGGGAGTAAATTCGGAAGTCACCTTGGAGTATACCGAACATCCAAGGAAACTGAGATCACCTGTGCACGTCGTGATGGATACCGAGCCGGGGTCGGTTCCAGAGCGAAACAGAACACCATCTCGAAAGATGGTGGTAGTGACAGGATAGCGAGAAACGAGTGTATTAAAATCCGTGAAACCATCATGTTGCCCGGTTGGGCACACTGAATAGATGGCCTGATGGATGGCATTCATGCAGGAGAAGTATTGCTTCACGAAGGCCGGGCCGAATCCTGACCGCTCATACACCTTCCTGCCGTTGAGGAAGATCTGAGTCGCGGCCCCACCGGTCGACGTTGCGGTCCAGTAGTTGATTAGTGCCTGTTGATCGAAGAAAGGCCCATCGGAGGTCATCGCTTGCTTCGTGAAGGCAACGTCTTCCTGGTCCTCGGCTCCCGGGCCGGAAGCGGTGCATCCTCCCGCCAGCATCCCCATGAGTGCCACCAATCCGATCTGTCGAATGCAACTCACCATTGTAATCACCTCCCTGTGTCACGACGCGGGTCGATGCGCGACCTCGAGCGGCGCCGAAGGCGTCCGCTCCAGGCGCGACACATCGGATGGATGCCGCCCGAGATCGGTCCTCCCGGAGAAACGAACCGGCGTCTTACCGATTCTTACGCTCAGGCGGGCGTGGCCCCCCCCGAACGTGGTCCACTCCAGCTGAAGCGACAGAAGCGGAGGAGCGACATGCGCCCCAGGAGCGACGGACCGAGCATGAGGCGCTCGCGAGGTGTCTTCGAGGATGCTCTCGTGCGGCCAGCACAGGGTGTGGCCCCCGGTGCGATCACGGAGGGGCGCACGTGAGCGCCGCGGTCCGCTCTACGGATGGCCGACGGAGCTCCGTGGCTTCGTCCTCAACGTCGCGGCGTGGCGGCGTGGTACGGTCGATCGTCGATGCGGGGGTCTCGCGCGGGGCGGCTCGTAGCGGCGATCGCCGTCGCGCTCGCGGCTGCGTGCGCGGCGCGACGATCCACGGCGCGAAGAGACGCGGCGCAGCGCTGCAGCGATCACGCACGCCGACCCGACGACCGGTGATCCCGCGGTGGTCGGCGTCGTCACGGGCGGCGTGATCGGGTGCACGGCCGTGCTCGTGCACCCGCGGATCGCGCTCACCGCTGCCCACTGCGTTGCGCCCGATCCTCCGTCGGCGATCGTCGTCGGTGCCGACGCCGCGACCGGCGCGTCGATCCTCGTCGCGCGCGCGCGACGTCACCCCGAGGCGGCGATCGACCCGATCGGATCGGACATCGCGTACCTCGTCCTCGCCACGCCGGCCGACGTCGCGCCGGCGACGATCGGCGCGATCGACGCGTCGGACCTCGGCGGCGACGCGCGCGTGGTCGGCTTCGGCCGGAGCGCCGCCGACGACGCGACGCCGGCGGTGAAGCGCGCCGGGACGTCGAAGATCGCCGCGGTCGAGCGGGAGGCGCCGGTCCGCCGGGATCTCCGGCCTGTACGCTGCATCCCATCGTCGAGAGCGCGATGGCGCTCGTCGCTAGTGATAGAGCCGCGAGGCATCGGCCAAAATGTTGTTGCATGGGGCCTCCGTAGAGTGGCGTTGTGCGTGAGTCGCCGGAGCGCATCGCATTCGCATTGGCATCCAACTGCGCCTGCATGTAGGGACGCTGGCGCATCCTCCACCGGCCGCGCGCCGGCGGCGTGATGCCCGGATCGATCCGACGAGCGCGGACCGGAAAGACGTCCGCGCAGCGGGGCGCGGTCGAATAGGGTCTCCCTTTCCGGGCGCCTCCGGCTAGACTCCCACGATCGATTCGCCGGTGCGGACCATGTCACTTTCCGATCTCGCGTCATTGGGGAGCTTCGTGAGCGGCTTTGCCGTTCTCGTGTCGCTCGTCTACCTCGCGCTTCAAGTCCGGCAGACCAAGCGCAATCAGCAAATCTCGATCAGGCACAGCCGCGCCTCGCGCGCCGTGGAGCTTCACCTGGCGCTCGCGGACCCTGCCGTGGCGGACGCATGGCTTCACGGTATGGGGAGCCCTGGGGAGATTAGTCAGACCGAGCTGAGCCAGTTCATCAACGTCTGCCGCGCCTTCTTCTTCCATTTCGAAGACTCGTTCTATCAACGTGAGGAAGGGCTGTTGAACGACGACGCGTTCGAAACCGTCGCTGCGGGGGCTCGACTCCTGGCGAGGAGCCCCGGTGTGCGGACCGCGTGGAGGATGGCGCGGCCCAACTTCGGTGGACAGTTCCGAGACTTCATGGATGGAGTGGTCGCCGCGGCCGCCGTCGAGCCCGCCGTGGACATGTCGCTGGAGGCGTGGAAGATCGCTTTCGCGTCCGAAGCGTCGCGGACTCGGTAGCCGGCGCGCCCCGACAAGGCGCGCGCGTGCGCGAGGGGCCCGGCCTGGCGGAGTTCTGGTGGCGATGATCGGCGCGCTGTTCGCCGGGTTTCGGCCTCGCGCGAGCCTCGTCACCGAGAACCTCGCGCTGCGCCCATCCAGCACCGCCTCGTGACCACAGATCCATCAACCGTCCTTCCACAAGAGTCCGGTGAGCCCGGCGAGCGGCGGCTGTGCGGCGAGCGCGCGCGCAAGCAGGGTCGCCGCATCGCCGTGCCGGCGGAGCGCGAGCGCGCATAGCGCCATGTTCCAGAGTGTCCGCGAATCGTCGCCGCGCGCGGCGAGCGATGCCTCGAAATACCGGAGCGCTTCCTCCGGTGCGTCGATCGCGTAGAGGAGCGCGCCGATCCCGAACGCGAGATCGGCCGGCTCACCGATGTCGTAGTGATGGTGCCATACGCGATCGATCGCCGCGAGCGCTTCGGCGCGAAGCGGCGCGTTCGCGAGGAGCGCGCGCTGGCGAACGAGCGACGGCAGGCAGTCGCCGAGGACGCGTGGGTCGTGCCCGCTCGAGCGCACGAGCGCTAGCAGCGTCTCCACATCGAGCACGTCGTAATGCTCTTGGATGCCGCGGCGCACACGGAAGAAATCGCGCCCGTCGCCGGGCCCGAACACGCGGTGATACGCGACGGTCGTATCGCGGGCGCGGCGCTCCGATATACCGAGGAGGAACGCGCCGACGCAAAGCCCGCCCTGCCCCGGCTCACTCACGAGCGCGCGACCGCCGCGGCGCTCGAACCAAAGGCGGAATGCGTGGTAATTCACCTCGACCGAGAAGCTTCCGTGGACGACCAGCTCCGGGTCCCCGCGGCTCGCGAACGAGCGCACGTCCGCGTATCCCTTGTCGCTCGAGACGAGCAGCATGCGTCCGTCGGCGAGGGCGGCGAGTCGGTCGACCGCGCGGAGCGCCGCCGACGGAAAGAGGAGCGTCGCGCCGTCGAGGTCGCGCGCGTAGTCGCGCACGATCTCGTTGAAGATCGGTTCGGGGTACGGCGCGGCCGGCGCGGGGTGCGGATCGAAGCGCGCGCGGAGCGCGGCGAACGGGGCGGAGCCGGTGAGGTCCGGCTCCGCGTCGTCGGCGAGGACCGTCGCGAGCGCGTCGTGGACGTCGCCGTCGCGGAAAGAGAACGCGTCGTGGGGTACGCCGTCGAATACGTAGTTGGCGATGACGACGATGGGGTTTTTACAGGAGCCGGGCCTTAGCGTGACCCCCGATTCGCGGAGGACGATCTCGCCCGCGTCCTCCACGTCGAGCCTGGCAAAGTCGAGCAACCCCTCGGCGACGAAGGGGCGGAGCCTCGGGTGCGCGGAGAAGAAAGCGAGGTTCGTCTCCGCGAAGTCCGTCATCACATAGCGCAGCGGGGGGTGACCGTCCGCTGAATGAACGTGTAACGCGCGCAACGCTTCGAGCAACAGATATCCGAAGCGGCCGCTCCCGGCGCCGAGCTCGACGACGTAGAACGGTTCGCCGCCGCCGTCGCCCGCGTCGCCGAGAAACCCGAGGATCACCTCGGCGAATGACCGCGCGAGGAGCGGATTGCACGTGATGTAGTGGGGCACGACGTGCCATGCCGCGACGCCCGCGCGCTCGAAATACTCTCGCTGCACCCGCCAAAGGAGCGACTCCGAGAAACGCCGCCCAGTCTCCAGGACGACCTCCACGATGGCGCCGCCCTTCACCGCGCCGAGCGCCGCGTTCGAATCGGCCGCGCCGCCGTCTTCGTCGCCAAACAACGTCAACTCCATGGTTCGTTTTACGCTCGTACGTGTGTTAGGGTGATTGACGACCAGGGGCCCTTCGCGATGCCTTGTCCGGTTTGCAACGACTCGACGGCGACCGATACCAGCGATTGTCGCGTTTGCAAGACGCGATACGTCTGCGTGTTCTGTGCGAAGCGCCTCTCGTACCGCGATCATACGCTAAGGGGCCGGGACGTGGCGGTGCGGTGCGCCAGCCCGATGTGCGATCGCACCGTGGGGCGGGCCCACCTCGTGTGCGTCGATCGGGGGGGCCGCTTTCAGGTCGTCCGCTGCCTGGAGCACTTCGTGGAGGCGATAACCCGCGAGTCGAAGCTTCCACGAGCTCCGTACGCGCTCCTGGTCGGCGACTATCTCAGCGCCCCCGGTTACGGGGGAATCGACCTGAAGCTCTACACCGGCCAGTGGGGGAACGATGTCAAGCTGGGGCTCTCTTCGCTCCACGTTCCGGTCCAAAGCCTGGGCCTCGGGGGTGCATCCGCTTCGCACGCGCTCGTATCCGCGCTCGTTGACGACTACATGGCAGACGAGAAGTGGCCCGTGCCTTCGGGGCGGTCGGTCATGGCGTACGCTCTGGACGGGAAACGCCTGAAAAACGCGACGCTCTGTCCCGGGTGCAACAACCCGAGCGGCGACATGAACCTACTCGCCACCGCCATCAATCGACTGTATCCGCGGTCCGAAGAGAAGATGAGGAGGTCCCTGGAGGAGGAGGCGAAGTCGGAGCCGACGTTCCGCCAGAGCTCGTACGCGCACTGCATCATTCCGCAGAGCCTCATCAAATTGCATACCGGAACGGCGATCGTCAAATTCATCGATTTCGTCGAACGATATCGACGGCACTACCGGATCACCGCGGCTCATGCCCACGTGTCCGACCGCTTCGTCTTGGGGGCGGCGCTGACCGCCCAATTGCGCGCCGTCCACGACGACGCGACGTTCATGACCATGTACGGTCGTCTCGACGCAGCGTTCGTCGTCTGCATGAACGCCATGGTCACGTGGGACGACACTCCGATGGACCAGAAGGACGAGAAGACGAGGTCGAGCCACCGCGGCGCGTCGAGTTCGAGTTCGAGTTCGAGTTCGAGTTCGAGTTCGAGAGCGTCGAGATCGTCGACGAGCTCGAGCAGCAGCGCGGCAGTGCTGCGCGACAACAAAGCGCCGATGGACCTCAAGGAACTGGGCTTGACGATACTCAATCCGAGGGCCGGGTCGCTTTCGTGGGGCGGGTTGGGGACGCAATGCGCCGTCTGCGAGGAGCTCGGGGGCGACGGTACGATCATCGGGCGTTATGATTTGTTCCACGTTCGACGCATCGTCGACGGCAATCCGGAGGCGTGGATGCACTACCCACCCGGCCTGATCGACGTCTACGTCGGCCACGCCGCGATGCTGAGGCTCCGTTCGCAAGGCGACGAGAAGTCGCCCTTGAGAGGGAACGTCCGCATGCTCGCCGCCGTCCACATCCTCGACAACATCCTCCCGAACATTCGAGCGCAGGTGCAGCGGCAGCTCACCACGCATCACGATCCACGGCTCTCGACCGTGCTCGAGCTGTGGGACCTCTTCCAATTTTTCTATGTGCTCTATCTCCTCCGCCGGTGCATGGGCAACGACGAGGTCGCGCGTCTGCGCGCCGACCTGACACGCAAGCTCGAGAAGTTCGGCGCGATGCTGTGCCAGTTCCGGTTCTTTGGCTAGTATCGTCGCGCATGCGATGGCAAATCGTCTATCTCCTGCGTGACACCTCGCCGGCAGCGGCGCGCGATCGGCTCGAGCTTTTCGTTCGCGAGCTTGGACTGCCAGTCATCGGACCATGCCCGTGAAGATGACGCCCGAGACCAGGATCGAGACCCCGGCGCCGACGGCGACGATGCGCGTGCCGAGCACCGGCGAGGCACCGCGGCCGAGCGCGACGGTTCGCAGGCCGCACGCACCGTGCACGCCGAAGGCGATCACCGCCAGGAAGTAGTAGGGCGCGAGTCGCGCGGTCCAGGGATCGGTCAGGAGCTCGGGGCCGGCCGCCCATGCCCAGTTCGTGTCGATGCCGCGCAGGTGGCGCGCGCGTAGGACCGCACTGACGTGCGACAGCAAGAACATCATCATGTAGGCGCCGCTCGCGCTCTGAAGCGTATCGATCCAGCCGGTCGAGCGCGCGAGCTTGCGCCACAGCAGCACGCTGCCGGTCGCGATCTGGAAAGCGAGCGTCGCGAAGAGAAGTGGCTCGACGAGCGGATTGCGGTAGACCTTCCGCAACACGTGCATGATCGCGCCGTGCGTCTCGCTGCCGAACAGGCCGCCGAGGTGGTTGGCGAGATGCACGGCCGCGAACAGCGTGATCGCCGCGGCGGTGATGCCGTGCGCGACGGCGAGTCGTCGCGATGACGTGCGTTGCGGTTCGGCATGCGGCGCCTCGGTGACCGCCGTGAGCAGCAGCACACTCCACAGCACGATCCAGGCGCCGAGGCTGTGGATCGGAATCGCGTGCTGGAAGTCGAGCCACCCACCGAGCAGCGAGAACAGGGGAGGGGCGGCGACCGCGAGGTGGGCGATGCGATGGGCGCGCGGGAAGTCGGCGATGGCGCGGCTCGCGACGAGCGCGACGAGCGGCACGGCGAGACTGGCCGCCAGCACGATCGGCGACGTCCGGACGCCGCACGCGATGATCGCTGGATAGAGCAGCGCCGCGAGCGGGGCGCTCGCCCGTGCGCCAACGTTGGTCATCGCCACACCGTACGCGCGATCTCGCGTTACGCTCTGGTCCATTTAGTGGACATGGAGTGGACCATTTAGATGCCGCGACGTGCACCTGCACTCGACCTCGTGCTCGGCAAGCGCGCACGCGACGTAACGCTCACCGACTGGCTCTACGACGAGCTCCGCGGCGCGATTCTCGACGGCCGGCTGGCGCGAGGTGCGCGGCTGCCTGCGACACGCGATCTGGCGGCGCGGTGGGACGTGTCGCGCGGCGTGGTCGTGAGCGTGTTCGACCGACTCGGCGACGAAGGGTACGTGACCGGCCGGACCGGCTCCGGCACGACGGTGCGTGCGCGCGTGCCGGAGGACTACTTGCCGGGCTCGCCGCACGCGGTTCCAGCGGCGCCGCGCCCGGCGCCGGCGCGGCGGTTCGCGCGGCCGTTCTCGCCGATCGATCCGGGGCTGACCGATTTCCCGATGAAGACGTGGACCCGGATCTCGGCGCGCGTACACACGCGGATCACACCGCAGTTGCTCGCACGCGGCGATCCGGCCGGTTCGCCAACGCTGCGCGAAGCGATCGCCGGTTATCTCGGCGCATCGCGCGGCGTTTCGTGCACGCCGGATCAGGTCGTGATCGTCTCGGGCGCGCAGCAGGCGCTCGATCTGATCGCGCGGATCGTGGTGAAGCCCGGCGATCCGGTGTGGATCGAAGATCCCGGCTACAGCGGCGCCGTCGATGCGTTCCGCAATGCGCAGGCGAAGATCATCCCGGTGCGCGTCGACGACGACGGGCTCGATCCGGCACACGGCCGGCACCGCTGCGCGCGCCCGGTCGCGGTCTACCTGACGCCCGCGCATCAATTCTGTCTCGGCGTCTCGTTGTCGCACGAGCGTCGTGCCGAGCTCGTGCGCTGGGCGAGCTCGACAGGCTGTCTCCTCATCGAAGACGACTACGACAGCGAGTTTCGATACCGCGGCCCACCGCTGCCGGCGATGCGAAGCCTCCGCGGCGCAGGGTCGGTGTTCCTGCTCGGGACGTTCAGCAAGGTCCTGTTCCCGTCGCTGCGGCTCGGTTACATGGTCGTTCCGGATGTGTGGCTCGATCGTGTCCTGGCGTTGCGCTACCAGCACGACCTCTATCCGCCGGGCATCTCGCAGGCGGTCCTCACCGAGTTTCTCGTCGGCGGGCACTTCGCGCGTCATCTGCGCCGGATGCGCGAGTGCTACGCGTCGCGCAGGGCCACACTCCACGACGAGATCGAACGCCGCCTCGCGGGCGCGCTTCGACTACCCGCGATCGAGGCGGGACTGAGCACACCGGCGTACCTGAGCCGCGGCATCTCCGCGCGGCGGGTCGTCGAGCGTGGCCAAGTGCACGATCTGGATCTGTGGTCGCTCGATCGGTTCGCGATCCAGCGCCGCGATCTGCGCGGCCTCTTGCTCGGGTTCGCGGCGTTCACCGAGCGACAGATTCGCGAGGCAGTCGTCGCATTGGCGCGCGTGATCGACGAAGCATGATGCTGATCTCTTCGATCCGCGCGGGATCTAAAGTCCCGGAAAGGGCATGTAGCCCCGCTGAACATGAGTGAGATTTCGGGGGTCGCAAAATCCTGCACCGCTCGAAAGATCCGCTGCGCTCCGAGAGGGAGCGCACACGAGCACGCGCCGTCGGCGCCCTCGAATCGTCGGCGGAGCACGTGCGCCCACCTTGCCCCCGACGGATCGGCGATTCCCCAGGTCCGGAGTCCATCCTTCGATCGCGACGCTACGCGCCAAAAAGAACCGAAGCGTCGTGACGCACGCGTCTTGCTTGGCGAGCGGCGATGACCCCTCTCCGCCGAACTGTCTATCTCTCCATTCTCGGCGTCAGCGCGGGGCTGGCGTGCTCCAACTCCAAATCCGATTCACTGAACGGCGACCAGAATAATCCACCGGAATCATCCGCCGACAGTGGTGTCGACTCGGGCACGGGGCCGGCCGAGAAGCCGCCGGGCGGCGATCTGCCCGACGAGCAATTCCCGCCCGACCTGCTGAACCCGTACACCGGCCCGGCGATCACCGATTACGACAATACGTTCGTCGGTTATCTCCAGCTGAAAGCGCGCGTCGGCCAGCTGTTCGCGGACACCGGGATTGGCAAAGACGGTACGGAGGCGTACTTCGCGTCGAAGATCGCGCTCCTCGGCGGGGCGGATTTCAAGACCACGTTCGCCGAAGCGCGCGTCGCGACGCCCGACTTCCTCGTCGCGCTCGACGGCGTCGCCAAGGATGCGTGCGCCCGCGCGGCGACGAACAAGACCGGACCGTTCGCCGGCACGAACCCGGACACCGTCGCGGCCGACGGCGAGGCCGGGCTGGCGACGCAGCTCTATCAGAAGCTCCTGCTCCGCCCGCCCACGTCGCAGGAGGTGACCGACAGCGTCGGGCTCGTGTCGACGCTCAAGCCCCTGTCAACCTCGACGACCAGCGCGTGGGCCGGGCTCTGCGAAGCGCTCGTCCGCCACCCCGACTTCCTCTTCACGCTGCCGCCGAGCGTCTCGGTGGTGACCGGCGCCGACAAGGAGCGGCTCCAGCTCGTGAAGCTCGCCATGGACCTCGTCGGGCGCCCGCCGCTCGACGACGAGTACGCGAAGCTCGCCGGAAAGAGCGTCGCCGACAAGGTCGGCTTCTACATCGGGACGACCGAGTTCCGCGATTTCTACTATCACCGCGCGCGCGTGCGGACCGAGAGCGTCGGCACCACCGAGGCCGACGAGCCGGCGCGGCTGTGGACCTACCTGATGGTGAACGGCGCGCCGCTCCAGGAGGTGCTCACCGCCGATTACTCGGTCGACGAGCAATTCAACAAAGCGCCGCGCGGGCCGGAGCACGGAAAGAGCGGAGTCCTGACGATGCCCGGGTTCGTGAAGACGAAGCCGGGGCTCCCGCACTTCAACTACGCGGCGCGCGTGATGACCGACTACATGGGGCAGCTGTTCGAGGTGACACCGGAGATCCTCCGTGGCCGCGTCGACGCCACCGCGACGTCGACGGTACAGCCCGGGACGCTGTGCATCACGTGCCACGGCGTCCTCACGCCGCTCGCGTTCCAAAGGTCGCGGTGGGCCGACGACGGCACGTACCATGCGACCGACGACGCGGGCGCGCCGATCGACGACACCGATCGCAACCTCGTCCCCGACTATCCGTACAAGGGCGCCGGGATCGAAGGGTTCGCGGTCAACGCGGTGAAGAAAGAGAAGTTCTTCCGTCAGTCGTTCCAGGCGCAGTTCCTCTTCTACCTCGGTCGCCAGATGCGATTCGACCAGGACGAGCGGACGACGTACCTCGCGCTGTGGAACTCGGCGTTCAAACAAAACGGCGATTTGCGAGAGATCGTGAAGATCATCGCGGCCAACACCCCCGGCTACTTGGGAAAGTAGGAGAGGAAACATGAAACGCAGGGATTTCCTCGCCGCCGCCTTTGGCTCGTACGCGATCGGCATGCTCGACTGGCTCAGCTTTTTCCGCCGCAACGGCGTCCCCGGGACGCAGAAGTCGCTCGGGATCGCCGAGGCCGCGGCGCAGGTCGTGGGTCAGCCGCGCTTCCTCATCTACTGGTTCCAGGAGGGCGGCTGGGACGGCTATTCGATGTTCAACCCGGTGGCCACGCGCAACGACTCCGACGGCAACTCGACGCTGCCGCCTCTCCAGCAGATCTACC
>Ga0207670_10001123_pt1 | contig 14083 bp, 8 predicted proteins | sample KBSS23HmetaG_FD_184339 | JGI IMG/M metagenome (GOLD analysis project Ga0207670, IMG submission 184339) | Switchgrass rhizosphere microbial communities from Kellogg Biological Station, Michigan, USA - KBS S2-3H metaG (SPAdes) (version 2) | ecosystem: Host-associated > Plants > Roots > Rhizosphere... | reverse complement strand
GCCGGCAAATGTTGTAGGCAGAACTGTCAGGCTCGAGTTTGTGCAGAAACCACAAACCTTCCTGTGCAAACGACAGGGGACAACTAGCCTCTGTCTTTACCTCTTCCGCCACTGCTTGCTCGCGGGAATAGCTTTGCTTAATGCCCGATGACATTTCTTGCACTCTGCGCGCGGGGAAGGATTGACAACTGAGGGGAACTTGCTTTTTTGCGTTGCGCTACTTCAACCAGACTGGCTACAGTACCGCCGCGAAACAGACTATCGAGTGAAATCTCTACTTGCAGCGCACTGTTAACGCGGGCGAGTATCCGCGTGGCCAACAGCGAGTGGCCGCCAAGCGCGAAGAAGTTGTCTTCGACACCAACCTTGCTCACACCGAGCACCTCCGCCCAGATCTTCGCCACCACTTCTTCCTGCTCGTTTCGGGGAGCGATAAACATTGGCGCCGTTTCTTCGGCGGAATCCGGCAAGGCCGCCCGATTAACTTTGCCACTGGAATTCAACGGCAACTCCGCGAGCACGACAAACCGGTGTGGCACCATGTACTCCGGCAACTGTTCGCGCAAATAATTTTGAACATCCGCGAGATCGTGGTCGCCATTCTCCGCGGCGAAAACGATGTAACCGATCAGGAACGTTTCGCCATCGTCGCGCTTCTTCAGCTCGACTACCGCTTCATGCACACTCGGATGTCTCCGCACCGCCGTCTCTATCTCACCCAGCTCGATTCGATATCCGCGCACCTTCACCTGGTTATCGATACGTCCAAGAAACTCCAACTCGAAGTTAGGCAGATACCGCACCAGGTCTCCGGTGCGATACAGGCGGCCGCCGTGAGTCCGGCTGAAGGGATTTGGCACGAATTGTTGCGCTGTTAGCGCCGGTTGTTGCCAGTAGCCGCGTGCCAGACCAGCGCCGCCCAGGTAGAGCTCGCCAGCTACTCCAACCGGGACGGGTTTCATCGCGCGATCCAACACGTACACTTCGGTGTTTGCGATCGGCCGGCCAATCGGCGGTACCGTCTCATCACCGTTAACTATCCGGCTCGTCGCCACGACCGAGTATTCAGTTGGTCCATAGTGATTAGCCAGCACGAACGGCCGCGTTTTTGGAACAACCGCATGCAGACGATCGCCGCCGGTCAGCAGGTATCTGAGCGCGCACGTGTCAGGCCAGGTCTCATCGAGAACTGCTTCCGCCAACGGCGTGGGCAGAAACCCGATGCTGATCTGGTTCTTCACCAGCCATTCGACCAGCAACGGTGGAGTTGTCACAACTGCGGGTGGCGCCACGTACAAGCCGGCGCCGGTCGTCAGGTACGGCCAAAGTTCCCACACCGAGGCGTCAAACGACTGGCCGGCTACCTGCGAAGCGCGATCGTGATTGCTCACCTCATAGGTCGCCTGGTGCCACCGAACGAGATTCAGCAAACCGGCATGCGTGACGGCGACCCCTTTGGGATGACCAGTGGATCCTGACGTGTAGATGATGTAGGCAAGATTGTCTGGAGTGACGTTGAGTGACAACGGAGTTGTCGCTTCGAGGCCATACACCGTCTGCTGTCGATCGAGCAAAACCATTCGCGCTCCACTGCTGGTGATCTCTCGCGCAAGGTGCTCGCTACTAACAACCGCGGTGGCGCCCACGTCGCGTAACATGAACAGAATTCTTTCGGCAGGATGCTGCGGATCCAGCGGAACATAAGCAGCTCCCGTTTTCATCGCGGCGAGCGCGGCGAGGACGAATTCGCATGAACGGTCCAGCACGATGGCAACGCGCGATTCCGGACCGACGTGCAATCGTCGCAAGTGATTTGCCAGTTGATTAGAGCGACGATCAAGTTCCTCATAACTCCATTGTTGCGCCTCGTCCGCGACGGCCGGCGCGCCGGGCGTCAGCGCCACCTGATCGGCAAACAGTTCGTGAATGCATCGAGGCGGCTGGTAGCTTTGAGCGGTCTCATTCAACTCGCTTAGAAGTTTGCGTTCCTCCTGCTCACTCAGCACATCAAGCTCAGATATCCGGCGCTGTGGCTCGGAAACTATCGAGCCAAGCAGATTCTGGTAATGAGACGAGAGCCGCTCGATCGTGCCGGCGCGGAACAGATCGGTGTTGTATTCCCAGATCATGATCATCCCGGACTCTTCCTCTTCCCGATTGCGGCGATACCGCTGTTCGGCCTCCGGAATCACAACCACGTTCAGATCAAACTTTGCCGACTCATTGCTGAGCGCTTCCACGATATTGACATCCAAATCCGGCAGCTCGACGTCGACGATCGGTGCGTCGTGAAAGCTGAATGTGACCTGATAGAGCGGCAAATAGCTCAAGCTTCTCGCGGGCTGGACTGCTTCGATGACGCGATCGAAAGGCAGATCCTGATTGGCATAAGCATTGACGGTGACTTCGCGCACCCTGCGTAACAGTTCCGCGAAACTCGGATCTCCCGACAAGTCGGCGCGCAATGCGACCGTGTTGATGATCATGCCTAACAGGCCTTCAGTCTCTTTCCAGCGACGGTTTGCGAGTCCGGTGCCGATACAAAAGTCGTCCTGATTCGTGTAGCGGTGCAGGAGCGCCACGAAACACGCAAACATCGTCATAAACAATGTGCAGCCTGAACGATGACTAAGCTCTCGTATCGATCGCGAAAGGCTCGCCGGCAGCTCCAACCGGAGGACGTTTCCACGAAAGCTGGGAACCGGAGGACGCGGAGAATCTGTCGGTAGCGGTAGCAAAGCTGGAGCGCCGGCGAGTTTTTCTTTCCAGTAGGCAAGTTGGTGCTGCGCTATTTGTCCTTCCATGAATTCGCGTTGCCATACGACGAAGTCAGCAAACTGAATCGCCGGTTCCGCCAGCGGAGACGGCAGCTCCTGGGAGAAGGCCGTATAAATTTGGAAAAGCTCACGTAGCAAAACGCTGAAAGACCATCCGTCGTGCAGGAAGTGATGCTCGACCTGTAACAGCACGTGTTCTTCCGCGCTCAGCCGGAAGAGCACCCATCGAATCAAAGGCAGCTGATCCAGACTGAAGGTCCGGTCCATCTCGTTCCGCATCAGTTGGTTCAGCTGTTGCTCGCGTGTCTCAAACGGCAGTGATGCCAGATCGATTAGCTGGAACTGTCTCTTATCGGGCTCGTGAATCAATTGAATCGGCCGGCCCTCTTTCAGCGTAAAGGTGGTCCGCAGAATCTCATGCCGCCTGACCAACTCGTTCAGGCTGCGCTCCAGTGCGTCCACCTGGAGATTCCCTCTAAAAGATAAAGACACTTGCGCGTTGTATGCCTTGTTAGGACCGTATAACTGGTGCAGGAACAGCACTCGTTCCTGGGCAAATGACAGCGGCAAGTCGGAGTTTCGAGGCACGGGCTGGATCGGTTTTACGTCGAGCTGTTGCGCTGCTTCCAGATTTGTTTTAAGCGCCTCAGCTACGTGAGCCACGGTCGGCGAATCAAAAAAGCACCATAACGGGATCTCGACGTTGAATTGATCGCGTAAGCGCGCAGCGGCTCGGGTAAACATTAACGAATGGGCACCAAGTTCCAGCAGATCGTCATGGATTCCCACGCGATCGAGGCCCAACAAATCGATCCATATGCGCGCCACGATCTGTTCCAGTGGATTACGCGGAGCGACAAAGGGTGCTGCGAGATCTGTGCGGACAGGTGCGACCGCCGGCAACGCGCGACGATCGATCTTGCCGTTGGGCGTTGTGGGCAAGCTGCTCATTTCGACAAAAACTGACGGCACCATGTAGCCAGGAAGCTTCAGCTTCAAAAAACCGCGCAAGTCACTGCTGCTGATCCGTGGCAACGATTTCAAAACGACGTAACCTACAAGTCGCGGCGCGTCCTGCTGACGCTCGTCCAGTGTGACAACGGTTTCCTGCACCGAGGGGTGCTGCATGAGTGCCGCTTCGATATCGCCAAGCTCAATACGAAAGCCTCTCAACTTGATCTGCTGATCGCTGCGCCCTACAAAATCGATTTGACCATCGGGCAGACGGCGCGCCAGGTCACCCGTACGATACAGACGCTCTCCCGGCAATTGAGCAAACGGGTTCGGAATGAATTTCTCGGCAGAGAGGCTGGGAGCGTGGAAATAACCGCGAGCCAGACCAACGCCGCCAATATACAGATCGCCAACCTCGTCTGTAGCGACGGGCTCGAGATTCGAGTCCAAAATGTGAATCTCAGTGTTAGCGATGGGTCTGCCAATGTTTGGCTTGACTTCGGTGTCCGTGCATATCGCGACGCTGGACCAGACCGTCGCTTCTGTCGGTCCATAGGCATTGAAGAAGCGACGTCCTGGCGCCCAATTCGCAACTACTTTTGCTGAGCACGCCTCACCGGCGACGATGATCGTTTTTAAGTCCGGCAAGTCCTCTGTCCGCCAGGTGGCGAGAACAGATGGTGGAAGCGTAACGTTCGTGATGCGATTCTCTCTGAGCTGTTTGAATAAGACGGCAGCAGACTGTTGTGCCTCGCGGCTTGCGATATAGAGAACAGCGCCCGCCGAAAGCGCCATCGCGATCTCAAAGATGGAAGCGTCAAAATTTATGGAGGCAAACTGGAGGACGCGGTCACCGGGTGCGACAAAAAAAGTCTGCATCTGGGCCGCGCTCATGTTGCACAACCCGCGATGCTGGATCATCACCCCCTTGGGTCTGCCGGTGGAGCCCGACGTATGAATGATGTAGGCAACATTTTCCGGCTCTACTCCACTATCCGGGTTGTCAGTGCGGCAACTGGCAATCGCGTCTCTTTCCTCATCCAGGCAAAGTTCCGCGAGCCCAACCGCCTTTAACTTGTCCCGGCTGCTCTCTTGCGTAAGCACCAGTTTTAGCCCGGCATCGGCAACGATCATTTGCAACCGCTCTTCGGGATAGTTTGGATCCAGGGGAACGTAAGCCCCCCCTGCCTTGAGCACGCCCAGCAGACTTACAACCATGTCCAGCGAGCGCTCGAGCAGCAAGCCGACGCGGACTTCCGGACCAACACCGCGTTGCCTCAAGTAATGGCCCAATTGATTGGCCCTCTGATTCAGCGCGTCGTAGCTGAGTGATTGGTCCTCATAGACGAGAGCTGGCTCGCTGCCAAAGCGGCACACTTGTGCCTCAAACAACGAATGAACACAGCCAATATCGGCCTGGCCGGGTTGTTGGCGAGAAGCAATAGTCATTGACGTAAGGTCAAGGTGAGTTAATCGGAAATACAATCAGGCAATCTAGACTCGGCGAGACGCAAAGCGGGCACACGGAAAGCTATGATCTGAATGACGATTATTAGTGTGCCCGAAAGCACAAATATCAGGCCCATCCCACGACCTGGACCAACCCCGAGCATTCGGCCAACACTGTCGCTTAGCAATCCGCCATTCGCGAGCAGTGGCTCAAACCAATGATCTGAAATCCAGCCGGCAATCACGAACGACACGGGCGCCAGTGACGTCGCCAGCATCCGGCGCAGCGAAAACACTCGTCCTTGCACCTCTGGTGCAGTCTTGCACTGCCAAAGCGCCTGGCTACAACTATTGACTAATGGAATAGCGAAATAAAGCGCGAAGATTGCCGGCGCAATAAGTAGTGTCCGCGGCCGAATGCCGATGAGAATCAAGCTTATGGCCACAACGAAACCAAACCCAAGCACGCCGCGAATGCGATCTTTCGGCCCGCCCCAGGCGCTCATCGCTATGCCACCCAACAGCACACCAACACCGGAAATTGAATTGAGTGTGCCCAGTGTTTGAGGAGTGGAAAAACTCAAGATCATTGGAGCGAACAGGACAAGTGCCAACGTGAGAAAGAAGTTGGTGGTCGTGAAATAGAGCAGCAGCAGCAAGAGACTCGGTCGCTCCTTGATGTACGTCCAGCCGTAAAGTGCTTCTCGGAAAATTGATGGTTGCGCGTTCTCAGTTCTTTGCACTTTGGGGATTTGAATAGCCAGCAAAGTCGCGATCGCGAAGATGAAAGTCAACACGTCAGCCAGAAAGATTGTGTCCAGTCCCATGAAGGCAATCATCAAACCACCGAGGAGTGGCGCAGCAATCTGTGCGGTTGCTTGCGAAGCGTGGGTCATTCCGCTTACGCGACCCAGTAAATGTTTGGGAACGCTGAGAGTAATCGCGGGATAGTAAGCCAGGAAACTAAAGGTGCCAGTTACTGAAAGAAGGACTACGCATAGATAAATGTGCGTGATCGTGAGCCGGCCACTAACGGTCAACAACAACATGGCAAGCACAGTGAGGCCCGATGCAAGTTGGCTCAGCAGCATGGTCCAACGCTTGTCCCACCTGTCGACCAGCGCCCCGGCAATGGGCATCAGTGCTAAGCCCGGCAGAGCGCCCAACAAAGCTATCGTCGTAAACTTGGCGGCTGAGCCGGTTTGTTGATAAACCCACACTCCCATCGCGAAGGTAGTCAGGCCGGAACCGATGCCGGAGATCAGTTGACCAAACCACATGAGATAAAACATCCAAAGCTTGCGATCGCGCGGACTCGCAACTTCGCCCATCTCGAGCGCGCTTTTTTCGGTTGTCGCCATTGTTACCTCTTCCGCGGCTGAATTTGCGGTAGGCTTACGCGAAGATAGTCAGGAAATGCCGGTACGCTTGCCAGGTCGTTTTCCAATCTGATCAGTCCGTAGCGTTTATCCACCTCTCTGAAACCTGCAAACTTATAAGTGACATACATCATTCGATTACGGTCAGTTGGCAGAAATTCAGCGCTGAGCGTTACGCCGGCATTCCGCGCGAGCTTGCGTATGTAGTTGATCATGATGGTGCCCACGCCAGTGGACATAACGCGGCAGGACATCAGCAGGAGTTTGATATTCCAGGCGCCGGGCGCGCACTCTATCAGCGCCAACCCGATCTTGCCGTAGCTTCCATACTTGTCTTCGAGACTTCCGACCAGCAGCAAATGGCTGTCAGACTGCCGAAACGTGTCAAGCTCTTCGTATGAGTAGGTATGCCCGGTGCTATTCAACTGATGTGTACGTATCGTCAACTCCTCAGCCCGTCGTAAGTCTTCCTCCTGAGCCACGCCAATGCTGAAGTGCATCGTGAGCGTCGCCAAAAACTCCTCCTTGGGCCCCACAAACTCTTCTTCCGCCTGTTTGCGTGTGATGTCGCCGGCGTACATAAGCCTTCTGACTTTGGAGTCTTCAGTAATAAAGCGCGGCATCATTTCCGGCAGCTCCAGCAAGTGATCCAGCCGCGCGGCATCAAGACACATGATCATCGGCAGGGCATGGGCCACTTCATCACGCTCAAAGGGCTGATCGTCTACGAATGCAATCGCGTCGAGACCGATATTGAGCGACTGAGCAATCGTTTCGATCCCCTTGACCTTCGTACTCCAGGAAATCTGCGGATAGAGAAAGTATTCAAGCAACTGCAACTCTTTCAGCTTTGCTACGGCATAGAGGTAATCATTCTTACTGGCTACCGAGTGAAGAATGCCGCGCTCATCGAGAACCTTGATGATCTCAACGGCCTCGGGTCGCAACTCGACGTTGTCATCCTCCAGCAGAGTGCCCTTCCAAAGCGTGTTGTCGAGATCCCAGACAACGCACTTAATGGATGAATTGCGAGAGGCGGCGGCAAGCTTGCTTTGAGCACTCACCTGAGTAACCTGTGTTGTTGAGGGTTGAGAAGGTTTACGCGAAAGCCATGTTTTGACACTCATACTGGGCTATGGACACTTCCAGAAGCTGAGTGCTGCCTTCAATGATTTCCATGACTTTGGCGTCTCGCAGATATCTTTGCACCGAATACTCACTGCTACAGCCATTCGCGCCATGAATCTGGACCGCATTGTTCGCGACCCTGGTCACCATCGTCGACGCGAAATACTTGGCGATTAAGGTTTCGCTTAGTGTCCTCGGATCGTTGATGTCTTTGTAATAGCCGGCTTGATAACAAAGGAGCCTGGCGGCTTTGATGTTGGTGATCATGTCGGTGAGCATCTTTCGGATCAACTGGTAATCTTTGAGATACGAACCAAACTGTTTACGCTCTCCGGCGTAGCTCATACACGCCTCGAAACATCCCTGGGCAATACCGACGCAACCCCAGGCGACACTATAACGACCAAAATCAAGTGTCACCGGCAGAATATGTGAGAAACCAAAACCTTCTCGCCCGACGATGTTCTCTTTGGGAATGCGGCAATCGTTCAGGTACAACTCAGCCAGCATCGCAGCTCTGGTTCCCAGCATTCCCGAGATTGGCTTGATCGAAAGGCCGGGATTATCTCGTGCAACCAGAAAAGCGGTCGGTTTACCTTCGCACTGGGCGAAGATCAGAAACAGATCGGCTATCTGTCCGAAACTGATCCATTTCTTCTGCCCGTTCAAAAGATAGAAATCCCGGAAACGCTCCGCTCGTGTCTCAACACTCTGCGCATCACTCCCGACATTTGGTTCAGTGAGCCCGTAGGCGCCGATAACCTCGCCTCTTGCCAGCCGCGAAAGCCAGCGTTCTTTCAACAGCCCGCTTCCCCAGCGCAGGATCGATTGCGCGACCATGCCGTGAACCGTCAACAAAGACCTGACTGACGAACATCCACGGCCGACCTCTTCATGCAGCAGTCCCAACGTGATCATGTCCTTGCCGTCGCCACCATGCTGCGGCGAAAGATTCAGTCCCAGGTATCCCTGGTCCCCAATCCTTTTGATCAAGGTCGAAGGGATCGACTCCTGCCGATCGAAACGGTCGGCATGAGGAACGATGTGATTATCGACGAACGCTCTAAAAGCAGCCTTGTCGCCAGCTTGCTGAGGTGTCAGTTCAATCTTCATCTTCAGCTCAAAGTCCCGACGGCAGCACGTCGCTTAATCAAGCCGCTGATGGCATTGATGCTGTTGAAATTCTTGAGATCGAGATCTTCGTCATCGATCTTGATGTGAAACTCCTTTTCCACAAACATCACCAGTTGCATGGCCATTAGGGAATTCACAAAGCCGGTTGCAAATATGTCGGTATCGTCCTGAAGATCCCGGTTGCGAAACAGGCGAGCAAAATAAGCTCTGATCTTTTCCTTCTGTTCGTCCATCAGCTTGGGCCATCCTCTGTCAAGCAGGATTATCACCGTCGTAAGAATAGAATCCACGCCCGCTCTTGCGTCCCCACAATCCGGCCGCAACTAGTTTGCGGAGCAATGGACAAGGTCTGAACTTTGGATCGTTGAAGTTTTCGTACAACACCTCGAGGGAAAACAAAATAGTGTCGAGTCCAATCAAATCGGCGGTCTCCAGGGGGCCCATCTTGTGACCGAAGCACAATCGGAAGATTCGATCTATGTCTTCAGTAGTTGCTACCTGATCTTGCAGCAGAAAGATTGCTTCGTTGACGGTGAGCATCAAAACGCGGTTGGAGACGAAACCAGGCGAGTCGTTAACGAGCACGCCTTCTTTGCCCATGCTGGCGAGCAGATCAAGAGTAGCCTGAATAGTCTCGGGCGACGTATGAAAGCCCTTGATCACTTCCACCACCGGTTTCAAGGGAACCGGATTCATGAAGTGGGTGCCGATCACCTGCGCTGGGCGCCTGGTAACAGAAGCAAGACGAGTGATCGGAATGGCTGAGGTATTGCTCGAGAAAATTGTGCGAGGTGGACAGTTGGTTTCCAGCTCGATAAAGACCTGTCGCTTGATCTCCCAATTTTCCGTCACATTTTCAATGACAAAGTCGACTTCGTTAAGCAGCCGATAGTCAGTGCTGGTAGTAATGAGTGATAACGGATCCTTCGCGGTGTTTACGTCGTCTTTCCTGGTAAACATCCGCTGAAAGCGCCGGTTCTGCTTAATCTCGGACAGTGCGTTGTCCAGAACAGACTCGGAAACGTCGAGCAAGAAGACGCGCGTTCCGATCTGCGCGAGTGTTTGCGCCACTCCTCTGCCCATGACGCCGGCTCCGACTACGCCAACTAATCGCATAAGATCCTTTTACAAACTAGCTCTCGTTACTGGTGAAGAGTTCGGCCATGCCGACGATTATCTTGCGTGGTCCGGAGTAGGGCCGGCGCCCATGCGCAACGAGCATGTTATCAACCATCAGGACGTCGCCCTTTTGCCACGCGGAGATGGCTGTTTCCTGACGGTATGCTTCTAGAATCTCATTGAGACTGGATGTCTCAATTCGCGCGCCGTCGCCGTAGTAGGCGTTGCGCGGAAGGTCTTGCTCGGCAAATTCAGCCGAGAGCATCTGGCGGACATTTTCTTCCAGCGATGCGGGGTGAAACAAATGAGCCTGATTAAACCAAACTGTTTCGCCAGTGCGCGGATGACGGGCAATCGCCTGGCATCGTTGGCTGGTTCGCAGGCCGTCGCCCGGCTTCCATTCAAACTCGATGCGTTCGCGCCGGCAGTAATCTTCCACCTCGGCTTTGTTCTCAGTTTGAAAGACGTTCCGCCACGAAAGATCCAGGCCGTTGCTGTAGTTGCGCACATAAAGCACACCCTTTTCGGCGAAGCGCGCACGGACGCTCGGGCTGATGCGTGCGTATACGCGACGGCTGTCCGCGATCGGCGTCTCGCCACCCTGCTGCGCCGGCAACACACAGTGGAAGTACACCTTCATGGGCCAGTGGAGGGAGTAAGCCATCTCGTTATGCAGAGGGATGCTGAGTTCGGCTGGATATTCCGTGGATGTATAGATTCGCCCGCTGACCTGCGTACGCGGAGTCGACCTATATTCGTATTCCAACAACTCGGTTGCCGCGGTTGTCGCTCTGATCGCCTCTTCGAAGTCCCGCACTTGCCGCACCTCGAACCCACGAAACAATATCGCTCCATGCCGGTCGAGATATTCGCTGAGTAGTGCGCGGTGCTGGGTGGCCCATTCGGAGAGACGCAGGCCGGCTACTCGGGGCTCGATAACGAGTGGCAGACGACGCAACTCGTCGGCGAAGCTCACTTTGACAAAACTATCGTCGCGCAGACCCACTGCCTGCCGCTTAGTAGTCTTCAGCGTCTCCAAAATTTTGGTACTTCGCACTGAGCGGTCTCTCCCGATTGAGTTCTGGTAGTTTGGATTAAAGGACAGCCGGGGAGAACCTGTTCAGGCATTGACGGCCTTGACGATGCTCAAGAGGCGGACATCGTTCATCATTGTATTAAGTAGATCGGTCTGCGCGATCTTCTTGTCGTCTTTGGGAACAGTGGCAATCTCCAGCGCCAGAAGTTTGTGCGCTTCAGACATGAACGACTTAAATTGAGCCAGTGAAATGCCTCGGCCCAGCAGGTAAGGAACTATCCAGAAGTCAAACGACCATTGCGGCAGCCAGATCGACTCGCGCACCGTCAAAAACATCCGCTCGATTTGGTCCATCGCCGACAAGCTGTCCATAGTCGCATGGCTCCAGACGAATCCTTCGCCGTTGATATCAAATCTGGCGCGCTGTTTCTGAATAGGCGTGCCGGGCTCGCAATACCACATTTGCGCGCGATAGTAGTCCGGCTCGTTTGTCCGGATGAAGTCAATTGTCTCCTTGACGGTCTCCTCAGTCTCGCCCGGGAAACCCACGATGAAGGAACCGAAAGTCATGATGTCTCGACGTCTGAGCCATTCAATGCCTTGAGCGTATTTTTCAACGGTCGCCGACTTATTCATGTTGGTGAGTATCGCCGGCGAGCCTGATTCAATGCCGAGAAAAACTCCCTTGCAGCCGCTTTCGGCCATCAAGTCAATCGCTTCTTCATCTGAGTTGCTGCAACGAAAGTACGAAAACCAATTGAAGTTGTACTTCTTTCGAATCATCAAACGGCAGATTTCCTTGAACCTCGGGAATGGCACGTTGAAGGTGTCGTCAATGAAGACAACATTTTGCACATTCCCTGCTTCGCGCATCGAATCGAGTTCGCGCTCAATCACGTCCAGACCGGTAAGGCTCAAGCCGCCCGCACGCGTGGGATAGTTGCAGAAAGAGCACTTGAAAGCGCAACTGCGCGCGGTTCGTGTTTGCAGAGTTGGACCAAGCTTCTCGTCGGAGAATTTTCGCCAGTCGATAAAGTTTTCATCCAACGAGTTGTTTTCCGGGGCCACTTTAGTGCGCCGAAATTGTCCGTTCTCGAAATAGACTATGTTGGGAACTGTGCTCAAGTCGCCGCCTTGCTTCAGGCACTCCACGATGCGAGCAAGTGTCAGTTCTCCTTGTCCTTCGATTACATAGATATCCGCTCCCATGTCGTCCAGTGCTGTTCTGAAAGAGTCGTCCTGATTGTTTCGCGCGTGATTTGAAATCAGCGGCCCGCCGACGACAATTTTGACTTTGTCGTTGTGTTGCCTGATGAACTCCACCATCTCGTTGACGGGCTGGTTGACGACATAGAACGTTGTGGTGATGGCAACGCAATAAGGGTCCTCATCGAGATATGCAATGAGCTCTTCTTTTTCGGATTGAAAAAGATTTATGTAGTTAACTCTCTGGTTTCTCTGCCTGAGGAAGTTGGTCAGATAGACTGCTGCCAGGTTGGGGATATCGCCCGACTTAAACTCGTTTCCTGCGTCACCAAAAACGTGGTTCATCAGGCCGATGTAATCCATCTTTCGGCCGTCCAGGTCTACAAAGCTAAACATCAAGTCGCGGTAAGCTTCAGTATCTTTTCCGTAATTCTCCACGAAACGCTCGTATTGCTCGAACGGAAGTTCGTTGTAACCGATGACGATGCAGTCGAGACTTCGGTTTTTCATAGTCATTTTAAGGACAGTTCGGGTGTTGAAGGTCGAGTGAAGGACGGGCCTCTGGCTTTCTCGCCGCGAAATGATCCGGCGATTTCCTCAACTATTCGATGATGATGGGAAGGGTGACCGACTAGTCGTAGCTTGCGTTTACAAGCACGGTAAGCGTGAGAATTTGTGATTAGGCTGCTCTCAGTTTAGACGGGGAGTCTTGCCGCAAACTATCCCGAAACCTGACGGGCTGCCGCCCTTTTAAAGCAATTTTGAATTGCCTGATAATTTTTATGAGTTCAGATCAACGAAGAAATAACTTGTCGCTGAATTTAGGTTCGATGGTTATCTGAGTGTTTTAACTTTCACTACCCAGAATCTTGTGGGGGAATTGTCGTGAGCGTCGCCAATAATACACCTGTTTAGAGTGAAGTCAACCAAAAAAAATCCCAGTTCAGATGACATTAAAGACCTCTCGATAGAAACTATCGCTCGACTGTGCGATGCAGTTAGATGCCAACTCTTAAGCTTGTCCGTCTTCCGAAATTTTTCAAACAAGTGGGCGATTTAGCGGATTGAGGTATTCATGGCTTGCTCTTTCTGACTAGTGTTTTGCCGCCATCCAACGCAACGAGGTCGCTCGTCGGTGCGGGACCGCCTGAGATTACATATGTCTGCATTTATTTCCCTTCCCCTGAACAACAATCAACCAGTTCAGTGGTATCTCCCCTCAATAACGACATTTGCGTCGAGTCCTCAAAACGTCACAATACACCTGCTCGCAGTGTTCTTATTAGCAAGAACCTAAAGTGCACATACACCGGCATTGGAGGAGACTCATGAGAAGACGTTCACTAGTTGCTTTGCTGGTCGTGTCCGGAATCGTCGCGCTCAATCATCTCAGCGGCATACACAATGTCAAAGCCGTCGCTAATCGTCAGGACAACCCAACAAGTAAACCGTCGTTACCGGAAATCGGCACTGAACGGCCCGAACTTTCATTGCATTTGCTGTCAGGAGGACCGGACCCCAAGTGGCAGACCATGGAGGGGCAGGTCGTGGTTATGGATTTCTGGGCCACCTGGTGTCCTCCGTGCATTGACTCAATTCCTCACATGAATGAGCTCCACACAAAGTTTGAAAAAGAAAACGTCAAGTTCTTTTCCGTCACCTATGAACCAGCGCTATACGTACGCGAATTTTTGAAAGAACACCCGATGGCGACGGAAGTGGCCATTGACGACTCGCTCAACACCTTCAAGACCTTTCGGGCCTGGGGCATTCCTGTCATCTTTATATTCGACGCCAAAGGAAAGCTCGTCGCGACGGTCCATCCCAATAACCTTACGCCGGAAGTGCTCTATGCGGCTCTTCGGGGTGAAGTACCGAAAGTGAAACAGGCTGTCCCGTGG
>Ga0207670_10001120_pt1 | contig 14095 bp, 4 predicted proteins | sample KBSS23HmetaG_FD_184339 | JGI IMG/M metagenome (GOLD analysis project Ga0207670, IMG submission 184339) | Switchgrass rhizosphere microbial communities from Kellogg Biological Station, Michigan, USA - KBS S2-3H metaG (SPAdes) (version 2) | ecosystem: Host-associated > Plants > Roots > Rhizosphere... | reverse complement strand
CTGGGATTTCGATCATTTCGGTGGCCCAACCGCCGCGCAGGGCAGCTTCCCGGCGCGAGGCACGGAGACCGATTCGCTCATGGGCTGGTGGCCTCTCGCCCGCCCGTTCCAGAGCGGCGATGCCGTGAACGTGAACGACAAGGCACGCCCGTTCTATGGGCTCGACTACGGCAACCAGGGCAACTACGTCATCAACCAGGGCACGGGTTTGAAGCGTACCTTCGGTGTGACCGGCTACTGGCACCGTGACGTCGGCCGTAACTCGCAGCCGCTCGCCGATACCGGCGCTGTGGTTCCTGGACCCAACGTCGAGTGGAAGCCGATCTCCGGTGGCGCGTCGGCGTGGTGCGGTCTTCGCGCTCAGGGCGACAATACGCACGTCGATCCCGTGACGGGGAACGCCTACAACCAGACCGTCCTCTCGTACCGTGGGAACAACTCGTACTTCCAGGCCGGCTCACAGTCCGTGCTCGGAACCGACCAGAACTTCCCCGGCTACGGCTCGCAGTGGGACCAGATGCTCTACCAGGACATCACCACTGCGAACACCGGCACGCTGAACATCCAGTTCGACTATGCGACCTCGATGTCGCGCGTGCGCGGTGGAACGGCTCAGCAGCGCATCGGATATTTCTACAAGGACCCGACGAAGACCGTCGTCAACAACGACGGCAACTTCATCAGCGCGACCGACGCGGAAGCGACGGCCTCGGGCCCGGTGGACTCCTTCATGGTGTACATCGGCCGTCCTGTGGACGATGCCAACTGCCGCTACGCGGACCTGTCGATCGCTCCGGTCTATGACCCGGCGCGTCGCTGGTTCTCCGAGGTCCTCCGTCTGGACAACAGCGGCGGCCTCTCGCAGATGATCCAGATCGCCACCGTGGCCGGCGTGACCGGCACCATGGACCCCGCGACTGGCACGATCACCCCCGTGCACGCGAACGTGAACATCACGAACGCGCAGCTCACGGCGATCGGCGCCGGCGCGGCCGGAAGCTCGGTGCGTCTGGTGTTCCGCGTCAAGACCAACCGCGGTAACGACGACGAAGACTACGGCGCGGTGGCCGGCTTCACGTCGGCCACCCGCGGCGCCGCCATCATCGACAACGTCAGCGCCACCATGGGCGGCGGCAATCTGGTCGCGGGCGGCGACTTCGAAACCTCGATGAACCCGGCGTGGCACTCCACTGGCAAGCCGCCGGGCATCTACGCCCACGTGCACAGCGTCGACCCGAGCCTTGGCAGCAACGCGGCTCCGTGGAACGACCCCTGCAGCACGCCGAACTTCGCTGATCCTTCTGCCGCCAACCGGCAGTGCAACATGATCAGCAACGTGCTGACGGGCGGAGACCACGACAATCAGGAGAAGCCGGGCGGTCTGTTCGGCGGTCCGACTCAGGACCGTGCGCGCTGGGTCGCCTCACCGACCATCAATCTCAAGTCGACTGGCCCCGGGGATTACAACGGCCAGGGTATCGACGCCGAGATTGCCGACGCGACCGAGTGGGTCTTCCAGTGGGACTACCACAGCCCTGGATTCCGCGGGAACGTCAACGGCAACTTCTTCTCGATCGGTCTTCAGGCCTATCCGGCCCGCCAGGCGAACGGTCTGACGGTCTGGGGTGAGACTCGTCACCAGCTGACGATCTTCTTCCAGTCGGTGAACGCGTGCCTCACCACGAACTTCGGAATCAAGAGCGGCGGTCTCATCCTCTCGACCAACGCCAACGGCATTCCGGATTCGGTCCGCGTTTACTTCCAGTTCCTGTCGCGCTGCTTCACCTTCAACCACGACGCGAACACCTGCTCACCGGTGTCGCCGAACGTCCTGACCGGCAACCATGTCGACAACCTGAGCTTCGCTCTGGTCGATGTGCCGCCGCCTCCTGGACTCACGGTGTCGCCGTGGTTCAAGTACTCCGATGCCTTCCCCGCAACCAGCACGACGAACTTCACGAGTGCGAACTTCGACACGTGCGCGGCGTGGGTGAAGAGCGGCTTCAACGCTCACGTTCCGAACATCGGGCTCACCAAGCCGTCGGTCCAGGGCGATTCCTGCTGGGTCCAGACCGGCGTGGTGCCCGGTATCCGCGTCGATCTCGTGTTCCGCATCCTCCCGGGTGTCGGCAACTACGTGACGATCGGCAACCGGAACAGCGGCATCCGTCGCATCCCGACCAGCACCGCGGCGGCCACCTCGGCTGACGCGGGCAACGGCGCCCTGACGGCGACCCAGAAGTTCTTCGGCGCCTACATGGCGAACAACGGGCAGTTCGGCACCAACCCTTCGCGCCACACGGCGAACACCTGGGATCCGAACACCTGGAACAGCGCCCGGATGGACACGCTCGAGACGAACCTGTTCCCGTGCTTGAACCTGGGAACGAATCTCCCGACGCTCGATCCGAGCCAGTGGGTGACGAACTACCACGAGTCCGATCCGAAGTTCACGATCCTGGGGCAGGCGAAGAACCGCTGCTTCGTGGTCGATCCTTCGCTCGGCCGCGGCACCGCGTGCAACAGCAAGACCACGACGAGCGTCACGCAGTGCAACGTGATCTGCGGCACGCACCCGGTCTCGGCTGCCTATCCTCCGCTGTGGACGACCGACCTGACCTCAGGTGTGTCGCCTTCGGAGAACGGCCTGCCGCCTGGTCGCACGTACGAGTACACCAAGATCATCCCCGATGGGTTGCTGACGCCTGGCGCCCACGTGCAGTACTTCTTCCGCCGTTCGCCGGGCGCTTCGGCTCCGGTGGATCACCTGCCTGACACGAACTTCGTGTTCAACGCTTTCGCCGACGCGGCGCGCTGGTACCACTTCAGCGTGCTCCCGGATCGCTGGAAGGATGCGGCCTGGGGTGTTGGCGGCGTGGGCATGGCGTGCATGCTGGTGGACGACGTTCACGACCGTACGTTCGACGAGTTCTTCTTCGTCTCGGTCGCGGACTCGATCGGCCTCACGAATGCCAACAAGCGCGGCGCCCACAACGGGTGGCGTGCTCGCGGTGATCAGGGCGACATCCTGAACGCCGACAACGGCAGCATCGGCAGCGACGACTCGATCGCCCGTCGTGACAACGGCGGACAGCCCGGGTCGTACTGGGATCTTTGGAACACCACCGCTGGCGAGTCGCAGACGACGGGCGCCGCCTGGCTTTCGAACCGTTCCGCGGCGCAGCCTGCCGTGGGCGAGCTGACCGAAGGCAAGGGCACGCGCACCGGTCCCACCGGCGACATGCTGCGGAACTGGTACCGGACGATGGTCTTCCTGACCGGCTCGATCACGACCAGCTTCTTCGGTCGTATTCCGAACCGTACCGACGACGACATGGCCATGCTGAACGACTTCGCACAGAATCCCGCGGGGACGGCTCAGCCTCGGTCGGTGTTCGTCATCGGCGCCGGCTTCTGCGAAGACCTCACGAATCCGGGCGGTCCGGCCGGCGGCAGCGGCTTCCTGGGCTCGTACTTCGGTGCGACGCTCCGGAGTCCTGTCTACCGGACGTTCTCAGGCAACCCGAAGCAGGTTTCGAACTATGACCCGGTGTCCGGCTCCGCTCTCGACGTCGCGGGCGGTGGCTTCGGCCTCAGCGGAATGAAGTTCGGCCTCAGCGACGGCTGCGGTCTCGAGAACGACGTACTGAACGTCAACGTCGCGGTTGCAACCGCGGTGGCTCAGATCCAGCACGAGAACGTGGGCGGAGCTGGCCCGTACGTCTCGTCGGTCTACGCCCCGAACGGTGGTGCCCGCACGTGGACCTCGTACCTGGATGGCTCGCGTATCCAGCGCATCGGCGGAATCATCACTTACAACGCGGCGAGCGGTGCTCCGATTCTGCCGGTCAGCCCCGCGGGACTCCGGGCCTATATGTTCAAGGCTCTGACGATCGTGGCGGGCGGATTCTGCGGACCTCAGGGCGCGCCCGTTGGTGTGGGCGATGAGACTCAGAATCCGAATGGCTCGTCGTTCCTGGACTACATGAATCTGAAGTCCTCGAACCCGATGCATTCCGGCCAGGCCAGAATCGCGTTCGGCCTCGCCAAGGCTGACAGGGTCAACATCAAGGTCTACGACGTGACCGGCCGTCTGGTGAAGACGTTGGCTGATCGCAACTTCACCCCCGGTGTCGAGCACGTGGTGATCTGGGATGGGACCAATGACACCGGTCAGAGGGTCAACAGCGGTGTGTACTTCTACCAGCTGAAGACCTCGACCTGGACCAGCCAGAAGAAGCTGGCGGTGCTGGCCAACTAAGCACCTTCAGCAAGCCGTAACGTTCGATGGGCGGGGAGCAATCCCCGCCCATCAGCGTTTTCAGGCAGAGAGGCTCCGGGTCATCGGCCGAGCCTCGTATGTAACGGTGTGCTTCGACTCCCGCATCGAGCCCAAAGAGCCTATCGATGGGCCTTTAGTCGCCCTGCAAACCCCGCCGACTAGGGCATTTGAGCCTTGACGGAGCCCTGTAGCCCGGGCTAGCCTCCGAGCACTCCCTTTACAAGACTGGGCTTTGGAGGGCGCTGATGCGCTTGCGTGTCGGGGTTGTTCTTTTTCTATTGTTTGCATATGTGGCAATCGGGTGCCGAAGTCCGCTGACCCCGAACATCGACAGAAACCAAGCCCCGGAAACCTGGATCACCGCGGCCCCGTTCGACACCATCACGGTCAAAGACGACCACGGGAAGCCCATTGGCTTCCCATTCCCGGGGACGATCCCGGTCCGTTTCCACGTCTATTGGGCGGGATCGGACAAAGATGGAGCCGTCTCGGGCTTTTACTGGGCGGTGGTCGAGACGATCCCGAAGCCTTTGCCTGGGCAGCCGTTCCTTCCTCAGCTCCCGGGACCGAAGCCGCAGGACTATCACTTCACCACCAAGACCGACAGCTTCTTCGTCTTCAACGTGGCCGAGGACATTCCCGACCGGCAGCACGCTTTCTTCATCTACTCGGTCGACAATCTCGGTAAGCCCGACCCCACGCCGGCGCGCTTCATCTTCAATTCGCAGGACCGCTTCCCGCCGATCCCGGTCATCGAGGAATGCCGCTGTGTCGGCACCATCTACGTGCTGAACCAGGGCGGCGGCGTCACCGCGCGTGAGGACACGGTCTTCGTGACCGACATCGACAACATTCAGAACCCGACCCCGCGGGACACCTGTCCGTCGCGCTCGACCATCCGGATCAAGTGGCACGGCGAGGTGCAGATTCCTCAGACCGTGGTCACGGGCTATCGCTACAAACTCGACGAGCCCCGCTTCATCGAGGTCGGCCCCGAGGTCACCGAGGTCACGTACAACGACGGGATTCCGCCGGGCGACACCATTCCGCCGGCGCCCGGACGCAAGATCTTCGTCCTGCGCGCCGTCGACCAGGCGTTTGGAACCCGCGACAGCACCCGGCGCTTCCAGCTCAACTACTCGCCGGACACCTGGTGGTCGGGACCCGACCGCAATAGTCCGTCGTTCATCACCAAGCCCAATGGGGAGAAGTACACCACCCTCTTCGGCGGACATCTGACGGCGCCGATCCAGGGCAGTCTGATGAGTCAGGACTCGACCTTCATTCTTCCCGCCGTGCGGCCGAGCCGGCGCACCTTCCTCGAGATCTGGAAGGACACGGTCTGGGTCCGCCAGGAGGGCGACACGGTCCACTTGAACTCATGGATCGTCATCCACGGCGGAGGGTACGACCGGGACTCGCGTTACGGGGTGAAGGTCAATCCGACCCTGCGCGACAAGGACGAGGACGGGAACTACAAGTTCCCGGGCTTCATCGAACAGGACGGACCCGTGCTGGTGCCGGGTCCAGCCAATGGCTCTCCGATCGGATTCCGCTCGATCGTGACCATGTCGCTGACTCCGGCCAATCAGCCGAGCCGGACCGCACTGACGGGTCTCTACCCCATCTACGACCCCAACGATGTGTTCAACCTGCCCCGGATCGGGGGGTATCATGAAGTCTTCCTGGCGGGCCGGGGATTCGCGGTCATGCAGGCGGAGGACGCCGACGGAGATCGCGACCGGCGCGTCGTGGATGGACGTGAGCTGGTGACCCGGGTCGAGAACGGCACGGCGACGCCGGACGAGATTTCACTCCGGCCCTTGGTGATGACGTTCTATGTCGACAAGCCGCCGTACTTCGACACCAGTCATCCTTTGTTCCGGCCCAGAACCGCGGTGGTCGACACGTTCACCTCGCTGCTCTGGGATCTGCGGATCGTGGCGGGAGATGTCGACCCGTTTCAGTCGGGGTCGAACACGCCTCCGGGAGTGCCGAGCCCGAACATCATGCTGAGGATGAGGTTCAAGATCTTCGGCAAGGACCTCACGGGCGCTCCGCTGACCGTGGATGACGGGCGCACCTATGTGAATCAGCAGAACATCAGCATCCTCGTGCCGTCGTTCCTCGCGGGGGGCCCCGCAACGCTCGAAGTCGAGCTGTGTGACTGCGAGCAGTGCGAGGACTTCCCGGGCAGCGGGCGGTGCACGACCCTGAGAATCCCCGTTTACTACATCAAGCCGGGAGCCACACAACCTACATCCGTCAATACGAGCCGACCGGGTTCAGACGAGCCACACCCAGTAGGAGCGAAACCATGAACAACAAGCTCTGGACCCTGACGTACCTGGCGGTCCTCGGGGTTTCGGCTCTGGGCGCCGCAGGGTGTTCGCAGTCGGTGGACACGGTCTTCCGCAGCAACATCCCGCCGGAGGTCCGTCTCACTCAGGCCCCGGTCAGCTCCCAGGACCAATACTTCTATGCCTACCGCATGAACTGGGTGGGCTACGATCCCGACGGACGCGTCGATCACTTCCTCATCACCGTCGATCCGCCGCGTCCCGACTCGGTGCAGACCGATCTGAAGAATCAGCAGGGCCTTCCGATCTGGTCGCCCACCAACAAGAACGAAGAGATCATCTTCTTCCGCGCCACGGCGCCGGAGTCGGCGCGCTCGGCGTTCCTCAACGCCACCGACTTCCACACCTTCGCGATCGCCGCGGTGGACGACAAGGGAGCCATTTCCAAGCCGGTCTGGCGCACCTTCTTCTCGTACACCCAGGCGCCGCGAGTATTCATCGAGTCGCCGTCGCCGAACTCGGTGTTCACTCCGATCGTCACGCCGGTCGTGCGTATCTCCTGGCGCGGCGTCGATCCGGACGGTCAGTTCACGACCAAGCCGATCAAGTACCGCTACCGGTTGTTCGGCCGTAAGAATCCGGACTTCCCCGAGATCTCGGATTTCGTCTCCTTCATTCAGTCCAACCCCGACTTCCTGCGCTGGATGTACGCGCCGCTCTTCGGGCCTTCCGAGAAGTGCCCGAGCTGCACCGCGTGGGATTCGAGCGCGGCCGACACCACCGAGGTCCAGTACACCAACCTGGTCCCCGACGAGCTCTACATCTTCGCCGTGACCGGCTTCGACGAAGCCGGCGCCTACGACCCGATCTTCTCGGCCAACTCCAACCTGCTCCGCTTCGCCGTGACCTATGCCGGCACGCTCGGCCCTCAGATCTGCATGGGCAACGAGTTCTTCAACTACTGCTACGACACCGGCGGCTATGCCAATGACCCGAGCCGCTACGTCAACGTCGAGGTCCCCGAGGGCCAGCCGTTCAGTATCTTCTGGTTCGCCATTCCTCCCGAGGGCGCGAACATCCGTCGCTACCGCTGGGTGCTCGACCTGCAGGACCTGACCGACGAGACGCCGCGAACCAACGAGGTCACCGACTGGTATCACTGGAGCGCGTACAGCGTGAACAGCATCACCGCCACGGTCGGGCCCTTCAGCGTCGATCCGACGCCGGATCACCTCTTCTTCATCGAAGCCGAGGACAACAACGGGCTCCGAAGCCTCGGCATCGTGCACTTCACGGTGGTGCGGGCGACGTTCGACAGCAATTTGTTGTTCGTCGACGACACGCGATTGACGCCCGATCAGCTGAACCCGACGACGACACCGCCTCAATACGATCCGCCGCGCGGCACCTGGCCCACGGCCGCGGAGCTGGACACCTTCTTCTTCGCGAAGGGCGGCTACCCGTGGAAGGGGTACCCCGGGAATACGCAGGGCCCGCCGTCTCCGACGCCGACCATCAGCACGCCGGGCGTCTTCAACGGCTACGGTCCCTTCGACACGATCGGGACGCGCGGAATCCTCTCGGGCATCGTTCCGCTCGCCCGACTCGGGCGGTACAAGACCGTGATCTGGTACACGGATGACGTCGGCGCCACCTACATCGGGTCGCCCATCGAGCTGCTGGCACCCATCACTTCACTGCGGCTCATGAGCCAGCCGGGACAGCCCTCGACCATCTCCACCTATCTGAAACAGGGCGGACGAGTGTGGATGTTCGGTGGAGGCGTCGCTTACGCCACGTTGATCGCGTGGGGCAAGCGCAACACGCCGTCGAACGACTGGACCAATACCGACCTCGAGCTCATCCCGGGCCGTTTCATGTACGACTTCCCGCATTGGCAGTCGTCGGTCGGCATCGCGCCGGCGCGCAACGCGCTCATCAATACGCCCGACTGGTCGCCCACGGGATGGAACTCCACCTACTCGATCGGCCGTGGCTGGTCGGGACACGGAATCGACGGAACGCTGGCGCAGCCGAACTACAACGTGCTGGTCAACAACCCGCGGGTCAGCATGGCCGTGCTGAACCCACGGACCTGCACCTCGGATCCGCCGCCGTCGCAGCGGTTCTGCAACTCCTTCTATCTGGTCTCCAACTATCCGGCCGAGTTCCTCGGGCGTGTGGCGCCGAATTCTTCACCGGGCAACTTCATTACCGAGGACGTCAATACGGATCCCAACATCACCAAGGAAGAGTCGACCCTCGACACGCTGTACTCGGCGATTGGCGGCACCATGCCCGCGCAGCTGCCCGTCATGACGTACTACCACGGTCTGCAGGTGCCGCAGATGGTGTTCTGCGGTTTCCCGCTGTGGTACTTCCAGCGCAAGCAGGTGATCGAGATGGTCGACTTCGTCATGCAGGAGATCTTCAAGTTCCCCGCGCCTCCCGCGGGCGCGCGTGGACCCAACGGACCGGCGCCGGCGCGCGCCGTGGTCTCGGCCGGAAGCACCACCGCGCCTCCGCTCGCGTCCACCCGGGTGGCCGCCGCACCGCTTCGTCGATGAGCGGATCACCCGCGCTCGCGAGCCTCACCCGCGATCCGGCGCCGGCCCCCGCGGCCTGCGCCCGGCGCGTTCGATTCGGCGCGCCCGATGGCTCGGGCGTTCCGGGGGAGCGCCGTCTCTGATTTCGATTCCATGAGTTCAGACCGTGTCCTGGAGCCCAAGATGACGCGAAGCCCCCACACGCTCCGGCGAGGAATCGTCATGCTCGTCGCACTCACCTGGACGACATCGGCATTCGCCGCCACGCAGTTCGTCACTCAAACCATCCAGTCCTTCGGGAACGTGGGGCAGTTCTCGTCGCTCGAGCTGTCCTCCGGCGATCCGCGGATCGGTTACTGGGGTGGCGTCCGGCAGGATCTGAAGCTCGCGTCGCGGATCGGTGGTGCCTGGGTCATCGAGACCGCGGATTCCACCTCGGCGCTCGGACTCCACACATCTCTGGCGGTCACGCCGAGCGGAGACGTGCGCATCAGCTACTACGACGCCACCGCCGGAGACCTGAAATACGCCAGCCGCACGGCGGGCGTGTGGTCGATCGAGAGCGTGGACACGGTCGGCAACGTCGGCCTCTATACCTCGATCGAGCTGAACGGCTCGGGCGAGCCGCGCATCAGCTACTACGATCAGACGCTCGGTAATCTGAAGTACGCGAGCCGGAGCGGAGGGCTCTGGACCCTCGAGACGGTGGACACGGGCGGAGACGTCGGCTCGTACACCTCGCTGGCGCTGGATGCGGGCGGCAATCCGGTGATCACCTACTGGGACGCGACCAACGGCGACCTCAAGCTGGCCAGCAAGTCGGGCGGCTCGTGGTCGACCCAGACCGTCGATGCGACCGGCACCGTCGGTGAGTTCTCCTCGGTGGCGCTGGATGGCGCGGGGAACCCTCACGTCAGCTACTTCGATCGCTCGAGAGGACGACTCAAGCTCGGCATCCGCAGCGGCGGAGGGACCTGGGCGCTCGAGACGATTCCGGACACGCTCGCCACGGTGGGCCTCTACACGTCGCTCGCGCTCAATGGGCTCGGCGACGCGCGCATCAGCTACTACGACGCCACCAACGGGGACCTGCGCTTCGCCCGGTGGGTCCGCCAGACCGCCACGGACCCCGCCCGTTGGATTTACGGTCCCGCCGATGCCGCCGGGAACGTGGGACAGTTCACCTCGCTGCAGATGGACGGCTCCGATAATCCGTGGATCGCCTACTGGGATGTGAGCAACCAGAACCTCAAGGTCGCGCATGACTCCACGGGCACCAGCACCTGGATCGCGCTGCTCGTGGATTCGCCGGGAGATGTGGGCCAGTACGCCTCGCTCGCGCTCACCGCGGGAACACCGCGCATCAGCTACTGGGACGAGTCACGACAGGACCTCAAGCTCGCGACCCGGAATGTCAGCGGAAGCTGGAGCATCGAGATCGCGGATGACGGCGGCAACGTCGGCCAGTACGCCTCGCTCGCGCTGAGCCTGCAAGGCGATCCGTTCCTCAGCTACTGGGACAACACCTACGGGGCTTCGAATCTCAAGGTGGCTTCCCGGGTCGGCGGCGTCTGGAGCAGCCAGACCGTGGACAGCGGCGGCGACGTGGGACGCTTCACGTCGATCGCGGTCAACGCGCAAGGCGAGCCGCGCGTCGCCTATTACGACGGCACCAACGGAGATCTCAAGTTCGCGATTCGCACCGGCTCGACGTGGTCGCTCGAGACCATCGACGCGGTGGGAGACGTGGGTCAGTACGCCTCTCTGGCACTCACGGCGCAGGGCGACGCCCGGGTCAGCTATTACGACGCGACCGCGGGAGACCTCAAGTTCGCCACTCGCGGCGCCGGCGGTGGCTGGACGCCCGAAGTGGTGGACGGCACGGGAAACGTGGGGCAGTTCTCCGCGCTGGCCCTCGACTCGCTCGGAGATCCGCGAATCAGCTACTACGACGCCACCAACGGCGATCTGAAGTACGCGAGCCGCTCGGCGGGGGTGTGGACGACCGAGACCGTGGACGCCGCCGGCGACGTCGGGCAGCACACCTCGCTGGCGCTGGCATCCGGCCCTTCGCTGCATCGGCCCAGCGATGCGACGGGCGATCCTCGGATCACCTACTACGACGCCACGGGGCGAGATCTCCGATTCGCCAGCCGGACCGCCGGCCAATGGACGAGCGAAATCGTCGACTTCCTGGGTGACGTGGGGCAGTTCACTTCGGTGGCGATCGACCCACAGGCCAACGTCGTGGCCAGCTACTACGACATCACCAATCAGGACCTCAAGCTCGCGAGCCAGCACTACCCGGACATTCCGCTCTGGGCCTACCCCGGAGCGTTCAAGGCGCAAGGCGCCGATTCGGTCATCCTGGCGCGCCCGCGCACCACGACGCTGCGGTGGCTTCGCGACCCGGTGATGGAAGCGCGCACGGATTTCGGCGGCTACCGCATCTACCGCGTCTTCTATACCCCCGACACCACGCGGATGGAGCTGATCCGGCGCTTCAGCGTCAACAGCGGCGATTCGCTCACCATGTGGCACTTCCCGCGGATCGACGAGAGCACGCCGCTGCCGCAGCGGGTCGCCACCTTCGTGGATCCCGACTCCAGCGGCGCCTTCTTCAAGCGTTGCCGCCGCGACAGCCTCGGCCAGTGCTATTCGCCCGGGGATTCGATCATCGTGCTCATCCCGCCGCCGGGTCCGCACGATGGCTTCCGGACGTGGTACGCGATCACCTACGAGGGGCGCAACATCCTGAGCAACGACTACCTCGACCTCTTCATCTACGACGCCATCGGATGCACCGACCCGCAGCGCGACCACTGTCCGAATCTCAACACCAAGGCGCGCAACCTCACGGGTCCGGTGGAACCGACCATCGGCCCCAAGCAGGATCTCCAGCAGGTCTCCGTGGTTCCGAATCCATTCCGTGCGAACGAGGTCTGGGATCCGGTGACCGGCCACGAAGTCCACTTCATCAATCTGCCGGCGCAGGCCAAGATCCGGATCTACACCGTGGCCGGAGACCTGGTGGCCGTGCTCGATCACAAAGATCCCGTGCGAGACTTCGAGCGCTGGGATCTGAAGAACGGGCAGGGGCGCGCCGTCAGCTCGGGGATCTACATCTACCGGGTGGAGTCGGCGTCTTACTTCAAGCAGGATCGCTTCGTCGTCATCCGATAGACCGGGAGGCCATGGCGCGATGACGGTCACGCTCGAGGTTCACGTGCGGCGTGGCGCGATCCTCGAATCGCGCCACCGCATCGAAGCCGCGGTGGTCGACGTGGAAGGCCGCCTCCACGACTCGACCGCGGAGCCTCGGCTCGTCACTTCGTTTCGCTCGTCGGCGAAGCCGTTTCAGCTCCTGGCGCTGGTCGAGCGCGGACACGCCGACCGGTTCCACTTCAGCGAGGAGCAGCTCGCCGTGATGGCGGCGTCCCATACCGGCAGCGCTCATCACCGCGAGCTGGTGACCCAGATCCTGCAGACGCTCGGTCTCGGCCCCGAGCACCTGGCGTGCGGCTACCACGATCCCGTCGATCCCGAGGCGCTGGCCCAGGTGAGGGCGCGTCCCGAGCTGCGGTCGCCGCTCCACAACAACTGCTCCGGCAAGCACGCCGGTATGCTGGCGCTGGCGCGCGCCGAGGGATGGCCGGTGGAAGGCTACGAGCGGCCCGAGCACATGGTGCAGCAGCTCGCGCAGCGCGCGGTGGCCGAAGTCTGCGGGTTTCCATACGAAGAGATCCAGACCGGCACCGACAACTGCGGCGTGGTGGTGTTCGGGCTGCCGATGACGGCCATGGCGCGCGGCTACGCGCGTCTGGCTTCCGCGATGGCGACCGGCGACGGGCGGGAGCGCGCGCTCCATCGGATTCGGAGCGCGATGACCACCTACCCTCAGGCGGTGGGCGGAGCCTCGCGTTTCAGCACCCAGCTCATGGAGGCGTGCCGCGGGCACGTGGTGTCGAAGGGCGGGGCGGAGGGCCTCGAGTGCATCGGGATCACGAGCCGCGGACTGGGGATCGCGATCAAGGTGCGGGACGGCTCGGGCCGTGCGCTCGGCCCGGCCACGCTGGCCTTCCTCGAACACCTCGATCTGCTCTCCGAAGCCGAGCGCGAGCGCCTCGCGGTCCTGCGCGAGCCCGTGACCCTCAATCACGCCGGTCGCAAGGTCGGTCAGCTGACCGCGGTCGTGGAGGCGCTGAGTCCCACCGGCTAGCCGCCCCCGTGCGATAATCCTCGCGAATGCGTAGCCCCTTCCCCGGCGTCCCTTTCGCCTCGCTCCTGATCGTGCTCCTGGGACCGCCGATCCTCTTCGGAGCCTCGCCCGCCCGCGCGGCGCTTCCTTCCGCCGTGGCGTCGAAGGTGGAGCCCGGTCTGCTGCGCTCGCTCGACGCCGCACCCGACGACACGCTTTCGGCCTGGATCGAATTCTCCGACAAAGGCGAGGAGAGTCCGGCGGACCTGGCGCGCCGGCTCGCGGACGCCGGGCAGGCGCTGTCGCCGAAGACTCGGGCGCGCCGGCTACGCGCGCACGCCGCGGCCGTCGACTACCTCGATCTTCCGGTCGAGCCCTCGTATCTCGAAGCCCTGCGCGCCCGCGGCCTCGTGCCCTATGGCGCGTCGCGCTGGTTCAATCGCGTGGCGGTGCGCGCTCCGGCGCGGCGCGTCGTGGACGTGGCGAATCTTCCGTTCGTGACTCACGTGGCTCCGGTGGAGGTCATGCGGCGCTCGGGCGATCCCGACATCGCGCCGCGACCCGCACCCGCGCGGCCCACCCGATCCGCGGGCGCCGCGATCATCGGTTACGGGCTCACCCACGATCCGATCGCGCAGCTCAATCTCGCCGCGGTGCACGATTCCGGATATACCGGCGCCGGAATCCTGGTGTGCGTGCTGGACGAAGGCTTCAACTTCTTCGACAAGCACGAAGCCCTGCGGGATCACGTGATCCCCGCCAGCTACCA
>Ga0207670_10001119_pt1 | contig 14095 bp, 9 predicted proteins | sample KBSS23HmetaG_FD_184339 | JGI IMG/M metagenome (GOLD analysis project Ga0207670, IMG submission 184339) | Switchgrass rhizosphere microbial communities from Kellogg Biological Station, Michigan, USA - KBS S2-3H metaG (SPAdes) (version 2) | ecosystem: Host-associated > Plants > Roots > Rhizosphere... | reverse complement strand
CGCGGAACGCGACCCGAAATGGTGCTGGCACGGCACGTCCGCGAAAGGGTTGCTGTCGCGACCGCAATCGGGAACGACTGCGAAAATGGTGTTGCTGCGGTACTCGTCGTCAGCCTCGACCGTCTCGACGATCTGCCGTAACCCTTCGTCCATGATGGACACGGCGCGGGTATAGTGACTCATGTTGCCCCAATGGACGTAATCGCAGTCCTGGTAGTTGACCATGATGAGTCTCGGGCGCAGTTCCTTAATGGCGCGGATGGTGAGTTCGGTGAGCAGGCGATCGCCGCGCGGATTGACAAATCCGGAGTCACCGTAGTACTCGCGCCAACGCTGCCAGAACCCTTCCAGTTCCGGCCCCTGGCGGTCATCCCCTTGGGTGCGGTGGTCCACCTTCTCCCATTTGGCCAACTCCTTCTTCCGTTGCTCGATTTGTTTCTCGGTCAGTTTGCCTTCGGAGATTTGCTGCCGCATCAGCCACGCTTTGAAGCGGTAAAGGCTGAGCATGTTTGACCGGTAATTGATGCCGAAAGCGAAGTGATTGCTGAACGTGTAGAACTCTTCGTCGGGCCGGTCTTCGCCGTTGACGATAAGCGTCTGGTGCGGCGGCACAGCGAATGCCTTGCGCAAATACTCGAAAACGGTCGGCACCTTCGGCTCAAATCGCGCGCCGAGAAATTTTCCTTCGACATCTTTGTATTTGTCGTACTTGCCGGTGACGATGTTGAGCGTGCCCTCGCCGTGGCTGGTGTTCAGCCCTTCGATCTTGGCGATCTCCATGTTGTTGAACAACGTGCCGCGCTGGAGAAACTGTCGGCAAAGAAACGGGCTGTAGGTGGCTTGCGGATCGATTGTCTCCAGACGCCGCGCGCCGCCGCCGAAACGGATGACGATGACGTTGGGCCCTCGATAGACGCCAAGTCTCGAATCAGCATCTGCAGCGATTGTTTCGGCAGCCGTTAACGGATCAGCGACGGTCAAGAGACTCGTCCCGGCGACCAGACCTTTGATGAATTTGCGCCTCGGTACGCCGCGGGCACTAGGCAGCCAGTAAGTGTCGCCCGGGCGGGAGTGGGTCTGAGTTTTCATAAGCCTCTGTTTGTTTGCGGTGGCCCAACAGGCGATCGCCGCGTCTTGAATACACGGGTCATGGGTTGCTTGTTACAGGTTTTTGGCATCATTGGCAGGGTCCCGTGGAACACTCCGCGGTGCATTCTCCCCGCGCCCTGCCTGAAAGCGTCGCATGAGGCGCGGGAAAATCAAGCGTCCGCATTGGCTCTGGCGCATCTTGACACTTCCACCGGAGCGCGGGCGGTCCCCGCCCGCAGCACGTCGCTCGGTCGAGGTGGTCTCGAGCATTCCTGAGCCTTTCCACCAGCTATGCCGCTGCGGACCGGGACGGTCCGCGGTCCGGAGGTGGCGGTTTCAAGATCCGCCGTTGGCACGTGCTACTGTTTTTGTCCTCGTTTCAATGCCCCGGGGATTTTATGCTCTGCGCGTGGAACCCATTTTCAAACATGTCACGATTTTCGCAGGACTGGACGATTCCTCCCTGTCCCTTCTCATGGCGCGCGCGCGCCCTGTGACCGTGCCGGCGGATGGGGTGATCGTTCGCGAAGGCGAACCGGGCAATCAGCTGTATTTGATCGTTTCCGGCTCGGTGCGAATTTGCAAGCGGTTCGGGCAGCCGGACCAAGTCGAACTGGCTCAATTGAGCGCCGGTGATTTTTTCGGCGAGATGTGCATACTCGAAACATTGCCGCGTGCCGCGACCGTCCAGTCGGTGTCGCAGACGACGCTCTACTCGCTACCGTCTCTGGCGTTCTACGACCTGTTTCGAGCCAACCCGGAACAGTACAGCATCCTGATTCTGAACATCGCACGCGATGTATCGCGCCGGCTGCGCCGGCTGGACGAGATCTTTGCCGCGCTGCATTAGTTACTGGGTGCTTCTTTGGAATGCGGAATTTGGAGCTTGTCGCGATCCCGGCTCAGGCGTCAGCAAATCCCAAGCTTGACGAATTATCGCGCTCCTGAAATTAAGGACGCCAATCCATGAACCCGACCCGGCGCGATTTTTTGAAGACAACCAGCCTGGTCTGTGGCGCCGCGGGTTTGCCGACGTGGGTATTCGAGGCGGAAGCCGCCACGGCGGCCGCGGTCGATAAGAAGCAACTGGCGGATGCAGCGATCTCCCGCGCCCGGAAACTGGGAGTGACCTACGCGGACATTCGTATCAATCGTTACCGCAATGAATCCATCGCCACACGGGAGGAGCGCGTCCAGAATGTTTCACGCACGCAGAGTTTCGGCTTCGGCGTGCGCGTGCTCTTCAACGGCGCCTGGGGGTTTGCCGCCAGCCGCATCGTGACGCCGGAATCCGTGCGTCGCGTCACTGCCCAGGCCGTGGAGATCGCCCTCGCCAATTCCCGGTACCAGCGCAAACCGGTCGAGATGACGCCTGCGCCAAGGATCGAAGGGAACTGGACGAGCGCGTTCGAAAAAGATCCGTTTGACGTTTCGATCGACGACAAGATCCAGTTCCTGCTGAAATTGAATGAAACCGCGATGAAAACGAAGGGCGTCAGTTTTGTGAATTCCGCGGTCAGCTTTCAGAACGAGCAGAAATTTTACGCGTCCACCGACGGCTCGCATATCGAACAATATCTTATCCGATCGCACCCGTCTTTCACCGTCACTGCGGTCAATCGCAGCGCGGGGGATTTTCAGACGCGCAGCAGCCTGGCCGGCCCGAAGGGCATCGGCTATGAATACCTGGAAAAATACCCCTGGCTGAAGGAAGCGGGGCAGGCGGGCGAAGAGGTCGTCGCCAAACTCGACGCAAGGCCGGTTGCGCCCGGCAGATACGACCTGGTGATTCATCCGTCGAATCTGTGGCTGACGATTCACGAGTCGGTCGGCCACTCGACCGAACTGGATCGCGCGCTGTTGTGGGAAGCGGATTTCGCCGGCACGAGTTTCCTCACACCCGAGAAAACCGGCAAACTCCAATTCGGTTCGAAGATTTGCAATTTTTTCGCCGACCGCACGCAGCCGGAGGGTCTGGCGACGGTCGGCTACGACGACGAAGGCGTGCCGGCGCAGCGCTGGTATCTGGTGAAGGACGGGGTCTTCCTTGACTGGCAGACAACGCGGGACTTGGCGCCCCTGGTCGGCCACGAGCAGTCCTACGGGTGCCTGCACGCCGACAGTTGGGGCAGCGTGCCGTTTCCGCGCATGCCGAATGTTTCGCTGGAACCGGCAAAGGAGAATCTTTCACTCGACCAGCTTGTCGCCGGGGTTGACAACGGCATCTTAATCTACGGCAACGGCAGTTGGTCGATTGATCAACAGCGCTATAATTTTCAGTTCGGCGGCCAGACCTTTTGGGAAATCAAGCAGGGCAGGGTGGGCGTGATGCTGCGCGATGTCGCTTATCAATCGCGCACGACCGATTTCTGGAACTCGTGTGATGGGCTGGGTGGCCAGGCGACCTACGAACTCAACGGCGCGGCAAACGACGGCAAAGGGGAGCCAACCCAGGTCAACGCGGTGAGCCACGGATGTCCGGTCGCCCGCTTCCGTCAAGTCAACATCCTCAACACCGCTGTGAAATGACCCACTGCTGAGCCGCCGCTGCGATAGGCGGGAAGCGAGGATTGCCCAACCCACCGACCCATCATAACGAGACCATGCTGCTGACCGAAAAAGAATCGAAATCGATTTGCGACAGGCTGCTCCGCTTTACCAAAGCCGATGACGCCGAAGTGAGCGTCAGCAGCGAAGACTTCTCTCATCTTCGCTTCGCGGCCAACGGATTTACCACCAGCGGTCGCCGCGAGAACGCCACCGCGACCGTCACCGTGTGGATCGACAAAAAGCGCGGCTCGGCCGCCGCGAACGATCTTGAAAACGCGTCGCTCAAAATGGCGGTCGAACAAGCCGAACAACTGGCGCGCATCTCTCCTGTGGACCGCGAATATGTGCCGACCCTCGGCCAGCAGAGTTACCGGCTCAGCAGGGGGTACGTCGAGGCGACCGTGAACATTTCGTTGTCCGGCCGGGCACGGGCAATCGACGAAATCATTCGCGCCTGCGAAAAGGAGGGGGTCATCGGAGCCGGTTATCATCATGCGAGCGGCACGGCCTCGGGTTTCGCGACGAAGCATGGCCTCTTCCATTACCAGCGCTCAAGCCTCGTGAGTCTCTCGGTCACCGCTCGGACTCCTGACGGCGCCAGTTCCGGGTTTTTCCTGCGCAATCATTTTGACGTGGGGAAACTCGATACCTCACGCATCGGGCAGGAGGCGATACGGAAGGCGCTTGATTCCAAAAATCCACACACGCTCGAGCCGGGTGTTTACCCCGTGATCCTCGAAGCACAAGCGGCGGACGACCTCATCCGATTCGGGTTTGACGCTCGCAGCGCCGATGAAGGCCGCAGCCCCTACTCGGCTCCCGGGGGAAAGACCCGGCTCGGCGAAAGGATTTTCGATGAACGCCTGAGCGTTTACAGCGATCCATGGCATCCCGAACTCCCGGGGCCCGCGTCCGCCGAGGATGGCCTTCCGGCGCAAAAGATCTATTTCGTGCGTGGTGGTGTTCTGGCAACTCTCCGCTACTCGCGCTATTGGGCAAAGGAGAAAGGCAAAGACCCCACGCCGGGCCCGGTGAACACCATTGTGGAGAGTTCCGCGCCGCCGGTGAGCGTGAACGAAATGATCCAATCCACTGAACGAGGGCTGTTGGTGAGCCGCTTCTGGTATATCCGCGGCGTCGATCCGAGGACAGCCCTGTTCACCGGGTTGACGCGCGATGGTGTGTGGTTCATCGAGAAGGGAAAGATTCAGTATCCGGTGCGCAACTTTCGCTTCAACCAGAGCATTCTGGAACTGCTGGCGCCTGGGAATGTCGAGATGATCGGAGCGTCCGAGCGGGTCAGCGGCTCGGAAACGCAGGGCCGTGGCGCCTCGTTGACGCCGGCCTTGAAAGTGAAAAAGTTCCATTTCACGTCCCAATCCGAGGCGGTCTGAGGGGAACAAGCCATTCTTCAATCAGCCGTGGTTGGCCGGCGGCCGGCCCGAAAAAAAGCTTGAATGCGGCACGTTCGCTTCCAGGCTTTCGAGATGAACCCGTCCAGATTCTTCCACACGTCATTGTTCCTCATTGCTTCTGCCTTGTGTCTCGCGGCTGCATCCCCGAAGGAGGTTGCGTCGGTTGAAGGCATCACTGAGTATCAACTGGACAACGGCCTGCGCATATTGCTTTTCCCCGACAGCTCGCAATCAAAAGTCACCGTGAACATGACGGTGTTGGTGGGCTCGCGGCACGAAGGCTACGGTGAGACAGGCATGGCCCATCTGCTCGAGCACATGGTCTTCAAAGGCACACCCACACACCGGAACATAGCCAAAGCCCTCGGTGAACACGGCGCGCAATGGAACGGCAGCACTTCCAATGACCGGGTCAATTACTATGAGACCCTGGCTGCGAGCGAGGAGAACCTGGAGTTTGCCATCAGGATGGAAGCCGATCGGCTGGTCAACAGCAGCATCCGTCGCGAAGACCTGGATTCGGAGATGACAGTCGTGCGCAACGAATTTGAGCGCGGCGAGAATTCTCCGCAGGGCGTGCTCATGAAGCGAATCGAAGCCGCCGCCTACGAATGGCACAATTACGGCAAGACGACCATAGGCAACCGCAGCGACATCGAACGCGTGCCGGTCGAAAACCTCCGTGCCTTCTACCGGAAGTTTTACCAGCCGGACAACGTCGTGCTGGTGGTGGCAGGCAGGTTCGACCATGCCAAGACGCTGGGGTACATTGGAAAATATTTCGGCGCGATTCCGCGGCCTGCGCGCAAATTGGACCACACCTGGACCGAGGAGCCGGCGCAGGACGGCGAACGGCTGGTGGCATTGCGGCGCGTCGGCGATATCGGCGCCGTAGGCGTGGCCTATCACATCCCGGCCGGTCCGCACGAAGACATGGCCGCGCTGCAGGTGCTCGCCAACCTCCTCAGCAGCCAGCCGTCGGGAAGGCTGTACCAGGCGTTGGTCCAAACCCGGAAGGCTGCCAGCGCATCCGCCTTTGCGCGCGGAGAACATGACCCGGGACTGATGACCATCCAGGCGGAAATGACCCGCGACGGCTCTCTGGAGGAAGTCCGCGATCTCATCATCGCAATTGTCGAGCAGATCGGCGCCAGTGGCGTCAGCGCCGAAGAAGTGAACCGGGCCAAACAGCAGATTCTCAAACAGCGCGAGCAGGCCGCGAGCGACACGAGCCGGATCGCCCTCTCCCTCAGCGAATGGGTGGCGCAGGGAGATTGGCGGCTGTACTTCCTGCACCGCGACCGCATCGAAAAAGTTACGCCCGAGGCGGTGCAAGCCGCGGCCGCTCGCTATCTTCAACGCAACAACCGCACGGTCGGCCTGTTCATTCCGACGGACAAAGCCGAGCGCATTGCCATTCCCCCGACGCCCGACGTGACCCGGCTGGTGTCGAATTACCAAGGTCGCCCGCCGCTCGTCGAAGGCGAAATATTCGAGGCCACCCCGGCAAACATTGAGTCGAGAGTGCGACGCGACGAATTTCCCGGAGGCATCAAAGCCGCGCTTTTGCCGAAGAAGACGCGTGGCGAAGAGGTGCACGTCGCGCTCACCCTCCGTTATGGCAATGAGGAAAACCTGAAGGGTCTCGAATCGGCGGCGGGGTTTCTGCCCGAACTGATGCTGCGCGGGACGAAGCAGCTCAGCTATCAGGCACTGCGCGATGAACTGGACAAACTGAAGGCGACGATCAGCGCGGGGGGCGGCGGCGGTGGAGGTCGCGGACGTCGGGGCGGCGGAGCAGGAGGGGGAGGAGCGCCTGCCGGGGTCGTCGGTTTCTCGATTCAGGCCAAACGCGAGACGCTGCCGGCGGTGCTTGAAATTCTGCGTCAGGTCCTCCGAGAGCCCACCTTGCCCGCCGATCAGTTCGAGGTGCTCAAGCGCCAACGACTGGCCAATCTCGAGCAGACGTTGACCGAACCGGGAGCGCTCGCCCCTCGACTCTTGCAGCGGCGGTTGAATCGATATTCCAAGGAGGACATCCGATACGTGCCCACGATTGAAGAATCGATTGAGCGCCTGCGAGGCGTCAATCATGCGGAGGTGGTGAAGCTCTATCGCGAGTATCTCGGATCGCAGGCGGGCGAATTGACCATCGTCGGCGATTTCGATCCCAGCGCTTGTCTGACAATTCTACAAGAAACGCTGCGCGGCTGGACCGGGTCCAAGCCTTACGCTCGAATCGCCGCTCCCATCTCAAGCGAATTGGCCGGTTCACACGACAAGATCAACACGCCGGACAAAGCGAACGCCACGTACACGGCCGGCCTGGTTTCTCGGCTCCGAGACGACGACCCGGACTACCCCGCGTTGCTCATGGGCAACTACCTTCTGGGCAGCGGCGCACTCTCCTCGCGTCTGGGCAATCGAGTCCGCCAGCAGGAAGGCCTGTCTTATTCTATCGGCTCCAGCCTGAGTGTTTCCTCGTTCGACCAGCGTGCCGGCCTGACCATCACTGCGATCTGCAATCCGCTTAACATCGGCCGTGTTGAGAAAGCCATTCAGGAGGAACTGGCTCGTTTGCTGAGTGACGGCGTGACCAAGGACGAGCTGGACCGAGGCAAACAAGGCTATTTGCAGTCCCAAAAAGTCGGCCGCTCGAGCGACACCGCGCTGGCCGGCATCCTGGCGAATCTGAGCCACGCCGGCCGAACCATGGCGTACCAGGCAGAATTGGAAAAAAACATCGAAACCCTGACGCCGGAGCAGGTGCTGGCGGCGTTGCGCAAACACATCGATCCGAAGAAACTCGCTATCGTCACTGCCGGCGATTTCGAGTCGAAAACATCGAGCGGAGGCGAGTAGATGCGCGGTGTCCCGGCGGGACAGCCCGAGAATAGATTGCAGGCCTTCAGCCCGCCAGCAGGCGACGCCGACGCGGTCAGTCGATCTTCTTCAGTGACAGGAGTCCTACCTGCTTGATGTGCCAGCCGGTTTTAGTCCTGGAGTATTCGACTCGCGCTTCCGCGGCGTATTTCCCGGGGGTGTTCGCCGCCTGTAATTTCAGCGCGATCGTGTAAACGCGCTTCTGCGCGTCCTCGATTTTGTTCTTGATCACCAGCTCCTTGATCTGGTCGGACGACTGAAACTTCCAGCATCTCTCCCGGCCGCCCATGCATTGGCCGAGCAAATCCGATTTCAACTGGTCGGTTTCGGCTGCTTGCATCGGAAGCGCCAACCAGCCCGCCAGCGCGATGGCTAGAGTGTATAATTTCATGATTCGTTCGATTTAGATTGTTTCCAGGAACTTCAGCAGGGCTTTGCGGTCCCGGTCGTTCAGCGCCTTGAATTTCTCGCTCGAACGCCGCGCCTCGCCGTCATGGCGTTCGATCGCTTCCTGTACGCTTTTGGCACTTCCGTCGTGCAGGAATTTTTCGCGGAACCTAAGCCCCATCAGCATTTCCGTGCGGAAGTCCGCCGGATGGGCCTGACCCAGACAGATATCGGCCAACTGGGCCCCCATCGCGTGGAGCAGGAGATCGGAATAAAGCGCTACGTTCTTTCGATCCAACGACTTGATGTGGCTTGAACTGGTTTTCATCGTCGGCACGTGGCACACGGCGCATTTCAATGCTCCAAACAGTTTCTTCCCGCGCGCCGCCAGTCGCTTCTCGTCATAGTTCGTGAAGACCTGCTGCGGTGGTGGCGCCAGGAAACGGGTGAATAGGGTGACTTTCTCGACGTCATCGAGGCTGATTTCAGGGTCTGGCGCCGGATCGGTTTCGGGCGGGACGGGCTTGTCGTTGATGGTTTCCTCCACAGGCGACAGAGGCGTCGTCACGCCCATTTCCTGCGGAAACGCTCCCGCGTTGAATTCCGACAAAGTTGCAACCGCCGCCTTCCGCCCGAACCGGCCCACGCGCCCGTCAATCGTGCGATTGGCGCGTCCAAAAATACCGTCACCATTGACATCATGGGGATCCTCGTGTGAAAGAAGGGTGGTTTCGGGAATGGCGTCCAACAGCCCGAATCCGAACAGCGGCGGCGTGGACCGGCTTGCCTGGCTGGTGGCACTGGGCGGAATCTGTTCCTTCTCGATACCCAAAGCCCGCAGCAGCGGCGTCGCGTTCTGCTGGATCACCGGTCCTCCCTCCTGAAACAGCGGGTCACAGGAACTCGGCGGGATGAACCGCGTGGCGTGCACCTCCACCTCATCACCCACGCCGCCGAGTACCGGATCCTCGTGACATTCCGCGCAGGAATTCGCATTGAACAAGGGGCCGAGACCATTTTTCGGGTCAAAAACCCGTTCAAAAACCTCCTTCCCCGCCAGAAAATCCGCCCGTTGATCGGGGGTCAGATCTGCCAGCGGTTCTCCGAGCGCCGGCTGCTTTGGTGTCTTGCATCCCCACAACAGGAGAGCCAACAATAGTGCGCCCACTACCCGTTTCGCATTCATCGTTTTTCCTTTCTATTGATTGGAATAGACTCGCGCGACGATAGGGAAGTTAGCCGTCGTTTGGCGGTGCCTCAAGTGAAAGTATGCTGACGCAAGGACTACGTACGCAGGAAGACTCGCCGCACGCGAGTTGTTCGGAAGGGAATTCGGATTGCTTGAAACTGGCGCGGTAAAACTACACTGCCGACTGAATCCTGAAGCTGAGTAAGTAATTAATAGCGAATCGCGTGCCACAAGAACTTCACTGGAAGATGGTATATGCAACTATTTAAAGCACAACGCATTACATCAATCGTTCCAGCCAACCGTCAGCATCGGTCAAATGAAAAATCGTAAAGCTGACCGACAGTTCGAATGGTCGGATTGAGAGTTCGCTTCGCAACATGCTGCACTACCAACGGGTTGACAGGAAATGTCCGGGTGTAAGAAGACATTACGATTGAACGGTTTTCCGCTGATTGCGCGCGCGCTTGGGATATGGTAACGAACAGTCAACGCGATGTCGCACCATTTGCCACGCCTGCAGGATGCGTTTCTGACCCGTCGGGATTTTTTGTGCAGATGCGGGATGGGGATGGGTGCCTTGGGGTTGGGGACATTGCTGGCGCAGAATGGCGTGCTCGCGCCGGAGTTGAGGGCAGGCGAAGCGAACAATCCACTGGCGCCCAAAGGGCCGCAGTTTCCAGCCCGCGCGAAACGGGTCATCCACATCTTCCTGAATGGCGGGCCGTCGCATGTCGATACGTTCGACCCAAAGCCGGCGCTTGAAAAATACGCCAACCAACCGCTGCCTGCCGGCAACCTGCCCACTGAGCGCAAAACCGGAGCGGCGTTTCCGTCGCCGTTCAAATTCAAGAAATACGGCCAGAGCGGCATCGAGGTGAGCGAGTTGTTCCCGCGCGTGGCGGAGAGCATCGATGACATCTGCGTGATTCGTTCGATGCAGGCGGAGCTCCCGAATCACGAGCCGTCGCTGATGCTGATGAATTGCGGCGACGCCCAAATGAGCCGGCCCAGCGTCGGGTCGTGGGTGACTTATGGATTGGGCTCGGAAAATCTGAATTTACCAGGCTTCATCGCCATGTGTCCGGGCGGTTATCCGATCAAGGAAGCGGAGAATTGGCGCTCCGGATTCCTTCCGGGCGTGTATCAAGGCACGTTTATTGATTCGCAACACACGAAATTGGAGAAGCTGATCGAGTACATTCGCAATAATTACACGACCCTGAAAGAGCAGCGACTGCAGCTCGACCTCTTGCACCAGCTCAACGCGGAACACGAGCAGCGCCGGAGGCAGGACTCGCGTCTGGAAGCGCGTGTTCAATCCTTCGAGCTGGCGTACCGCATGCAGATGGATGCGGCTGACGCCTTTGACGTTTCCAAGGAGCCGGAACACATTCGCGAACTGTATGGCCAGGGCGTTCATGCCAGGCAGATCCTGATCGCGCGTCGCCTCCTGGAAAGAGGCGTCCGTTTCGTGCAGCTCTGGCATGGCGCGGGCCAACCCTGGGATAATCACGAAAAGATCGAGGAGGCCCACCGCAAACTGTCCATGGAAATCGACCAGCCCATTGGCGCATTGCTCAAGGACTTGAAACAGCGCGGCATGCTCGATGATACCCTGGTCCTTTGCGGCGGTGAATTCGGCCGCACGCCAACCGTGGAGTTGAACGACTCAGGCAAAGCCAAAATGGGACGCGACCACAATCCGTACGGCTTTAGTGTCTGGATGGCCGGCGGGGGCGTCAAAGGTGGCACGATTTACGGCGCCACTGACGAATTCGGATTTAAGGCAATCGAAAACAAGGTTCACGTTCACGATTTGCACGCGACTCTCCTTCATTTGCTCGGCTTCGACCACGAACGGTTCACCTACCGCTACGCCGGCAGGGATTTTCGTCTGACCGATGTCTATGGGCGCGTGGTGAAGGAGATTCTGGCGTAAGCCCAGCCGCTCAGAGCAGCGCCGAGTCGTCCTTCGCTTCCAGTTTCGCCAGCCGTTTCTTGATGATTTCCACCTGCTTGGTCAGTTCGAAGAGTGTTTTGTAGATCTCGTCCTGGGCTTCCTTCTCGGCCAGCGCCGGCACGGCGGGATGAATGCGCATCAACTCTCGCGAAACTTGGTTGCACACCTCGCGGATTTGTTTGATTGCGGCTGGCTTGTCCATAGGCCGAGTGGGATTCGTTCTACGCGCATTCGAGCGCGTCCGCAACCGCATTTCGACGCTTGAGCGCCGGCGCGCCTTGTTGTCATATATCCCCCCATGAATCCGCCCGCAGCCCGGCCCTTCCAACTTTCCGTGACTTCCTGGCTTGTTCTCATCATCGCCAGCATAGGCTTCCTGTTCGACACCTACGAACTGTTGATGACGCCGCTGGTGGCCGCGCCTGCCATCGCGGAACTGTTGAGGATCCCGCTCAATAATCCGATCGTAACGGATTGGGTGGGGCGGCTGCTCTGGATATCGGCACTGTGCGGTGGCGTGTTCGGTTTGTTGGGAGGCTGGCTGGTGGACAAGCTCGGCCGCAAGAGCGTGATGGCCTTGAGCATTTTTCTTTATTCGCTTTCTCCTTTTCTCGCCGCGTACTCGACTTCCCTTCCGATGTTCGTGTTCTTCCGCAGCACGACGTTCATCGGCGTGTGCGTGGAATTTGTCGCGGCGATTACCTGGCTTGCTGAAATATTTGAAGATCCGAAACAGAAAGAGCGCTGGCTCGGCATCACCCAGGCGTTCGCGTCGCTCGGAGGGGTATTGGTCACCAGCATGAGCATTCTGGTGAGCGCCAAAGTGAAGAGCCTGCCGCACATCGGGCTTCCGGCCGGTCTGGGTTCCCCTGATCCAAGCACGTGGCGTTATTTGCTGATGACGGGTTTCCTGCCAGCGATTCCGATTGCCCTGCTGCTGCCGTTTGCGCCCGAGTCCAAGGTTTGGAGGGAAAGACGCGCCGCGGGCACACTCAAGCGCCCCAGCTTTGCCCAACTGTTCGCGCCGGAATTGCGCCGCGTTACGCTCGTAACGGCGGTGTTGTCGGCGTGCGCCTATGGCATCGCCTTTGGAGCCTTGCAGGTCACGGTCGCCCGCGTCACGCCGGGTTTGCCGGAGTTGAAGCAACAGGCCGCCGAACTCGCGCCGCTTCGCAGGCAAGCCGAAGCGCTAAACAGGCAGTTGAACGCTTTGCCCGCGAACGATCCGGCGCGCAAAGACCTGCTCGCTCAGATCAAGGAGAACTTCGTAAAGCAGAAGCCAGTCAACGACGTCGTGAAGGAGATGAGCGACAAGGTGCAGTTCCGGCAGGAGACAGGAGGCCTGCTCGGGCGGATTCTGCTCGCGGTGTTCCTGATTCTGGGCCTGAGCCGCGTGACGTTGCTGAAAATCTTCCAGATGCCGGCCCTGGTCATTTTGCCGTTGACCTATTTCGCGTTGTTCAAGCAAGGAGGCGAGGTTTTCTTGTGGAGTTATTTCATGTGCGGTCTGCTCACGGTTGCGCAGTTCAGTTATTTTGGCGAGTATCTGCCCAAAGCTTTTCCCCTCCACTTGCGCGGTACGGGCGGCAGCTTCGCCACCAACGTCGGGGGTCGAATGTTCGGCACCAGCATGGCCTTTGTGACCACCAACCTCGTCGCACCGATGCTCGCGAGCAACGGGCCGCTGCTCCCGGCCCACGTCGCTCAAGCCGCAGGCATTGTGGCCACGACCATTGCCGTCATCGGATTTCTCGTAGGGTTCTTCCTGCCCGAACCGCCCAAAGGGGGAATCAAGGATTGAAAGCAGTCGATTCATCCGCTCCTACGTAACGTGCGGATGTGATTCGCCCGGACATTTCCAGATACCGCCGGAGTGCTCCCCCTGCCGAAACTTTGTCGCATATGCGACAAAGTTTCGGCAGGGGGTCCGCGAGTTCAGCGTTGAACATCGCCGGCCGTTTAAGCAAAGTCCCCGGCGTTATGCCCGGCGCCAAAGCTTCTGTTCTGGAAACATTCAACGCGCCTCTCGCGCTGCGGGAGTTTTCGCTGCCGACCCAATTCGAACCCGGCGCCGCGCTGGTGCGCACGGAGATGGCCGGTATTTGCGGAACCGATGTTCATCTTTGGAAGGGGCAGTTGCCGATTACCCTTCCGGTCATTCTCGGGCATGAAACCGTCGGATGCATCGAACAGCTTGGCGAAGGACTGGAGCGCGACTGGATGGGCCAGCCACTAAAACCCGGCGACCGTGTGACCTGGACCTCGAGCACGTCCTGCGGCCAATGTTACTACTGCGTCGAGAAAGGCCAGCCGACGCGCTGCCCGCAACGCCGTGCGTACGGCATCGGCTACCGTTGCGACCAGCCGCCCCATCTGCTCGGTGGCTACGCCGAGTTTCATTACCTCCAACCGCGCACCAATATTTTCAAGATCGCCTCTGATTTGCCGACCGAAGCTGTCATTGGCGCCGGCTGCGCATTGATCACCGCGATTCACGGCGTCGAACGGATCTGCGGTGAGAGCGGCCCAGCTCTGACACCCGGCCGGGAGCGAGGCGGAATGCCTCTGCTGCCTTCCCCCTGGCGCGATTATGTGGTCGTGCAAGGCGCCGGGGGGAAG
>Ga0207670_10001118_pt1 | contig 14104 bp, 15 predicted proteins | sample KBSS23HmetaG_FD_184339 | JGI IMG/M metagenome (GOLD analysis project Ga0207670, IMG submission 184339) | Switchgrass rhizosphere microbial communities from Kellogg Biological Station, Michigan, USA - KBS S2-3H metaG (SPAdes) (version 2) | ecosystem: Host-associated > Plants > Roots >... | reverse complement strand
CGCGACCCAGCGTTTCAGCAACGACCTGAGCTCGTTGTCGGAAACAAATTCATCTTCCGGCTGAACGCTCATTTCACGCCTCCCTCAAAGTAACAATTTCCCGACCACTATTCAATTCCTGATTGCTGTTCATATAGGGCCGCAGCATCCTTCTCATACCCTCGCGCGCCCTGTAAAGCCGCGCCTTTATCGCGCCCGCGTCGGTGCCGGCAATCTCGGCGACCTCGTTCAAGCTCAGGCCCTCATACTCAAACAAGATGAGCGCCTCTCGCTGCAGTGGAGGAAGACTGAAAACTGCTTCTCTCACCAGAGTCGCGAGCTCTTCGTCGAGCAACCTCCGCAAAGGTCCTCGTCGCGAAGAATCCTTCGGTTCCTCAATGACTTCGTCCAGCCCGGTCTCGCGGCCCTGACTGCGGAAATGTTTCAACGCCAGGTTCCGTGCCGCTGCATACAAGTAAGTTTTCAAAGAAGCGCGCTCAGGACGGTAGTTCTCAGGCTTGCGAATCAAGCTGAGAAAACAGTCGTGAGTTACGTCTTCAGCAATTTCAACCGAACCCAGCAACCGGTAAGCAAAGCGAAAGATCGGTTCCCGGTACCGTTCGTACAACTCCAGAAAGGCTGCCTGGTCACCCTTACCTGCTTTATTCAGCAAAACCTCGTCTGTGGTTCTCTCGGGCAATCAAGCACTCGATCCTGCAGGATTAGCTCCTGCTTTAGTTACCAGCAACCGTAGAAAAGTGACGTTCCAGGTGAAAAAACTTGCGCGCCGCAACAATACTGGGCCGGATATTAATCCGGCGAGGGCGGCAAGTACATACTCTTTTTGCGTTTTTGCCGGGTCAGATCGACCAGATCCCTTTAATCAGTCAGGGCTTAGGATGCATCGAAGTGCCAAACGGTTGACGGGCAAACACACGGCATCTAAGATGTTTTGGTCCGCTGAAGACTCTAAATTTTCCGGCATTTAACGATGAATTTTCCCGCAAAGGCGCAAAGGCGCAAAGGATTTGGATCGCGGTTTAGTTCTTCTTTGCGCGTTTGCGCCTTTGCGGGAGTAATTCTGCTCGCCGCGCAACCTCTGAGCGCCCAAACACCTGCCCAACCTGAGCGCGAGCAGCTCTTAAACGGCCTGCGCCTGATGTTCTGGCTGAAGCCTGGCAACCCCGAAGTCATCCTGAAACTCAGGATCAACAGCGGCGCCGCCTTCGATCTCGCCGGAAAGTCAGGCCAGATGGCGCTCCTCGGTGACATGCTCTTCCCCGACCCTGCAACGGTCGATTACTTCACCGACGAAATGGGCGGCAAACTCAACATCAGCGTCACTTACGATTCCACCACCATCACTATGGTTGGCAAAGCCTCCGAGCTAGAACAGATCGTCGAGGTCCTGCGCAACGCATTGCTGTCGACGCAGTTGGCTCCGGAAGTCGTAACACGCATCCGCGACGCGCGCATCAAGCTCCTGCGCGACACGTCGATCGTTCCAGCGGAAGTCGCGGATCGCGCGATTGCCGCGCGACTCTATGGTGACTTTCCGTACGGTCGTCCCGCCGCAGGCTCGCCGGAAGATGTCGCGCGAGTGGACCGTGCTGACTTGATGCAGGCCCGCGACCGCTTTCTGAATTCAAACAACGCCACGCTCGCAGTCATCGGCGGTATAACAAAACAACGCGCGATGAAGACTGTGCGGCAGCTTCTCGGTCCATGGCGCAAAAGCGAACAGATCGTGCCTACGACTTTTCGGCAACCGACCGCTCCCGACACGCGAACGCTGATCGTCAACGTGCCTGGCACAAATGTCGAAGTTCGTCTGGCGACGCGTGGTGTTTCCAGATCCGATACGGACTTTCACATTGCTTTGGTTTTAGCGAGAGTCGCGCAGCATCGCTGGCAAGCAACAACTCCGGAGTTGAGCAAGCAACCAGTTTTCGTCAAAACCGACGCACACGTGTTGCCCGGCGCATTCGTAATGGGCGTCACAGTTACAGAGCTCACTGCGGTAGATTCGCTTGCGAATGCACGAAAAGTTCTTGACTCGTTAATGTCTACTCCAGCCACTGCCGAGGAACTGGAACGGGCCCGGACCGAAGTGATCAACGAGATCTCCGCCAATCTAGCGAAGCCCGATGCGTTGCCGGATCCGTGGCTCGACGCAGACACGTATCGCCTGAGTAGTCCACAGGATCAAATTGCGTTGCTGAGATCTGTAACGGCTGCAGAGATTCAACGTGTGGCTAATCGACTTTTCAACAAAACGATCGTTTCAGTCGTTGCTGGCGAATCGGCAGCACTAAAGGCTGCGCTGCAAGGACGTTTTCAGTACGAAGTCCTCGGCGAGATTGCAGCACCGGCGCCATCGCAAAAACCGCCAACGAAACCAGCGGCAAAACCCGCGACAAACGACAACCCCAGGTAATCACAAATTGTTCGCAATCGTCCTGCAACCAAACCTCCATCAGATTTGGCTTAACTGTGCCTGACGAGAACGGCAGAGCCGCAAACGAGCATGCGGGCCGCGTTCGCGAAATGTTTGCATCGATCGCGAGCCGGTACGATCTTTTGAACCACTTGCTTTCCGGCAACGTCGACAAGCGTTGGCGCCGGATTGTTGCAGCGAGAGTCCGCGATAAGCTTTCGTCGAACAGCGCGCGCGTTCTCGATGTTGCATGTGGCACGGGCGATTTATCGCTGACGTTATTTGAAATTACGGGAGCAGGAGTAGTTGGGACTGATTTCTGCCGGCCAATGCTTCAGATAGCCGCCGGTAAGATGTCTGGTCGCATACGCTTTATAGAGGGTGACGCGTTAGACCTGCCTTTTCGAGATGGCACGTTCGATGTGGCTACGATCGCGTTTGGATTGCGCAACCTGTCGAATGTCGAAAGCGGTCTTGCTGAACTCTCGAGAGTCTTGAAACCGGGCGGCTGGGTGGCTGTGCTGGAGTTTTCAAGACCAGCGAATGCAGTGCTTCGACCGGTATTCAATCTGTACTTTACAAAAGTACTGCCGTGGATAGGTCGCGTGGTAAGCGGTTCACAAAACGCGTATAGCTATCTGCCGGCGTCGGTCCAGAAGTTTCCGGACCAGTCTCAACTCTCGCTCCTGATGGAGCAGGCAGGTTTCGTCCAGGTCGGATACGAAAACCTTTCGGGCGGCATAGCGGCCTTGCACATGGGGCAAAGGCCGGAAGTTTGAAGGATTGGTTGCAGCTCATTAATAGTTTGCAACCAGATACGTAGTCACGGAGTACGGTTTGGTAAGCGCGCGGTTGTCGGGGCTGTGCGAGTATTCGGATCGTGCTCCGGGCTACGTTTTTTGTTTTAACCACAAAGACACTAAGGCACAGTTTTTATTAACTTTGTGCCTTAGTGTCTTTGTGGTTAGAATGCGCCGCAGTGCGAACCAACCTTCGGTACCGGATCTTCGGCATCCTGAGACGCCTGCTTATTCTGCTGCTGGTTGTTTGGACCGTCGTCTCTCTCGTAACACTTCTGATTGAACTCGTGCCCGGCGATCCGGCCGTCGCCATACTCGGCGAACAGGCGACGCCCGAACAGTTTGCACAGTTTCGCGAAAAGCACGGACTCGATCGTCCGCCCTTCTTCTTCTCTTTTCCACGGGACAACAACGGGGAGCGACACTTCGTCTGGCATGGCGCCGACAATCGCTACACCGACTACTGGCGCCTGTTGCTGAAGGGCGACATGGGGCTGTCGTTTCGTAACGATCGACCTGTGAAAGATCTCATTCTCGAGCGCTATCCGGCTACGATCGAACTGGCGATCGTGGCGATGCTGATTGCGATACTCATCGCTATTCCTTTGGGCGTGATTGCAGGCACGAATCGCGGCACGATTATCGACAACGTTGCGTCTGTTGTTGCTCTACTTGGCATCAGTCTGCCCAGTTTCGTAATCGGGCCGATGCTGGTCTACATCTTTGCCGTCAAGCTGCGTTTGCTTTCTCCTTCAGGCCGGTTCGATTGGAGCGACATCATCCTCCCTGCCTTCACGTTGGGCGCCGCACTATCTGCCATTCTGACACGCATGGTGCGCTCATCTGTGATTGAAGAGCTGAATGAAGATTATGTTCGTACCGCGCGCGCAAAGGGTTTGAGTGAGCGAACCGTTGTTTACAAACACGTCTTGAAGAACGGGCTGATTCCGGTCGTCACGATTCTCGGTTTGCAGCTTGGTGTGTTGCTCGCGGGCGCGATCATCACGGAGAAGATTTTCGGCTGGCCGGGCCTGGGACTGCTGCTCGTCGAAGATGGCATCGGAAAACGTGACTATCGCGTCGTGCAGGGCTGCGTGCTTGTGATCAGCATGACTTACATCATTGCGAACCTGCTTACAGACATGGTCTATCGCTGGCTCGACCCGAGGATCCGTGTCGGATGATTTGTAGGGGTGGCCCTCCGTGGCCGCCCCAGTCTGCGACTTCCAACGCTGGGGCGGCCACGGAGGGCCGCCCCTACAACGACCTAAGAATGAATCGTCTAACGATCATTGGATTGATTATCGTTGCCGTGCTCGTTTTAGTGGCACTGCTTGCGCCGTGGATTGCGCCGTATGACGTTGGTGCGACCGATCTGGCGATGCGTTATCTGCCACCGTCTGCCGCTCACTGGTTCGGCACTGATTCCACCGGACGCGACATCTTCTCCCGCGTCGTCTTCGGTGCGCGCATTTCGTTGCAAGTGGGCGTCATCGTGGTGGTGGTGTCGGCCTTCATAGGAACGATTCTCGGCGCGATCGCAGGTTACTACGGCGGCTGGGTTGATCGCGTTGTCTCAGGTTACGTCTTCAACGTGTTTCTCGCATTTCCCGGTTTGTTGCTGGCGATCGCGATGGTGGCGTTCCTCGGCGCCGGTTTGAACAAACTCATTCTCGCGTTGTGCATCATCGGCTGGGTCGGTTACGCGCGACTCATTCGCGGGCAGGTTTTGAAGGTTCGTGAGTACGACTTCGTCCAAGCGGCGCGCGCGCTCGGCGCCAGCGACGCACGCATCCTGCTGATCCATATTCTTCCCAATGCGATTCAACCGCTCATCGTCCAGGCAAGTCTGGGAATGGCCGGAGCGGTGCTTTCGGAAGCAGCGCTGTCGTTTCTCGGCCTCGGCGTGCCGCCACCCGCACCATCGTGGGGCGTGATGATTGAAGAGGCTCGCGATCTATCGACGCTCCAGGCAGCGCCTCACGCGCTGATCTTTCCGGGCATAGCCATCGCGCTCACGGTGCTGGCGTTCAATTTCATCGGTGACGGCCTGCGCGAGTATCTCGATCCACGTCAGCGAGCCCGATGAGCGCTATCTCAGACACGAAGACACAAATTAGAAATAAAGCCTCGTGCCTTTGTGTCTTTGTGGTTAAGGTTCCTCTTTATGCTAACATCGCGTCTGATGTTGCGCGGCGTCGCAGAAAGCGTTCTCGATCTCATAGGCCAGACTCCACTTCTTCACCTCTCTCGATTTGCACAATCACCCCTCGCTGATGTTTACGCAAAACTCGAATGGATGAACCCGGGCGGCTCTGTGAAAGATCGCGCGGCATTGGGCATGATTCTCGATGCCGAAGAAAAAGGTCTGCTAAAGTCCGGCGCGACTATCATCGAGCCGACCGCCGGCAACACGGGCATTGGGCTTGCGCTGGTGGGAGTTGCGCGGGGCTACCGTGTTATTCTCTGCGTCCCAAAAGGTTTTGCGGTCGAAAAAATGAGGCTCATCGAAGCTCTCGGCGGCGAGATCGAATACGTGCCGCACGAAGCCGGCATGCAGGGCGCAATTGATCGTTGCTTCGAACTCTGTGGCGAGATCGAAGGCAGTTTCGTGCCGCAGCAATTTGAGAATAATGCGAACCCGTGTTTTCATGAACTAACCACGGCGCGCGAGATCATTGAACAGATGGACGGCCAGATCGATGCAATCGTGATTGGCGCGGGAACTTCGGGAACGTTCTGTGGTGTTTCGAGAGCCATGCGGAGACACAACCGCAACGTTCTCTGTGTTTTAGTCGAACCGGAAGGCTCGATCTATGGCGGCGGACCTCCCGGGCCGAAGAAGATTGAAGGCATCGGGCAACGCGATTTCATTCCGAAGATCTTCGATGCCTCGCTGGCCGACGAGATCTTGATGGTTCAGGACGACGAGGTTTGCGCGGCGCTGAAGAAGATTGCCAAACTTGAAGGGCTGCTTGGTGGATGGTCATCAGGCGCTGCAGCAGCGGCGTCGTACAAAATCGCCGAGCGCCTCGGCAAAGGAAAACGCGTAGTCACAGTTTTTCCAGACGGCGCGGAGCGATATCGAAGTCAGGGAATTTTTGATGAGTAACAACAACTTGGGATTTGCAACGATCGCTATTCATACCGGATCGGAACCCGACGAGAGTACAGGCGCGGTCACTGTTCCAATCTATCAAACATCAACTTACGCGCAGGACGCGCTCGGAAAGAACAAAGGTTACGAGTACGCGCGCACTCAGAACCCGACACGTTCCGCAGTCGAACGAAATCTCGCGGCTCTCGAAGGCGGGCGCTTCGGTTTTGCTTTCGCTTCCGGCATGGCGGCAATCGACGCAACCATGCGACTCGTAAAAGCAGGCGAGCACGTCATCGTCTCTGACAACACTTACGGCGGCACCGCACGTCTCTTCAATCGCATACTCGCAAACTACAACATCGAGTTTGAATATGTGGAAACTTCAGATCCGCTGAACGTCGAAGCCGCAATCAAGCCGAACACGAAGATGGTGTTTCTCGAAACGCCGACCAATCCCATAATGACGGTTACCGATCTCAAAGAGGTCAGCGAGATCGCGCATCGCGCCGGCGCGCGCGTGGTCTGCGACAACACTTTCATGTCGCCGTATTTGCAACGCCCGCTCGAGTTTGGTTGCGATATCGTCGTGCACTCGACGACCAAATATCTCAACGGTCACTCGGACGGCGTCGGCGGCGCAGTGATTTTGAACGACGAAGAGGACGCAAACTGGATTGGCTTCGTGCAGAACAGTGCCGGTGCGATCCTTTCGCCGTTTGACTCCTGGCTCGTGCTCAGAGGCACAAAGACGCTCGCTCTGCGGATGGAACAACACGACAAAACCGGCCGCGCCGTGGCAGCGTTTCTGGAAGAGCATCCGAAGGTGAAAAAGGTTTATTATCCCGGCTCTGCGTCGCATCCACAGCACGCCCTGGCCCGTCGCCAGCAACGCGGTTTCGGCGGCATGGTGTCTTTTGACGTGGGTTCGCTGACCGCTGCGCGCAAAGTGCTGGAGTCTGTTAAGCTCTGCACTCTGGCGGAGAGCCTGGGAGGTGTTGAAACGCTAATTTCGCACCCGGCAACGATGACTCACGCCTCGGTCGATGAAGCAAAACGCGAACGTCTCGGAATTACCGACGGTCTGGTGCGGATCTCTGTTGGAATCGAAGATACGGACGATATCATCGCCGACTTGGATCAGGCGCTGGACAAGATCTAATGACAGCAATATACAGAAGGGTTACAATCTCCCGGTTCTCAGCCTTTATTAATCAGACTCCCTAATAAGCTCTCCATTTATGATTGTAGAGTTATACGCCAAATCAGACGTTGGCCGAGTTCGACGTGGCAATGAAGACAACTTCCTCGTTCTGGATCTTTCAACCGAACAAACCTGGACCGGAGCTGATGGCGCGCCCGCGCCCGCAAACTTAACCCGATTCGATTTAGGGGATAAGGGACTGGTACTGGTCGTCTCCGACGGCATGGGCGGAGCGCTCGCGGGCGACGTCGCGAGCCGCATGGCAGTCGATTCGGTGAGGCAGATGCTGATAGGCGAGGGCGACGCGTCCTGCGATCCGGACCAGGATCTCGTCGAGTGTTTGAAGAGCGCCACGCACTACGCCAACACCGCCATTCATCTCAGGAGCCAGGAAGACTCACGTTGCGCCGGCATGGGCGCGACGTTTACCGGCGCTGCGATCAAGGGAGACAGTCTTGACCTCGTTCAGGTCGGCGATAGTCGCGGTTATGTGGTTCGAAAAGACCATATTCGACTGGCGACGAAGGACCAGTCGCTTGTGCAACAACTTGTCGACGTCGGTCAGATCAGTGAGTCGGAAGCCGAGACGCACATGTTTCGCAACGTGATCCTGCAGGCTCTCGGCGCGCAGAGTGAAGTCCAGCCTGTCACGGGACGGATTCGTTTGCGACAGGACGATCTCGTGTTGCTCTGTAGCGATGGTCTATCGGGGAAACTACGCGCGGAAGATATTCAGCAGATCGTTATCAACAGCAAAGGCGATCTCGCGAAGGCGTGTGATAAGTTGATTGAGGAAGCGAACAATCGCGGTGGTGAGGACAACATCACTGTGGTGATCGCGCGTTTCCACGGAGACGATCTCGAAGAGCCCGCCACCGACAGAATCACGATCGAGCTTCCACCACTCGAAGAAGACAAAACACTCGACGACACCTACGAAGCCGACACCGAACCACATTAATCCGTTTTATCCGTGGCCTTAGCTCGCCAATCGGGTTCGCCGCTGCCGAGTCGCCTCACGTAGATCGACGCACCTTCGATGCGCTCCACGGAGACACGTTCGCCGGCTTCGAGCGGAGCTTCACCGGGCGCGGGGTAGGCGGTCCAGGTTGAGCCAAATACTTTGACGGCGCCTTCGTTGAGTGCGCCTTTACTGGACGATACGACAGTCCCGATCTTTCCCGGCATCGCGTCCACGCCGCTACGCAGTGAGTCGCCGGTCCTCTCTCGCGAAAAGTAGTTGATGAAGATCGTTCTCGAAGCCGCGGTGAGCGCGGTTGAGACTCCCGCGAAGATGAAAAACTGAATCGCCAGACTGTCAATGCCGATGAATCCGGCAAAAGCCGCGGCGAGCGCACCGATTCCAAACCAGAACAGTACGAAGCCAGACGTGAAGATCTCGGCGACAATCAATATCGCTCCAAGAATGCACCAGAGAACCCAGAACCAGTCTGCCATCTCAACCCTTCGCGAGATTCTTCATCACGAACCAGATATTCGCAGGGCGCTCAGCCAGCCTGCGCATGAAGTAAGGATACCAGTGTTTCCCGTAAGGAACATAGATTCTCACGTTGAACCCATCGCGGGCGAGCTGGTGCTGAAGGTTCCGGCGGATGCCGTAAAGCATCTGAAACTCAAACTTCTCCTTGCCGATCCCTTCGCGCGTGGCAAATTCGATCGTCGCATCGACCATCTTCGGATCGTGCGTGGCGATGCCGTGATAAGTACCGCTGCTCAGTAAAAGCTGCATCACCTTGATGTAATTCGCATCGACATCTTTCTTTTCCGGAAACGCGACTTCCGGCGGTTCGTTGTACGCGCCCTTGCAGATACGAATGCGAGCGGGCAGTTTCACTAGCTCCTGCGCATCCGCCAGGGTTCTGTACAAGTACGACTGCAACACGATTCCGACCGTGTTCAGGCCGAATTCAGCGCGCAGTCGTTTGAAGATATCGATCGTGACCTGCGTAACGCTCGAATCTTCCATATCGACTCTGACGAAGTTGCCACGGCGCTCAGCTTCGACCACCACTCTGCGCGCGTTCTGATAGGCTAGTTCCGGATCGAGGCCGAGTCCAAACTGCGTCAGTTTTATCGAAACGTTTGAGCGAATGCGTTGTTCGTCGATCTTGGCCAGGATGTTGAGATACTCGAGTACTTCCTGTTCCGCTTCAGCAGCGCTTCCGACCGATTCGTTCAAATGATCGAACGAGGCGGTCGCGTTTTCGGAGTTGAGCTGGCGAATAAAAGGAATGACTTCGTCGATATTCTCGCCGGCGACGAAGCGAGTCGTCAGTTTTTTGAAAAATCCAAAACGAGTAGCGAAATCCTTGAGGCCTTCCTGGCGGGACAGCCAAATCAGCGCGTCTCTGGTGATCATTTGTGGTCCGTCCCTGTGGTATCCTTGGCGGCGCCTTTCTCACAGCCAAGGAGGAGCTTTTTGCACGTCAGCAGCAGACTAAGGAACTTGCCCGGATGCGATTGAAGCTCGTCGTGATCGCCTCCCTGCTTGCCGCAATTGTGGGCGCCGGTTCCTGCATCGCCCTCGTGCTGGGTGTCTTCTCCGTGCGGGCCTTATCCAGTCCCGGCCTGTTAGTTACTGCTACTCTTTTGCTGCCCATCGCGGCAATCATCTTCTCGTCGATCTTCGTCTATCGTCACACGGCGCGCCGCCGGCGACTACAAGCATTTCTGACCGTGGTCCTGGCGACGCTGCTCACTCTTGCTCTCTTCATCGTTGCTTCGATCGTGAGTGCGCGCAGAAGTCCGACCGAACCAGTGCAGCCTGCTGGACCACAGATCGCATCTTGACTTCAAGCAGCAGTATTTAACCCAATTTCTTTTTGCACCGGCCGTAAAGCATCGATCACGAAACGAATGTGCTCGTCGATGTCCACGCCCAACTCTTCTACACCTTGCTTGATGTCGTCGCGATTCACCGAGCGCGCGAATGCCTTGTCCTTCAGCTTCTTCTTGACTGATGAGACTTCCATATCGTCCAAACTGCGCGAAGGTCTGACGAGCGCACACGCTACCAGAAATCCGCAGAGCTCATCGGTGGCAAAGAGCGCGCGAGCCATGTCCGTATCGCGAGGCACGTCGGTGTACGTCGCGTGGCCCAGGATGGCTCGAATGATTCGATCGGAGTAGCCGCGGCCGCAGAGGATGTTAGAGCCGGTGAACGGGTGCTGATCGGCTGACGGAAACATCTCGTAGTCGAAGTCGTGAAGCAGCCCGACTAGGCCCCACTCATCTTCGTCCGCGGGGCCCTCCGCATAACGTTTGGAGCAGGCGCGCATCGCAGCTTCGACGGCGAGCGCGTGTTTACGCAGGCTATCGCCCTTTGTGTATTCACACAACAATTCCCAGGCTTCGGCTCGATCAGGCATGAGGGAGTTTTGTAGCACGGGTGAGGTTCTGCGGCAAGCATAGGTCATATAGGTCCTATAGGACTTATAAGACCTATTTAGCATTTGTGGCGAGGTAGCCGGGGCGAGCGCGAATTACGACTTGCTTTCGTGTCGTCGTCACTTTGATGTGGCGATAGCGTTCGTCGCGCTCTTTGTTGAGCGGGTAATAACCGAGTAGGTACTGCGTCCGAAGTTCCGCAGCGATCTTTGCAAACGCATCCGGCAGTGATTTCAGCGTATCAGCGCGCAACAACCGGCCACCGGATTTCTCTGCTAACGCTCTGAGATAGCCGTCAGCGGTAAAGTAAGCCATATCGAGCATTGCCTTGATGTCGTCATCCGGCCCCCTCCTGCTTCCGGTCGTAGTTCGGTCGTCCGGAGGCTCGCCGGGCAGGCGTGGCATTCGTTGATCGGACGGCCGGGTAGGATCGCGGTTAGGGTCTCTGCGTGTTTCTTCTTCACGACGGCGGCGCATGATCTCTTCGGGGAGCGGCAGACCGAGTGGACCAGTCTTTGGTCGCGTTCCGGATGTCGGCACTTGATCGCCACCGGGAAACGTTGGTGCTGTCGTACCGCCCGGAGGTGGTTGCCGAATGACAGAGATCGTCGGTAACTGCGCTACTCCTCCCCCTGCCTGTTCGCGCGCTAGTCTTTCGGTGGTCGCACGCGTGTCGTAACGGATCGGATAGAACATCACGCCTTCTTCGTCCAGCCCGCGCACCGTACCCTCAAACGTCGCGCTATCGCTGTGCCAATCCATGCCGTCAGTAAAGATCACGATGGCCTTGCGTCCACGAATCGTCCGGATCGTGTTCAGTGCGAGTTCGACCGCGTCGTAGACTTTTGTTCCCGCTCCTGACGTCGTGCTGTAGATCGCTGAGCGCAGCGTCTCTCGATTGCTCGTGAACTCGTTCAGGTCCTTAACGCTGTCGTCGAAGGAAATAACTTTCACGCGATCGGCCGGTTGTAACTGTTCTACGAAAGCAACCGCGGCTTGCTGGATCTGTTTGAGATTGTCCTGAGTGCTCGAGCTGGTGTCGAGCATTAGCACGACGTGAAACGGAGCCGCGACCTTTCCAAAGAACGCTAGCTGCTGCTGAACGCCGTCCTCGAATATCGCAAACTCTTCCTGGCGAAGATCGGTGATATAGATGTTGTTCGAGTCAGATGCAATCAACGGCACGGAAACCAGGTCGGTGTCCGTTTTCAGGATTTCGACGTCCTGTGGCTCTTGCGGCGGGGTTTCGGGCTGGGTTGGAGTAGGCTTAGGTGGGTTCGGCTTCTGACTCGCGGGTCTGGTTTGGGCGAAAGCAGTAGTCAGCGCCAGCGCGACCACCAGGAAAATGGAAACGGCAAGACGCGACGCAGGCATCTCAGTCCTCCCTCACGCAACTAGTTGAACTTTGGTCGAAAACGAGCGAAGAAGCGTAATTCCGGGCGCTAGGATGTTCGCCGTAAGTATAACGTTTGCTTAACCACAAAGGCACGAAGACACAAATAATTACAATTAGTGCCTTCGTGCCTTTGTGGTTTAGAATGCCTTCACCGACGTTTTTCCGCGATGAGATCCTTACTATTTGCAGTCTTAGCGGCGTATCTGATTGCCGCAATCCATTCGATTCTGGCGTTCGTTAACAAACGCCGCTCTCTGCAACGCGTTGCGGAGTGGTCGACCGCTGCCGGTTTCATCCTGCACACCTGCGCCCTGATCGCCGACTGGGCAATCGACGGTCATTACCCGCTATTCTTTCTGCGCGAAACACTCTCGTTCCTGGCGTGGGCGCTGGTGGCTCTGTACTCGCTTGTACTCTATCGCTACCGCACGCAGGCGCTCGGCGTTTTTGTAATGCCGCTCATATCCGGGCTGACGTTCGTGACGCTGCTGATGGGCACGACTTCAACAAACGACGCGGCATCCTTTTCGACGACCTGGCTCTTCCCGATTCACACGACGCTTCTGATCTTCGCGTACGCATCCTTCTTCATCGTCTTCATGGCCAGCGTGATGTACCTGCTACAGGAACGTGAGCTCAAACTGAAAACGTTCAGCGCCATCTTTCATCGTCTACCATCGCTGAGCACAGTCAACGATATAGCAACGACTGCTGCCGTGTTCGGTTTGACGCTGCTCACACTCGGTATCTTCACAGGCATGATTTGGTCATGGTCGCGCTACGGCCGCATCTGGCACAACGACCCGAAGGAGATCTTCGCGTTTCTGACCTGGTTACTGTATCTCGGCCTGATTCTTTATCGATCAACGGCAAGCTGGCGCGGACGCAGGGCCGCGTGGCTGGGCATCGCGGGATTTGCCCTCGTGTTGTTTACGTTCCTGGGAACACCGTTGCTCGGCGGCTATCACGTGTTTGGGTAAGGAGAGCTATGAAGAGTTTTCTCGCGCAAAGGCGCAAAGGCGCAAAGGAGGACGCAAAGAACTTTTTGGATTTGTCTTTGAGTCTTCCTTTGCGCCTTTGCGCCTTTGCGCGAAAAACTTCGTGGTGAAACAAAATGTCCATACTCCTCGTCGGAGTTAACCACAAGACAGCTCCGGTGGAAATCCGCGAGCGACTCGCCTTCAACGACGAAGCGTGTGCCAATGGTCTGCGCCAGCTCGTCGATGGCGTGGTCGTGTCTGAGGGACTGATCGTTTCAACCTGTAACCGCGTGGAGATTCTCGGCGCGATCTCGAGCGACCAACTCGAGTTTGGCGCTGGACGTGTAAGACAGTTTCTCGACACCTCCGGTAGTCTACCCGCCGGTTTTCTCGACAAGCATCTCTATCGCCACACGGACGAAGAAGCCGTGCGACACATCTTTCGCGTCGCTTCTTCGCTCGATTCGATGGTCATCGGCGAGCCCCAAGTGCTGGGCCAGGTGCGTCATGCTTACTCGCTCGCTGTCGAAGCCGGCACTGCCGGTCGCATTCTCAATCGACTGGTCCATCATACGTTTCGCGTCGCCAAACGAGTCAGAAATGAGACGGGGATTGCTGCGAGCGCGATCTCGATCAGCTACATGGCAGTCGAGCTCGGCAAGAAGATTTTCGACTCACTCAAGGGCTGCACCGTGATGCTCGTGGGCGCGGGCGAGATGGCCGAGCTCTCCGCGCGGCATCTTGTGAATGCAGGGGTCTCACGCGTCATCATCGCGAATCGCACCGAAGAGACAGCCCGGCAA
>Ga0207670_10001117_pt1 | contig 14108 bp, 12 predicted proteins | sample KBSS23HmetaG_FD_184339 | JGI IMG/M metagenome (GOLD analysis project Ga0207670, IMG submission 184339) | Switchgrass rhizosphere microbial communities from Kellogg Biological Station, Michigan, USA - KBS S2-3H metaG (SPAdes) (version 2) | ecosystem: Host-associated > Plants > Roots >... | reverse complement strand
GGCTGGTGCGGGTTGTTCGGCGGGACGGGCGGCGTGGCGGCGCAGATTGTCTGCCGCATGTCGAACCTGTGCGATGTGGTCTGGAACAACGAGGACAAGAAGGTCTTGCACGTCCTCCCCTACTAAGCGGGGAGACTGGCACTTCGGCGGCTGAATAGTAGAGACAACTTCAGCACCTGAAGGACTACCAATGGGCGACCTACAGTGATGTAGGTCGCCCTTGTTGTTTCAAAGCAAAGTCATCACCAAGGAGACAAGCAGGATATCGCAGTCCAGTTATTCCACGATCCACAATGTGTATCCCGACGCGTCACGGAGCAGCTGATCGGTGATGCCTCCACCAAAAAATAGTTTCACCCTCCTTGAACCGTGACGGCTCACTACGATGGTCTGGTAGCTCCCGGTCCGAGCCTCGTCAAGAATCGTATGGGCAATATCATCTTCGTGGCCAAACTTCAGCGCAACACGATCCAGAGGAAATCCCGTTTTTCCGAACAGCTCCAGTGCTGTCAATAAGATCGGGTGTTCAAACCGGCTTTCCGTGCGGACCCAGTTTTCCTGGTCTTCCTGTAACTTCTTGGCAAGACGAACTTCTTCTGCGGGATCTTCAGATCCGCCATGTTCCAGGAGTTCGCGCGGCATCGGTTTCAGCACATGAAACAACGTAACCTGCACGTCACTAGTCTCACGCAGGAGCGTTCCCACATAGTGCAGGGCTCGGGCGGAGTGCTCAGAACCGTCGATGGCGATCAAGATCCTCGCGTGGAGGTCTTTCCCTTGGTGGATGGTCGTCGGAATCGGTTGAGACATGATCGGTCACCAGACTCTAGAGGGGAACGATGAAATTCCGCGACCACTGGAAATACGAGTGCGGAAAATTCCAGATGTCTCAATCGTTATTGCCAGTATACGCTGTTTGTCTTGCTCAAGAAAGCGTCAATCCACTCATAGCGATTCCTTGACATTCTCTCTCCGGAAGCGATGGAATGGAGGCGCATAGCCCATGCAGACCGTACATCAAAACGAACTGAAGCAATCCATTTGTGCGATTTCTCCTGCAGGCACAGAGTGAGCCATTTCCATAAGATGCGGTCAGCCTACCTCGCGGGTTTCTGGTCCCTTATCACCGTCTTGTTTTTGAACAATGTTCAAGCTCAGGCAAAGTGGGTGGCGCTTGAGAAAGGCTATCCGTTGCCAGGATTGCAGACTGTCTTTATCGATCCAGATACGATTCAAAGAGAAAGGAATCTCGTGACGGTCTGGCAATTAACTGACTTTAAATGGATGCAAGGGAGTGCGAGAGGCCCTGCCAGATTCTTATCGACAATGACTCACAAACAAATCGACTGCCGAGAAAAACTTGTTCGATTGCTGGCCTATAAGGAGTTTTCACTCCAGATGGGAACCGGCATCCGGGTTGATGGATACGTAGACAAGGAACACTGGCTGCCAATTGAACCGGAAAGTATCAATTATGCCCTGTGGCAACTCGCCTGTGGTCAGGAGTGATCGTACACCTGCGGCGAGACCGCAAGGGATTCCGCTTAGTCAGCCTGAACACCGGCCAACTTGAGCACCAGGATCCATTCGGCTTTCGTCACCGGCTGAACCGAGAGGCGGGATCCTTTTCGCAGCAGGACCATGTTCTTCAATTTCGGTTCCTGCCTCAGCCGGTCGAGTGACAGACTGGTTTTGAATGTCTGGCGATACCGGATATCGACCATGTCCCACCGTGGAGCCGAGGGAGTACTGGCTGGATCGTAGTGGTGGCTGTTCTTGTCAAACTGCGTTTCATCCTGATAGGCAATCCGCACGATCTCTGCAATCCCCACGACAGCGGGCGGCTCCGCGTTACTATGGTAAAAAAGCACTTGATCGCCGATTGCCATGTCACGCATGAAGTTGCGCGCCTGGTAGTTCCGTACCCCATCCCAACAGGTGGTCCGTCTCGGGGAATGTGCGAGATCATCGATTGAAAAGACTCGTGGTTCCGATTTCATCAGCCAATAGCGTCGTCCTCGTATCATCTCTTTACCTTGCCTCGCGTATGACAACAAAGTGTGTAGCGTGCTTAAACCATGCCCCGAGCGTATAAACCATCTCTTTGCCAAAAAACAAGGGGAGAGGCAAACCCCCTCTCCCTTCCGTTAAGCCGTTTTAACTCCAAATCGTTGGTTCTCGGGCAACGGTGGGCGAAACATGCCCGGCGCGTGGCTGAAAGATTCGACAGGAAGAACCGGACAACGGAACCTCCTACCCACATGGGACTGACGAGGGGCTTGACTCTTAACCGGACACTACGATATACACCAAAGAGTTTTGCTGTGTTGTTCTTTTCTCACACACAGACGAAGTGCCTGTGAGACCCTCACATAGAAAACACCAGTTGCACATTTGCCTGCAGAAGTTCGCCCAACCATTTCAGAAGGGAGTTCAACTATGATGAAAAGACAATCACCTCAACTGATGGCCATCGCAGGGGCCATGGTCCTTGCGATGACCGGATTGATGGGATTGCCCTCCGAGGCATCTGCGAAAACCCATGACATCAAGATGACCGCCATGGAAACGGAAATCGTGATTGAAGGAACGGGAACGAAATATAAGGCCTGGACGTTCAACGGCCAGATGCCGGGGCCGGCCGTGCGGGTCACGGAAGGCGACACTGTCAACTTTACGCTGGAGAATCCCAAGACCAACTTTTTTCCACACGCCATGGACTTCCATGCGGCGGAAATTGATTTCCTGAAGAACTACCGGGCCATCAATCCGGGAGAAACCATTTCCTTCACCTTTGTGGCGAAGAAGCCCGGCGTGTTTTTCTATCATTGCGGAGCGGCGCCCATGATCCAGCACGTCGCGCGCGGCATGTTCGGCGCGATTATCGTCGATCCCAAGGATTCGAAGGTCTGGCCGAAAGCGCACCGGGAGTTTTTGTTGGTCCAATCAGAGCTCTGGAAGAACCCCGACGATGTCGAGGCCATGTTCGCCCGGAAGTTCGACTATACGGTCTTCAATGGAGGGATCTTCAAGTATCATCCCTTTTTCATCGGCTCGGAAGCGCTGGAGGCGAAACCGAATGAGCGGGTCCGGATCTATTTTGTGAACGCGGGCCCCAACGAGTTTTCCTCGCTCCACCCGATCGGTGAGATTTGGGATAACGTCTACGAGAGCGGGAACCCTTCCAATAAACTTACAGGGGTGCAAACCTATGTTGTGGGACCCGGAAGCGCCGCCACATTCGACTTAGTCTCCGAATCACCCGGGGTCTATCCAATTGTGACGCATTCGCTCACTGGAGCCCTTCGGGGAGCCATTGCCGCGCTGACGATTACACCGGTAGCCAAGGATGCTCCGCTGATGCCACTGACGCCCTGGAAGCCCTAAACGACTAGAAGTATGATAGAGGCGTGCACTCGAAGGAATCCCTCACTTACCACTCAAAAAAGGAGCGCCGTTCATGACACAACTTTCTCGCGCCATCAAAACTACTATGCTGACCGTCGCCTTGCTGTTGAGCTCAGCACCGGTGTGGGCAGCCGATGCTCCGTTGCCCTCACTCTATGAACGGCTTGGCGGAACAGGCCCTATCACGGCCGTCGTCGGCAAGTTCGTCAGCATCGTGGGCCAAGACAAGCGCATCAACGGGTATTTTGCCAATACCGATCTGGTTCACCTGAAGAAACAGCTGGTCGACCAGGTCTGCCAAGCCAGCGGTGGCCCCTGCACCTATGAGGGGCGAGACATGAAAACAGCGCATGCCGGCATGAAAGTTACGACGGCTGCCTTCAATGCCCTGGTTGAAGACCTCGTCAAGGCATTGGATACGTTCAACGTACCAGCCAGGGAAAAGAACGAACTCCTTTCCGTGCTGGGTCCTATGAAGAAGGACATCGTCGAAGTTCCGTAAAGGGCGACGGGCAGGCGGTGAGATCCTCGCCGCCTGCCCATACCGGAGCTTCACACGGTCCGATAACTCGTATCACCGTCTCTCCTGAGTGCTTAAGACAAATCGATGAACCTCCCCAAGGGCTTCAGATCGCGTCCCTACAAACAGATATTCCAATGACGCGAGCAGCTCATCTCAGATACGCAAACCAGACGCAGACGCACTTCGCGAAGTGCATACCTGCAACCTGCCCACAGCCTCATGTAGACGGCAAGGCCAGGCTCAGGCACAACCGTCTGATGCTGGCGATCGCGCTCGCCATGGGTCTTGCCGTATTTCAGCCGGTCGGAGCCAGCCACGCTGCCATGGAGAGAGTTCCCGTCGCGCTGACAGGACCTGACTGCGAAACCCATGAGAACGAGCTAAGCAGGGCGTTGCTCACCTTGCAGGGTGTGAACGCTGCGCATTTTCACCGCATACCCGATCACGTCTTGGTGGATATCACCGTGGGCATGATCACGCCGGAAGAACTGGTTCACCGTCTCAATACGGCGGCCACGTCATGGCAATGCCGCGCTGAAATTATGCAGTCCTGCATCACGGCAGCCCCGGCCCCCCAGACTCAAAAAGACACACCATGAGCGGGCACTCCGACCAGTTTCCCACTCGATGCGGGATCATCGCCGGACTGATATCTCTCCAAGAACAACCACTGCCGTAGCGGGTTTCGGTCTGTTCGTGAAGCAGAGGCTGGCGGACCGATCCTGACAGAATGTTCAGGAAACCAATCCCATCAAACTCATGAGGAAGAGCTTATTTCGTAATTCGTTTGGCTGCTTCGACAATCGAGCGAGCACCGATGCCAAAGTGATCGACGAGTTCGTCCGGCTTCCCGCTATGCGGGATCGTGCGAACAGCGAGCTTATGCACCTTGATGCCCTCTGATCCGACGGCGCTGAGCACAGCATCCCCGAGGCCCCCGTGGGCATAGTGATCTTCAACGGTGAGCATGCGTCCCTGTGTGGCCCTGGCGCTGTCCAGTAACGTGGTGCGATCGATAGGGGAAATGCTGTACAGGTCGATGATCCGAACGGAGATGCCGGCAGCCTTCAATGTGTCGTGGGCCTTCAAGGCCTCGAAGAGCGTAACGCCGGCCGCCACGATCGTGAGGGCGTCAGATGTGCTCTGGCGAATGACCTTTGACCCGCCGATCTGGAACGTTTCCTCCGGTCCGTAGAGAACGGGAGACTTTGGACGGCCGGCCCGGATGTAGACCATTCCTTTGTGGGCGGCAGCTAATTCGGCGAGCCGATAAGTACAGGTCGCATCGGATGGGTACAACACGGTGACGCCAGGTTGCGCCGCCATCATCGCAATATCTTCCAACCCCATCTGCGAGGGACCGTCCTCCCCAATGCTCACGCCGATATGGGTGCCGACCAGTTTGATATTCGAACCGCTGATGGCCGCCATACGGACGAAATCATAGGCTCGGGTAAAGAAAGCGGCAAATGTGGCCACGAAGGGAATCTTCCCGCAGGCGGCTAAGCCGGCTGCGGCCCCCAGCATGTTTTGTTCTGCGATAAAGTTTTCAAAGAATCGATTGGGAAACTTCTTGCCGAACTTGTCAGTGTAGGTTGAATTTTTTACGTCGGCATCCAGGCCGACAACCAGCGGATTGACCGAGCCCAATACCTCAAGTGCCTGGCCGAAGGCTTCGCGGGTAGCGACTGACTCGCCGACTTTGTAAAGCGACGGCGGGAGGGAACTAATCGGTGCAGGCCCCTGGGCTGGCACTGACGGTTTCCGAATCGAGATAGCCGTGCTGCTGGCCTTCAGTTGTTTTGTCAATTCATCGATGGCCTGCTGGGTCTCCGCGCCTTTGGGAATCGGTTTCCCATGCCAGCTGGGATGGTTTTCCATAAAGGAAATACCCCTCCCCTTAAACGTCTTGGCGAGGAGCACCGTCGGTGTGCCTTTGGTCCCAGCGGCTGTATTGAACGCCTCAAGCAGGGCGGCAAGATCATGCCCGTCGACCACCAGTGCTTGCCACCCAAAGCCGGTCCACCGGGAGCGATAAGCCTCCATGTCATGTTCCAGCATAGTGGGATCGCTTTGCCCAAGCCGATTCACGTCGACAATGGCGCAGAGGTTATCCAACCCATGATGACGTGCGACTTCAGCCGCTTCCCAATTGGATCCCTCGACTGATTCTCCATCGCCCATCAAGACGTAGATCCTATGATCCAGCTTATCGACGAATTTTGCGTTCAGGGCGATGCCGATGCCGACTGGAAGTCCTTGTCCCAACGAGCCAGTGGCCATATCGACAAACGGCAAGCGAGGAGTCGGGTGCCCCTCCAGGTCCGAGGCCAAGGTGCGCAACTTCAAGAGCTCGCTTTTGGGGAAGAGCCCTGCCTCGGCCCAGGCTGCATAGAGTAACGGAGCTGCATGGCCCTTTGACAAGACAAACCGGTCGCTATTGAGGGCTTTCGGATTTTTGGGATCATAGCGCATGACAGAGAAAAACAGGGCTGCAACGATGTCCGCAGCCGAGCAGCAGCTGGATGGGTGCCCGCTCCCTGCTTCAGTCGTGGCACGAACACTTTCGATCCGGAGCTGCGTGGCCTTGTTTTGCAGTTCAACAAGCATGTCGGGGGAGGCGATTGAGCTAGCCATCAGAACTCCTTTCGGGATTGGATACCAAAGATGCTGACGGACTCCTCAGATCTTCTCTATTTGGTAGCAATGCGGCGGGTCTTGAGGCTAACAAAACGACATGAGGGAGTCAATGAAGCGAAACACGAACCCCCCTGAATAGTGCGGGCTAAAGAAGAGGCGATTTCAGCAATAGCGCGAATAGCTTGTCCGTACGTGACCTTGCGGCTACGATTGCATTGGGCAGGACGATGAAGAGGCCTCAGAATCTTTGCTCAACCTTGACCTCAACCTCAGCCTTAGTCAGTCCTGCGGCCTTGCCCGCGGAATGGCGCGTCCCAGGGCAAAGAGTCTGTCTTGGCAGACTCACGGCGGGTGAAATACCAGCCGGGGCTGGGCGGGTGAGATGTCTGGCCTTTTTGAGCATCCTGCGACGTTGCCTGCTGAATTGAGAGTAGATAAGGAGATTGCGATGAAAAAGTCTTAATACAGGGTGTTCTTCGGAGTCGGGTTACTGGCGATTGCGGGGCTATTGGGTTGTAATGAGGAGACGCCGATAGAAAAAAACAAAAGCCGCAGCTGCATCCGGCAATGCAGCGACGCAGGCAGCAGGGCAGGCTGCAGTGGATTCTATACAGAGTCCGCTGGATAAGGCCCGTCAGGTGGAAAGCACAGTGGAGAACTCAGCCGAGCAGACAGCAGCGAAGATCATGGAGTCGACTCAGTAGGGCACGCGGCTGCGCAGGGAATAAAAAACGTCAGGAACCATTGTTTCAACTGGCGGTTGTGAGTTCTGCTGAATAATAGGTGCTGAGAACTTGCTTACGTTGCCCTCTGATGGCCTGGATAAGTCTCCCCCCACGCATGTTGAGTGAAGCCTTTCTAATTCTCCCCACCTCTCTTTAGGGCAACAATATACTAGGCTCACCAACCCAGGTGGTTGTACAGTGACCCCGTGGAATGGTTTGGCGTTAAGCGACTAGCTGAAGTTCTTTTAATAAGAGAGTCTTCACGGGGACGGACCTATCTGATGGCTGTGAAATTTATCCATCATACCTTGCATGGTCCGCACAACTGCTACTTTGATGAGACTGAAAAGGACGACATTTTTGGAGTTGCTGGGTGGGTTGGAACTTTCGAGAATTGGATGGCCTTAGAAGATCGCTGGCGGAAAGCTCTCCCTCCTGAAGCAAATGGAGATTTCCACTATACTGATTTCTGGAATGATCCAAATCATTACGCGGCGTAGTGGACTCATGAGAAACGGCTTGCACATATTACAGCCTTGGCGACTATAGCTCATGATTGCACCGCGTTTGGTGTAGGATTTGTATTTTCAAAAACAGCATATGAAGAACTCGTTCCCCCAAAGGATAAGAAGGCTTTTGTTAGCCCGCTTCATTTTTGCCTTGCCCAATGTATTGTAGGGCTACTGGACTTCTATAAAACGATCCCTTCTCCCCCTCCACCGCCATTACGGTTCATGTTTGATCGCAAGGACGGCCAGAAGGAGTCACTTGGAGAGGTGTATGGTGCCGTAAGGGCTTTGTTCGACAAAGATAACATTCTTGGAAACCTCAGTATTGGGGATAGAAAAAACGAATGTCCTCTTCAGGCTGCCGATCTGCTAGTTGGGGAACTGAGAAGAAATAGGGCTGGCCATGAGTCAAAAGTTATGGACATACTTAAACGGAGACGCCCGCTAATGATCGCATTCCCTACAGACGAGGAGTTTCGTGCACATGTTAAGAATGTGCTGGAAAACTTTAAGAAGAGAAAAAGCTAGATTAATTTACTGAAAAGATTCAAGCGAGTGACGGTATGACAGTGTCATTGCTTGACTTTGCATTTCGACAAACAATCTTCCATGAGCACTTGAATCGACGGTGCTCGGACTTCGATTAGCCTCGGAATGGGTCGTTGCTTGATTTGATATCTCGCCTTGACGCCTCTCCATCATTCGTCTCGTCGGCAATGATGTAGCTGTCAAACCAACTTCAGGATGCTCAAAAAGGCTGTCAGCAAGGCCGCAGGCGAATCGAAACCGGAGGCGTACCCTCAGGGGTACGTTGAGGATTTCGATGAGGGAGAATGAAGCTGGCGGGCTTTTTCAGCATCCTGTTACACCTCGGCGCGCTTTGAAAGGCCGGTGGTGAGTATGTTATACAGCGATTCCCCTGAATCATCGGACTGTCTAACAATTTCTTCTCTGATTATCTATGGAACGAGAAACTAAGACCTACGTGCTGAAGCGGCCTGATGACGAGGCCACGCCGCGCAAACTTTCCATCGACTATCGTGTTGCCTTGAATTCCCAGCAGCTGGCGGCGGTGACAGCGGGGGAAGGGCCTTCGTTGGTCATTGCCGGCGCCGGCAGCGGTAAGACTCGCACGCTGGTCTATCGCGTGGCTTATCTCATCGATTCCGGTGTCGATCCTTCGAACATTCTGCTGCTCACATTTACGCGCAAGTCAGCGCAGGAGATGCTGGAGCGCGCCGGTGAGTTGATCGGCGCGAGGAGCCAGCGGGTGTGCGGCGGCACGTTCCATTCGGTGGCAAATCTCTTGCTGCGGCGTTACGGCCGGTCGATCGGAGTGGAGCCGGGCTTCACAATCCTGGATCGCGGCGATGCGGAAGATCTTATTGCGTTGGTGCGCTCGCAGTTGGGGCTGAATGAAAAGGACAAGCGTTTTCCTCGGAAAGGGACGATCATGGAGATGGTGAGTAAGAGCGCGAATACGCTCCGCAGCCTCGACGAGATCATCCTCGACGAATTCGGTCACTTTGCCGATCATATGGAGGATCTGGGGCGGTTGCAGAAGGCCTACCAGGCGGCCAAGCGCCAGAAACAGCTCCTCGACTATGACGACTTGCTGGTGATGTTGCGAGAACTGCTGTTGCGGGACGAAGCGGCCCGCACGACGATTTCACGCCAATACCGCTACATTCTCGTGGATGAGTATCAGGATACGAATCGGTTGCAGGCTGAAGTCATCCGTCAGCTGGCCTCGACACATAACAATGTCATGATCGTGGGAGACGACAGTCAGTCGATCTACGGGTTTCGCGGCGCGACGTTCAAAAACATTATGGAATTTCCCTCGCTCTTTCCCGGCACCACGATATACAAGCTCGAGGAAAACTATCGCAGCACGCAGCCCATCCTGAATTTGGCGAACTGTATTATCGATGAGGCGGCAGAGAAATACACCAAACGTCTCTTCACGAGAAAGATCGATGGCCCGCTCCCGTCTCTGGTAGAGGCTGCCGGTGAAAATACCCAGTCGCGATTCATTGCACAGAAGATTCTCGAATTGCGCGAAGAAGGGGTGCCGCTCAGCGAAGTGGCGGTGCTGTTTCGATCCAGTTTCCATTCCTTTGATCTGGAAATCGAACTCTCGCGGAAAGGATTGCCCTTCATTAAGCGCGGAGGAGTCAAATTTATCGAAACGGCGCATGTGAAGGATCTGCTGGCCCATGTGCGAGTGATCGCCAACCCCCTCGATACGGTCAGTTGGCATCGGGTGTTATTGTTGGTGGAAGGGGTGGGACCGAAGAAGGCGCAGGACCTCCTGGCAGCCTTGGTCAAATCGGACAGGCCCTTTCAGATCCTACGCGAGGTGACAGGGCGTTCCGGTCAGGGGCTTAAAAATCTGGCCTACACGCTGGAGAGTCTTGCGGGAGCAGAGGACCGTCGCCCTGCTGAGCAAGTAAATCATGTGTATGAGTATTATTTGCCGATTTTGAAGGACCAGTACGACGACTATCCCAAACGAACCAGGGACCTCGATCATCTCCTTACGATTGCCGAGGGCTACTCAGGCGTTGATGAGTTTCTCGCGGATCTGGCACTGGAGCCGCCGGATGGCAGTGCCGTAGATGTTGAGGCGCCGGATCGGGATGATGAACGGTTGGTACTCTCGACGATCCATTCAGCGAAGGGATTGGAGTGGCAATGTGTATTTGTGATTTGGGTGGTTGATGGTCGGTTCCCGTCCATCTATTCGTTTGTCGCTGACGAGGAATTGGAGGAGGAGCGGCGGCTGTTCTACGTGGCCGTGACGAGAGCGAAGCGGCATCTGTTTCTGACCTACCCGATTAATGTATTCGATAAGGGAAGCGGCATGCTGCTCTCGAAACCGTCTCGCTTTCTGGACCCTGTTACGCCTGCGCTGCTGGATCAGCTTGTTCTAGTGGAAGAGGGTCGGCAGCGGGAGTGGTACGCCCGCGATGATCATCAATAGGATGCTGAAAAACCCGTCAGCGGCGTTCTCGGCTCATCGGAATCCTCAACGTACCCCAGGGGGTACGCCTCCGGTTTCGATTCGCCTGCGGCCTTGTTGACAGACTTTTTGAGCATCCTGTAAGGGCAAGAGTAATGCGGACTAAGATTGATGGTGCGTATGTTGTGCAGAGCAATCGCGATAAGTTTCCTCATGGGAGGACTATTCCTTATGGCCGATGTCGGCATGCCGGAGGAGAGTCTCCCGTCAGCGGAACGGATGTGGCGGCAGTTGCTTGCTGAGGCTCAGGCCCTGGGCCTCCCGACAAAATTCCTCAAGGCAGTTCCACCGAGTTTCGTGCGGTTTGAGTTCGACGACCTCCATAGCTATGCTGCCGAATATCACCTCGGAGAGCACCGGATGGTGCTCAATCGCACACTGTCCTTCAATGGAGCAGGAACGATCCTGCGTCCGCTCGGGCGACTCACCCATACCGAGGTCAGTACGCTCTATCATGAACTGTTTCATGCCTATCTCGATTACTTGGTGACTGAAGCCGAAGCATCGCCCGAGGCTCCGTCGGATCCGCTGCTCGCTCTTGCGAGAACGCAGCAGGGTTGTCACTATGGTGCGGTCTTGATCACGCCGGTCGTGCAGAGGAGGGGTGAGACCGAGGAGCGGTTTCTGAGCGAGCGTGAATCCTGGGAAGCCCTCAACGAAACTTGGGCGGTGTTTGTTGGGTGGATCGTCTGGAATCAATTGGAATTGTCGAGCCATAGAAGACCATCGATTCAGCAACCGGGGAAGATGCAGGAAGAGTGGGTCGGTCGTCTCAAGTTTGCAGAGAGAGAAGGCACTCTCCGCGGATATTATGAGCCGGAAGATCCTGCTGAGCGTGCTGTGGCTCGAAAACGGTACTTGGCCCCTGCCTCGCGCCTATCGGAACAGGAAGCTATTGTCCTGATGAAGCATGTTATGGAATTTTCCCCCGTTCTCCTTGTACGCGCGAAGGGGATTTTGTCTAGTACAGGCCTCGGTGTTGAGCGATACGATCAGTGCAGATAGGGAAGGGAAGTATTTCATAAGCCTATGAAATACTTGTAAGGTGCTCGGGCGTAGCGGGTTCATTTTAGATTACTCGCGGAAGGAAAATTTGAAGATTAGGAAACCTGGTGGATGGCGTAAGGGCTGTTTCAAGTCTAGAGACATCGTAGGAGAGAAAGACAAGAGAATTCCACTTTGGGGTCTTGACATCGCCAGACTTCATCAATAGAATCCAACATTTCCTGAAAGGCTGTACACGCAACTTCCCACATTTATCCTTTATTTATAAGGAGGGGGGGAGCTGTGTGCGGATCAGCTCTGCTTTTTTTGCGTCAAACGTATGAAGAAGGTGCTCAGAATTTCACGTGTAGTGTAATGAGATTGTGTTGCATGCACGGTGTCTCGGGCAGGTACCCAAGTGGCCAAAGGGGGCAGACTGTAAATCTGTTGCCATCGGCTTCCAAGGTTCGAATCCTTGCCTGCCCACCAAATGCAGGCAAGTTCTTAGTCATGAATGCCGAGGCTTGAGCAGCAGAAACGTCGGTTGTGAACCAGAGCTCAGCACTCGATGCGGGGCGTTGAATCATGCGGGCGTAGCTCAGTGGTAGAGTTCCAGCCTTCCAAGCTGGCTGTCGTGGGTTCAAATCCCATCGCCCGCTCCAAATGTTGGAGGGATTGAACCCACGACAGTGGGGATTGCGAAAGGGGTAAGCCCCTTTCGTGGGGAGCGCGCGAGGGGGCTGGCCCCCTCAGCGGGAGTCAGCGAAGAAAGTTTCAGGGCTGAGCTGACGACGGAGTGTGGTTCAAATCCCATCGCCCGCTCCATAAGGAAGACGTGAGGCGTGAATCGTTATTCGTGAAACGAGTGGATCAGCGAAATTGTCTGAGTTGATTGTCTTGCGATTAACAATTCACGGCTCACGATTTACGAGGAAGGCCCACGTAGCTCAGTTGGTAGAGCACGTCCTTGGTAAGGACGAGGTCACGCGTTCAATCCGCGTCGTGGGCTCCAGAGGTTCAGTCATAGGTTGAGGCCGAGGCCAAGGTTAAGGCTTGAACCTTCATCTTGCAATCAACGGAGGCGGGTATGGCGAAGGCGAAATATGAGCGGCGGAAGCCGCATGTGAATATCGGGACGATCGGGCACGTGGACCATGGGAAGACGACGTTGACGGCGGCGTTGACGAAGGTGAGTGCGGAGAAGGGGATGGCGAAGTTCGTCTCCTACGACGAGGTGGCCAAGGCGAGCGAGAGCCAGGGGCGGCGCGATGCGACGAAGATCATGACCATTGCGATCAGCCACGTGGAATACGAAACGGCCAATCGCCACTACGCGCATGTGGATTGCCCGGGCCACGCCGATTACGTCAAGAACATGATCACGGGGGCCGCGCAGATGGACGGGGCGATCCTCGTCGTGAGCGCGGCCGATGGGCCGATGCCCCAGACGCGGGAGCATATCCTCTTGGCCCGGCAGGTCGGCGTCCCCTACATCGTGGTGTTTCTGAACAAGGCCGATAAGATCGACGACAAGGAGCTCTTGGAGCTGGTGGAGCTGGAAGTGCGGGAGCTGTTGACGAAGTATGGGTTCCCGGGCGACAAGACGCCCATCATTCACGGGTCGGCGTTGCAGGCTATGGAGGGCGGGCAGGGGCCGCTGGGGGTGCCGGCGATTTTGCAACTCCTCGAAGCAGTCGACACCTATATTCCGACACCGCAACGGCCGATTGATAAGCCGTTCCTGATGCCGATCGAAGATGTGTTTACGATCAGCGGACGGGGGACGGTGGTGACGGGCCGTGTCGAACGGGGGATCGTGAAGGTGGGCGATGAAATCGAGATTGTGGGGCTGCGACCGAACCAGGCTACAGTGGTGACGGGGGTCGAGATGTTCCGCAAGGTGCTCGATGAGGGGCAGGCGGGGGATAACGTGGGGGTGTTGCTGCGGGGGACGAAGAAGGAAGAGGTGGAGCGGGGGATGGTGCTGGCGAAGCCGAAGAGCATCACGCCGCATACGAAGTTCAAGGCGGAAATCTATGTGTTGGCGAAGGAAGAGGGGGGGCGGCATACGCCGTTCTTCAATGGGTATCGGCCGCAGTTCTATTTCCGGACGACGGATGTGACGGGGGTGATGTCGCTCAATCCGGGGGTGGAGATGGTGATGCCGGGGGACAATGTGAGCGTGACGGGGGAGTTGATCAGCCCGATCGCGATGGATCAGGGGTTGCGGTTTGCGGTGCGCGAGGGGGGCAAGACCGTCGGCTCCGGCGTCGTCACCGAAATCCTGGCGTAAT
>Ga0207670_10001111_pt1 | contig 14143 bp, 13 predicted proteins | sample KBSS23HmetaG_FD_184339 | JGI IMG/M metagenome (GOLD analysis project Ga0207670, IMG submission 184339) | Switchgrass rhizosphere microbial communities from Kellogg Biological Station, Michigan, USA - KBS S2-3H metaG (SPAdes) (version 2) | ecosystem: Host-associated > Plants > Roots >... | reverse complement strand
ACATAAATGAACTGTTTTAACAATGTTTTTACAGAATTGAGGCGGATGCTGAAACAAGTTCAGCATGACGTCTTACTGACTTTTTCTTCATACTCAATATCTCCCTTTCATAAATCTCAATATGTCGTTGTGCTGCTGCAATTGGTGAGAATTTTTCTTCAACATGCTTTCTACAATCCTTTCGTTTGATCTGATCTAATTTCCCAATCGCTTTTATCATCTCTTTTCTATTCTTTACAAGGAATCCTGTTTTCCCATTTTTAATAATCTCGGGTGCAGCACCTCGATTAAATGAAATTACTGGAGTTCCACATGCCATTGACTCAACCATGACCATGCCAAATGGTTCTTCCCAACTAATGGGGTTTAAGAATGCTTTCGCATTTCTAAAGAGTTTGTTTTTCATCTTCAAATCAGCTGGCCCTAAGTACACAACTTGATCATTATCAATCAATGGTTTTACTTTGGTATGAAAATATTCAACAGACTGTTTATCATATTTTTCAACGATTCCAGCAAACACAAACTTCTCACCAACTGCTTTTGCAGCGAGAATTGCCTCGTGGGTTCCTTTATCAGGAACAATTTTCCCAAGCCATGTTAGATAACTTCCCGTTTTACTAAATTTCAGAGTTGATACATCAAGGCTATTGTATGCAACACCTGCGTTCCGTATTGATTTAGGAAGCACTTTAGACATAGCTTTACTAATATTAATCATGGCAATATCTTCGCCATAATAGCTAAAGTATTTATCATCCATATACGAAAATCGGTCATAAGGGAGATGTCCATGAATGGTTGTTACAACGGGGATCCCTTGTCTCACTGCATCTGATAGGAAAGGCAAGAGTGTCATATCTGTGCCTGATGAAAGGTGAGCATGAATAATATCAAATTCAGCTGCACGTTTGAATGCTTGATGGTAATGAAGAAGCGGTGGAAGTGCTGCAACCCAATCAATATCCATTTCTGTTAATGATTTATCAAATACGTAATCAAGTTCGTCAGGAGATTTGGAATTCTTAGTAGCAAAAAGCGTTACTTCATGCCCAAGATCCACAAATCCTTTACACAAGTTATACAAAACAAGTTCAGTTCCTCCATACCCAGGTGGTGGCACAGGAATCCAAGGAGGCGCGATTTGTAGGATTTTCATGGTGAGTAACCTTGTCATTCCCGCGGAGGCGGGAATCTATACAAGTAAGTTAGCTTAGTTCATTATCATACCATGCCATTGCAAATTCCGTATGAATTGTGTTACAAATGTGTATGGGTAATATTATTATTTTAATCATGCTACTGGGAGGAGCAGGAATGCTTTATCTCATGTACAAGATGACAAAGAAGAAGTACTGAATATAGATTCTCACGGATCGATAGCAGATTTCACAGATGGGGTCCAGATCTTTCTTTTTATCTCAAGTCTAGATTGGCCAAAGTTTACAGCAAGAGCTAATTCAAACCCGGTAGCTTTTAAGTAATTTATAATTTGTCTATCAAGATTGACTGGGAACATATAAGCAGATTTGAGTTCTACTACTACAACATCTTCTACAAGAAAGTCTGGAATATAATTTCCAATGACATCATCTTCATACTTTATTTTAAGCTTCGGTTCTCGTTTATATTCTAGTCCCAATTTTGATAACTCCTTTGCTAAAGCACGTTGATAAACAACTTCCTTGTGCCCAAATCCTAAATTATTATAAACAGCAAATATTGCTCCACGTATTTTATAAGTTAAGTCCGAGTGAAGAAGGCTACTTTCCATATCCGTGTAATCAGTTATTGATCCGTGAGAATCTATCTCACCAGTACAAAAAACTTCCTCAAGGCTATCGCTGTTGTTCCCCAGGCTATCGGGATCCACAGGGCGGTGAATTGCACTGTCTCGCGGTTCATATATAAAGGAATTAATGAAAACAATCCAAAGACAATTGCATCCCACGGTTCACGCATAAATGCAAAATAGAGAAGTATTATGGTGATTGCATAATAATCTAAGACCCGTTCATCTGCTGATAAGAAAGTAATCGTAAAAAGCCAACCGAAATAGAGGAGATAAAAGATGATAATTTTACGGTCAGGCAGTTGCATAATTTAGTTTACACTAGTCCACCTCTTGCCTCAAACCTAATTTGTGCGGTATCATACGATCACTATGACTCATTTAACTACAGATGAAGTTGCGCATGTTGCTCTTCTTGCCAATCTTCCTTTATCAAAAGAAGAACTTGAAAAGTTTAAAGATCAATTGTCCCCTGTGATTTCCTATATTGATGAACTTTCAGAGGTAGATACTGATGATGTGCCGCCAACAAGTCAGACAACTGGTTTGGAGAATGTCATGAGGGAGGATGTTATAGATCCAATGAGAATTTTAAGTCAGGAACAGGCGTTATCTGGGACAGAGAAAACCCATAATGGGTATTTTGTAGTTGATATGGTTTTGGAGAATAAACAGGAATAGCTGTCATTCCTGCGGAGGCAGGAATCCAATTAAAAATCAACACTGTACTTAACCTGATACATTATTGTTAATTGGATCCCCGTCTTCACGGGGATGACAATGACTTATGGACATTCCACTTACTATCACTGAAACACAAAAAGGATTACTTGAAAAGAAATTCACGGCAGTGGATCTCGTTGATGCGTATTTGGCTCGCATTAAAGCGTTTGACAAAGATATTAATGCTTTTATTACGGTGAGTGATGAGTTAGCGTATGCACAGGCAAAAGAAGCTGATCAAAAGATTGCAGAACTTGGTAAAAAAGCATTTGAGCAGTTTCCACTTCTTGGTGTCGTTACTGCTTATAAAGATATTTTTTTGACAAAGGGTCTTCGAACTACAGCTGCATCAAAAGTTTTGGAAAGTTATGTGCCACCATATAGTGCAACTTCAGTAGAACGATTAACAGATGCTGGAGCAATTTGTATAGGAAAAACAAATCTTGATGCGTGGGCACATGGAAGCTCTGGCGAGAATTCCGACTTTGGTCCAACAAAAAATCCATGGAATAAGGAGTATGTTCCAGGCGGATCTTCGAGTGGTGCAGGTGCATCTCCTGCCGCAAATTTTTCACTTATTGCAACGGGGACTGATACCTGTGGATCTATTCGACTTCCGGCAAATTATTGTGGACTTGTTGGGCTTAAGCCAACATACGGGGCAGTTTCTCGATATGGAATAATCGCAATGGCATCATCACTTGATACCGTGGGACATTTAACGAGATCTGTTGATGACGCAAGAACTGTATTCAACATAACAAAAGGAGAGGATGGTAAAGACGGAGTAGTTAAAAATATGCCAATGACTTCTACGGATAAGAAATTAAAGATCGGTATACCCAAAGAGTTCTTCGTTGAAGGATTGGATAGTGAAGTTCGGAAGAGTATTGATGAGGTAATTGAATTTTATAAACGACACGATGTTGAATTCGTAGAAGTTTCATTGCCTCATATGAAGTATGGTATTTCGGTTTATTACATCATTCAGCCTGCTGAAGTTTCTTCAAATCTCGCCCGGTACGATGGAATTAGATACGGAAACGCTCGATCGACGTTTAGTGATGAAGCAAAGAGGCGTATTATGCTTGGGAGCTATGTTTTATCTTCCGGTTATTATGACGCTTACTATCTGAAAGCGATGAAAGTGCGAACAATTATTCGAACTGAGGTGAATGAAATTTTTGAGAAAGTTGATGCAATGATTGCTCCAGTTGCTCCAACTCCTCCTTTTAAATTAGGGGCAAAGGTTGATGATCCTCTACAGATGTATCTTACTGATGTATATGCAGCAACAGCCAATTTAACGGGAATTCCGTCTTTGGCAATTCCATCTGGATTCACTAAAAATGGTTTACCATTGGGATTTCAGTTAATGGGACCTAGGTTTGCTGAAGAAACGTTATTTACGTTGGGTGAGATGTATCAGAAGGAAACCACTTTCCATCTGAAGGCAGCAAAATTGTAATAATATGGAATATATACCAATAATAGGGCTAGAAGTCCATGTAGAATTATCGACAAAATCGAAAATGTTCTGTGGTTGTCCTGCAGATCCATTCGGTAAACAGCCAAATACACAGACATGTCCTGTGTGTCTTGGTCTTCCAGGTGCTCTTCCTATCGCTAATGGGAAAGCAGTCAAAGATACTATTAAATTTGGGCTCGCGGTTAACTGTAAGATATCACATTTTGCCAAATTTGATCGAAAACACTATACCTATCCGGATCTTCCAAAAGGATATCAGACTTCTCAATACGATATGCCGCTTTGTTTAAGCGGTGTTACAACACTTTCTGATGGAAAACCAATTCGTATACGAAGGATTCATTTAGAAGAAGATGCAGGAAAGATGGTGCACGAAAAGCTTGATGGAAAGCGTGTTTCATTAATCGACTTTAATCGAAGCAGCGTTCCTTTGATGGAAATGGTAACAGAACCGGATTTCCATGATACTGAATCGATTAGTGCGTTTTTGAAAGAGATTCAGCTGATTGTACGGTATTTAGGGATATCTAGTGCAGATATGGAAAAGGGATCGATGAGATTAGAGGCGAATGTATCGCTTTTCCAAAGCCAAGATACTAGCTACATGATACAAGATATTGACCTACCTGATTATAAAGTGGAATTAAAGAATATTAATTCATTTAAGTTTTTGGAGAAGGCTATAAAAGCAGAGCTCAAAAGACAGGAAGCACTATTAGAATCTGGAGAAAAGGTCAAACAAGAAACTCGTGGGTATGATGAAGATCATGATGAGACATTTAGCCAAAGATCAAAAGAAGAGGCACATGATTACCGCTATTTTCCTGAAGCTGATTTACCACCAATGAGATTTAGTGATGAAGAGATTGCCTCAATTAAAGATTCATTGCCTGAATTGCCTCAAAGTAAGCGAGAAAAATATTCACAATGGCAATTAAGTACTCAATATATTGAAACATTACTTTCTGATAAGACGAGAGGTGAATACTTTGAACAGGCAGTTACCGTTGGGCAAAAACATAATGTGAGTGCAAAAATGATTGCAGATCTGATGGTGAATAAAAGTTTGGATAAAGAATTTGAAGAACCAGAAGGTTTGGTTAGAAAGATTGTTGAGTTAACGAAGCGGAGTTATGCAGAACCAGAAGCAGTTAAATTAGCGGTCGAACAGGTTGTCCAAGAACAGACTAAGCCAGTCAATGACTATAAAAATGGCAATGCAAATGTGATTGGGTTTTTAATTGGACAAGTGCAAAAGATTTTACAAGGACAAGGAGAGCCAAAATTGATACAAGAATTGTTGTTAAGGGAATTGCAAAAGTAACTCGGGAGTATTATAATCGTCCAAGTATGTCTTATAATAATTTTGATTATGAAAACCGCCCCGGTAGAGATGATTATCAACTTGAAGAAAAACGTAGGGAACTAGTAAGACAAGATCAGTTGTTGAAAAGTCAAGAGTGGGTGCTGTTAGACGGAGCACAAGGTGAAACTAAAGAAAGAATTGAAGCAGCTTTAGCAACAGAACGAAATGAAAGAGCTAAGGATATTGAACAAGCAAGAAGAGCAGTCGATTGGCCGAAGAAAGATCCTTCGTATCGTGGTGAATACAACCCCCAGGATAAATAATTACTTTGAGTAAGTGATATAAATCTGTGTAAATCCGCAATTGATCCGCGAGAATCTCTCCAAAAAGTAAGGGTTGCGTAAGAAATTGGTAAGGGGTACCATGTCTGTGGATGCCAGTGTATGTTACAAACCCTTCGTCTAAATATAAAGAAGCACTTACAAGATACAATGTTCGTTCTACGTTTCTGAGTGCTTCTCATCTGGTTCCTATTGATAAAAAGACTAGACAACCAGATGAAAAAGATACAATCCTCAAAAAGGATCTGTTGCGTATTGCATCTACAAACCCTGAAAAACTTATAAAACTCTTCCACGAAGAACGAAAAGCCAGAATCAAAGCAGAAGAACTATCTGAAATAGATGACATTACTGAGCTCCTCCTCAATAAGCGCGGATGGAAAAAGTATGTAGTTCATGAAGCATATAAGTTGGCAAAAGCAAATCTTCCGTTTGTCATCTTATTCATTGATCTGGATCGTTTGAAAGCGGTTGATGATACATTCACAAATCAACATGGCACTGTATACATCCAACTTTTTGCTGAAGTATTATATTCGACACTTCGGCCTGAGGATATCAAATCACACCCACAAGGAGACGAATTCTTTGTCATGCTTCCCAATACTACCTTGAAGGAAGCTAAGGCCTTGCGAAGAGAAATTGTTGAAAACTTCGAGAAATTGGTAAATAATCTTCCTCCAGAACATTTCTTCTACGAAGTTCCTCAAAAATGTGATGTTGGAGCAAGTATCGGTATTGCATATAGAGCCTGGAGTGAAAAGGAACGAGAAGAGATTCTGAATAGTAATTGGAACGATGTCGAGAAAAAAGTTGGTGTCATTGTTCGCGATACTCGTATTTGTGCAAATGCTGATAGCGTAAAGATCAAGAAAAAGAAAAAAGTGATACGAGGTGAAGCCCGAAGAAGAAGTCGAATTAGAGCCATAACTCAAAAGTTCCAGATGTTAAAAATGGTACTATCTTGATATATCTTTGTGTATTTGATATACTACTTCCACTTGCCCCCCAAAGTTTATGGCAAGAGTTGAAGAATCCAAAGATTATCAGGTAGTAATAAAACCAAAAAAAGGATTTGTGAGAGAAGCAATGGAGAAAGTCGTAAGGACTGGAACCTATGGTCAGTGGGAAATAGATCTTTCTGAGCCTGAGAGTCATTCTGAACCCTTAACCTATGCTGAAGCTTTGGAATTGAGAAATCGGATTAACAACAAGTAAAATACATCGCGGTAGATAGACCTCCACAAGTTCCTCCTCATAATTTATCCCAAAAAAAGAGACCGTATATTACTTTGTAGTTGTAATATTCCGGCCTCTTCTTAGTTTATACAGATCAAAAATACCTCTTAGTATTCATTCACTGTATAGTCATCATACGTAAACGTTACAGGAGCATTAGTACTTGTACTTGCAAGTCTGGAAATCAGACCTGTTTTTCCAGTATTAATTTGCAGCTGTGCCAAGGAATCTGTTGTTGAGAAATTCCAAGATGATGGCTCAGTCTGACCTACCTGCCAAGCCTTCAGTTGTATCGTTGTAGGATATGTTCCAAATACTTGCATACGAACATTCCACCACGTATCTGCGGCCATTAATCCTGGTCCCCCTTGGGTTTCTCCACCGAGTGTGGTTTCAACATTACTTGAATCAATACTTACAGCGGTAAGCTGAACCAAATTATATCCTGAACAGTAACAAACTCGAACTCTTCCACGGTATTCTCCAGTTGAAGAACGTCGTGCAGGAAGGAAGATATATTGACTCTTGTTTGATGCATCAGGCATCTTGTCCATCTTAAACTTCATGGTTACATCAAGATCACCCCAGTTTACAGAATTGCTGGAAGTAATCATCGAATGCTGTCCTGTACTTCCTGTCCCTCCAATAACCATTTCTCCTTCTGAACCATTTACATCAATGCTGGAATTGAGACCGTAAAAACTACTGTACCCAAACCCAGAATCACTGGTACCCCATCCGTTTGATACTGTTCGTGAGAACGTATCATAAAAAAGAGTTGCAGCATGTGCCTTTGGTGCAAATGCAAAAAGTGCCACCAGCATACACGTAAGAGCTGTAAAGGTTCGAAGTGCGCTATTTTTTGAAAATCTATAATTCATATTTCTCACCCCCTTTACGATTTCAATGTGACAATTATCACGTAATTAAAAATAAGACATACACGTCCAAAAAGTCAATTATAGTATTGGCGTGTATACGGCAAGTTTTTATGTAGTTTAGATTCAATTGGTGTATAAAAAGTACACAATTTCTGAAATCTAAAAAATCTTATAGTCTAGATTCAGAAAGGAGAAAAAGGGGATTGTTCATTTTTATCCGAATACTTTAATAACATTTCCTATATGTCTATTCATTATCTCTATTTGTATTGGATTAAATAAAGGAGTTCCATCTCGTTTTGCTCTTCGAAATTCCTTTGAAGTCCAAGTATCGATCATTAGATTACTTCTATCCCCATAAAAACGATACACATCCCAAGGGCCACATACATCGTGCGTATTTATAACTGAAGCCTCAGAACCCAAAGATATATATGCATCTAAAGCTTCAGGAAGAAGAGTCTCTGTAGATGTAAATAATTCTGTAAGGCCTTGAAAGTCTTCCATTCTTCTTGTTGCTTGGTATCCATCACTCAGTCCAAGAACATGTGCCTCTTCATGTGCGGCCTCATATGATGTTCTCCCATTATTACCTGATATTGTTGTTAGGCCACCTTCCCATGCTGCACTCGTAAAATCTGAATTTATGATGAACATCGCATTATTTACTCTTTGTATTTTATTTAATTCATTCAATACCTTTTGATAATCTTCGCTGGTATGCAATGTGGCATACTGATTGTTTTTTTCTATACCTACTGGTGCATTGCTATCAATGTAACTAAATGTAACGTATACACCTTGATAAGAGACCTTGAGATCTGCAATTAATTTTTCCATAGTCTCTTTGATTTCTTCTTTTGATCCATAACCTACTGGAACTAATGTCACTTCGTAGGCTACCCCTTGATAATCGTGAAAGTTTTCAGCATTTACTGTCCAATTTGCCAAAGCATCAGGATTCGGTTCAAAAATAAATTCAGGGGGTGGAAGAGGTGCCTGCTCTGATGTGTTTCCGGAATCTGTAGTTTCTTTTTCAACAGGGCAGAAATCGAAAGGTTGGAAAGATTTGTCGATAAAAGTATTTATTATGTCAATCTGCATTGGATTAAGAATTGGTATTCTTGCATGTAACATAGTGGTTATCTCTTCTCCTGTAAATTTTTTGTCACCTAGCAAATTTGGTCCATTATAAAAGGTATACAACTGATCGTTCCCACAGGTTCCATTAATAGGTTCTGGTTTTGGATGAAGTTTGTCGAATGATGTTTGTACAAAATCTCTCAAATGATCGGTACTCGTAAAAATCTCGGTATTATCTAAAATTCCTTCGGGTCCCAAATTCCCTTTTCTCCGAGTGGTTAAAAGAAAATGATGGAGAAGGTTACGAGGAGCAAGAAAAGAGGCCGAGAATTCATTGTTTCCTGATAACATGGGAGGATATCCGCCTGATCCAAGGTACTTATCAGAATTAAAAATATACATTGCAGTATTAATAGGATGTACTTTATTAAGTTCTGTAAGTATTACATTATCATCCGAGTTATCAATAAGTGTTGCTCTTGATCCATCATATTTGATTCCCATATCAGCATTTTTGTTTACATATGTGAATTCTATATTTACATTCCCATACACATCTTTCAAATTTTCTATGATTTGTTGCATTTTTTGTTCAAATTCCTCATCATCATATCCAACAGGCACCAGTGCAACTTGGTATTTATCTTTTGACCCTTTATATCCAACAAAATCCTGTTCAGTTACTTCCCACGAATCGAGTAATTCAGTATTCCTTTCAAAAAGTATTTCTTCAGAAGGCGGGGATTTAACTTCCGAACTACTTTCTTGTTTACAATAATCAAAAGGTTCTTCAGGTGTAGGAGACGCAACAGGAACGTTTACTGGAGGTAAACGATTAGGAGTTGGTGATGGTTCTTGCGTCGGAATAGTTGGGCATGTCGCAAGTGCCATGGCTATTGGGATAGCCCAGAGTTTTCTATCAATACGCATACCAATATTATACTATAGGTTCAGATTCTAGTATAGTGGATAGTTGATCCACTTCACCATCTTGCAGGGGAAATAGGTTGTGATAGAGTGTAAAATTGAGTATGCGTAACTTTGTCCATCTTCATCTCCATAGCGAATATTCCCTCCTTGATGGGATGACCAAAACTAAGAAATTGATCAAAAAAGTCAAGGAAATGGGAATGGATTCTGTTGCTTTGACAGATCACGGAACCATGTATGGAGCGATTGAATTTTATAAAGCAGCTAAGGCTGAAGGGATAAAACCAATCGTTGGGCTTGAAGCGTATACAACACTCGGGGATCATAAAGAACGTTCTGGAAAGAACAATCATTTACTTCTTCTTGCCAAAGATGAAGAAGGCTATAAGAATCTCATGCAAATAACATCAATTGCTCATATGGAGGGGATGTATCGGAAACCTCGGATTACGCGGGAACTTTTGGCAAATTATTCTAAAGGGCTTATTTGTACTTCAGCATGTCCAGCGGGGGAGTTGGCAGGACATTTGATGGATGACAATTATGATGAGGCCAAAAAAGTTGCCAAGTGGTTTAAAGATGTATTTGGGGAAGATTATTATCTCGAAATTCAGAATCATGAGTCAGATAAACATGCACATAAAGCAGAAACATCTGATATTGCCGAAGATATTGTGGGTTTAGCCAAATCTCAACGGATTATCAAAGAGGGAGTTCTTAAACTATCAAAAGAACTTGATATCCCAATCATTGCAACCAATGATGCTCATTATCTGAATAAAGAAGACGCAGAAGCTCAAGATGTTCTCGTTTGTGTTTCAACGGGTGCCAATGTTTCCGATGTGAAACGACTTCGATTTATCGATATCCCAGAATTCTACGTTAAAACTCAAGATGAAATGGAAGCACTTTTCCCAGATGTACCAGAGGCCTTAGATAATACTGTCAAAATTGCAGAAAAATGTAATCTCGAAATCACAACCTTGGGCAAATGGTTTTTCCCAAAATACAATGTTCCTGATGATGAAGATCCGGGAGAGTATTTACGAAAGTTGGCTCACAAACGGTTGAAAGAACGAATTCCTGATGCCGATTCGACGGTTACCGAACGCTTAGATTACGAGCTCGGAATCATTATTCAAAAAGGATATGCGGCGTACTTTTTGATTATGATGGATATGGTGAACTGGGCTACAGAAAATGGTATTATCACCAATACCAGAGGCTCAGCTGCGGGATCTTTGGTTTCTTATATTATTGGGATTACGACGGTCAACCCGTTGACGTATTACCTCCCATTTGAACGGTTCCTCAATCCATTTCGTCCATCACCTCCAGATATTGACCTTGATGTTGCTGACGATCGAAGAGGCGAACTGGTTGAATATTTATGTGATACCTACGGCAAAGAAAAAGTTGCACAAATTTGTACATTTGGAAGAATGCTTTCGCGTGCTGCTGTTCGGGATGTTGCACGAGTCTTGGGATATCCTTATGCAGTTGGGGATCGTGTTGCCAAACTCATTCCTCCACCAAAACAAGGATTTCCTATTACTGTTCCAAAAGCGCTCGAACAAACTCCTGAATTAAAAGCTCTGTATGACATAGATAAAGATGTCAAAAAAGTCATTGATATGGCAATCCAACTCGAGGGAACGGCTCGGCATATTTCAGTTCATGCGGCTGGTACCGTGGTTGCCCCCACTCGGATTATTGATTTTTCACCAATACGACTTGAGGAAAAGGGAGGTACCAAAGTTATTACCCAATACGAAATGCATGCTGCAGAAGATGTCGGACTTATTAAATTTGATTTACTTGGTATTCGGAATCTTTCAATCTTAGGAGCAGCGGTTGATTTAGTTGAAAAAACCCGTGGGACGAGAGTCGATATCCGAACATTACCATTAGACGATACAAAGACGTATGAAATGCTCTCACGTGGTGAGACCATGGGAGTTTTTCAGATGGGAAGTTCTGGGATGACGAAGTGGATTATGGAACTCAAACCAGAACGCATCCAAGATCTTATGGCTATGATTGCGTTATATCGTCCAGGACCTATGGCAACGATTCCAGATTATATTGATAAAAAGAGGCATCCTGAAAAGACGGTGTATCTTGATCCTCGGATGGAAAAATTCTTAGGAGCGTCGTATGGTTTGATCGTGTATCAAGACGATTTACTCTTCTGTGCATTAGACCTTGCAGGATATACATGGGAAGAAGCGGACAAGTTCCGAAAAGCAGTTGGTAAAAAAATTCCAGAAGAAATGGCTGCTCAAAAGGAAAAGTTCCAAACAGGAATTGTTGCCAACGGTCAAACTCAGGAATTTGCAGATACATTATGGAAGCTCTTTGAACCATTCCAGTCGTATGGATTTAATAAAGCTCATGCAGCAAGTTATGGCATGGTTGTCTATCAAACGGCCTATATGAAAGCCAATTATCCTGTTGAGTATATGTGTGCGTTATTAACAGCAGAGAGTGGAGACATGGAAAAGATTACGGCTGCGATTGCAGAATGTAGACGCATGAAGATCAAAGTACTTCCTCCTGATATAAATGAGTCAGACATTGGGTTTACGGTTATCAAAGACGAAGATTCTCTCAATGGTCAAGCAATCAGATTTGGGCTTTCCGGTGTTAAAAATGTTGGAACTGCTGCAATTGAAGCAATTTTGGAAGCTCGAAAGGATGGACCGTTCATGAATTTTATGGATTATTTGATGCGTATAGATAATCGAAGAGTGAATAAGCGTGTTCTTGAAAGCTTAATTAAAGTGGGGGGGCTTTCTGCGTTTGGTTCTCGTGCTGCGCTTTTATCAAAGATGGATGAGCTTCGCGAGAAAGTCACGAAAATGCAAGCGCCAGCTAAACAAGATAGTCTTTTTGGTGATGATAACAATCTAGGTCGTCCATCTGAAATTAAGGCAATCGATATCTCTTTAGAAATTGCAGAATTTAGTGATGATGAACTTGAGAATCTGGAACGAGAACTTCTTGGATTTTCTTTGTCTGCAAAACCAGTATCAGAACTTCTTGGATCACTTGGGGCACATGCAACCCATCGGGCAATTGATGTCAAAGATGATGAAGATATTATTGCTCGTACGATCAAACTTGCTGCTGTTGTTACTGAAGTCAGGGCAATTGTTACCAAAAAAGGTCAGCCAATGGCTTTTGTAAAAGTGAGAGATGATACTGGAGTTGTAGATCTGGTTGTTTTTCCAAAAACATATCTGATCGTAAAAGACATTTTAATTGAAAATAGACCACTTTTGATTACCGGGAAAGTTGATGAGCGAGACGATTCACGTTCAGTTTTGGTTGATGAAATTATTTCTGAAGCGACAGCCTCTGAGACTGTTGAAAAGTTATTTATCCGAATCCCAGAGAGAACGAAGACCAATCAATTAGCTGCATTGAAAGAACTCCTGATGCAAAATCCTGGGAGAAGATTAGTAATCGTATTAAAGCAAAAAAGCCAGCATATGTACAGCATATTCAAAAAAGAATATTCTACTACTTAAGCGCAGCATGCATCTTAGTTGTAATAGGTCTGGGAATATTTCGATATATGAATAATGTTCCGAAAAATCAGGCTCAGAGTTTTGCAAATAAACCTGCATTGAAAAATAATAACGTTGATACAATCGATACAGCAACTATTGGACCCAATAAAAATCAATTAACTGCAGCCTCATCCTTACCAGGAGAATCTCTTAAGCAAAACATTAAACACAAAAACATATTCGTCGCTTCTTCAAGACCTGCGAAAAAGCAACAAAGGAAATTATTGCCGCCGGAAGTACTGCAAATACAAAAGGATTATGATAAACTAGTTGCCGGGCAGGTCAATTATACCAAACACCTCGCTTTATATGGAGAGAGTGCCAGCTACTTTCAGGAATTTAGGGATGATTTTAAAATACTAGAGAATCAGGAGAAAGAATTGAAAAAATCAATTGCTCAAAATGGCATCCGGGAAAATAGTATTGACGATTTAATATCGATCTATCAACAAAAATTAACCGTACTGAAAAAACTGCAGAACGAAATAAATAAAACAAGTAACCGCAATAAGAATTTAACCGATACTATACCCACTTACCTAAGTCTTTAAAAAAATTATTATGAAGAATATATTTCTGTCAATTGCTGTTGCAACCACAGTCTCTGCCTCAGCCCAGGATGTTAATGAAGCTAACCGGGCTGTTAACCGGGCCAGTGAATGGAGCAAAGCAGCAGCGTTAGAATCTAAAAAAATTGATTCTTTAAAACTGGTGAAAAAAACAGTTACCCAGGAAATAGCGTTAACGAAAGCCCTGGATGTTTTAATTGATATGAGCGGCGAGT
>Ga0207670_10001108_pt1 | contig 14163 bp, 8 predicted proteins | sample KBSS23HmetaG_FD_184339 | JGI IMG/M metagenome (GOLD analysis project Ga0207670, IMG submission 184339) | Switchgrass rhizosphere microbial communities from Kellogg Biological Station, Michigan, USA - KBS S2-3H metaG (SPAdes) (version 2) | ecosystem: Host-associated > Plants > Roots > Rhizosphere... | reverse complement strand
ACATTCCGCGTTCACGTAATCCAGCTCCCGATGCCACCAGACATCGCGGCCCTCGGTGATGTGGACTTCATTGTTGGCGCGCCGGAGCACGATGACCTTCTCGGCCGTCTTCGCCAGCAGGTTCCCATGCGCGTCCTTGAGTGTCAGCGCATCGTCCACGTTTTTCTTCAATTGAACCACCGACCCGCGCCGGAAGCCGCCGTCCGCCGTGACGACCAGTTTCGCCTGCGAATCGAAAATGCGGTCGGCCACCGACTGGGCGCTGAACCCACCGAACACGACCGAATGCACGGCCCCGATGCGGGCGCAGGCCAGCATCGCGATGGCGGCTTCCGGGACCATGGGGAGGTAAATGATGATCCGGTCGCCTTGCCTGATGCCATTTCGCTTGAGCACGTTCGCGAAGCGGCAGACTTCGCGGTGGAGCTGCTTGTACGTGAGCACGCGCTCTTCGCCGGGTTTGCCTTCGCTCGCCGGCTCCCCTTCCCAAATCAGTGCCGCCCGGTTGGCCGTCGGCGTGTCCAGCCATTTGTCGAGGCAGTTGTAACTGACGTTGAGCCGCCCGCCGACGAACCATTTCGCGAACGGCTCCTTCCACTGCAGGACTTTCTTCCAGGGCTTGAACCAGACCAGTTCGTGCCTGGCTTGGTTTGCCCAAAATTTTTCCGGCGACTTGATGGATTCGTTGTAGAGCTTGCGGTACTGGGCCAGTGATTTGATGCGGGCGGTTTCCGAAAACTCTTTGCGCGGCTTGAAAACGCGGGTTTCGTGGAGAACCGACGTGATGTCCATCGATTTGTTTTGTTCGCTCATAAGATGGTTATTGGAAAAGCCCGGTCATCTTAGGAGGGTGACTGGGCGCGTCAACCTTGAAGCCTCAACCCCCTGAACCCTGGGTGTGACTAAGAGTGGGTGAGATTGGACATCGTATGCGGTTGAACTTTACCGCAAACTTTACCGCGAACTATTTGATCTACTCTAACCGGCTTCCGACGGAGCGCGCAGCATCAACATGATGCTCAGGTCCTGAAGGCAGGGCTGCCGTGCTCTTCATGGTTGCGGGCGCATGTTGGCTTGGTTCAGCGCGTTTCGCAACCGGTCCGGAAAATCCGATTCCTCCTGATAAAGGTAGGACTGTCGAGTGGTCACATCCCAGGAGTGAAGAAACCACATTTTCTCAATCTTGATCCATTGCGCCGAACCATCCACGAACACCTGGTTGCCGCCGACAGGAAATTTGCCCCGGCCACCTTTATGCTGAGGCATGTTCTCATACGTGTAGGGGCGGGTTGGATCAAGATTGTTGCCCCAGCGGCCGTCAATCTTCATTACGGTATCCGCGGCGAGCGCCCAGGAAGGCCTGGAGGCGCCGAGTTTCACCGGGCTGGAGCCGGGAAAAGTGCCGGCCGGGTTGATCCAATTGGTGATCCCGCCGAAGTATTGGTAGCCAATCACCCATTGCTGGTAATCACGCTCATAGATCGGCAATCCCGGCCGATTGGGGCAGGTCCAGATGGTCGATTTATTCGAGCTCACGATCAGACCGACGGTTCCCGCCGCCGCGCCTTCAGGCGGGTTCAGCGCAATCTGCACCAGTCCACCCCGAGCGACGACGACGTAGTCCTGGTTGTCAAGCGCGTAAACCGTTATGCCGATGGCGATCTGCCGAAGATTGTTCAGGCATTTGATTCGCTTGCCTTTTTCCTTCGCGCTGGCGAGGGCCGGCAAGAGCAACCCGGCGAGGATGGCGATGATCGCAATGACGACCAGCAGCTCGATAAGTGTGAAGCCTCTGTGGAAACACGGTCGCGGTCGGGTCCTCATGACACATGCGCCCGCTTCCCTTGCTTTGAATGCGCTCCCGCGAATTGTCGTTCCGGCTGAATCGCCCAACACAACGCCGCTTGGCAACTCCCTCAACGGCTCGGCTCGCAGGTGTGTTCCAATTCCGACGGTCATTGGCTGATCAAATAAAAGCCGGCAGACTGGCTCGCTCCGGAATTGGTGAAACTGGTCGATGTGCCCGTTGCGCCGCCTGCCGGGTATCCGGTAGCCAAAGTAGTCCATGACGGATCACTCAGCGAGGTTTTCTTCAGCACGTTGTAGGTTGCCCCAATCGCCGAATTCCAGCTCAACGTGAAGGATGCGGCCGTAGGATTGTACCCAAATGGACCTATCTGAATGTTCGTCGTCGGCTGCAAGGACGAGGCAGGCACGGGCGTCGTCGAATTGAATCCGTTCGAGCTGAGGTAAAAGTCGTCGAAGCGGACATTGTTGGTCCCTTGAGTTGCACCGATGGCCGCGAAGAACAAATACGTGAGGTTCGTTCCAGGCGCGCCGAATACCGGGTCGATGATCACCGCGTCGCGATCCGCGACATAACTCTGGAACAGAGTCGTGCGCACGGCGTCGCCTTCCTTTTGAATGTGAACCGAATAAACGTCGCCGCCGTTTTGAACCCCGCCTTGGACATCGAAGGGACGGTTCTCCACGTCGATCCAAATACGATAGACGCTTCCGGGTTGGATTGCGTCCACGGCGGCGTCGTAAATCGCGCCCACGCCGTTATGCGCCAGGAGGTCCGTCGTTCCGCCGTCGAACAGACGCTCGAGCCTGACGTAAGGGCCGACGTTTCCATTAAAATCGCCGTTGAAGCGAATCGGTCGTTCCGTCAGCCCGAATGTGGCCCCGAGAACGCTGACCGTATCATCCGGGGAGACATAAACGCGGAAGAACAGTGTCGCACTTTTCCCCTCGGCCAAAGTGAGTGAGTTCAATGGCAACGCCGCAAGGGCGTTTCCATCCTGGTAAGCCAGGACCTTGTTGGTGCCGAGATCGACGACGGAGAACACACCCTCCGGATTTACCCAGGTGCTGTTGCCTGCGATCAGACCCGGCGTCAGGAAATCAAAATTCTCAACCAGCCTCCAATTCGCCGCCACGTTTGGCACCGTTCGTACGGTTACTTGCTTGGTTAGCGTCTCACTGCCACGGCTCGCCGTGAGCGTAAATGTCGTAGTGTTGGTTACCGTTACCTCGATGCTCCCGGCGCCGAACTGCGTCTGGGCTGAGACATCCCCGATTCCCGGGCTTATCGAGAGGCTGGCGTCCTTACTTGCCTCCCAGCGTAACGCCACCTTGTCACCCTGCGCGACAGCCGGAAAATCGGCCAGGAACTTTTTGATTTCCAACGGAAGTAGCCGAGTGAACACGTGTGGCACACCGTTAGTCCTTACGAGGTTGATCTCGTCGGACGTGAGTCCGCGTTTCCACAAGGCGACTTCGTCGATCAGGCCCGTCACCCAAAACCCGGGCGATGCCCGGAGGATCCCGCCAATCGTCGTGTCGTTCACATTGAACGTCCCCGCTTCCTTGGCTGAAATCACCAGAGCATCGGCCACGCCGTCGATGTAAATCGTCCGCGTTCCGTCTGTTTGTTGCACAAACACGATCTGGTGCCACTGATCGTCAAACGGTTGTGCGGTCGTGGTGATATGGTTCACGGTCGTCCAGCCCGCTTGCCGAATGAACAGATCGAGCGTCCCGTCCACATTGTGCGTGCCGAGGTTGAACAGCGGATCAGACACGCCCGTGTTGCCTTCCGAGAAGACCCGCAGATCGGTCTGTCCCGTGCCGTTGACTTTCGTCCAAAGCGACACGGTGAAGGCGTTGTGCTTGTTGATGGGCAGATCGTCGCTGGCACTATGCACGCGGCTGAGCAACGTCTGCCTCGCGTTCGAAAAACTGAAACAAGTGCCGCTGACGCCGGCCACAAGATCATTCGTGGTGAGGTTGTTCAACGTCATGTCGTAGCCGCTCACCAGGTCCGGCGTCTTGTTGCCCTGGACTTCGTCCAACGGCCAATAGGCCACCAGATCATTCGCCAGAGTTTGCGCGCGCGCGCCTGTTATGCAGCCAAACACCAAAAGGTTCGCAATAAACCATCGCTGAAGTCTTGAGGTAAAAAATGATCGAGTCGTCATAAGCCCAGGCTGTTTGGGATTCGGATTAAGGGTTACGACTGAGACCGTAGTCGGGTTGTTTGAATGACGCAAGTGTTTTGCATCAGTGCGCCCCATAAACCACAGCCGGACGCAGTGCGTCTCGGGAACAGCAATCCTCTCTTTCCCCTATGTCGCCTTTTTGCCGCGAAATTTTCCTTCGCCAGCGGGATCGAACCCTTCATTGCGCGGCACGGCCTAAACCAGGCACTGCTCTTCTGAAGAAGTTTGTCCTTTGAACGTCCTCTTCCCTTTCCTATGCTCCACGCGTGTCCGTAAAGGGGCCAGCGGAAATCAATGCCTCCACGCGCTACTGCGCGGTGCTCGGGCATCCGGTCAAACATTCCGCATCGCCCGCAATGCAGAACGCGGGCATCGCTGCCCTCGGGTTGAACTGGCGCTACCTCGCCTTCGACGTGAAACCGGACGATTTGCGGGATGCCATCCGGGGCGCCATGACGATGAAGTTCATCGGCCTCAACCTGACCGTGCCCCACAAGCTCCTCGCACTGGAAATGGCGGATGAACTCGACCCATCAGCAGTACAATGGGGTGCGGTCAATACACTTCGTTTCGAGGCGCGCGATTCCCAAGGTCAATGGCGACCCGTCGGGCACTTTGCCGGTGACGTTCCCGGGCCTATCCGCAGCAAAGGTTTCAACACGGACGCCGACGCGTTGATTCAGGCCTTGCGCGAGGAGCTGGATTGGCAACTTTTGGCTGGCGCGGGTGTTTTGGTTCTTGGCGCGGGTGGCGCCGGACGCGTAGCCGCGCTGAGACTCGCCTCCGAAGCTGCGGGCATTTTGTTCCTGGTCAATCGCACTGTCGCGAAAGCGGAGGTCCTGGCCGCTGAAATCAGGAAACGCTTTCCACGACAGGAAGTGACTGTGGGTTATCCGAAGAACAAAGTGGACTTGGTCATCAACGCAACCTCGCTTGGCCTGCAGGCGGGGGACGATCTGGCTTTCGACCCGAAACAATTCTCTCTGACGCAAACTCGAGCCGTGTACGACATGATTTACCGCCCGGCTGAAACTCCGCTGCTCAAGGCGGCGAAAGCCGCCGGTTGCCGCACGGCCAACGGTCTCGGCATGCTGCTTCATCAGGGAGCGAAAGCGTTGGAGATTTGGTCCGAAAGACCCGCGCCGCTCGGTGTCATGCGCCGCGCGCTGGAAAGCGAGGTTTACCCGCCATGACCGCTCCATCACGAAGGAGGACCCTCCGCCCAGGTCCCATCGGCCTGCTGACGAGCGGGGAATTCCGCAATCCAGATGCCGGCAGAGCGATGGTTCGCCATGCACTCCTTGTACCAGGTTGCGTGTTTCACGCTCCACGTTTCATTTATGCCTGACTCCCCGCCCTGGCAGCCCATACCGTTTCACTTCTGGTCATTCGTGCTGTTTGTGTTTGGCAGCATGGTGGGAAGTTTCCTCAATGTTTGCATTCATCGCATGCCGCGCGGAGAAAGCGTTGTGTCGCCGCCGTCCCATTGCCCCCACTGCAATTACTCCATACCGGCTTATTTGAACGTTCCGCTGGTCACCTGGTTGATGCTCGGCGGCAAATGCAAGAATTGCGCCGCGCCGATTTCGGCCCGCTACTTTTTGGTGGAGCTGCTGACCGCCGTCGTGTTTTTGACTTGCTGGCTGGCCTTTGGCCGGCAATCGCCCGTGCTGGCGTTGGTTTATTGCCTGCTACTGGCCGGGTTCATCGCGGCGACGTTCATCGACTTCGAACATTTCATCATTCCGGACGAAATCACCCTGGGGGGGATTGGTGTCGGGCTTGTCTGTTCGTTTCTCGTGCCGTCCTTGCACCGGGCTCAGACCGCCGCGCTGTCGCTCGAACGTTGTTTCGCCGGCGTCATTGTCGGCGCCGGACTGGTTTACGGAATTCTGAGATTGGGCAAACTGCTGTATGGCCGCCAGCGGTTCGAATTCGCGCCCGACAGCAAGGTTTATTTCACGGAAACAGCGGTCAAGTTCCCGGACAAGGAGATTCCCTATGAAGACATCTTCTACCGCAAGTCCGACACGATTATGCTCGAAGCAAAAACCGTCGAGATGGCCGACCGCTGTTACTACCAGGTGCGCGTGCGGCTGTCGCCCACTCTGCTGCGGGTGGGGGAGGACAGTTTCAAGCCGGACGAAGTGCCGCACCTGGAAGTGGTGACGAACGAGATAGTGGTTCCACGCGAGGCGATGGGATTGGGTGACGTGAAATTCATGGCCGCGATTGGCGCGTTTCTCGGATGGCAGGCCGTGATTTTCTCGTTGATGATCAGCGCCATGATTGGTGCGGTCGTGGGCATCACCTTGATCGGCCTGCAAAAGAGTGAGTGGTCCAGCCGCCTGCCATACGGCCCGTACATCGCGCTGGCAGCGACCATTTGGGTTTTTGCGGGGCAGCGCATCGCCCTCTGGTGGCTGGGGTTGGGAGGGTAAGCTCTTCCAGGGGCAATCCAGGCAGCCGCGACCAGCTGCTGACGCCTTGGGAAATTACCACGCGATCGGGATCAAAATTCTCGCTTCTTTTTCATGCCCGGCTCCGGAATGGGATACTTGCCAGTCGCGTCGGCCAGCAGCGGCGCCGGAGAATCCATCGTCAGCTTATCCACGCCTGGAGCGTATTCGTGGTCGGAGTTGAGCATTTCTTCGAAGGTTATTTCCTGGCCGGTGTGCGCCGCCACACGCCCCATTGACGTCACCAAGCTGGCTTCGACGCCGCGTTTAACTTCATTGTACGGCTTGTCATTCCGGATGGCTTCAATCAGATCTTGCCACTCGTTCTGATAAGGATTCTGCTGGTCCGAGTCGACTTTGGACATCCAGAGCAAATTGGATCGTTCAGGATTTTGGCCTTTGTAAGTGCTCGAGGGTAGCCCGCAGTCGTTGGCCTTGGAGACGATCGCCATGCCTTTGCTTCCATGCGCGTAGCTGGAGTAAATGTCATTGCAACCGTTGACGCAGCGGCCATCCATGATGAATTTGCTCCCGTCAGCAAATGTGTATTCCGCCGAATAAGAATCGAAATTCTGATCCACGCACATGCCGCCGCTGCCGCTCTGGCGATAATGGCGCCCGCCCAGCGCCTGGACCTTGACCGGCCAGGCGTTCTTCATCCAGCACAGATGGTCAATATGGTGGATGTAAAAGTCGCTGTAGCATCCCCCGCTCGCCCACAGGAAGCTGTGGAAACGTTGAATCTGCCAGAGCAATTCGGAGGGTTTACCCGGCCATTTCTCCGAGTACGCAGATCCCACCGGCCCATGCATTCGGTAGCCGCGCAGCAGCACGAGATCGCCGATCTCGCCGTCCTGAATCCGCTGAAACAGTTCCTGCAACGCCCGGCTATGACGCGACATCAAGCCCACGCCTGCCTTCAGGTTTTTCGCGGTCGCCTCTTCGGCGAGGGCGATCATCCGGCGGGAGGTGGGGCCATCCGCCGTCAGCGGTTTTTCCATGAACACGTTCAACCGTTTCTGAATCGCGTAACCAAAATGTACCCAGCGAAACGCGAGCGGTGTGGCAAAAATTGCGACATCGCCGGGCTTCAGGCAGTCCATCGCCTTCTTGTACGCGTCGAATCCCACAAATTTCCGGTCCTCGGGCACATCGACCAGGTTTCCAACCTCCTTGCTGCGCTTCAGCGCGTCAAAACTGCCCTTGAGCCGGTGCTCGAAGACGTCCGCCATGGCGACGAGTTTGATCGGGCCGTTCTTGACGGAGAGCGCGTCGTTCGCGGCACCGGTGCCGCGACCGCCGCAACCGATGAGCGCGACCTGGATGGTGTTGTTCTCGGCAGCGTGGACGTGAGGAAGGGCCACTCCCGCCAGGGCTGATGCCGCGGCAAATTTGCCTGTGTTTTTGAGAAAATCGCGACGTGAGCTGAGGGGATCTTGAATTTGGTTCATAGGCGACATCTTTCTGACGTTGGCGGCCGGCTGTCAATTCAAGAAATCTTCAACGCGTCGCACTTGTCCAAGTCAATGGGAGAGGCTGACTTTTGAACCCCTTTCCAGCCGGCAAAGGAATTCACGGCCGCCAGAGATCCACGCGCACGGTCAATCGGAGCCACACTGCGCTTTGTGGCGCAAGGCATGGTCCACGAGGACGAGTGCCGTCATCGCTTCAACCATCGGGACGGCGCGTGGCAGCACACAGGGGTCATGACGCCCACGCGCTTTCAGAGTCGTGTTCTTGAGATTCACGTCCACGGTTTGCTGCTCGACCATCACCGTTGCGACCGGTTTGAATGCGACGCGAAAGTAGATCGTTTGCCCGTTGGAAATCCCCCCTTGAATGCCTCCGGATCGATTAGTGGTGGTGTAAACCCTGCCGCCTCGCGCGCGAAACGGATCATTGTGTTGCGTGCCGGTCAGCAGGATGCCATCGAATCCCGAGCCGATGTCGAAACCCTTTGACGCGGGCAGACTTAACATCGCCTTGGCCAGGTCGGCTTCGAGACGATCAAACACCGGTTCACCCCAACCGGGCGGCACGCCGCGCGCGATACCGATAACGCTACCACCCACAGTGTCGCCGGCAGCGCGCACTCGCTCGATGAGCCTGATCATTTTCTCCGCCGCGACGGGGTCCGGACAACGAACGCTGTTCGACTCGACGTCCTTAAGCTTGACGGCCTCAAGATCAACATTGGCTACGATGCGCTGGACTTGTTGAACCCAGGCGAGCACTTCGACCCCGTGGCGTTCGCGCAGGATTTTCTTGGCGATACCGCCGGCGGCGACACGACCGATGGTCTCGCGTGCGCTGGTTCGCCCCCCGCCCTGCCAGTTGCGGATGCCAAATTTGGCCTGGTAGGTGTAGTCGGCGTGTGAGGGCCGAAACTTCTCCGCCATCTCGGAATAGGCTTCGGGACGCGCGTCCTCGTTTTTGACCCACAGACTGATGGGAGTGCCCAGCGTTTGGCCTTCGAAGGTTCCGGAGAGGATCTGGACGATGTCGCTCTCTTTGCGCGGCGAGACGATTCTCGATTGGCCCGGCCGTCGGCGATCCAGATCCGGCTGCAGGTCGGCTTCGATCAACGCGAGTTTTGGAGGGCAACCATCCACCACGACGCCCACGCCGCCGCCGTGCGACTCGCCCCAGGTCGTCACGCGGAACAGGTGCCCAAACGTGTTTGCCATTGAACCAGAGTGCGAGAAATCAGCCTCGACGTCAAATTCGCAGCCAGGCAGTCAGCGGTTAAAATATTTGTCTTCTCAATCAAGTGCAAAGTGGCTTGTGGTGGTTCTCGAAGACCGCAAGAATTCCGTGCCGGGGATTTTGGCGAGGTTCAGGCGGTTCGATGATCGTCGCGATAAGTGCAGTCGGCTCGCCACATGCCTGGCGTGCTGCTGATTTTGAGTTGGCTGGGACGAGTCTGCCGAACGGCGACCAATGCTTTCGCAATGGCAGACTCTTTATCGAGATACGGTCCGAGTTGCTCGCGCCGGCCGGCCAACTGAACCATCCAGCCGTCGTCAGACCGAAGAACACAATATGTTTGGTGGCGAGCGGACATACCGTGCATGAATGGCCACTGAGGCGGCCGTCCAGCCGCGGTCAATTAGGGAACGATTGGTTAAACGCCAAATAATGTCACTTCTGGGGTCCTCGTCAATGAAAAGTTATCCACGCCCCGATGTGAATTGTTGGCGTATAACTCACTCCAGGAAAAGTTGAGGAAGGCAACTGCAATACGCACGAACGTTGACTCGTCGCAGTAAACTGGATCCAACGCTATTCCAAAACGGTCTGGCAACGGAGACAAGCCCGATCATCTTTCAACCGCAATTGCTCGCTGCAGCGGGAACATGACCAGCGGTTGTCCGACAGCCTGGCAGCCGATATTATCACGAAGCCAAAGAAAAATACTGCGCAGCCGGTGAATACGCGGCTTAAGTGTCCGCTCGAGTTCTCTTCCGTACGAATTGAAGAGTCCAAGGCATACAGGATGAACGCAAGTCCTCCAACCAGCATCAGGCACCCGGTTATTTCGACAGATCGCCACCAGCGGCTGCCGGCCCGTTTTTTGATCCGTTTACGCATGGATTCGAAGCTCTATTTTCAATTCTCTGAACACTGACACTTTTCAAGCATTCGACCTGCCACGCATTTTCGATAACCGGCGGTCAGCGCCAAGAGAGTCTTGGCAATCGTGGGCAGAGCCAATAAGCACCCAAGGAGTGATAGCGGTATAGCACTGATCTAGAATTGGTTGTGCAATAATCGAGAAGGCCTTGGGATAGCGTGCGTTGCGAGGGCTTTGCCAGCGAACGACGCAGTCGTCCGCGCGTGCCTCGACGATGGGTGGAATGAAGGTGGCACGGCGACAGCAAAGAAGAAGGATCCCGAAAGCTAGCCCAGAGAATAGGCACGTCCGTACTTGGCGTTGGTACCGCAATGCGGGGCTCAGCCACCGCCCCTCATGTCGACGAAATAATGCAGGTCACCGATTCAACTTTGCGCGGCTGGCGTGTTGAACTCTGGCGAAGATGGGGCCTTCACCCCATAGACGAACTCAGGCGCCGTGCTAATGATGAGGGCCTATCGGAGTGTAGCTCGTAAGAACATTCGAAGCAGTATTACTGAAAACAAGTTCTCTGCAATTTGTGACTACCAAAGCATCCTCAATCCGCGCGCGGATTCCCAGCGTCCGCCTCACACGAGCAAATGTGGATGGCAACGGTCCGGTCAAGGCCGACGCAGTTGAAGTCCAAGTCAGCGGCCTCGTGGCCTACTCGCAGGAGCGCGACTTTACGCGTATTCGGCTGGACGCATCAAAGGCTCGAAGAACATGCCGACTTCGCGATCTTCGCACTTCACAGGCCGTCTTAAAGGCACTCCATTTGATCCGTTCAGGCAGGTCAGGCTTGCTGATGGCGATTCCTCTGTACCGATTGTGGTGGCGACTGCGTGGGCTGGATTTCGGAATTGTGCCAAACATCCACAAGGACGGCGGCGGACCGCTGCTTTGCGACTTGTTGAAACAGCTGAACATTTCTGAACGCGACGCAGCGCTCGACCTTGGATCTGGCAAGGGAGGCGCAATGGCCACTCTGGCGCGATTTCCGTTTCGCGAGGTGCACGGGGTCGAGATTTCCCCGGAGTTCGTGGCAGCGGCGCACAAGAATCTCGCAAATCTGAAGATACGTAGGTGCCGCATCTATTTGGCGGACGCGTCGACATTCACTGAGCTGGACGACTACACGCACATCTTCATGTACAACCCGTTTCCCGCAGTGGTGCTGACGCAAGTTCTCGCCAACTTGAAGGCGTCGCTGCGACGCAAGCCAAGGACTGTCCGCCTCTTGTACAGCAATCCGGTTCACGAACAGGTAATTCTGGCCACTTGTACATTCAAAAAGGCGTTTGTCTATGAGCCCTATCCGAATTACCACCGGATCAGTGTGTATGAAAATTGAGCCTACCTCCTAACGAGTTCACATCGGGAATCTGTCAACACGCAATCACCCGCGCAGCGTAGCCCCTACCCGGCAAACAACAGTAAATTGTCTTGGCTTTGTTGTAACCGAGCGTTGTAACTCGAAAGCCAGTATCTCTTAAACTATTGATTTCGAGGATGGTGGAGCCGAGGGGACTCGAACCCCTGACCCCCACAATGCCATTGTGGTGCTCTACCAACTGAGCTACGACCCCATCCAAAGTGCGCAGAATCTAAAGAACGGTCACGGGTTGTCAAAAGCTTTTCTGGCCGCGAACAAAATCGGGATGCATCAAACGCACAGATCCTCTCATCCCTGAACCGAAATCCGGAGCACGTTCGACATTCGCCTGAAAATCAATCCAAACCCAGGATTCGTCGGCCTTCTGCAGCAATCATCGACTGGTGCCAAGGTGGGTCCCAGACGATTTCGACGTCGGCTCCTTGCACCCCAGGCAAATAAAGCAGTTTTTGCTGTGCGTCGCCGGCAATGACGGTCCCCATCCCGCACCCAGGCGCGGTCAGCGTCATTTTCACACCAATTCGATATCCGCCCTCCTGATGTTCCAAGCGCATGTCGTAAATCAAGCCGAGGTCCACGATATTAACCGGAATTTCCGGGTCGTAACATGTCTTCAGAGTGTCCCAGATCATTTTTTCCAATTGCTCCGGGCTGACCTTCTCAGTCGGAGGTGCGCTGTTGGATTGCCCCGCTTCGCGCTGAAGCGCGAGCGCATCGGCGTCCTTGCTGGAGATCCGATACAATCCACCCATCGTGTGGACCGTGTAAGCTCCGCCAAGCGTTTGGGTGATGTCCACGCGGGTGCCGGCGCGCAACGTCATGGGGTTGCCGGCCGGAATCTCGATTGCATCGCAATCGCGTGAGAGTTCAACCGAGGTCACGTTTTGCATAGCCCCCATTCTAATGCGTGGCGCGGACGAGAAAAGCAGGAAAAACTTTTCCCGATCCAGTCGTTTCCATCTAAATTCACCCATGCAAAAGCTCGAGTGGCAAAAGACCATCCAGGCCAGCGCTGACCCACAACGGGTGAAGCAGGGCCTCGATCAACTCAAGGCCACAAACGCTGCCGCGTATTTGCGGCAGGCCTCGCCGGAAGAGGCCCGCATCCTCGTGGCGCTCCTCAGTGGATCACAGGCCCTCGGACAATTGCTGCTGAAGCATCCGGCTTGGCTCCCAGAAACGATCCAAGCCGGGATGCTTCGGCATCCGCGCCAGGAACAGGGGCTGCGTCGCGAGGTCAATGGCTGGCTGAGACCACTGCTCGATTCGCGCGATTACCCTGCCGCGCTGGCCCGGCTCCGGCTGTTCAAACAGCGCGAGATGCTGCGCATCGCGGCCCGTGACCTGGCCCGCCTGGGCAACACCGCGGAGATCACGCGTGAGATTTCCGACGTGGCCGACGTCTGTCTGGATGCGGTGTATCAAGCGTGCCTCCGCCAGTTCACCGAGCGTTTCGGTCAACCCTACCATCTCGATGGTCAGGCGAGGTGGCAGCCGACGGAATTCTGCGTTTTCGGTCTGGGCAAACTCGGCGGGCAGGAGCTCAACTACAGTTCCGACGTCGATCTGATGTTCGTTTACACAGAGGAAGGGCACCTGTTCAAAGAACCCCCGTCGCGCACTCGGCACAACTCCAAGGGCCTGGCCAACCATCAGTTCTTCAAAAGGCTGATCGAAGCGTTCGTGGCGGAAGTCACGCTCATGGCGCCGGAGGGGATGCTTTTTCGCATCGATTTGCGTTTGCGGCCTGAAGGCGACGCCGGCCCGCTGGCGCGTTCGCTGAGCGGTTACGAAAATTACTACGCCCAGTGGGGCCAAACCTGGGAACGCATGATGCTCATCAAGGTACGCCGGGTTGCCGGAGCCCTGGCGCTCGCCTCCGAATTCTTTGAGATGATCCAGCCGTTCCGGTATCCGCGCTCACTGGGTGAAGGGATTCTGCGGGAGGTCGCGGCAACCAAGCAACGCATCGAAGACAAGGTCGTGAAACCGGGCGAAGTTGACCGTAACGTCAAGTTAGGCCGCGGCGGCATCCGCGAAATCGAATTCGTCGCGCAGACATTGCAACTGCTCAACGGCGGGCGCATCCCATTCCTGCAACAGGCCCAAACGCTCCCCGCGCTGGAAAAACTGGTGCAATACCGCCTTCTGCCCGAGACCGACAGCAGGAAGCTCGCCGACGCCTACTGCTTTCTGCGGGACCTGGAGCACCGGCTCCAGATGGACAACAACCTCCAAACGCACACGATTCCGACCGAACGCAAGGCTCGCGAACGGCTTGCCGCGCTGATGGGGTTCGATTCGTTGCGCGGGTTTGAAGGCGTTCTGCGAGGCCACACGCAAATTGTCCGGGAGATTTTTGACGCATTGTTGAAAGCCGAAAAGCCGGCCGCCGCCGGTACGCTGCCGGTCGAATTCGACGAACACGCCGCCGAGTGGACCGATTTGTTGGCCGGCCATTCGTTCACGGACCCGGAGAAATCGTTTCGTTTGATCAAGAGCTTTGCGCTCGGCCCGGGTTATGTTCACGTGTCACCGCGCACGACCGACCTGGCAATGCAACTGTTGTCAAAATTCTTCGCGCTCTGCCCGCGGAAGAATGCCCGTGACCAAATCGCCTTGCCAAAAAACGCCCTGTCCGACCCGGACCGGGTCCTCGTCCGGCTGGACAGCTTTGTCGCCGCTTACGGA
>Ga0207670_10001106_pt1 | contig 14192 bp, 12 predicted proteins | sample KBSS23HmetaG_FD_184339 | JGI IMG/M metagenome (GOLD analysis project Ga0207670, IMG submission 184339) | Switchgrass rhizosphere microbial communities from Kellogg Biological Station, Michigan, USA - KBS S2-3H metaG (SPAdes) (version 2) | ecosystem: Host-associated > Plants > Roots >... | reverse complement strand
GCCACACGACCGGAACGCCGCGCGCGCGCAGCGCCTCGGCCACGGCCAGGCCCGGGAAAATGTGGCCGCCGGTGCCGCCGGCCATGATCAGCACGGGCTTGGGCGCGCTCATGCGGTCACCGCTTCGCGCCCGGGCGCGGCAGCTGCGTTGGCGTCCGGCACCGCGCTGGCCGGCATGCGCGTGGCCATCTGGCGTGCGTCGAGCGCGCGATTGATTTCGTAAGTGGTACGCAGCAGCACGCCGGCCATCGCGCAGGTGAGCACGATGGAGGAACCGCCATAGCTGATCAGCGGCAGCGTGAGACCCTTGGTCGGCAGCGCGCCCAGGTTCACGCCGATGGAGACCATCGCCTGCAGGCCGATCATCAGCGAGATGCCGCAGGCCACGTAGCCGGCGAAACGCTGGCCGATTTCCATGCCCTTGACGCCCAGGTACAGGCCGCGTCCCACGGCGACACCGAACAGCAGCATCACGAACAGGATGCCTGCCAGGCCGAATTCCTCGGAGATCACCGCGAAGATGAAGTCGGTATGCGCCTCGGGCAGATACGAGAGTTTCAGCACGCTGGAACCCAGGCCCACGCCCGTCCATTCACCGCGGCCGATGGCCATCAGCGACTGCGTGAGCTGGAAACCGTCGTTGAACGGATCGGCCCAGGGATCGACGAACGAGGTCAGGCGGCGCATGCGGTACGGCTCGAACTTCGCCACGAACCACAGCAACGCCACCACCGGCAGGCCCATGCCGCCGAGGAACACCGGCTTGGCACCGCCCATCCAGATCATGCCGATGGTCACCGCGATCATAAGCGTGGCCGAGCCGAAGTCCGGCTGCACCAGCAGCATCACCACGAACAAGCCCGCCACCATGATCGGCTTGAACAAGCCCCAGAAACTGCTTTCCACGCTTTCGCGATGGCGCACGAGATAGCTGGCCACGTAGACGACCAGGATCAGCTTGACCGCCTCGACCGGCTGGAACGTGGTGATGCGGAAGTTGAGCCAGCGATGCGCGCCGTTGAGCCGCATGCCGATACCGGGCACGAACACCAGCACCAACAGCAAGACCGCGCCGCCGAACATCATCCAGGCGTGCTTCTCAAGCAGCTTCAGTTCCGTGCGCATGGCGAAGGTCGCCACGATCGCGCCCAAGCTCAGGAACAGAAGATGCTTCTTCAGGTAATAGAACGCGCCTATGTGCTGGCTGTCGGCCACCGCGATGGAGCTGGAGGTGACCATCACGACACCGACGCAGGCCAGACCGACGAGCGCGATCACCAGCAGCAGGTCGAAGCTGCCGCGGGGACCCTGTCGTCGTTTGGCTTGGGTGGTGTCGAAGAGCATGTCAGCGCACCTTCAACGTGGCGAGGCCGATCAGCACCAGCACGACGCTGATGATCCAGAAGCGCACGATCACCCGCGGCTCGGGCCAGCCCTTGAGTTCGAAGTGATGATGGATGGGCGCCATGCGGAACACGCGCTTGCCGGTCATCTTGAAGCTGGCCACCTGGATCATCACCGAGGCGGTTTCCATCACGAACACGCCGCCCATCACCAGCAGCACGATTTCCTGGCGCACGATCACGGCGATGGCGGCCAGCGCGGCACCGATCGCCAATGCACCGACGTCGCCCATGAACACCTGCGCGGGATACGTGTTGAACCACAAGAAACCCAGGCCCGCACCGGACAGCGCGCCGCAGAAGATCGCCAGCTCGCCTGCACCCGGAATCGAGGGAATGCCCAGGTATTCGGAGAACACGCGGTTGCCGGCGAGATACGCGAACACGCCCAGCGCGCCCGACACCAGCACGGTCGGCATGATGGCGAGACCATCGAGGCCGTCGGTGAGGTTCACCGCGTTGGAGAAGCCCACGATCATGAAGTAGGCGACCACCACGAACAGGAAACCCAGCGGCAGCGCGACCTGCTTGAACAACGGCACGTACAGCGCCGTTTCCGCCACCGGCAGCGCACCGTTGGCATGCGGCGCCGTGTAATAGAGGAACAGCGCCGCGGCGAGGCCGAACACCGACTGCCAGAAATACTTCCAGCGCGACGCCAGCCCGCGGCTGTCCTTCAGCACCAGCTTCTTGTAGTCGTCGTAGAAGCCGATCACGCCGAAGCACAGCATCACCGCCAGCACCAGCCACACGTAGCGGTTGTGCAGATCGGTCCACAGCAGGGTGGACAGCGTCACGGCCAGCAGGATCATCACGCCGCCCATGGTGGGCGTGCCGGCCTTGGCCAGGTGCGTCTGCGGACCGTCCTTGCGCACCACCTGCCCCGCCTTGAGTTCGGCGAGCTTCTGGATGAGCACCGGGCCAAACAGCAGCGACATCGCCAGCGCGGTGAGCGCGGCCATGATGGTGCGGAACGTGATGTACTGGAACAGGTGCAGGGCGGTGAAGTGCCGAGCCATCCAGTCTGCGAGTTCAAGCAGCATCGGATGTGCCCTCCCCATTTCCCTTGTGGTCGCGAAGCGCGACGACGACTTGATCCATGCCGGCCGAACGCGAGCCCTTGACCAGGCAGGTCACGCCGCCGTGCAGTTGTTGCTTGAGTGCGGCGGCCAGCGCCGCCTTGTCGGCGAAATGCTCGCCGCGTGCGCCGAACGCCTTGATGGCGGCTGCGCTCAGCGGCCCCACCGCGAACAGGCGATCGATGCCGTGCTGGCGGGCGCGCTCGCCGATGCCGGCATGCAGCGCCGCTGCGTTGTCGCCCAGTTCCGCCATGTCGCCCAGCACCAGCCAGCGTTCGCCTTCGGCCAGCGCGAGCGTGTCGATGGCGGCACCGACCGAGCCGGGGTTGGCGTTGTAGCTGTCGTCGATCAGCGTCCAGCCACCCGGCATGCGTTCGAGCTGCAGACGACCAGCCACGCCGGGCACCTGCTCGAGGCCTTCGACGATGGTGTCCAGCGGCACTTCGAGTGCCAGCGCGATCGACGCGGCCGCCAGTGCATTGGCAATGTTGTGGCGACCGGCCAGCGGCAGGTGCACATCGGCATCGCCCACCGGCGTGCTCAAGACGAAATGCGAGCCGTCGACACGCTGGTCGACGATATCCGCGCCGATGTCGGCCTTGTGGTCCAAACCGAAGCGCAACTGGCGACGTGTGCCGGCCAGCCCCGCGAAGAAGCTGGCGAACGCATCGTCCACATTGATGATCGCCACGCCGTCGACCGGCAAAGCCTGATACAGCGCGCCCTTGGTCTCGGCCACGCCTTCCACGCTGCCCATGCGCTCAAGATGCGCGGGCGCGATGGTGTTGACGAGGCCGATATCGGGCCGCGCGATGGCAGCGAGATAGGCAATGTCGCCCGGCTTGCCGGCGCCCATTTCGAGCACGGCGAACTGCGTGTCCTGCGGCATCGCCAGCAAGGTCAGCGGCAGGCCGAGCTCGTTGTTGTAGTTGCCCGCATTCACGTGGGTGCGGCCGTGGCGCGACAGGATCGACGCGGTGAGCGTCTTCACCGTGGTCTTGCCATTGGAACCGGTAATGCCGATCACGCGCACATTGCCCTGCGCACGCACCGCGCTCGCCAGATCGCCCAGCGCCAGCGCCGTATCGTCCACCACGACCTGGGGCAACGGTGAGTCGATCCTGCGCGTGACCAGCGCGGCGATGGCGCCGCGTGCCATGGCGTCGGCAAGGAAATCGTGACCATCGACGCGCTCGCCCTTGATGGCGACGAACAGGTCGCGCGCCTGCAGCTTGCGCGTGTCGATGGTGACTCGCATGACGTCCACGTCGGCACCGACCAGGTGGCCGCGGGTCCATAGCGCGATGGCGCTCAAGCGCATCATGCGCGGCCCTCCAGCACCTGGCGTGCAACGGCCAGGTCGTCGAACGGCCGCTTGCCGTGGGCGCCTTCCTGGTAGGTCTCGTGACCCTTGCCGGCGATCAGCACCACATCGCCCGGCAGTGCCAGGGCCAATGCCTGTTCGATCGCCGAGCCACGGTCGCGCTCCACCCGGGCCCTGTCGGGGTGACGCAGCCCGGCCACGATGTTGGCCACGATGACGTCGCCGTTTTCGGTGCGCGGATTGTCGTCGGTGATGATGATGCGGTCCGCCAGGCGTTCGGCGATGGCGCCCATCTGCGGACGCTTGCCCGCGTCGCGGTCGCCGCCGCAACCGAACACACAGATCAGCTTTCCTTCGCAGTGCGCGCGCAAGGCGGTAAGAGCCTGCTCGAGCGCGTCCGGCGTGTGGGCGTAGTCGACCACCACCAGCGGCAGCTTCGACACGCCGCCGAGGCGGTTCATGCGGCCATTGATCGGCTCCAGCGATTCCACCGCCGCGACGATGCGCTCGAACGATTCGCCCAACGCACCAAGGCAGGCGATCACCGCCAGCAGGTTGGCGACATTGAAGCGGCCGAGCAGACGGCTGCGCACCGCATCCCTGCCCCATGGCGTCTGCAGGTCGAACGCCAGCCCTTCGGCCGAGGTGACGATGTTCAACGCGCGGACGTCGGCGTCCGCGTGGCTTTCCGTGCTCAGGCGCAGCGTCTGCACGCCCGGCGACAGGCGCTGGGCGAGTGTGCGGCCAAAGGCATCGTCGATGTTGACGGCAGCCGCTTTCAGCGAAGGCCACGCGAACAGCTTGGCCTTGGCTTCGCCGTAGGCTTCCATGCTGCCGTGGTAATCGAGATGGTCGCGGGTGAGATTGGTGAACGCAGCGACCTCGAACGCCACGGCAGCCACGCGGCCCTGCTCCAGCGCATGCGAGGACACTTCCATCGCCACGTGGGTGGCGCCCTCGTCGCGGAACGAAGCGAGCAGACCCTGCACGTTGATGGCATCGGGCGTGGTGCGCTCGCCTTCGTTGAGGCGGCCATGCAGGCCCGCACCGAGCGTGCCGATGGTGGCCGCACGATGACCCAGGTATTCCAGCGCCTGCGCCAGCAACTGCACGGTGGAGGTCTTGCCGTTGGTGCCGGTCACGCCGATCACGCGCAGCGAGTCGGACGGACGGCCGAAGAAGCGCGCGGCGATCTCCCCCACCTTGCCGTGCAGGCCATCCACCCACAACACCGGCACGTCGAGGCTGTCGGCGTGCGCGGCAGGCGCTTCGGCCAGCACCACGCGCGCACCGCGCTCGACGGCGCCGCGCGCAAAGGCGATGCCATGCTCGCGCGTGCCGCGCAGGGCGAAGAAGGCATCGCCCGGACGCACCTGGCGCGAATCGAGGGTGAGTCCCGAAACGACGATATCGCCGACACCCTGGGTCTCGGCGATGCCTTGGAGCAGTTGGTCGAGGCGGGCGCTCATGGCGTGGCTCCCTCGACCGGTGCATCGTCCACGGTTTCCACCGTGGGCTGTTTGGTGCCGGTCAAACCGTTCTGTCCTTGCAGTGGTCCGCCGACATACCAGCGACCGATGTTGTCTGGAGGCACGTCCAGCAGGCGCAGTGCGCCATCCAGCACTTTGACGAAGACAGGGCCGGAGACCAGCGCGCCGTAGTAGCTGCCCTTCCGGGGATTGTCGATCACCACCACCGCCGCCAAGCGCGGACTGGAAGCGGGCACGATGCCGGCGAAGGCCGAACTGTAGTTGTTCTTCGAGTAACCGCCGGCCGTCGCCTTGTGCGCCGTGCCGCTCTTGCCGGCCACGCCGTAGTTCGGAATCCATGCATACGGGGCGCCCGTGCCGCCCGGCTGGGTGACCGCCACCATCATCTGCACCAACTCGTTGGCAATCTTCGGATCGATGATCTGCTTGGGCTCGTTGTCCGAACCCTTCACGAAGGTGGGCAGGTGCATCACGCCGTTGTCGGCAATGGTGGCGTAGCCATTGGCCAGTTGTAGCGGCGTCACGTTGAGGCCGTAGCCATAGGCAAGAATCGCCTTCTCAAGCATGCCCCAGCTCTTGCCTGGCTTGAGATAGCCCGACGCTTCGCCCGGAAAACCGCTGTTGGTGCTGTTGCCGAAGCCGAACGCGCGATAGGTGTCGGACATCAGGCCGGTATCGAGCGTCATCGCCACCTTGGCGGCGCCGATATTGCTGGACTTGGCGATGATGCCGGTGGGCGACAACAGGCCGTAGGCGTGCGTGTCGCGGATGGTGTGCGAGATGTAATAGAAGTTGCCGTTGCCGGTATCGACCATCGGGCCGGTCGGCGTGTATTTGCCGCTGGACAACGCCGCGGCCATCAAGAACGGCTTGATGGTGGAACCCGGTTCCACCACGTCGGTCATCGCACGGTTGCGGCGGCTCGACGGATCGCTGCCGCGCAGCGCGTTGGGGTTGTAGGTCGGCCAGTTCACCATGGCCAACACTTCGCCCGTGCGCACGTCCAGGATCACGATCGAACCGGAGTCGGCATCCGACTGCTGGATGGTGTTCTTCAGTTCGTTATAGGCAAGGAACTGGATGCGCCGGTCAATGCTGAGCGTGATGTCGCGCCCCGGCTGCGGCGCGCGCACCAGCTCGAGATCTTCCACCACATGGCCCTGGCGGTCGCGAATCACGCGCTTGCGGCCTTCCTTGCCGGCCAGCCAGTCGTCGAACGCCAGTTCCAGGCCTTCCTGGCCGTGGTCGTCGATATTGGTGAAGCCCAGCACGTGCGCCATCACCGGGCCGGACGGATAGAAACGACGGAATTCGCGCTGGCCGTTGACGCCCGGCACGCCCAGGTCGAGCACCACTTGCGCTGCATCCGGCGGCATCTGACGCTTCAGATAGACGAACTCGCGCTCCGAACGCTGCGCCAGATACTGCTTGAGCGCATCCGCATCCATGCCGATGGCCTTGGCCAGCGCCGGCAATTTGTCTTCGTTGTCCAGCACCTCGGCCGGGTTGGCCCAGATCGAGACCACCGGCGTGGACACCGCCAGCGGCTCGCCGTTGCGATCGAAGATGGTGCCGCGCGACACCGCGATGGGCACTTCGCGCAGGATGCGGGCGTCGGCCTGGTTCTGATAGAAGTCCTTGCGCACCACCTGCATGTCGAACGCGCGCGCTGCCAGCGCCAGCGAGGCGACCGCAAGCACGCCGCCCATCACCAGCATGCGGCGACGGGAGCTGGGTGCCGCGGCGTGGCGGCGGGCGGTCGGCGAGGTGCGCTGGCGCGGCTTCATTGACGCACCAACTGGATGTCTTGCGGCTTCGGATTGAGCATGCCGAGCACCTGGCGCGCCTCGTCGTCCACGCGACGCGGCTCGGCCCAGGTGGCCTGCTCCAGCTCAAGCTTGCCGTACTCGATGTTGAGGTCGTCGCGCTGGTTCTGCAGGCGGGTCAGCTCGACGAACAGCACGCGGCTCTCATGGCGCGTCCACACCACGGCAATGGCGCTGGAAAGCACCGCCGCGATCAGGATGAACATGAAGATGCCGCCGAGTACCCTCATGCGAGCTTCTCCGCCACGCGCAGCACCGCCGAACGGGCGCGCGGATTGACGGACAGCTCGGCATCCGAGGGAAATTGGGCCTTGCCGACCGCGGCAAGGCGGGCAGGCGCGGCCGCCACCGGCGGACCACGGCGACTGCCCTGCACACGGCCGGAGTGGTCGCGGATGAACAGCTTCACCGCGCGATCTTCCAGCGAGTGGAAGCTGATGATGGACAGGCGCCCGCCGACCTTGAGCAGGTCGAGCGCGGCATTCAGCCCGTGCTCGAGCGCTTCCAGTTCGCCGTTCACATGGATGCGCAAGGCCTGGAAACTGCGCGTGGCCGGATGCTTGCCCGGCTCGCGGCGGCCGATCAGGCGCTCGATCAACGCGGCCAGCTGGCCGGTACGGGTGATCGGATTCTCGACCCGGTCTTCGACGATGGCGCGGGCGATCTTGCGGCTGAAGCGCTCGTCGCCATAGTTCCACAGCACGTCGGCGATCTCTTTCTCGCTGGCATGCGCCAGGAAATCCGCCGCGCTTTCGCCCTGCGTCGTGTCCATGCGCATGTCCAGCGGCGCATCGGCCATGAAGCTGAAACCGCGCGCCGCTTCGTCCAACTGGGGCGAGGAGACGCCGAGGTCGAGCAGGATGCCGTCGAGGCCTTCCGCGGTTTCGTCCCACTCGGCCATGCTGGAAAAATTGGCGTGGCGGATGGAGACGCGCGGATCGCCGGCCAGCTCCGCCTGCGCGGTGGCGATGGCGGTGGGGTCGCGATCCATCAGCAACAGGCGGCCGTCGGGACCGAGGCGCGACAGCACGGCGCGTGCGTGACCGCCGCGTCCAAAGGTGCCATCGAGATAACGCCCGCCAGCCTGCACGGCGAGACCCTCCACTGCTTCACCCAGCATCACCGGGATGTGCACTAATCGCTCGGCCATGCCGCTTGCACTCCCGCTCCCGTCTCGTTACTGCGCCGCGCTGCCACCGTTGCCGGTTACAGCTGCAGCTCCGCCATCTCGTTGGTGATCTCGTCTTCGCCGATGGTCTGGCGGATCTTGGCCAGGTGAGCCTGTTCGCTCCAAAGCTCGAACTTGTTGCCCATGCCCAGCAGAACCGCCTTTTTCTCGATGCCCGTGGTCGCGCGCTGACTGGCCGGCAGCAACAGACGCGCGGCGGTATCGGGCTCGACCACGGCCGCGGCACCCACCAGCTTCATCTGCATGTCGCGGTGAGCCGCCTTGACCTTGGGAAGCGCGTTGACCTGGTCGCGCACCTTTTCCCACTCCGCGTACGGGAACAGCCACAGGCAGCCCGACTCGAAGGGGTTGTAGGTGATCACCAGACGATTGGCGCAGGCGCCCGCCACCAACTCGCGGTACGCGGTTGGAATGGCCAGGCGGCCTTTGTCGTCAACGGTGATGGCGGTTTCGCCCTGGAACACGACCGATAGCTCCCACGAATTCCCACGATTTCACACAGGAACCCACGATAGTCTCGCCCCCTGAGACTGTCAAGGAAATTTTTCTTGTGAATCAATGAGAAAGGCGGTGATGTGGCAGTAATTCCAGCCCTTTCTGAGGAAACACTCGAAGGTGTTTGAAAGGCTGGGTTTTTTTGATTTCAAACCGTGCCATCAGTCACGCTTTTCGAGGTCCTTGAAGGCACCCGAGATGAATCGCTGTTCATGGCCCGCCACCCACGCCCGTCATCGCCTCGCCAACGAGTGGCGAGACGATGACGACCGGTGGTGAAGGAGGTGGAGTCGGCCTGTAAGCCGGGTTCTGTACGCCTTGCGGCGCGACAGTCATTCCTCTCGGCCTGGCGTCACCGCCAGGCTCCAGCAACCTACCCGGGAACAACGCGGGCCGCGTTATCGTTCCCCTATTTGGTCTTGCTCCGAGTGGGGTTTACCGTGCCACGCGACGTTAGCCCCGCGTGCGGTGCGCTCTTACCGCACCCTTTCACCCTTACCACGCGCATCCGAAGATGCCGTTCGGCGGTCTGCTCTCTGTTGCACTGGCCGTCAGCTCACGCTGCCCAGGAGTTACCTGGCACTCTGCCCTGTGGAGCCCGGACTTTCCTCGATGCGCTTGCGCGCGACGCGACTGTCCGGCCGACTCCACCGTGGATTCTAGTGGAAAACAGGTCTCAGCGAGTTGCGGACTGCGCAATCACCCCTGTGGGAGCGCACTTGTGCGCGACTGCGGCGCACCGGGGCTCTGCGGTCGCGCACAAGTGCGCTCCCACAGAAAAATCTCAACCTTCGTAGAGCAGCTTGCGCGGTGCGCCGGTGATTGCCGCGGCCAGCTTGGCCGCCTTCGCGGGCGGCAGCTCCTCGCGAAGCAAGGCAAACACCCGCTTGCCTTCCGCTTCGCGCGCATCCGTCTCTTCGCCGCGCCCGGCCACCATGAGCACGCACTCTCCGCGCTGCTGATCCGGATCGCTGGCCACGCGCGCCGCCAGATCGCCCAGTGGTTCGCCGATCACCGTCTCGAACAGCTTGGTCAGTTCGCGCGCGAGCACGCCTTCGCGCGCCTCGCCGAACACATCGCGCATGTCGGCCAGGCTTTCGGCCACGCGATGCGACGACTCGTAAAAGATGAGCGTGCGCGGATCGCCCGCAAGCTCCTGCAGACGCGTGCGCCTGGCGGCGGCCTTGGGCGGAAGAAAGCCCTCGAACACGAAGCGATCGCTGGGCAGGCCCGCCACCGACAGCGCCGCAATCGCGGCGCACGCACCCGGCACCGGGGCACAGCGGATCCCCGCGGCGCGCGCGGCACGCACCAGGCGAAAGCCCGGATCGCTGATGAGCGGCGTGCCCGCATCGGAAATCAACGCCACCGATTCGCCGCCCTGCAGGCGGCGCACGATGGCGTCGACCACCTCGCGTTCATTGTGGTCGTGCAGCGCCACCAGCGGCGTGCCGACGTTGTAGTGCATCAGCAGCGGCCGGCTGTGGCGCGTGTCCTCGGCCGCAATCACGGCCACCGAACGCAGCGTCTCGATGGCACGCGCGGAAAAGTCGTCCCGATGACCGATCGGCGTGGCGACCACCCATAGCAGACCAGGCTGAATCTGTGACATCTTGCTGTTTCCTATGCATCGGGCCGGCAAGCCAATGGGCTATCATCGCCCATCCGCCGACCATGTCGTCAAAAAGCTCGAAGGGATTTGGCCATGCGCTTGTACCGCGCCGCAGGCGTTGCCCTGCTTGTTGCCCTGGCATTGAGCGGCTGCGTGCCGCCGGCCGCACAGAAGTCGCCGGCGGAAGTCGCGGCGAGCCAGCAGGCCGACGTCCTGATCCAGCAGGGCAAGTTCGACGAGGCCGCGCAGGCCTATCTCGCGCTGGCGCAGACCGGCAGCAATCGCGACCATTATCAGTTGCTGGCCGCCGAAGCCTATCGACAGGAAGGCCAGCTCGATCGTGCGGCACCGCTGCTCGACGGCATCCGTCGCCAGCGGCTGACCGGCGACGAGCCCTCGCGACTCGACCTGCTGCAGGCCGAATGGGCATTGAAGCAACACAACGCGCCGAAGGCGCTGCAGCTCACCACCCAACCGAACATCAGCGTGCCGCCGGCATTGCAGCTGCGCCTGCTCGAACTGCGCTCGCAGTCCATGCAGCAAACCGGCGACTTCTGGGGCGCCGCACGCACGCGTGTCGAAATGGACGGCCAATTGAGCGGCCTGGACCAGGCGCAGAACCGCAAACAGATCGTTTCGCTGCTCACTCAACTGGGCATCGACCCGTTGAAGCAGCGCGCCGCGGCGATGCAGCCCAGCGATCGCATGCTGCCGTGGGTGAATGAAGCACTCACCCAGCTCGGCGTCGCGGTGGCGCATCCCGCGCCGGCGCTCGAGCAGGAAGTGGGCACCATGCTGCCGGGCGAAGGCGCCAACGTGCGCGAAGGCTTCAAGATGCCGTCGCGCGTGGCGCTGCTGTTGCCCACCAGCGGCAACCTCGCCTCGGCCGGCACGGCCATTCGCGAGGGTTTCTTCGCGGCCTACGCCGATTCCGCGCACAACCACATGCCGCGTCCGCCGGTACGCGTCTACGACAGCGCCGGCACCACGGCGGGCGCGATCAAGGCCTACCAGCAAGCCGTCAATGATGGGGCGCAGCTCATCATCGGCCCGCTGACGCGCGGCGAAGTATCCGCCCTGTTCGGCCTGCAGCAGCTGCCCGTACCGTTGCTCGCGCTCAACCATCCCGACGACAAGAGCCTTCCCGCCAGCGGCGTGAGCGAGTTCGGCCTGCTGCCCGAAACCGAAGGCGCGCAAGCCGCCGATCACATGGCGGAGGCCGGCATCACCAATGCGTTCGTCATCGTCAGCAGCGACGACTTCGCCCAGCGCGCGGCCAAATCGTTCAAGGCGGAGCTCGAGGCACGCGGCGGCAAAGTCGCGGGCACCGGCAACCTCGGCAGCGGCGTCAACTTTGCCTCGACCATTTCAGGCCTCGGCATGCCGACCGACAGTGGCGACGCCAGCGCCAACAAGGACAGCGGCATCTTCATCAGCATGCGCCCGCAACAGGCGCGCCTGCTGCTGCCGCAGCTCAGGCTTGCCCGCGTGAACCTGCCGGTGGTCGGCACGTCGCACATCTATGCCGGCGTCGATGACGCAGGCGCCAACCGCGATCTCGAAGGCGTCGAGTTCTGCGATTCGCCATGGCTGTTCGACGTGCAGCCGGGCCTGCCCAATCACGGCGACATCGCCGGACAGTTGCCCGCGGCACGCGGCACGTCCGCTCGCCTGTTCGCATTCGGCATGGATGCATGGAACCTCGCGCCCTATATCGACTGGCTGCGCGCGCATCCCGGCAGCTATCTGCCCGGTGCCAGCGGACAACTCACCTCCGACCAGTTCGGCCGCATTCGTCGCGTGCTCGTCTGGGCCAAGTTCCAGGACGGTCTGGCCCGGCCGCTCAACGGCAGCCTGCAGATGGATACCTCGCCTGCACTCGCCCCGCCGACCGACGCGAGCGGCTCGCCGCAACTCCAGCCCGAGCAGCCCACCGGCAATTGATGCGCGCAGCCGGCGCCGCATTCGAACAACGCGCCTGCGCCGAACTGCAGCGCGCAGGCCTCAAGCTGCTCGCGCGCAACTACACCACGCGCCATGGCGAACTCGACCTGGTGATGATGGATCGCGACACGGTGGTGTTTGTCGAAGTGCGCCATCGCCTGCACAGCAGCCGTGGCGACGCCGCGGCCTCCGTCAATGCCGGCAAGCAATCCAAGCTGATCAAGACGGCCGGGCTTTGGCTGGCCGCTCATTCGCAACATGCCAGCCGGGCCTGCCGCTTCGACGTGGTCTGCTATGACGGCCCCACGGAAGCCGCCCACATGAGCTGGTGGCGCAACGCATTCGAAGCCAACTAGGCCGGTCGCAGGCCATTCGTCCACGCTTTGCACATATTCGCCCGGGCACACTGCACGCAGCGCGCCGCCCACCAACGGCACCGTCATACGGGGACACCATGCTTCGCATGCTGATCAAGATCGGCAAATGGACGGCCATCATCGTGCTGGTCTTCCTGGTGTCCCTGCTGGCCATTCGCGCCTGGGATTCGCAGCGTGGCGATCCCTTGGCGCCCTGGCAGACCTTCGTGCCCGACGAGCTGACGCCGTCGCAACTGGATGCCAGCGATTGGGCCGGGTACTTGAAGGCTGAGCAACACGCATTCGACGAGGTCAAGAACGAGGTCACCGACCAGCTCGAAACCGCCCAACGCGCGGTCACCAACCGATACTTCGACGGCGCACCGATGTATCCGGGGCGCTTTGCCCACGACTGGAACCGCTCGTACGTGCTGGAACCAGCCGGCACGCCGGTGGGCGCGGTCGTGTTGATCCATGGCTTGACCGACTCGCCATACAGCCTGCGCGATATCGCCGAGCTGTATCGCGCCCACGGTTTTGTGGCGATCGGCTTGCGCGTGCCGGGACACGGCACGGTACCCGCCGGATTGACCAAGGCGGACTGGCCGCAATGGCTGGCCGCGACTCGGCTCGCGATGCGCGAGGCGCGGCGGCGCGTGGGGCCGAATGCGCCCGTCCATATCGTCGGCTACTCGAATGGCGGCGCGTTGGCGGTGAAATACACGCTGGATGCATGCGAGCACCCTGAGCTCAGCATGCCTACACGCCTTGTGCTCTTGTCGCCGATGATCGGCGTGACCAGTTTCGCCCGCTTCGCCGGCCTTGCCGGACTGCCTGCGATGTTGCCGCGCTTTGCCAAGGCGGCATGGCTGGATCTGCTGCCGGAGTACAACCCGTTCAAGTACAACTCGTTTCCGGTCAATGCCGCGCGGCAGTCGTATTTGTTGACGGATGCGATCCACAGCCAGATGGTTCGCATGGCGCGCGATAAGAAGCTCGCCCGGCTGCCGCCGATCCTCACCTTCCAGTCCGTGGTGGACGATACGGTGAGCGCGTCCGCCGTGATGCGCACGCTCTACGCACATGTGCCGGGCAACGGCAGCGAGGTCGTGTTGTTCGACGTGAATCGCAACCGCCGCTTCGACGCGCTGCTCAAGCCCAGCGCACTGGCGGCCGTCAACCGCATGCTGCCGGCTGGACCGCAGTCGTATCGCGCCACGGTGATAGCCAATGTGACCGACGATGACGAACACACCGTCGCCCGCAGCACCGAAGCAGGCCAGACCGCGCCGACGATGACGCGCTTGTCGGAGCTGTACCCCGACAACATCTTCTCGCTTTCGCATATCGCCCTGCCGTTCCCCTCGAAGAGGTCGAGCCCGTCGAGGCCATCGTCAAGCGCTTCACCACCGGGGCCATGAGCTACGGATCCATCTCGCAGGAAGCCCACGAGAACCTGGCCATCGCCATGAAC
>Ga0207670_10001105_pt1 | contig 14198 bp, 11 predicted proteins | sample KBSS23HmetaG_FD_184339 | JGI IMG/M metagenome (GOLD analysis project Ga0207670, IMG submission 184339) | Switchgrass rhizosphere microbial communities from Kellogg Biological Station, Michigan, USA - KBS S2-3H metaG (SPAdes) (version 2) | ecosystem: Host-associated > Plants > Roots >... | reverse complement strand
GAGAGCACGCTGACGATTAGTCCACCGACCGTGTCGAGTAGTCCGCCAAGCAGGCCTGGCGATGAAGACTTCGACTGCACGATGACCTTCACGCGCGCATCGCCGTTCCCTGAAAGAATTAGCTGGCGCAGGTCGGGAGAGATCTTTGTATTTGCGAGACTCGACAAAGTGTTGTTTGCGGCCCGAACTCTGGTATTGCTTGATATGCACAGCGCTGAGAACAGTGACAACAGCACCGCGCCGGTCACGAGGCGTTTAAGGACATGGGGGCGAGACATTCATTTTCTCCAGGGGGCAAAATGTCGAGGCTGCTCGGGTTATTACTCTGGGGGTTCGCGCCAGCCTCAACTCAAAAGAACAACGCTCAAAATTCGAGCACCGCCCTAGTGCTAGCCCCGTGCCAGATGAGCTTGTTTGTACCTTTCGGTGATTTTGTTCAGGAAAAGCGCGAATTCTGAGTAGGACTCGAGTGCAAACGAGGCTGGCCCAGCAGAGCAGATTGACAGGTCAGAAGTCACTTTGAGCGACCCTGCGAAGCACGAAACGTCAAAGCTGGTTGTGCCCGGAACCGGCGAAGCCGGTGGCAGAATAGAGCCTGGGGCGCAAGCCCCCAGGATCCCATAATAAGTTTAGCGTTCAGCCCGCGTAGCGGGCGGCAGCACACGTGAAACTCACTTCTTCGCTGCGCGCGAATGGAAACCTATCTCTTTGCGAGTTGGAGTTGCCATCAATTGTCGAATCGCGTCGAAGACAACTTTGAACTGCTTATCGTACTTGCTTTCCAGCGCATCCAATCGGCGAGAAAGCTCGGCGTTAGATGCGAGCATTTGTCGCAGTTTTACAAAGGCGAGCATGATCTCGATGTTGACGGTTATCGCCGCTTGCTTCGTAACACACTTGAGAGCATAGCAATGCTTTGTTCGGTGAAAGCATACGGCCGAATGAGGATCCCGATGCCTCTCTGAACCGATCACAATTTGTGATAGGTTCAAATTTTGAGGTGCCAATTTGGCATCTCAAAAACATCGGCCTCTACGCCGAAGGCGTTGGCTAATTGCAGCCCAGGGTTCAAGCGCAGCGAGAACCCTGGGTAGGTATAAATAAAAAGGACCTAAACCCTGAAAGGGTTTGTCACGAGTCGAACCCTTTCAGGGTTGAACATTTATTTTGGGATTGCTACCCAGGGTTGTCGCTGCGCTCCAACCCTGGGCTGAAATTAGCCAACGCCTTCGGCGTTAAGTCTTCAGGACACAAGCGTGTTGTCTGTTAACAGCTCGCTCTCAAGTACTGCTATCTGTGCCTCGACCATGCCGTTAAGATTCAATTCACTGCAGCGAGTAAAGGCGAAGTACTTCGCCAGATTCGCTAGTGCTTTCGGGTGTGATGCATTTTCCAGCGTCGACATGAGGACAAGCAACGCGGCTGACTTCGTTCCGGCTTCATCGCCAGCGCGACAGATCATCTCCGCTAACGCTGCAATCTTCTCTTCGTCGGTGCCGGATGTCTTTAAGAAGCCCGCCGAATCGACGACAGTTTCGCCCTCATCTGCGCGGCGCACCAGATCTGCCAGCCACGGATCGTTCGTCTCCAAGGCGTAACGAATAATCGCGCGACTCTGCGGATCGATCGATGTGTCATTTAAGACTGACTGCGCTCTTCGTTTAAGAGCATCGACGATTGTGTTAGTTCTTGATGTTTGGTTTACGTGAGGAATTTCGCGCATGGTTGCGCTACTATGAGTACTCATGATTGTCATCCTTTCTATAGAAGGTTGATAGTCAAGGGTCGGCGTTGTGTTCACTGCACAAAGTCGGCCCGCTTCGTTTTTCTAGTGGGTTGTTCCGCACTATAGCACCTGGATTTTCGCTTGTGCGTTTCTTTTGAAATCAATTAGCATTCACGCGCTCACAGATAACGGTTGCTTTCTCTCGTTTTCCGGCAACAGCAACTCCACATCTCTGGAGGTTTCCCGTTTTGCAAAAACGTCCGTCGCGTCGAGCATCACTGACCGCAGGAATTGTGGCGGTGGTGATTTTTGTCGGCGCAGTTGCGAGTAATCTTATTGCAAGCGACCTCCAACCAATTCTTCTTCAGCACTATCGTTTCTGGGTCTGGTTGGCCGGTGCTATTGCCCTGTTGGTCGCGATAGCAACAGCGATCGTTGAGGTTCGTCGCAGAACTCATTCAGACGCGCTGGGTGGCACAGTCAATGCGAACGCCGAACGGAGTGCAGCATTCGCCAATGTCAACCGCAGCACGATAGTGACCGGTGATAAGAATTTCGTTGGCAACAAGGTCGATGGAGATAATGTTGGTCGCGACAAAATTATCATCCATCAAAGCTCAAGTTCTGCTGCTGCCACGGTGACACAAGCCCACGAGATTCCACCACCACCTGCTGACTTTACTGGACGCGAAGATGAACTGAAAGAATTGCTCACCGCGATCGAAGTGGGCGGCGTTACCATCTCCGGTTTGCAGGGGATGGGCGGCATCGGCAAAACCGCGCTGGCGTTCAAGCTAGTCGAATTGCTTAAGCCACGCTATCCCGACGCCCAGTTCTTTCTTGATCTCAAGGGTGCGAGCACCCAACAACCGCTCACCGTGGCTGAGGCCCTGGCCCACGTCGTCCGCGCTTATCATCCCACTGCCAAACTTCCTGATAGTGAAAGTGAGTTGCGTGGACTCTATCTCTCCGTGCTCAATGGCCAGCGCGCGTTGCTGTTGATGGACAACGCGGCCAATGCCGAGCAAATTGAACCGCTGATTCCGCCTGCTGGCTGCCTGCTATTGGTTACTTCGCGCCAACACTTCACCGTGCCCGGACTGACGGCAAAAAACCTCGACACATTGAGCGCCGCGGATGCGCGCAACCTGTTGCTGACCATTGCGCCACGGATTGAAACGCAGGCCGATGAGATCGCCGCACTGTGCGGCCATCTGCCGCTGGCTTTGCGACTGGCCGCCACGGCAATGGTGAAGTACAGGAATCTATCGCCCGCAGATTATGTTCGGCGTTTGCAGGATCGGCAACAACGGTTGGAATTGATCGAGGCCTCGCTCAGTTTGAGTTACGAGTTGTTGAGCGAAGAGTTGCGTGGGCGTTGGCGCCTGTTGGCAGTTTTCCCCGACACGTTTGCGAGCTATTCAGCAGCCGCGATGTGGGAGGTCGAAGTAGACCAAGCAAAGTACATTTTGGGTGAACTAATGGCCACCAGCTTGGTGGAGTGGAACGAGACCAGCGGTCGTTATCGTCTACACGACTTGGCGCGGCTGTTAGCGGACGCAAAATTGGGCACCGAAGAGCGCGCGGTTGGTCAGAAACGTTTCGCAACGCATTACAGGGACGTGCTGGTCGCCGCAAAGGAGCTTTATCTGGAAGGTGGCGAGTCGCTGCTACATGGTCTGGCGCTCTTTGATCTCGAGTGGGGCAATATCCAGGCAGGACATGCTTGGGTAGCATCACACACTGATGCAGCTGATACAGATGTAGCTCAATTAGGCATTACTTATCCTGATGCGGGTGCGTACGTGCTTACTCTGCGGCAGCACCCACGCGAGCGGATTCAGTGGCAGGAAATCGCCTTGGCCGCCGCCCGGCGATTGCAGGATCGAGAGGGCGAAGGCGTTGCGCTCGGCAATCTGGGTCTCGCCTACGCATACCTGGGCGAGACTCGCCACGCCATCCAACTCTATGACGAACGCCTGATTATCGCAGGGGAGATTGGCGACCGTAGGGGCGAAGGCACCGTACTCGGCAACCTGGGCCTTGCATATGACGCCTTGGGTGAGACCAGCCGTGCCATCCAGCTCTATGAACAATGGTTGGCAATTGTTCGCGAGCTTGGCAACCGCCTAGAAGAAGGCATGGCACTGGGTAACCTGGGAATTGCCTACGCCGCCTTGGGTGAGACCAGCCAGGCCATCCAGTTCTATGAGCAACGCCTGACTATCGCACGCGAGATTGGCGATCGCAGAGGCGAAGGCAATGCGCTGGGCAACTTGGGCAATGCCTACGCTGACCTGGGTGAGACCCGCCGCGCCATCCAGTTCTATGAAGAACGCCTGACTATCGCCCGTGAGATTGGTGACCGCAGAGGCGAAGGTAATGCGCTCGGCAACCTGGGCACTGCCTACGCAGACCTAGGCGAGATCCGTCGCGCCATTCGGTTCTTTGAACAACACTTGGCAATTGTTCGCGAGATTGGTGACCGCAGAGGCGAAGGCGGTGATCTCTGGAATATTAGTCTGGCGCTAGACCTCCTTGGCGAGCGCGCTCAAGCCATCCAACATGCCGAACAGGCACTCATTATCTACGAGCAGATCGAAGATCCCAACGCCGCGCAAGTGCGCGTGCAACTTGCCGAGTGGCGCGAGCAAACAAACACCTGAAACTCAGGAAAATTGTCGCTAAGCATCCCCGAACATTGCTATACTCCCGCACAGCCCAATCGGGCAAACAGCCTTTCCAACCAAGGCGGTTAGAACTTTCCGGTGGACTTGTTGCCACTCCCTAAAATTAGCCGACGTTCCCGTCCAGTTTTTGCCCAGGAGGATTAACTAAACATGAAGCCCCGTATTCTTGTTGTAGCCATTGCCGTGTGCATTTGCGCGCTGATTGCTGTGGGCCAATCCAAGAAGAGGCCTGCCCCTAAACCATCACCGACTCCGGACCTCTCATGGTCCTCAGTCTATGAAGACATCAAATGGGAGAAAGGCCCGTCAGTCGGTAGCCTCGGCGACACGGCCCAGGTCAAGGTGCCTGACGGTTATGTCTTCGCCGGCGCACGCGACACGCGCACCATCATGGAAGCGAACCATAATCCGACCACCGGTAGGGAAATGGGATTTGTTGCGGTCGACGGTGAGCCCTGGTTTGCGGTGTTTGAATTCAGCGACGTTGGCTATGTGAAAGACGACGAGAAAGATTCCCTCGACGCCAATGCGCTGCTCGATTCGATCAAAGAAGCAACCGCCGCCGGAAACAAGGAGCGAATGAGCCGAGGCTGGCCGACCATGAGTATCGTGGGATGGGAAACGCCACCGCGCTACAACGACCTCACTCACAATCTCGAATGGGCCATCAGGGCGCAGAGTGAAGGCGAGAATGTGATCAACCACAATACGCGCTTACTCGGACGCGGCGGTGTCATGGAAGTCACGCTCGTAGTCGACCCTTCGTTGCTGCAAGAGACGATGCCGAAGTTCAAAGCGATGCTCGAAGGATTCGAGTACAAGCAGGGCCATAAGTATGCGGAGTGGCGCGCCGGCGATAAGACGGCTGCGTACGGACTCACGGGTCTGATTGTCGGCGGCGGCACTGCGGCGCTCGTAAAGACCGGCGCGTTCAAGTGGATATGGAAAGGACTCGTGGCGGCTGCTCTCGCTATCGGCGCGTTCGTCAAGAAACTCTTTTCACGCAGATCGGAAGCATAACTCCCTGATTAATCCTGAACCACGAAGACACGAAGACACGTTTTGTGTCTTTGTGACTTTGTGGTTAATTCTCCTTTATGAGTGAAGCCCAAACGCTGCTACTCATTCTTATCCTGCTCTATCTTACGGAGTGTTTGATTTGGGTGAAGCGGGAGTCTGTCGCGTTCGTCTCGCGCATGGGAGGCCGCTGGCGTTTGACTGTGCCGCCCTCGTGGCTCGGAAACGCAAACGGTGGAATCCTGTTCTTGAATCCGTTGCCGCCGGCGGGACGTGTTTTCGTGTCGCACTTGTCGCCAATCTCGATCTCACCCTCGGGCATTTGTGCTTACAACTTACAGACGCTTCCGTCAGAAGCGAGATCGTCCAGCCAGACCGGACAATTTTTACCGTTCAGCAAAGTAAGTAGTTCGAAGACTGACGGCGTGTATCTGCTCGTCAACGGTGAGCGGTTCGCGAAGTGTGCGACCGCGCGACAGGCCAAAACACTGGCGAAGTTAATCGCCGAGATGACGAAGGTCTCCGTTGCGAAACGCGAACGACTAGCGCGCACATGGATCAGCAAGCAGTTTGCGATGGACGATGCCGCCGCCCGGTTGCGCGAAGGAAACGCTGTCATTCAACCGATGCGCGAGTTGAGTTTGATCCTGTTCCTGTTTTTATTCGTAGTGACCCCGGTGCTAGTGAGTAGTTTCGGATTGATGGGTTTGATAATTCCTGTTGCGGCGGTGATGGTTATTCTCGCAGTGCTGATCGGCATTCTGTTTTATCGCGCGCACAAGCAGTTGTTTCCTGCTGAGAGCTCGGAGCGGTTTGAGAATTTAGTGAAGATGATCTTGTGTCCGCCGGTATCGATGCGCGCGCCCGACATTCTCACCAGAAATCTTTTAGCTGAGTACAGTCCGATTGTTGTTGCGAGCTTACTGACTGGATCGAGCGAGCAACAATTCATGCGTGCCTTCATTCTCGACCTCCAGCATCCGTTGAAGCACGAAGTTTCTGATGAGGCTGCTGAGAAGACGATCGGTTGGACCGCTGCCGAGCAACTCAACATCTGTCTCGAGCAGGTCAAAGCCGGTCGCTATTTGAAGCCGGAAGAACTCTCGGCGCCCACTCAGCGCGAAGAGAATTCCATCTCTTACTGCCCGCGTTGCCGGTGTCAGTTTGTGGTGAGCGCTGTCGAGTGCCCCGACTGCCCTGGCGTAGTGTTGGTAGATTTTTAGCCACGGATTACACGGATGAAAACTGATTATCCTCGACAATTTAGCCCGCTTCGCTGCGGCTACGCCGCCTGATGTGAGATACCGTCTTAAAAATCAAGAGCCGATCCTGAAATTTGACTCCATCCACTCCGGCTACGCCGCTGGATGTGAGGCGGGGCTCTGCCCCGCCGTCAGTGCTCCCAACCAAAATTGGGGCTATGCCCCTGGTTTGGGCTTCGCCCTCAATGCTTGCTTCGCCTCCAGTGAATAAGGTTATGGTCCATCAGTAGTGGCTCATGGTCAGATGGACGACGGTTCCAAATTCTCGCGCTGGACCACTGATAATCCTCTAAACGTTCACACAACCCAGCTCGCACCGGATTCTTATGAATGTAATTCACCTTTTCCATGAACATGTCTTCACTAAAAACGGGAAGCACGTTCTTTTCAATTTGCCACAGTGAGTATTTGTAGTTTCGATCGCGCTCTTGATGTTGCAGTTTGGCAAGTGAACTGAAGTGATTGTTCTCCTTGAGGTAGTCGATCACGCGGCGGGCAGTTATGCCTTTTATCACGCGGAGAACATTTGAGGTTGTTGATGGACGGCTGGTGAGCAGGTGCATGTGGTCCCACATGATCACATACGCAAAGAGTAGGAAGCCTGCTGATTTACGTGCTTCGTCAATGGCGCGACACATGACCTCTTTCATTTGATCGGTGCGAAAGACTGGGAGTCGATCTTTGGTGACGATGGTGATGTATAGCGCAGGAGAGTCGTGTGAGATTAGAAATCGATGAGCCATGAGGATGCTCCTTGACGTGAGGTGATAGAACTAGTTGAGCAAACTAAACCGTTTTTGAATTCAGTGTAAAGGGCAGAGCCCGAACCAGGGGCGTAGCCCCTAAAAATTTCTATTGGCTGCGGCGGGGCGGAGCCCCGCCGCACATCAGGCGGCAAAGCCGCGTCGAAGCTGGCTCGATGAGTCGAATCGGTTGAGAGTTGCGGGGGCGGCGAAGCCGCGTCGAAGCTGGCTCGATGAGTCGAATCAGTTGAGAGTTGCGGGGGCGGCGAAGCCGCGTCGAAGCTGGCTCGATGAGTCAAATCAGTTGAGAGCTGCGGGGGCGGCGAAGCCGCGTCGAAGCTGGCTCGATGAGTCGAATCAGTTGAGAGTTGCGGGGGCGGCGAAGCCGCGTCGAAGCTGGCTCGATGAGTCGAATCAGTTGAGAGTTGCGGGGGCGGCGAAGCCGCGTCGAAGCTGGCTCGATGAGTGGAATCAGCTACGATCCGCGGCGGCTGCGGCGTGCCGGTTCGTCTGCTGTTGCATGCGTGTCTCGCTTCATGGAGTTGACTTAACTAGGTTGGCTTCGGCTTCGCCGCCCGATGTGAGGCGGGGCTCTGCCCCGCCGCAGCAGGAAAAATTTAAGGGGGGGCTATGCCCCTGGTTCGGGCTTTGCCCCGCGAATTTCGTTGCTCATACAGACGGGCTGATGTACCTTCACGGCGTTCATGGATAAGAAAGCGCTAACACGGCAGTACAAAGAAACACGTCGCCCTATGGGTGTCTACCAGGTGAGGAATACTGTTAATGGGAAGGTGTTGATTGGCGTGAGTGTTGATCTGCCTTCGATGCTGAACCGGCAACAGTCTCAACTGCGCATGGGCGGACATCCTAATCGTGAGCTGCAGAAGGAGTGGGCGGAATTTGGTCCAGAGGCTTTCGAGTTTGAGATTCTCGATACACTCACTCCGCCTGAAGGTACGCAATACAATCCTAAGGACGATCTGCGCTCCCTGGAGCAACTGTGGCTCGACAATCTCTCACCTTTCGGCGAGCGCGGTTACAACGTCAAGCCAAAACATCAGTAGAAGCGGGCTCTGGTCTCAAGGGAAATGATGACAAGCTTGCCGTTGCGGAGGGTTACGATTGCCGTTTCCGATGAGACCGCTCGGAGCTTTCCCTGCGCGACTGTCATAGTTTCATAAAGATCGCTGGTGACCATCGCGGTCTTTTTATCATCGTACATCTTCATTCGCGTATTCTTTCGCTCGAGAGTGTATGCGAGCCGGCGGCGCAGTCCTCGTCTCGTATAATACGTCCACTGTTCTTTGTTCAAATTGAGGACTTCTTCCTTGTCACTCCCTTGAGCCGAGATAACCAATTTGATCTTGACGTCGTCTGCGAGCGCAGCAACTATCGGAGCGAGATTTTTCTTTCTGGCTGCTTTATCCATGGAATCTATAAATGCCATTACGTCGCTCTCGGTAATGGCATCCGGCGATTGTGCAAATGAACTACCCGAGGAAGACACCAGTAGCAAACAGCAAAACAACACCGAAGGGAGAAAACGTGATTTCAACATTGGGTACCTCCTCTGTCGGGTGCGGCAGGTTGGGTTTAGAAATTCCTTTGAGAGAATGAAGGGTAGCACTCAGCCACGATCTGGGCGTATTCCTTGAGCCGCACATCATCGGCTCTCGTAACCTGATCCGGATGTCGCCGGTAATTTAACTCTACTGATGGCAAATTGTGAATCTTTAGACCTGTTCTAAAAACTTTCAACCAAAGACCCAGATCCTGAGCCACGCGATATTCAGGATAGCCGCCCAGATTCATCACCTCACGCCGGCGCATCATTACGGTAGGATGGTTGAGAAACCAAATCGACGAGGTGTTTCGCTGGTGTTGGATGTACTCGTCAGTGACCTCCTCGGGATGCCTGGGCGATAAGACTGGCTGATCAGATTTCCTTGCGAGCTCCTGCATTTGAGTTCCGAGTACAGTCACATCGGAATGAGCACGCATATAGGCAACTTGTCGCTGCAACCGCGCCGGCAGCATCATGTCATCAGCGTCCATCCGCGCAACTAGATCTGCACGACAGTGACTCAGCCCCGCATTTAGCGCGTGAGAAATACCCTGATTCTCATCGAGTCGAATGAGCACGACTCGCGGATCTCTCGCAATGCGATCAATCTCCGCGATGGTTTCATCTGTTCGCGACCCATCGTCCACCAGGACAAGTTCCCACTCGCGAAACGTTTGCTCACGGATCGAGTCCCAACACTCCGACAGCCACGCTGCCGGGGTATCGAAAACCGGCATCAGGATCGAGACTTCGCAGCGTAGCGCCGCTGAGAAGCCCGCACTATGTGTCATCGCATGTGACTGCGTACCATGGTTAACAACTAATTGGCGCGCCTTGCTGCCTGCCGTGGAACGCCTGTCCTCGTTGTCCAAATCGCGAAGTCGAGCCAGAAGTTCGGTATCGGTATTTGCGTACAACGGTACATCCCCACAGTTATACCTGAGCCCCGACAAGTCGCGGGCGATCACAGGCAGCCCCGTCGCCATCGCTTCCAGTGCGGCATACGAACCCGTTTCACCCTGAGCAGCGTCCGTGGTAATCATCACTGCGTCCAGCTCGCGCAGGGCCGGCGGCATCTGGCCAGGCGGCACGTCGTCTGAAAATTCCACCCACGGCAGGTTTGCGAGCTTTTCTCTTACGTAACGCTGATAACCGGTTTCGAATCCATGGCCGATGAAGCGAATTCGCCATGGACCAGGTTGCCAGGCCAGAAGCACCTCGATGAAAGACTTCGGAACCTTGTCCTCGTGCAGACGGCCGACGATGCCGCAGACAAGTCCAACATGCTTCTTTTTAATTGGACTAAACTCGACAGTATCGATTTGCGGTCGCAACACCTTGAGCGGCAACTGCCGCCAGGCCGGATTGATTTCGTCTGAGTCAAAGTTCAAAAACACTATTGCCGGCTTGGCGTGTTTTGGCGGCAACTCTCGCAGAGGATTCGTGCAATGGAAGATCCAGACTTGAGGGCAGGTGGAATTGATCCCGTTCTTGTCGGAGGGCTCGTGATGCACAAGCAAATCCGGCTGCAGAGTTTCGATCAGACTCGGGATTTGGGAACGCTCCACTTCCGAATGCACCGTGGCGCCGGAAAAAGCAAAGGGCCCGCGCGCGCCGTGGGTGAGAATGTGCGCATCCCAGCGATCAGCTTCGTGCGAACACCACAGGTCGAGCATGCGTTGTGCGCCGCCCACTGTGAGGTCCCAGGGCACAAGATGGATCAATCTTGGACGACCGTCTAACAACTCTCCCATTTGTCTTTCCGAAGCTACCGCTCCCTGTACTGACCCGATCCAAGTGCGATTCCTACTTTTGACTTAACTATAACTCCCATCTCTTATCCGATGAAGAAGCTTATTTCCCCACTGCTCCGCTTCTATTGGCAGGCTGGCGAGATGGGCATTTTCTGTCGGCGCAAACGCCACTTTCCCACGATACGTCATCGATCTGACGGCTTCAATACACTTGTCTATAACTGGCTGCAACGATTTTTCATACCTGGTCCAAACCTCCCAGGAATAAGTAGCGCTTAATTCTGACATTAAACGGTAAAGGTTCGCGCGCTCGCTGGTCGTCAGCGTTATCGGCAGTGCGTTTGGCCGTTCGTGCAAACCATGGTGACCGCCAACCTGGTTATATAGAGTCGGAACTCCCAGGCTAATCGACTCGGCGGCAGTTAAGCCGAAGCCTTCGCTTATGCTCGGCAGAACAGTACAGGTTGCGTTGTGCATGGCGACTGGCAACTCCTCCTGAGGTAGCCAGGGCAACCAGTGGACAAGATCGTTTGGCGACGGATTCTCCAGCCTTGCGTCCGGCGCGGGTGGTCCTACTGCAACACACGCGATGTGGTCCGCTTGCAGACGCTCCGCGATCGACGTGAAAATGCCAAACCCCTTGGTGATCGTCGGCCGGCTGGGGAAAAGAACATACGGTGAGGACATGTTCTTAAGACTCTCAAGGTTTGAACTGGGATTGTGTTTGTTCTCCGAATTCTTCCAGACTTCCGGAAGACACCCCATAGATTCAACTGTCAGCACTCGATTTTCGGCTGAGGCAGTTGTGAGTGCTTTCTGCAATTCCTTGAGCCCTTCAGGCCATTCGACCTCGCGCGCGTCCTTTAAAATACCCATGCTCGTTACGACGATGTCGGCCATCATCACAACGGAGGCGAGCAAGGATTGCGACGGAAGCAGCCGGCGTTGCTCTGTCGTAAAATCACTGATTGGTGGATCGTAAAGACCATGAAGCCAGAAGACCGAAGGCACACGGGATGGTTTTCCGTTGCGCATAACAATGAACATCGCGCCTCCGTCACCATGAGCAATGACGGCGTCTGATTCTGAAGTGGCACTGATCTCTTCGAATTCAGTCACCGCAGCGCGACAAAACTCACTACACTGGACCGCTCGAGGAGCACTACTGATTCCGGCTGGCATTTTCAAAGAGATCGGCTTCAACAAGGGTGACAAGTCATTGGCGTGCGGAGTGTCGTCCCAACCCGGCAAGAGCACCCTGGTTTCGATCCCCAACTCCGTCAACTGGTCAGCCAACCGCCGAACGGCGTACGCGACACCGCCTCGTGTAAAAAACGGATCGAACTCCCACGAAATCATGGTTACTGATTTCACAACTTATCTCTCGTCAAAAGATTGGCCGGTCACCCGAATGAGACACGGATGAACCGACTGGCAGGACTCAAGCAGAATGTGCTCTATCGGCTCGCGGAGAATACCAACGTAAATTGCTCGAAGTCAAGGTTGAGAAGAAAAGTTCAGGCAACGAATGCACACTTCGAGTACATTTGTATTTGAAGGCATTTCTCTTGAGCTAACTATGTCAAATATCGTTGACGTATTGACCAACTATCACGATGAGGATCTCACATTTTTCGCATTGGTTTACCAGGACTATGACGCGGCGGCGGAGTGCCTGAGAGATCTGCGCAAAAATTATTCAGCGAGCCCGGTCATTTTAAGGTCTGATGGTGATCCGGATCCGCGTCTTCCGATTCTCGCTAAGCATTACAAAGCTGACTTTCACGGAGAGGAGCGATTGTTCGGCATCGAGAATGGTGGCGCGATTATCGAGCGTATGCTTGAATTATTTTTCGCGAAACCAACTCCCTACTTGTTCAAGATCGATCCCGATACCGTGATTCATCGGAGATTCCAGTATCTGCCGGTTCGTAACGGTTTGTTTGGTACTCCACAATGCGAGCCGGAATCCCCGTCAATTCAGGGTGGATGCCTGGGGTTCACGCGCGATGCCGCAGAACAAATCCTGCAATCGAAGATGTTGCGTGACAGCCGCTTGCGAGAGCCGGAGAAATTCATCAATGAATCACTTCATTTCTTGCGCATGGCTGACCGCGCCAATGAGTCTGGATTAGCAAGTTTCGACTGGATCCTGTCATGGATCGCCGGCGAACTGGGAATTCCGTTATACCGGTTTGACGAAGTCAAAAGCGGCTGGCGACACCCTCCAAATCTCGATCAGTGTTACGCAGTGAGCCATCCTCGCGCCAGCGCCAAATAAGTGCTTGTCGTGATCGAGTGAATTGTGGAGAATGCACGAGTTCTTGCCAGTCGTCCTGTTTAAAATCTCATACTCACTCTAAGGAGCTTCTACTATGTCAACCCCAACTTTGGCCCCCGCTACCCAATACCAATGGCAATTACTACAGAATTCTCCGGTCGCAAATTCTCGAACCGACGATATCTGGTTCTTTGACGAACTGACCGGATGGCTTGTCAACAGCAGTGGATACGTCTGCAAGACTGAAGATGGAGGCGAGAATTGGATGCCGAAGTTTTTTCTCGCACCAAATCTTCCCAGCTTTCCCTATCTGCGATGCATGTCCTGGGCGAACCGCCAGATCGGCTGGTTCGGAGCAGTGACCGGTATTGGAGACGTTAGCTCGATCACGTCGCCAAGCCAGTTCATTCGCATACTCTTGCACCACACGACCGACGGCGGCGAAACCTGGCACCCCGTCGAGAACCTGCCGGAGGGTTCGCCGGCCGGAATCTGTGGTTTTCACGCAGTCAACGAACGCGTCGCCTACGGCTCAGGCACAAACGATCCCGGTCTCCCGGGTCCGGGCATTATCAAGACGACGGACAACGGTGCGAGTTGGGAACTGATTGACATGAGGCCGCACGCTTCGAACCTGATCGACATCTACTTTTTTGACGAGGACAACGGCTTCGTGGTCGGCGGACTGATCGACCCGAAAGCCAAGATTGATCACAAGGCCTATCCTCCCCCACGTCTAAGCCGTTATGGCCAGGTTAAGCCCGTTATACTTCGCACTCGTGACGGCGGAAAGTCGTGGACCAACACGGTCGCCAATATCAAGGACTTCGAGGCTGGAGAGTGGGGCTGGAAAATTCAGTTCCTCAACAAGAAGCACGGCTTTATCGCGCTGGAGAACTTCCGTGATGCATCGATCCTGGTAACGAAGGATGGCGGCGACTCCTGGGTGAGGAAGCACGTCGCCAAGAATCAGGATCCTTCGTCTCCCGCCATCAACAACGACCTGGAGGGAATCGGTTTCGTCAACGAACTCCAGGGTTGGGTAGGAGGCTGGGGCTTTCAAGATCTCAGCGCTCCTGTAGGTGGTCTCGAGAACAGTTTTACCGAAGACGGTGGCGATACCTGGATCGCCCAAAACCATTTGCCCAATCCCAACATTCC
>Ga0207670_10001103_pt1 | contig 14203 bp, 12 predicted proteins | sample KBSS23HmetaG_FD_184339 | JGI IMG/M metagenome (GOLD analysis project Ga0207670, IMG submission 184339) | Switchgrass rhizosphere microbial communities from Kellogg Biological Station, Michigan, USA - KBS S2-3H metaG (SPAdes) (version 2) | ecosystem: Host-associated > Plants > Roots >... | reverse complement strand
CGGTCGTCGCAGTATCGTTCTTCGACGATCCAAAGGGCACCGTGATGGAGGTGTTCAAGCGCGGCGAGTTCATGCACCAGAAGTTTCCGCAGAAGGGTATCGTGCCGCACAAGCTCGGCCACGTCGCCTTCTTCGTCAAAGACGTCAAGAAAGTCACGGATTTCTATTGCGACGTGCTCGGCTTCCGGGTGTCGGACTGGATGGGCGATTTCTTCTCGTTCCTGCGCTGCGGCGTCGATCATCACACCATCAACCTGATGCGTGACCCGGAGGACCGGCACTTCCACACCGCATTCGAGCTGCGCGACTGGGGCCACATGCTGACCGCCTGCGACCACCTCAGCCTCAACGGCTACAAGTTGCTGTGGGGTCCCGGCCGCCACGGCATCGGGCACAACCTGTTCGCCTATCACCGCGCACCAAACGGGCTGATCACCGAACTGTTCGCGCAGCTCGACCAGATGAACGAGGCGCTCGGCCATTTCGAGCCGCGGCCTTGGCACCGCGACCGGCCGCAAAAACCGAAAGTCTGGCAGAAGGACCCGAGCGCCTCGAACTATTGGGGTATCATGCCGACTGAAGAGATGCACAAATAGGGAAAGACCAGGCACGACAAGGGCGGCGCGCATCGACGCCCCGCTCAAGGGAGGAAGCGATGACGAAAATTTGTGGGAGTGCGCTGCGCGCGTTCGTCGCGGCGTTCATCGTTGGACTGCTGACGCTCTCGGGAGCGTCCGCGCAAGGCGGCAATCCGATCAAGATCGGGCTGAGCCTTGCACTCACCGGCGCCGGCGCCGCACCGAGCAAGGTCATCAACACCGCGCTCGACATCTGGCGCGACGACGTCAATGCCAAGGGCGGACTCTTGGGCCGCCCGGTCGAGCTCGTCATCTATGACGATCAGAGCACGCCAGCGAACGTGCCCGGCATCTACACCAAGCTGATCACCGTCGACAAAGTAGACCTGTTACTCGGGCCGTACGGGACGAACTTCGTCGCGCCGGCGATGCCGACCATCATCCAGCACAAGAAGCTGACGATCAGCTTCACCGCGATCGGCATCAACGACAAATTCAACTACGACAAATACTTCTCGATGGTCTCCGTCGGCCCCGAAGGCGTGAATTCCTTCTCCATCGGGTTCTTCGACATGGCGGCGGCGCAGAAGCCGAAGCCGGAGACCGTCGCGATCCTCGCCGCCGACGCCGAGTTCGCCCAGGGCGCGGCGCAGGGGGCCCGCGAGGAGATCAAGAAGCACGGCTTCAAGCTGGTCTATGACAAGAGCTATCCGCCCTCGACCACCGATTTCGCGCCAGTGGTTCGCGCGGTCCAGGCCACCAACCCCGACATCGTCTATATCGGCGCCTATCCGCCGGACAACGTCGGCATCATCCGGGCGGCCAACGAGATCGGACTGTCGCCTAAGATGATGGGCGGCGCGATGATCGGCATGCTGGTCACGCCGATCAAGGTGCAGCTCGGCCCGATCGCGAACGGCCTCATCACCGGCGAGAACTATGCCGCCGCGACGGGAAACAGCATCCCGGGCGCACCGGAATTCCTCAAGCGCTATTCGGCAAAGGCCGCCGCCGCGGGCGTCGATCCGCTGGGGTTTGCCTGGGGCCCGTTCGCCTATGGCGGCGGCCAAGTGCTGGCGCAGGCGGTGACGGAGACCAAGAGCCTCGATCACGACAAGCTCGCCGAGTACATGCACAAGGCGAGCTTCAAGACCGTGGCCGGAGCCTTCTCCTTCGGCAAGAACGGCGAATGGGCGAAGCCGCGCATGGACTGGACGCAGGTCCAGAACGCTCAGCCGAACAACCTCGATCAATTCCGCGACGGCAAAGCGCAGCCGATCGTGTGGCCGCCGGAAGCAAAGACCGGGAACCTCATCTATCCGTACGCCGACGCACGGAAGAAATAGGCCGGGTGCGACGTGCCGCCCAAGGACTGCCACCCAAGGAGGGGATCATGATGAATACGAGGAGGAGAAGGCTCGGCACGGTTGCCGCGGCGCTGCTGGCGGGGTTGTGCTGGACCTCCAGCGCGTCGGCGCAAAGCGGCAATCCGATCAAGGTCGGCATGAGCCTCGCGCTGACTGGCGCCGGCGCGCCGGCCGGCAAGATGCTGCAGGCGGCCATCGAGATCTGGCGTGACGACGTCAACGCCAAGGGCGGACTGCTGGGCCGCCCGGTCGAGATCATCGTCTATGACGACCAGAGCACCCCGGCCAGCGTGCCGGGCCTCTACACCAAGCTGATTTCCGTCGACAAGGCCGACCTGCTGCTTGGCCCCTACGGCACCAACTTCGTCGCCCCGGTCATGCCGACCATCATCCAGAACAAGAAAATGTTGATCAGCTACACCGCGATCGGTATCAACGATCAGTACCGTTACGACAAATACTTTTCGATGGTGCCGGTCGGCTCCGATGGCGTGAATGCCTTCTCCAAGGGCTTCTTCGAGATGGCGGCGAAGCAGAATCCGAAGCCACAGACGGTCGCGATCATCGCCGCCGACGCCGAGTTCGCCCAGGCCGCCGCCCAGGGCGCCCGCGAGGAGCTGAAGAAACACGGCTTAAAGCTGATCTACGACAAGAGCTATCCCCCGAGCACCACCGACTTCACGCCGGTGATGCGCGCGGTCCAGGCCGCCAATGCGGATATCGTCTATGCCGGCGCCTATCCGCCCGACAGCGTCGGCATCGTGCGCGCGGCCAACGAGATCGGCCTTACTCCAAAAATGTTCGGCGGCGCGCTGATCGGCCAGCTGGTGACGCCGATCAAGGTCCAGCTGGGACCGGTGCAAAACGGCCTCGTCATCCACGAGAGCTTCGTGCCCTCGCCGAAGCTTAATTTTCCGGGCCTCGATGACCTGATGAAGCGCTATCAGGCCAAAGCGGCGGAGCTCAAGACCGATTCGATCGGCTACGCTTTCGTCCCGTTCGGCTATACCAACGGACAGATCCTGGATCAGGCGGTCACCGCCACCAAGAGCCTCGATCATGAGGTGCTCGCCAAATACATCCACAGCCACAGCTTCAAGACCGTGGTCGGCGAGCTTTCATTCGGCAAGGACGGCGAATGGTCGAAGCCCCGGATGGTGCTGACCCAGTTCCAGAACATCGCGCCCAACAATGCGGATCAGTTCAAGGCGGGCGACCACCAGCCGATCCTGTGGCCGCCGGAGTACAAGACCGGCGAGATGATCTATCCATACGCGGATGCGCGGAAGAAGTAGCCGATCCGACTGCGGCTGAGATTCGAGCCGCCACCGCCGGGTGGCGGCTTTCGTTCTGGCAAATGCCCCGGTTCGTTCTCGCGGAACGAATCGCTCTCCGAATCGGAATCGATTCTCGCAGGAAAATTTTGCGTTAACGCGATCGCTCCGATCACGCGTCCGATGTTAAGCAGAAACGCGTCGATGTTCTTGCTATCGTCTCGCTTCGTTCCGATGAAGCGAATCATTCCGCGAATCGAAATCGTTTTCGGCGCGACAATTTTCCGTTAATGCGCCGCGATCGTGTCGGACTTATTTTGCCATCTCCGGCGCGCGGTTCACCGCCGCCAGATATTGCGGCCGCATCTCGGTGGTCTTCGCCTTGTCCTGGATCGGCGGACGCGGCAGCTTCGCGGTGCCTGGCTCCATAATGAAGGTGTAGTCGAGCGAGAACCACGGATCCTTGACGCCGGGCGCCGGTGCCTTCTCGTTCTCATGGCGCACGTAGTCGCCGAGGAGCCGCCGGGTCACGCCGAACTGCACATCGGTCTCGATGTTGGGATCATCCGGCAGATAGACCTGTGAGATGTGGGTCTTGAAGCCCGGCTTGTAGATCAGGAAGTGCAGATGCGCCGGCCGCATGTTGTGGCGGCCCTGCGCTTTCAGCAGGTCGCCGACCGGCCCGTCGATCGGGATCGGGTAGCCGGCCGGCTTGATGCTGCGGAACGCGATGTGGCCGTCGGCGTCGGTGGTGAACTTGCCGCGCAGGTTCATGTCGGCCTGGGTCGGATCCTGGTTCTCATAGAGCCCCTCGGTCGAGGATTGCCAGATGTCGACCTCGGCGCCAACGACCGGCTTGCCGTCGCGGTCCTTGGCCCAGGCGTTGACGAACAGCTCCGGCCCCGGTGTCGGCGAGCGGACGATCGAACCGCCATTTTCCGTACGCGGCGAGTCGAGCCGCCAGAACGGTCCCAGCAGATTGGCCGTGGTTTCGGTCGCGCCGTTCTTGCCGTTATTGAGCAGGCACACCAAGGTCGACACGCCGAGCGAGCCTGACGCCAGCACCGCCTCGTTGTGGAACGAGTTGGAGCTCTGGCCGATCGAATTGATGATGGCGCAAGCCTGATGGAATTCCTCCTCGGACAGCTTCACCTCGCGGACAAACGAATGCAGGTGCTTGACCAGCGCGCTCATCACCTCGCGGAAGCGCGGATTGGGCGCACGCGCGATCTCGGCGAGCACCGCCTCGGTGACGTGGTCCGGACCCTCGATGATCATGGCCTTCTCCCGCTGTATTCCTTGGCCGAATTGATATGCTTGCCGGCACGATTGCTCAATCCCCCGGGTCAGGCATCCTGCCCCGCAAAATTGCCGGGAGCTGACGAATGGCCGGAAACCGCATCGACACCCACCATCATCCCTATCCGCCGATCTATATCGAGAAGACCGGCGACGTGCTCAAGCACACCACCCACGCCTTCTACAACCGGCTGAAGAACTGGAAGCCGAGCCAGGCCATCGAGGCGATGGACAAGGACGGCATCGCGGTGTCGGTGCTGTCGGTGTCGACGCCGAGCACGTGGCTGGGCGACACCGCCGCGTCGCGAACCTTCACCCGCGAGGTCAACGACGCCGCGGCGAAGATGCAGCGGGATTACCGGGGCCGGTTCGGCCATTTCGCCGCGCTGGCGCTGCCGGACGTCGAAGGAAGCTTGCGCGAGATCGAATATGCCTTCGACGCGCTCGACGCCGACGGCATCGCGTTGACGACAAACTACATGGACAAATATCCGGGCGACGACGCGTTCAAGGACGTGTTCGATGAGCTGAACCAGCGCAAGGCCGTGGTCTATTTCCATCCGACCGCGGCGAGCTTTGCGTTCAACGTCATCCCGAACATTCCGCCGCCGTCGATCGAGTTTCCGTTCGACACCACCCGCGCGATCGTGAGCCTGTTGTTCGGTGGCACATTCCACCGCTGCCCCAACATCAAGTGGATCTTCTCCCACGGCGGCGGCGCGCTCGCCATGATCGCCAATCGGCTGGTCGGCCTCGCCAAGAACCGGCCCGAGTTGAACGCCCGCGTGCCGAACGGCGTGATGCACGAGCTCAGCAAAATCTACGTCGACGTGGTCGGCGTCACTACGCCCGGTGCGCTCAAGGCAGTGCTCGACATCGTGCCGATGTCGCACCTGCTGTTCGGCACCGACTTTCCGTTCTGGGCGCCGGAAACCACCATCAAGGGGCTCGCCGGATTGAAACTCTCCGCCACCGATCTGCAGGCGATCGAGCGCGACAACGCGCTGAAGCTGTTGCCGGGACTGCCGCGGTAGCGCGACAGCTACATGGTCCGCTTCGGCGCGGTCTGCAGCAGCTCCTGCAACTGCTGCTTCCAGAATTTTGCCATGCCGGTGGTGCCATGGCCGCGCGTATCTTCGCTGGCCGGGATCAGATAGAGCTTGCTGTTCTTGACGCGCTTCAGCGCCTCGACCGTCAGTCCGGTTTCCGGCGGATTGCGCTCGTCGTCGGCCGAGTTGATCGCCAGCAGCACGGCCGTGATCTTCTCCAGGCCCGGCGACGCGTCGTAGTCACGCGAGGAATCCCACTGGTAGAGGAAATCGTTGGCGTCGGCGTTGAACGGCGCGGCCAGCGTGTCGTTCAAGAGCTTGTCGGCCTGCTCACGCGTCGGCGCCAGCTTTTGATACGCCAGCGTACCGCCGTTGGTGGCGATGCGGAAAAACGCGTTGGCGGTGCGGAACGCGCGCGGCTGCGTGGTATAATTGCCGTTGTTCCAGTCGGGGTCGTTGCGCACCGCGTCGATGATCATCCGGCGCATCATCCAGTTGCGGCTCGACATCGCCGTCGGTTGCGCGGCCATCGGCACCAGCGCATCCATGAAGTCCGGATAGGCGGAGCCCCACATCCAGGTCTGCATGCCGCCCATCGAATTGCCGATCACGAGGCGCAGGTGCCTGATGCCGAGCCCTTCGGTCACCAGCCGGTGCTGCGCCGTGACCATGTCGGCGTAGTTGTACAGCGGGAACTTGGCGCGCAGCCCGTCGGACGGCTTGGCCGATTTTCCAGCGCCGAGCGCATCCGGCATGATGATGAAATATTTTTTGGCGTCGAGCGGCTGGCCTTCGCCGAACAGCTCGCCGGCGAAACCCGCGTTGAGGAAGTTTGCGGCGGAGCCTCCGGTGCCGTGCAGGATCAGCACCGGCTCGCCGGTCGGCGCGCCAACGGTCGTGTAGTGCAGGCGCACTTCCGGCATCACCTCGCCGGTGTGGAAGCGAAAACCCTTGGCGATCCAGTCACCCTGCTGCGGCACTGGATAATCCGCGGCGAACGCCGAGCTCGCGACGAGCGATAACGCTGCGATCAGTGCGGTGCGTCTTGAAACAATCATGGTTTGCCTCCCTGCTCCTTGTCGCGCAGACCTTTCAGCAAAGCGCCACCGTTGTTGGCGGCCCACAGCGCGCCGGTCGCCGCCGCAAGCTGCATCACCGTGTGCAGTTCCTCCCAGCTCGCGCCGGCCTTCCGCGCCGCGGCGGCGTGGGCCTGGGCGCCGACCGTGTTGTGCTCGGCGAGCAGCATGCCGAACAGGATGAGCTGCGTCGTCTTCATGTCGAGCACGTCGGAATAGAACGCGCCCTTGCGGAGCTGCTCGGACACCCGGAGGAACTCCGGGTTGACCTCGCCGGAGAACTCGAACCGCGCCGCCGGCAGCGCCGGCAGCGTGCCGAACATCTCGACATAGCTGTCGCGGAATTTCACCAGGTCGGCGGGCAGCTCTTTTTTGCCGTCGCTCATCACTCCACCTTGATCTTTGCGTCCTGGATGATCTTGCGCCACTTCGGCTCTTCGGACTTGACGAAGCTCATCAGGTCCTCGGGCGAGCCCGCGATCGACTGGAACAGATAGCGGTCGAGGAAGGTCTGCTGGAATTCCAGATCCGCGAACAGCTCACGGACCTCCTTGTTGATCTTCGCCACGGTCTCCGGAGGCATGCCGGCCGGACCGAACAGCCCGAACCACGACACCGCTTCAAACCCCGGAACGGTCTCGGCGATGGCCGGGATGTCCGGCAATTGCGGGATGCGTTTCTTGCCGCCGACCGCGATCATCTTCAGCAGCCCGCCCTTCCATTGCTGCACAGCCGAGCCGGCGCTGACGAAGCCCATCTGGATGTGCCCGGCCAGCACGTCGTTCAGCACCGGCGCCGCACCTTTGTAATGGATGGCCTGGAGCTTCAGCCCGGCCATGGTTTCCAAGCGCACCGTGTTGAGATGGCCGCTCGAGCCGATGCCGTAGGTGCCGTAGTTGATCTCGCCGGGCTTTTGCTTGGCCAGCGCGATCAATTCCGCGACGCTGTTCGGAGCAAAGCCCTTACTCAGGATCAATCCGTGGTTGATGATCATCAGGCCGCTGATCGGCGTGAAGCTTTTGTACGGGTCGTAGGGCAGCTTCGGATAAAGGCTCGGATTGGCGACGAAGGTGCCGTCCGGGGCGATGAACAGGGTATGGCCGTCGGGCGCCGAATTGACGATGTATTCGGCGGCGAGCTGGTTGTTGGCGCCGGGCTTGTTCTCGACCACCGCCTGCTGGCCGAACGCCTTGCTGAAACGCTGCGCCAGTGCGCGGCCGATGATGTCGGTGACGCCGCCGGCCGGCGCCGGCGAGACGATGGTGATGGTCTTGCTGGGAAAGGTCTGCGCCGACGCTGGCGCCACCGCGCCGAGCATTCCGAGCACCAGCCACGCAGCCTTTGTTTTTTTCATTTCGGCTTCCTCCCGGGCGGAGCTTCCCACGTTTCGGCATCGTGCTCTAGACGGTTCGGTGACGACGGTTGTTCGGCTGGTCGGCCTCGACCATTGAAACTGTTCGATATCTCGGGTTCGTTTCGCCAAAACGAGTCCTTGGGTTCGTTTCGCCAAACCGCAACGTCCGTCATGGCCGGACTTGTTCCGGCCATCCACGCCTTACCTCGGCGCCAAAGCGCGGATGCCCGCGACAAGCGCGGGCATGACGGTGGAGAGTCATCTGCATAAATTTCTTGTTGACCCGTCCGGGAGCGTTGCCGCGCGGCGCATCCCAGCGGACTGTCGTGCCAAATTGTCGTTAGTAAAGATGCTATCAACGCCGCGCTGCCGTCCCGCGCATCATTCCGGTTTGATGTTGGCGGCCCGGATGACCTTCGCCCACTTGTCGTGCTCTTCAGCGAGAAGCGTCCCGAACCCGGCCGGCGTTCCCACCATCGGCATGGCGCCGAGGCGATCGAGGCTCGCCAGGATCTTCGGATCGGCGAGAGCTCTGTTGATTTCCACATTGAGCTTGTCGATGATTTCAACCGGCGTATTGGCGGGAGCACCAATGCCGAACCATGCGCTCGCCTCATAACCGGACAAAAATTCTGCGAGAGCCGGCACCCCGGGCACAAGGTCCGTTCGCGTTGCGGCCGTGATGGCGAGCGCCCGCAATTGACCGTTCTTGATGTACTCCTTCGAGGACAACGAGCTGGCGAAGTAGACCTGCACTTGCCCGGCGATCAGATCGGTCAGGACCGCGGCGGCGCTGCGGTACGGCACGTGCACCATATCGATGCCGCTCATGATCTTGAACAGCTCGCCGGCGACATGAGGATTGCCGCCGATGCCGACCGAACCCATGTTGAGCTTGCCGGGGTTGGCCTTGGCATATGCAATCAGCTCCGGAACGCTGTTCACCGGAAGCGAGGGATTCACCACCAGCACATTCGGGGAGCGGATCATGGACGCGACCGGCGCAATGTCGCGGAGAAAATTGTAGTTGAGCTTGTCGTAGAGCGTCGCGTTGATGACGTGCGACGGCGCGACCACCAGCAGCGTATAGCCGTCGGGCGCCGCTCTCACCACGGCTTCGGTGCCGATTTGTCCGGCGCCGCCGGCCCTGATCTCGACGACAAACGATTGCCCGAGCCGCTCCGTCAGCCATTGCGCCAGCATGCGGGTGATGATGTCCGGCGCGCCGGCGGAACCGAACGGGGTGATGATGCGCACCGTTCGCGAGGGATAGACGTCTGCGCTTGCGGCGCGCGGCCAAGCCGCCGCAGCGGCCGCGCCCAATTGCAAGAATCGACGGCGCGAATATGAGGGCATCAAGCGATCCGCGCCGCTACCGGCTTTGGCTTGGCGACTGCGGCCTTCGGCGTGATGCCGCAGCCAATGGCGTCCGACAGATGCAGAACGCCGTCAGTGAGGTTTAGGCCCTCCCAGGGATCCTCCGTCAGGGCATCGAACTCGCTCAGCTCGGACGCGTACCAGATGCCGGGCAAAGCAGCCGCAAGCTGCATGGCGTGAGCCGCCAGCAGCATCGGGCCGACATGCGCCCCCATGCGATATTTCACGCCGCCGGCATCGCAGATTTGCGCAGCCGCATATGTCTTCCTCAAGCCGCCGAGCTTCGTGATCTTCAAGCTGATCGCGTCGACGATGCGTTCCCGCACCAGGATCATGACCTGATCGAGCGAGTAGGCCGCTTCGTCAGCCTCGATGGTGATTGGAACGGCTTCCGTGACCCGCTTCAATCCCGCGAGATCGGCAACCTTGACCGGTTGCTCGGCGAGATCGATGCCATACGGCGCCATCAGGTTGAGCGCGCGGATCGCATCCTTGGCCGCGTAAGACTGGTTGGCGTCGATGGTCAGGTGGGCTTTCGGCCCAAGCTCGGCGCGAATGGCGGCAACCCGCTCGACGTCCTCGTTGACCTCGCCGTGAACCTTGATCTTGAAATATTGGACACCTCGATCCGCCAGCGCCCGGGCATTCTTGGCCATGTCGGCCGGCGATTTGATCGGCAGAATACGAAGGCTCGGAAATTCCCGGACCGCCGGGCCCCCGAACAGATCACAGACCGGGATGCCGAGCCGGCGCGCCATCAGATCGTGCAGCGCGCAATCGATGCCGCATTTGGCCAGATTGTTGCCCAGCATGACGCGGTCGAGATTATCCATGATGCCGGCGATGTTGCGCGAGTCGCGTCCGATCAGCGGCTTGCACAGGGCATCGAGCGCGCCTTTGACGGCCGCGTGCGGCGCGCCGTAGTGGTTCATCGTGGCGGCGTAGCCGTAGCCGACGCTGCCGTCATCCGCCCGGATGCTGACGGTCCAACCCTGCGTCGCCGGGCTCGCCGCAAGGGCGAATTTCCAGTCCTTGTCTTTTCTCGGCAGGATCGTTTCCTCGATCAGCGTCTCGACGATCTTCATCCAGGTCCCTCTCCTGTTCTTTGTTCTCTGGACACAGAGCTAATGGACCAGGTCGTCCTGGCGTTGCGCCGCGCCGTGACGCTGCGGCTCGCGGAGTCCGGCCCGCTCCATCCGCGGCAGCAGCTCGTCTCTGATCGCCGGAAAGTCATTGACGTAGTTGATCATCCCGAGCGCCAATCCATCGAGACCCGCTCCGTGCAAGCGCTGCATCATTTCCACCGCATCGTCATAGCTGCCGACCAGCGGGAAGCCCGCGCCGCTGATGAGCCGGGCCTTCATCTTCTTTTCATCATCGGTCGTGAACCACGACTTGACCCGCTGACCGCGAAGATTGAGCGCGTACTCGGCCGACTCCCAGTCGCCGTGCTCGTAGACGATATAGTGGTGGTAATCCTCCGCCTCCTTGCGGGTACGCCGAACCATCAGGTGACAGCTTGCGAAAATGTTGCGCAACTGTCCGGCCGGCGCGGCGTCGCGAAAGGCCTTGAGCTTGGGCTGCAGCTCTTCGTGCTTGCCCGGAACTGTGGTGAACAGACAATCGGCGTTCCGCGCGGCAAAATCGCTGCCGGTCTTTGAATTGCCGGCGCTGACGAGAATCGGCCTGCTGCCCCACCACGGCTTCGGCTTCGCCATCACGGCCTTCAATTTGTAGTGGCGACCGTCGAAGTCGAACGGCTTGTCCTCGGACCAGATCCGTTTGACGATGGTCAGCCACTCCTCGCTGTAGTCATAGCGACCATCATGGTCGCCCAGCTCGACGCCCATCATGCCGAATTCGATCGGGTTCCAGCCGGAGACGACGTTGAGCCCAAACCGCCCGTGACCGATGTGATCCGCCGTCACCATCTGCTTGGCGGCAAACACCGGATTGATGAACGCGACATGGAGCGTGCCGAACGTCGTGATGTCTTTCGTCGAAGCCAACAGCCCGCAGGCCCAGGCCAGCGTCTCGAATGTCGTGCCCTGCGTATCGCTTTCACCCTGGTAGCCGTGCCAGCGGCCGATCGGCAGCAGAAATTCGAGACCGGCTTCATCGGCGAGTCGTGCCGCTTTGACATTGTTGTCCCAGGACGCATCCCACCGCTCGGGCGCTTTGGTCAGGCTGAGCCCGCCCAGGCAATTCATTCCGAACAGCCCGAGCTTGAACTTGTTCTTGTTGTAGATTCGGGTCTCGTCCCTGTGGCTTGCCATCGTGACTCCCTCAGTGGAGCGAACGGAATTGCAGCGCGGTGGGGTCTCCTGTCCTGCTCAGTCTATGAACGCGCGGCAGGTGAGTCTATCGCGCGAAGCGCAGTGCTGCGGCGGTGGCCCCGAGGCTCCCGGGAACCCGGCTGACGAGGCCGAAGCCGCAGGCTCCGTCCCTGATCAAGAGCGACCAGCGATGGATCATTTGTGAACCTCTCCAGGCGTCGTCTAGAATGCGGCAGAGTCTGAACGCCCCGGAGTGACGGTATGAGTGCGAGCGACATGTCGTGGCTCTATGGCCAGCAGCTTGAGCTACGGCATGTCGATCACGTGCCGATGCGACGGCCGACCCGAATCGCATCCTAATCAACAACCAACATCCATCCAGAAGGAAAACCGCTGATGGCGAAGCTTGACGATTTGATCGAAGACCTCGTGACCGCGAACCACGTGCTGGCGAAGTACGGCATCGTCGATTCATTCGGCCATGTCAGCATCCGCCATCCGGACCGGCCGGACCGTTTCTTCCTGTCGTGCTCGCGCGCTCCCGAGCGGGTCAAGCGCGACGACATCGTCGAGTTCAATCTCGACTGCGAGCCGATCGACGCCAAGGGCAAGCACCTCTACACCGAGCGCCCGATCCACGGCGGCGCCTATCAGGCGCGGCCCGATGTGATGTCGGTGATCCACAACCACAGCCCGGGCGTGATCCCCTATGGCATCACCGGCCACAAGATGAAACCGGTGATGCACATGTGCGCCAGCATCGGTCACGAGGTGCCGATCTGGGACCAGCACCAGAAGTTCGGCGACACCGATCTGCTGGTTCGCACCATGGCCCAAGGCCACGACCTCGCCAAAAAGCTCGGCAAGGGCGCCACGTGCCTGATGCGCGGCCACGGCTGTGTCGTGGTCGGGCCCTACCTGCGCCGCACCGTCTACACCGCGATCTATCTCGAGCTGAACGCCAAGCTGCAGATGCAGGCCGAGGCGATGAGCAAGAAGGTGCGCTTCCTCACCAAGGGCGAGGTGAGCAAGGTCATCGAGACCACGTCGCCGGCCAACGTCAACCGCGCCTGGGAGAACTGGTGCCGCGCGGTCGATCGGCCGTATAGGGATTAGATTTTCCCATCGCACTGAACCGAAGTTTGTCATGGCCGGACTTTGTCCCGGCCATCCACGCCTTCCTTCATCGCAAAGCAAGGCGTGGACGCCCGCGACATAGGCGAGCGTAGCGACGCCGTCCTTCGGACGGCTATGCGCGGGCATGACGTGGATAGGTGAGCGCGAAGGCTACAACGGCCCGAAATTCGGCGGCGGCACGCGCCGCTGCGAGGCCGCCTCATAGGCCGAGGCGACCTTCAGCAGCACGTCCTCGTTGCCGGGCTCGGCGCGGAATACGAGCGAGAACGGCAGACCCGGCGCCGGGATCGTGGTCGGCTTATCGGACGCCTGCGACACATAGCGCCTGCCGTCCGGCGTCAACTTGTAGACCGGATCGTAAACCGTGGTGACGTAGCCCGCCGGGATCAGAACCTCGGTCAGGCCGGCGTTCGGGCCGGACAGCGATTCCGGGCGGAGGTTACTGGGGATGTCGTATTGATAGGCGTGCCCGATCAGTCCCGGCGGCCACGGCGTGTGCAGCCGCACCAGCGCGTCGAGCTTGTTCTCCAGGATCACCATCATGTCGACGCGGCGCAGCAGCTCGCGCAGCATGATGCGCTCGTTGACACCCTGCCGGCTGCCGTGTGGATTGCGCGGATCGGCAACCTCCTCCCAGTTCTTGAATGCGGAGCGCTGGTCGTCGCCCCAGAATTTCGACCGCGCATTGAGCGAAGCCCAATCGGCCAGCGTCTCGGCGAAGCCCTTGGCTTTCCAATCGCCGGCGCGGCGTGAGAGATATTGCGAGATGTGGAAACGGAACGTGTTCGCCATCTCCTGATTCTGGACGGTGGCAAGATCGAGATTTTTCGGCGGCGCGATGCGGCCCTCGGCCATCGCGACGCAATAGTCGATCGGCTGCATCTTGCCGGTGCCGAAAACCTTTCCCGGCGCGAATTCGGTCGGCACCACGGCGGCGGCGAAATCCGGGAACACCGGCGTGCCGTCGGCCCTCACCCGAAACAACAGGTCCGGCATGAACACCGGCACCAGCCGCGCCAGCGCCTTGCGGAAGTCGACCGCCATGGTCTCGACGTCGGGGTCGAGTGTCCACAGCGGATCGGTGGATTCCACCAGCGCCGCGCCGAGATGATCGCCGAGAATGGTCTTGATCTCTTTCTTGGCGGCATCGACGATCGGCTGCTCGGTCTTGGAATCCTTTGGGTAAACCATCGACTCGCGGAGCACGCCCAGTCGTATGCCTTTCAGCGCGCCGGGCGTTCCGGCCGTTTTGGCGTGGCTGGCATAGGGCGTGCCCAGCACGGACGAGCGCGGCACCGTGGTGAACGGATCGCGCGGATCATAATAGCCTCGCTCCGGGTCCTTCAGTGCATCGAGAATCTTGGCGCAGTCGCCGACCTTGCGGGCGTGAATTCCCGAGCGGTCGCAATAGATGTC
>Ga0207670_10001100_pt1 | contig 14225 bp, 1 predicted proteins | sample KBSS23HmetaG_FD_184339 | JGI IMG/M metagenome (GOLD analysis project Ga0207670, IMG submission 184339) | Switchgrass rhizosphere microbial communities from Kellogg Biological Station, Michigan, USA - KBS S2-3H metaG (SPAdes) (version 2) | ecosystem: Host-associated > Plants > Roots > Rhizosphere... | reverse complement strand
TGATCTTGAGCTGGCGGCATGCTTCGTAACCATCCATCTCCGGCATGTTGACATCCATGAGAATCAAATTGGGCTGAGCCCGGCCGGCGACCTTGAGGGCGCTGGTGCCGTTGGATGCCAACAGCACTTCATAACCTTTTGGCTCGAGCGTGGCGCTCAATAAGTTTCGATTTGCGGCGATGTCATCGACCACCAGAATGGAAGTGCTCATATCAGGGTTCCTTTTGCTTTCACTTCCTCGAGGAAGGCGCTGACTCGATCCAGATCCCCTTCATGAATCAGGCGCTTCAGGTATTCGGCGGCCTTGCGAGCGGAATCACCGTCGTTCTCCAATGGCTCAATCGCTTTCTTGAGCGCGGTCAGGCTGTAGCGGTCTGCCGCTTCTTTCAATGCCTCCCACACCGGGAGTGGGATGGAATACTTCGACGCATCCATCTCGTCCGCAGTTCCGGAGTCACCCCCCGCCTCATCCGCATATTCAAACTCCACATTCAAAAAGTGCTTCAGGCTGGCGCACACATCTGGAAACCGAAATGGCTTCGACAAAAAACTGTGGAATCCGGACTTCATGTGCCCGGACTTCTCGTGTTCCAGCACCGATGCGGTGATGGCCACGATCTTGATCTTGTCCGGGCCGTGTTCGGCGATGATTTTGCGCGTGGCTTCTGCGCCGTTCATCCCCGGCATGCGAATGTCCATGAAGATGATGTCGGGCTGTTCCTCTTTTATTCGGTCGAATGCCTCCAGCGCGCTCTCGGCCAACCGCACGCGACAGCCGATGCCGAGAAGCAATTTGGAAAGCACGTCGCGGTTGTTCTGGTTGTCATCCACGACCAAGGCGTTGACGTGGCTGCCCGGGGCCAATCGCACTACCTCGCGAGTCTCTTTCGCCGCAAGCGACTCCAACTGGCCTTGCGCAGGAGGAAGCGGGATCTCGAAATGGAACCGGCTGCCCTTGCCAAACGTCGACTCCAGTTTCACTTGCCCGCCCATCAGCTCGACCTGTCGTCGTGTGATCGCCAGACCCAAACCCGTGCCGCCTTTTTTCAACCCGGCCTCGGACTGCTGGAAAGGTTGAAAGACTTCCTTCTGGTCCGCTTCGGAAATGCCGGGACCAGTGTCGATGACATCGAAGCGATAAACGGCGGGTTGAGCTGAGGATTGCATCGTTGACCCTTTTCGTCCGCCTTCCCCCTCACCCCTACCCTCTCCCTCAGGGAGAGGGAGTTCCGCCTTCGCCGCCTCGGGCCATCGAGTGCCCTGAGGACTGGAGGAGACTGGATCCGGACCTCCCTCTCCCATCGGATGGGAGAGGGCCGGGGTGAGGGAAGATTTCAGAATGGATGCCTGGATTGGTCGAATCTTCAGCGTCACCTCGCCGCGCTCGGTGAACTTCACCGCGTTGCCCAATAGATTGATCAACACCTGGCGCAGCTTGCCTTCATCGCCGTGCACGGGAATCGGACCCTCGGCCGGCGCCACGACATTCAGTTTGAGTTCCTTCTCCTCGCAACGCATGTGGAACATCGCCTCGATTCCGGCGATCAAATCGTTGAGGTCGAAGTCCGAGGGTTGGAGTTCCATGCGGCCCGCCTCGATCTTCGAGAGGTCCAGGATGTCGTTGATCATGCCCAACAGGTGGTCGCCGCTTTTCTCGATGGTTTCGATGGACTGGCGATGTTTAGGCGGCAGTTCCTTGTCGCGTTTGAGGATTTGGGAATAGCCGAGGATTGCGTTCATCGGCGTGCGAATCTCATGGCTCATGTTCGCCAGAAACAGGCTCTTGGCCTGGTTGGCAGTTTCCGCTGCCGTGCGCGCCGATTCCAATTGGATGTTTTTGATTTCGAGCGCTTCGCGCGCTTTACGCTCCTGCTCGAACATCTGCTCCCGCAGCCGCTCGGCTTCGTGCCGTTTGCGAACGTAGAGCGACCGCGCCACGAACGCCCAAACCAGCAGACCACCGGTCGTGCCGCCAAACGGCCCCATGATCCACGCGTTGAGATACCACGGCGGGACAACCCTCAGCGGCATCAACGTCGGCGTCGAATAGTTCAAGTCACGATCGATGTATTGCACCGCCAGCGTGTGTTCCCCGGTCTCGGCTGCGTTCCAGAAGAACTGCGGCTCCGTGAGAACTTGCCAACCCCTGGGAGCGCCGGCGTCCTCGCCGGCGAGACGGCCCACACGCAACCCGCCGGCGAGGACGCCGGCGCTCCCAGGTTCGCTGTCTTGCAACGCCTCCGCTGTCGGCCGCCCGGGAACCACCTGCCAGCGAAACCGACGCAGGTCCGAACGGGTCTTGTGATCGGCCACGTCGATCTTCAGGTCCACTCGCCGACCGCGTTCTATCGACGGCAGCGCCTCTCCTGGCTTATAGGTTTTGTCCAACAGCACCGTAACGCGCGGTGGCGGGGCGGGAACACGCGGTGCCAAATAGCGCGTCACACCCCGGTCGGTGCCGAACCAGAGCGCGCCCGATTTATCCTCACAGATCGTGTGGACGGCGTTGCCGGCCAGGCCATCGGCCTTCGTCAAGGTGGACCACACGGCGCCATCAAACCGGGTGGCGCCAGCGCGAGTGCCGAACCAAAGCACGCCGCGATGGTCGCGGTAAACGCATCCGACCATCTGATGCGCGAGCCGCCCTTTTGATTTCGTGATGCGCGTGAGTTCTTGGCCGTCAAACCGCGCCGCTCCTGCAACCGTGGCGATCCAGAGCGAGTCATCCCGTTCGATGAACAGACTGAGCACCTTGTCGCTGAATGAACCGGGCGCGGTGGCCAAGGATTGAAATCCAGCGCCATCAAAACGCCAGACGGATGTTCCCGAAAATGATCCTGCCCAGACCGTCCCTTTGGAGTCACAGACGACGCTGGAAATCCGTTGGCCACCGGGACTGGGGAAGTTCCGCCAGCGCCCATCAGCGAAATGCGATAAACCACGCTCTGTCCCCGCCCAGACTGATCCATCCGGCGCTGTCGCCACCCCATACGCGCCGCCGTCCGCCAGACTGTTGGCCGCGGTGGAATGGATAAAATTTGTGCCATCGAAACGGATCACACCGCCCTCGCGCGACGGCAGCCATAAGCCGCCATCACGAGTTTGTGCCAGGGAGCCGGAGAGGAAGATGCGATTGGTCTCCGCGAAGGTTGTGAACTGCCGCCCATCGAAGCGAGAGATTCCCGCGACTGGAACAGCACCTAATGCTGAATCGTCGTGGCCAAACCACACCGTGCCATCCAGAGCCAGGAAACTGGACGTGGTGGAATTGGTGGCCAAACCATCTGCAGTGGTGTAGCTGATGAATGTCGCCGGATCGAACCGGCCAGCACCGTCTTGAGTGCTTCCGAAGTACATCACTCCATCCGGCGAACTCGTCACAAAGATCATCCGCTCGCCCGGCAGGCCGTCTTCCTTGGTAAAATTCACGAAATTCGTCCCATCGAAGCGTGAGACTCCGCCCTGGCCCGCAAACCACACTGCCCCATCCGGAGCGGCGTGGGTACAGAAGACCTCGGTCAGCCCAAGTCCATGACTCTGGCCGTATGTGACGACATTCGTTCCGTCATAGCTTGCGGCCCCACCGCCAAAGCCAAACCATACCTTGCCATTCCGATCGATGCTCGGGGTATCTGTGCCGCCTAATTCCAAGCCCGCTTGTCTCGTCACGTTGATGAAGTTCGTTCCGTCGAAGCGCAGCAAACCTGCACTGCCTGTCATCCAGATGATTCCCTTTCCGTCGCCAGCCATTTTATTGACCGCGCCCGGAGGCCCGTTAGTGCCGGAGAAATAGGAAAACTTCTCGCCATCAAACGCGAAAACAGTGGCAGTTTCAAAAGACCCAAACCACACTTTCCCGTCTGGAGCCGCATAGATGGCGTCAATGGATCCAAGGTTGGCTACTTGCGCGCCCGTCCATTTATCGATTTTCTTTCCGTCATACTGGGCAATGCCGGTGTCGGTGGAGAACCAGATATTTCCCCGACTGTCACGGGCCATGTTCATGACTTTGTTGTCCGGCAGCCCGTCTTCCGTCGTGAAGCTTACGAATTCACGGCCGTCGAAGCGGGAGGCCCCGCCCTGGGTGGCGAACCAGACCGACCCGTCCGGCTCAATCAGGATCTGGCGGATTTCGTTGTCATCCGCCAGGCCGCGCGCGGTGTTGATGACCTCAAACGCTCCCTTTTTTGCGGGGGGAAAGCGCAGGTTAATATTCTCGACCGCCTTTCCCGGGGCAGCTTCCACCAGCCGGCGGTCCGCATGATAGACATATCCGTTGGCCCCGCTGGCGCGTATGCGGTAGGCGCCGGGCCGAAGATCGCGGAATGTGAACTCGCCCCGGGCATCGCTCGCCGCACTGGCCACCACGCGTCCAGAGGCGGCGTCCTCGGCCTGAGCCACCGCGCCGACGTGCGGCGCTCCGTCCAGGGCCAGGAGCGCGCCGGAGATGGTGCTGGATGAGGCCAAGGCCAGATCGAATCTGGCTGGAGTTTGGGGAGCGACGGGAACATTCGTGCGCCACATGCCAAGCTGGCCCAGTTGCGCAAACAGATCGTAAGTTCCTGGCGCATACTTGAACCCTATTTCGTAAGTACCGGTGGAGTCGGTCAGCGTGGTCGCTACCATCTCCCCGTCGCGGTCCATGCGAACGATGGCGCCAGCCACGGCATTCCCCGCGCGATCGGTCAACCTCCCGAAAAACGACGCCATGGGAATTAAATCGCCGGGCGAGGGCAGCGGTGCGGGGACAATCACAGCGTTACCGACCAGCTTCGTTGCGCTGGCTCGCGCAGATTTGTCGGCGGGAGTCTGATCATCGAAATTGAGCAGGCAGACCAAGTCCGGCTCCCTCCCGGTCAACCTCCGGAACAGGTTCTCGCGGATCTGGTCGCCCGTGCGCGCGCCGCGCCAGACGCGGAACTCGTCAATGAACGCTTCCGTGTCAACGTGGGACGGGTGCCCATTGTCCATCCAGTTGTCGCGCCCCAGGCGATTGCGCTCGCCCCGCTGGAGTCTGTTGAAGGGTATCCGGTTCGGAGCGGAAGCCGTGAGTGCCCCATTGACGTAGAACTGGGCACGATCCCGGGCGATGACTGCCGCGAGGTGAATCCACTGGTTGGTGCGGAAAAGATCCCTGGCGATCAACCTGGTAAGATCCCTGACGCTTGGCAGCGGCATCTCCAGCTGGATGTGCTGCGAGTTCTCCAAGCGTGATACTGCGATCGCGGGGCCGGCTTTGCCAAAATCGACGAAACGGCTCCACTCTCGATCATCCATCCACTTCACCCAGCCTTCGATGGTGACCTCTTCGAGGTCGTTGAACGCGCCGCTGGGCAATTCGAGGAAACCGTTGGTGCCGCCGAGCGAAAGCACATAGTTGGGCGCGGCAGGCTGCGCGTGGAGAGTGAAGACGTCCGTCAACACCGCGACGAGGAGGCATAGGGCGGGAAGGAATTGCCGCCAGGTCTTGGACTGCGCCAGCCCTCTGGCGCTTTCGGATGTCACGGCGGTGCTCGAAAGGCGGCAGAAGACTGCCGCTCGCACGTCAACGCGATTTCCGTGTCTTGAAAACCGGCTCACAGCACCGCTCCTTCCTGTTTCACCTTTTCGAGGAACGCACTGACCCGATCCAGATCGCCTGCATGGATCAGCCGTTTCAAGACGACAGCCGCCTTCCGCCCTGACTCGCCGGTAACCTCCAGGGGCTCGATCGCCTTCTTTAGAGCGGTCAAGCTGTAGCGGTCCGCCGCTTCTCTCAAGGACTCCCACACCAGCAGCGGAATGGAACACTTCTACGCATCCATCTCTTCCGCAGCTCCTGTCTGAGCCGCGGTCTCATCCGCATATTCAAACTCTACATTCAAAAACTGCTTCAGGCTTGCGCACACATCTGGAAACCGAAATGGCTTCGAGAGGAAACTGTGGAATCCGGACTTCATGTGACCGGCCTTCTCGTGTTCCAGCACCGATGCGGTGATGGCCACGATCTTGATCTTGTCCGGCCCGTGCTCGGCGATGATCTTACGCGTGGCTTCTGCGCCGTTCATCCCCGGCATGCGAATGTCCATGAAGATGATGTCGGGCTGTTCCTCTTTTACCCTGTCAAATGCCTCCAGCGCGCTCTCGGCCAGGCGTACGCGGCACCCGATGCCCAGGAGCAACTGCGAAAGCACGTCACGGTTGTTCTGGTTATCATCCACGACCAGCGCGTTGACGTGGCTGCCCGGGGCCAATCGCACCACTTCACGAGTCTCTTTGGTCGCAAGCGACTCCAACTGGCCTTGCGCAGGAGGAAGCGGGATTTCGAAATAGAACCGGCTTCCCTTGTCAAGCGTTGATTCCAGCTTCACTTCACCACCCATGAGCTCCACTTGCCGGCGAGTGATCGCCAGGCCCAGGCCGGTGCCGCCCTTCTTCAACCCCGCCTCAGATTGCTGGAACGGCTGGAAGATTTCCTTTTGATCCGCTTCGGAAATGCCGGGGCCAGTGTCGATGACATCGAACCTGTACCTCGTAGCAGCCGAGGTCACGAGGCTCTGATCGGATTTCGGATTTGAAGTTTGAGCCTCCTCACGTCGGCTGCTACGAGAGGGAGTGGAGACCGGCCGAATCTTGAGCGTGACCTCGCCGCGCTCGGTGAATTTCACTGCGTTGCCCAGCAGGTTAATCAAGGCCTGGCGCAGCTTGCCCTCATCGCCGTGAACCGGGATCGGACCATCGGCCGGCGCCACGACATTCAGTTTGAGTTCCTTCTCTTCGCAACGCATGCGGAACATGGCCGCGATCCCTGCGATCAGTTCGTTCAGATCGAAGTCCGAGGGCTGGAGTTCCATCCGGCCCGCCTCGATCTTCGAAAGGTCGAGGATATCGTTGATCATCCCCAAGAGGTGGTCACCGCTCTTCTCGATGGTCTCGATGGACTGGCGATGCTTGGGTGGAAGTTCCTTGTCGCGTTTGAGGATTTGGGAGTAGCCGAGGATCGCGTTCATGGGCGTGCGGATCTCATGGCTCATGTTGGCCAGGAACAGGCTCTTGGCCTTGTTCGCTGCGTCGGCTGCTTCCTTCGCGGCCGCGAGGTGGCGGTTGGACTCGGCGAGTTGGGTGTTGCGGGATTCGATCTCGGCTTTGGCGCGTTCCGAGGCCTCGCGCGCAGCATGTTCCTCTTTCAACAACTGTTCGCGCAAGTGATCAGCCTCCCGCTTGCGCCGGATGACCAGCGATCGCGCGACGAACGCCCAGCCAATCAAACCCAGCGCCGCGCCGCCACCAGGCACTGTGATCCACATGTTCGCGTACCACGCCGGCCTCATAGTCAGGACCGCGACTGTTGGCGGCGAATAATTCAAATCTCGGTCGATGTACTGAACGGCGAAGGTATAAGTCCCGGAGGAATTCGTCGTCCAATCGAACAGAGTGTCCGCGCGCGCCGGTGACCAGCCTCCGCGCTTTTCGAATTCCTCGGCAGTGGCGCTGCCGCTGGCGATTTGGTATCGGAACCGCCGCGTCTCGGCACGGGTCTTGGTGTCAATGGCGCCAAACTTGAACGTGACACGCTGGCCTGTCGTGATGACCGGCAGCGCCGCCAAGTCTGTGTATTCGACATCTGTTTGCACTTTCAAGCGCGGCGGGTTGGGCGTTGTCCTGGCCGGTTGGTAGCGGGTCACTCCTTTTTCCGTGGCGATCCAAATCGCCCCATCCGCGCTCTGCGAAACTGAACTCACGATGTTACCTGAAAGCCCGTCACGCGTGTCCATCGCGGACCAAATCTCGCCATCGTACCGCACCACTCCGTTTAACCCTCCCATCCAGAGAACGCCTTGGGAGTCGGGAAAAATAACTGCCACCGGGCGTTTAGCCAGTCTTTCCGCCGTCCGGTTCAGCGAGACAAACTCCTTTCCATCGTAACGCGTCACTCCATTGTCAGTCCCAAACCAGATCACACCGTCACGACCGCCCCGGACTGCGTTGACCGAGACATCGGCCAGGCCGTTGGCAGTCGTAAACTGGACAATATTGGTTCCATCGAAGCGAAAAGCGCCGCGGTCGGTTCCACCCCAGACCACGCCCTGCGCATCGCGATAAATGCTATTAACGTGGTCCGACGGCAACCCATTCGTAGTGGTGAAGTTCCTGAACTGTTGCCCATCGTAATGGGCCAGGCCTTTGCTCCATGTCGCGAACCAACTTTCTTTTTCCGGACCGGCCACTACATCACTCACAAGTGCGTATGGCAGCCCTTCCGCCACGGTCAATGGGGTAAATTTCTGACCGTCATAGCGAAGCACGGGACGCCATCCGCACGCGAACCACATCGTGCCGTCGGGACCTCGACTGATGGCCCAGATGCCACCTCCGGCAAAAGCATCGGCGACCATGAAGCTGGTGAAGCTGTGCCCATCATAATGGGAGACGCCACTCGGGCTGGTCTCCCGTTCTGTGCCAAACCAAAGGCCGCCATCGGGCGTGGCGAAGCTGGAGGAAATCTGATTCGCCACCAAACCATCGACCGGGTTGAAATGTGAAAACGTTCCCGGCTCATAGCGCGAAAGCCCGGTGGTCTGGGAGCCGAACCACATCACGCCGTCGGGCGTGCTGTCGATGGTGATGATAAAACCCTCGGTCAAACCCTCGTGTTTCGTGAAGTTCACAAAATTCGTTCCGTCAAAGCGCGACACACCCGCCACGGTGCCGAACCAAAGCACGCCGTCGGCAGCCGCGTGGGCCGTAAAGACAATGTTGTGGAGCAAGCCGTCGTTCGTGGTGTAATTGACGAGGTTGGTACCATCAAAGCGCCAGACACCGCTTCCCTGCGAGCACAACCAAACCGTTCCGTCACGAGCCACCAGCGGCGTATCGCCGCTGAAGTTACCCACGCCTGCACTGGGACTGAGGCGGACGAAGTTGGTTCCATCAAAGCGCCAAAAGCCACGAGGGCCTGCCAGCCACATCGTCCCTTCCGGCGAACTCGTCATTTTGAAAATGGATCTTGTTGCTCCATCTTTGTTTGTGAAGGTGGAAAATTTGTTTCCGTCGAAACGGATTAAGCGATTCCCGGCTGCACCGCCAAACCACATCATGCCATCCGGAGTCTGACAGACTGCGTCGACGTCGCCGTCCAACAAGCAGTCGGCAGCGGTGAAATTCCTGAACTTTTTCCCACCGGATGCAACGGCAGCCTCGTCGTAGCGCGAAATTCCCCTTTTCGTGCAGACCCACATCACCCCGTTCGTCTCGCGGAACAGATTAATCACCCGATTGTCGATGAGTCCGTCGTCCTCCTTAGTCCAGTTCACAAACTCGGCGCCATCGAATCGAGAAACGCCGCCAAATGTGGCAATCCACATCGTGCCATCGGCCTCATGCAGAATCTTGCGAACATGGATGCCCGGCAATCCGTCGGCGTAAGTGTAGGTCTTCCAAATCCCCTTCTTGAACGGCGCGAGGCGAAATACATGTGAGCGTAGGCGCGTGCGGTCTGCATCCGGCATGTCGTCCTGGGCATAATGAATTTTACCCGCGTCGAGCCACGCTTTGCCGCCGAGCACTTGCGCCCGGAGTTGATACCTGCCGGGCTGGATGTTGGCGAAATCGAAGTTGCCATTCTCATCGGTCAAGGTCTTCGCGACGATGGTGCCGGAGGGGAACCGCCCCATTTCGGATTTCGGATTTGGGTTTTCGGAATTAGAAGCCTGCGTCTCCATCAGGATCCAGTCCTTCTTCTGCCACCCAGCGTCGCTTATTTGAAATCCCAGATGGTAGGCGGACAACTTGCCTGTGGTGACGAACAGATCGCAACGATCGGGCACGGCTATTTGATAATTCCCCGAGTTATCGCTGGTGGCCCTTGAACCTTCGGCTCCTGGCGTCCGCACCTCGATCCGTGCTCCGACCAATGGAGCGCCGACGGCATCGGTGATCTTCCCGGAGAGCATCGCCATGGGCAGCGATTCGTTGATAGTGGCAGCCTGTCCCATGAGCTTGCCGTGATGGCCGGCGGGCGATGAGTCACGCGCCGCGCCGTCATCGAAATTCCAAAGGCCTGCAAGGTCCGGCTCGCGACCCGTGAGCTTCGCGAACATCCCCTGTTGGATTTGTTCAGGCGTTCGTGCCACCCGCCACACTCGAAATTCATCGATCATTCCGTCGAAAGTTTCGGAGGCGATCACATCCCGTGGCCAGCCATTCCAGGCGCCCAGGAGGTTTCGCTTGCCCGATATCGCCGACAGGCTCCGGGTGGAATTGGTCTCACCGACGAGGCTGCCGTTGAGATAAAGCTTCATGCCCGTTGGACCGGAGACCGCCGCCACGTGATACCATCGCCCCAGTTCGATCGTTCCGTCCGCCCGAACTATGTCCAGGTCCTCTTCATTCCCCGAACCGCTGATGAAGAAGTGGGGGGTTCCGGAGGATAGGTGACCGGCCCCCATGTCACGGCTCAACGTTCCGAAGCTGAAGAAGCGCTGACCGTAATCACGAGTCTTACTTCTCCACAAGACCCAGGCCTCGACTGTTGCTTCCGTGATGTTCTGAAAGATGTCATCCGGCAACTCGACGTAGCCACCCTTACCGTTGAGGTGCAGCACCCGGTTGGTCGCAGCGGGGAACTGGTGGCTAACCTCCGCCCGCCGCGGCGCGATGGGGACATCGCGCCCTGCCGCCACGCTGCTTGTTTCCGCCAGTATCCAGTCCTTCTGCTCCCAACCTCCGCCCTTAGGTTGAAACCCCAGCTCGTAGGCAGACAACTTTCCCGTGGTGACAAACAGGTCGGATCGTTTGGAGATATCGATGGTCATCAGATAGTAGCCGTGGTCGTCACTCGTGGCTCGCGCGGTTTCTCTGCCTGCCTGCCGCACTTCAACGCTTGCTCCGGCCAGGGCATTTCCGCCGGGATCGGTGACCTTCCCGTAGAGTAAACCGGTGGACCGGGGCGCGATGATCGTAGCTCGCCCCATGAATTTCCCGTGGTGTCCTGCACGCGTCGCATCCCGTCCTGGCTGATTGGGATCGTCGAAATTCCAGAGAGCCATCAAGTCCGGCTCGTTGCCGGCAAGCTGCTTGAACCGGTTCTCGCGAATTTGCGCCTCGGTCCGCGCCACCTTCCAAACGCGAACCTCGTCCATCAGGCCGTGAAAATCCTCGACTTCGGGAAAAAGATGCTCCCACGTGCTCCGACCAAGAAAAGCATATTTGCCGCTGTGGAGGGCAGCGAAACTCCCACGGTACTCATTGGTTCCCGCCAACGCGCCATTCACATAAAGCTTCATCCCGGCCTTTCCGGAGACGGCGGCCACGTGGATCCATTGGTTCGTCCGGAGGAGATCCGGGACCTCGATACTATTCTCGCGAGGAGGCTCGACAGCGATATCAAAGCGCAAGCCGGCGAGTCGGCCGAGGTTCTGGACGTGCATGGAGTGCCAGGATTCACCGAAGTCAAACACGCGTGAGTGTTCGCGAAAGCTCGCCCAGTTGACCCACGCTTCCACCGTCGCTTCCTCGAAGTCGCTGAACAGATTGGGCGGCAGCTCGACATAGCTGCCCTCGCTATCCAGTTGCAGCACGTAATTCGTAACCGTCGTGAGGTGCGAGGGCGGGCTGTCCTCAGCCCGCCGTGCGACAGCCCCTGCCTGAGTCTCGGCGAGTGTCCAGTCCAACCGCTGGCGTGTCGCAACCAGGGGTTGAAAGCCGAGTTGGTAGGCCGAGAGTTTGCCCGTGGTGACGAACAAGTCGCAGCGCTCCGAGCCCTCAATCGTCAGCACGTACTCGCCCGAGTTGTCCGCGGTGAAGCGTTGCAACTCGCGGCCTGGTTGGCGCAACTCGATGGTCGCGCCCGGCAATGGTTTGCCGGAAGGATCAGTGATCCGACCGAAGAGTAGCGCGGGCAAATCCCTTTCCACGGTCTGAGCTTCGCCGACGAGCTTTCCATCAATGTGATTGGACGAGGCGTCTCGTGCTGGCTGCCCGGGATCATCGAAATTCCACAGGGCAGCCAGGCCGGGTTCGTTGCCGGTGAGTTGCTGGAACATCGCGTTGCGAATCTCGTCGGCGGTGCGTTCGCGGGACCAGATTCGAAGTTCGTCCAGTTCACCCTCCAAATTTCCATTTTGCGGCAGGTGAAACCGGCCAATGTAATGGACTTTCCCGTTCTTGGCGGCGGCAAAGGCGACCGGATCTGAATTGGTCGCAACGAGGGAACCATTGAAATAGAATTTCATTCCACTCTTGCTGGTCACCGCGGCCACATGATTCCAGGTATTGGTGGTGAGCACATTGGGGGCGCCGAGGCCGTGCATGCCTTCCATTTCATCCCTGGCGAACAGATTGGGCACGGGGTTAGGGTGGCCGAACACCGCAATTCCGACGTCGCGCTGGTCTTCACCGTACGAATAGAAGGGAGAGAAATTGTGCCACCGTTCCCACTTCACCCACGCCTCGATGGTGGCCTCGCTGAGATGGTCGAAGACATGGGGCGGAAGTTCCACGTAGCTATTCGTTGAGGACAGGCGCAAGACCCGGTTCCCCGAAGCGAAATGCACAGATTCGAAGGACGAAAATCGAGCCGGACGTGCAGTGAATTCCGGATCGGAACCCGCAGGCCGGACCAGCTCGACGACGAGCTGCGCATGCGGCGTCTTCCCATCCTGGGCGACCACCTTGCCGGCAATGTGCAGCGCGGGTTTCAGGATCAGGTTAACGGTGCTCTCGCCGTAGGGTGTGATCGCAATAGCTGGTCGGGACGCGATCATGTCGTTTGCTGTCGTGCCGGCAAGGTCGATGGCATCGGCAGGCGTCCGGACGGTCAGAACATAGTCGCCACCCTGGCCGGACGTCGCGCGCGCCAGCTCCACACCGTTCACCTCCGCGCGAATGGTCGCGCTGCCAATGGCTATTCCAGAGGCGTCGGTCGCTTTGCCCACGACCCTCGTCCATGGGGTGAGTTCAATCGCCGAGGGGACCGACGCAGCTATGATCTTCGCCCTGCCCGCGAGCTGTCCATGATGCGCGCCGGGCGAGGTGTCGTTGGCGGTACCATCCTCGAAGTTCCAAAGACCGGCCAGGTCAGGCTCGTTGCCCGCGAGTTGCCTGAACATCGTCTGGCGGATTTGCGCTTCGGTGCGCGCCACCTTCCAGACTCGGACCTCATCCATCTGTCCGTGAAAGTCTGCGTCGGAAGGGACAGCCACCCGCCAGTTGGATCGGCCCAGGTAGTTGCGCCGTTCGACGTTTCTATTGTCCGAGGTTCCACGGCCGACATTCGTAGAAACCAGCATTCCATCGGCAAAGAGCTTCAAGCCGTCCGGCGTCGATACCGCCGCGACGTGAGTCCATCGGCCTGGAGACAAGAACTCCGGAGCCTGGGTCTGGTCCCACGACGCGGCGGTCGAGATTCCACTGATCTTTTCGAGCCACAACGTTGAATTCGTTTCCCGGTTTTGAACATCCAGTTCGTATCCGCCAATGGTGAAGTCGAAGAACCGGGACATCCCTCTGAAACTCTCCCATTTTACCCAGCCTTCGACCGTGACTTCAGTCAGGTTGGTGAATGCATCGGCGGGCAGTTCCACGTAGCTGCCGTTGCCGTCCAGTTCCAGAACCTGACTCAGCCGGACCTCTGGAGCACCAGGGTAATCAGCCGAGACGACCTTTGCGCTGCCGATGAGCGTGCCGTGATGCAGTCCTGGCCCGGAGTCCTTGACGAGACCGGTTTCAAGCTGCTCAAAATTCCAGAGCCCAGCCAACCCCGGCTCTCTGCCGGACAAACGCTGAAACATGGTCTGTCGGATTTGCGCCTCGGTCCGGGCGACCTTCCACACCCGCACTTCGGCGAGCTGCGCATCGACCAGCGGCTCGTCATCCACCACGGACCGGCCCAGGCGAAACCGCTCGCCAAGCTTGATGGCGGAGTAACTGCCGGAGTAGTTGGTGGTCCCCAGCAACGCGCCGTCGAGGAAGAGCTTCATCCCGGCCGGTCCGGAAACCGCAGCCAAGTGGTACCACTCGCCGGTCCGGACCACGCCTGGCACGCGCACACTTTTGACCTGGTCTTGCCCTGCCGAGATGAAGAAGTGCAGCCCCCCACCGGTTGACGCCTCGATGCCGGTATCATGAAACTGCTCACCACAACTGAAGAAGCGCGACCAGCCACCTGCATTCGTGGGAATACTCCTCCAGTTCACCCACGCCTCGATCGTGGCTTCGGTCAGATTGTTAAGGACCTTCGGCGGTAG
>Ga0207670_10001095_pt1 | contig 14264 bp, 11 predicted proteins | sample KBSS23HmetaG_FD_184339 | JGI IMG/M metagenome (GOLD analysis project Ga0207670, IMG submission 184339) | Switchgrass rhizosphere microbial communities from Kellogg Biological Station, Michigan, USA - KBS S2-3H metaG (SPAdes) (version 2) | ecosystem: Host-associated > Plants > Roots >... | reverse complement strand
ACCGCGCGACGCAGGCGATGCGGCAGCCCGGCTCGTCGTTCAAGCCGTTCGTGTATGCGACCGCGCTCGACAACGGCTACACGCCTTCCACCTTGGTGATGGACGGGCCGATCGAGATCGATCAGGGCCCTGGCCAGCCGCCGTGGCGGCCGGAAAACTATTCCGCCGGTAAATATGGCGGACCCTCGACGCTGCGCTATGGCATCGAGCAGTCGCGCAACACCATGACCGTGCGGCTGGCGCAGGACGTCGGCATGCCGTTGATCGTCGAATACGCCCGCCGGTTCGGCGTCTACGACAATCTGCCGTCCTATCTGTCGTATTCGCTCGGCGCCGGCGAGACCACGGTGCTGCGCATGGTCACCGCCTATTCGATGTTCGACAACGGCGGCAAGCGCATCATTCCGACCTTCATCGACCGCATCCAGGATCGCTACGGCCGCACCGTCTACCGGCACGACCAGCGCGAGTGCCGCGAATGCAAGGTCGACAACTGGAAAGACCAGCCCGAGCCGAGCCTGGTCGACCGCCGCGAGCAGGTGATCGATCCGATGACCGCCTACCAGATCACCTCGATCATGGAAGGCGTCGTGCAGCGCGGCACCGCCACGGTGGTGCGTTCGGTCGGCAAGCCGATCGCCGGCAAGACCGGCACCACCAACGACGAGAAGGACGTCTGGTTCATCGGCTATTCGCCTGACATCTCGGTCGGCGTCTATATGGGCTACGACAAGCCCAGGCACATCGGCAACCGCGCCACCGGCGGCGGACTGGCGGCCCCGATCGTCGCCGATTTCCTGAAGGTGGCGCTCGCCGACAAGCCGGCGGTGCCGTTCCGCGTGCCCTCCGGCATCAAGCTGATCCGCGTCGACGCCAGAAGCGGAATGCGTGTCGGTCCGGGCGCCGAGGGCAGGATCATCCTCGAAGCCTTCAAGCCCGGCACTGCGCCGCCCGACTCCTATTCGGTGGTCGGCGCGAGCGATCAGGCGCAGCAGCAGGATTCCGGCTACAATCCCGGCTACATCAACCCGATGCCCGACGCCGACCGCGCCGCGCGCCGCGGCACCGGGCTTTACTAAAGCGCGGCTTCGTCCGGCCAGCGCACGCCGGCGGTTTTGCGCACCGGGCTGGTCAGCGCTTCAAAACGTTTGCGCAAGCCCTCGATCATGGCGCTGTCGCCGAGAAATTCTGCATAGCGGTTGGCCAGCATCAAAGCCGTTGCGCTGCGGCGGCGCGTTCGCTACATCCCGCCCGGTCAGGACATCAAAACATGCGCGCCGAAACCGAAAAGCTGGTCGAAGACATCAAGCGGTCGATTGGGCTGCTGAGGAGGCATCTTTGACTTCGACAAAGCCAAGGCGCGCCTCGCCGAGCTCAACGCGCAGGCCGAAGATCCGACGCTGTGGAATGACACCGCTCGCGCCCAGCGCGTGATGCAGGAGCGCAACGCGCTCGACGATCAACTCAACGCCATCGGTCGGATCGAGCGCGATCTCGCAGACCAGATCACCATGATCGAGCTCGGCGATGCCGAGAAGGATCAGCGCGTCGTCACCGAAGCAGAGGCGGTGCTCAAGGCACTCAAGGCCGAGGCTGCGCGGCGCGAACTCGAAGCGCTGTTATCGGGTGAAGCCGACGCCAACGAGGCCTATCTCGAAGTGCACGCCGGCGCCGGCGGCACCGAGAGCCAGGATTGGGCCGGCATCCTGCTTCGCATGTACACCCGTTGGGCCGAGCAGCACGGCTACAAGGTGGATTTTCTGGAGGAGTCCGAGGGCGAGGGCGCCGGCATCAAGTCAGCGACCATCCAGGTCAAGGGTCACAACGCCTATGGCTGGCTGAAGACCGAGAACGGTGTGCATCGGCTGGTGCGCATCTCGCCGTTCGATTCCAATGCGCGGCGGCACACCTCGTTCGCGAGCGTCGCGGTGTTCCCGGTGATCGATGACCGCATCAAGATCGAGATCGCCGAGTCCGACGTGCGCGTCGACACCATGCGCTCGCAGGGCGCCGGCGGGCAGCACGTCAACAAGACCGATTCGGCGGTTCGCCTCACCCACATTCCGACCGGCGTCGCGGTGGTGTGCCAGCAGGAGCGCTCACAGCACAAGAACCGCGCCCAGGCCTGGGACATGCTGCGGGCGCGGCTCTACGACATCGAGTTGAAGAAGCGCGAGGAGAAGGCCGCGGCCGACAACGCGGCCAAGTCCGACATCGGCTGGGGTCACCAGATCCGGTCCTACGTGCTGCAGCCGTATCAGATGGTGAAAGATCTCCGTACCGGCGTGACCTCGTCGGCGCCGTCGGATGTGCTCGACGGCGACCTCGATCCGTTCATGGCCGCGGTGCTGGCGCAGCGGGCGTTCGGCGGCGCACCGGATGCGGTCGAAGACGTCGAATAGCGCGGGAGTTCCTTCCGCAATTTGATCGATTTTCTGAACGCCATTTGATTCATTTCGCGGCCGCCGGCGAAACGCGGCGTTGAATGACCCACCGATATCCTCCTCACGCTAGAAAGTTCCACCAGGAACCCCCGACTGGGTTCCGCGTTGTCAGCAGCTTTCCGTCGAGAATTCCATGCAACCCGATGGAACTTGATGGAACCCGCGATAGGAGGAAGGCACCATGTGGATTGCTTACTTTTCGATCGCTTCTGCGGCTGCGGTTTGCTTGAGCGTGGCGGCTGTCATGGTTCAGGCCAACCAGGGAGACATCCTGCGCAGCTAAGTATGCTGGGTAGCGTTGTGTGACTGACTGAGCAAGCTAACCCCAGAAGGGGATAAAACTCGGGCGGCCTTCGCGGGCCGCCCGATTTTATGTCGAATTGAATCTTCCGCGGTTGCTTACAACGCGTTGCCGAGCCGTAACCCGGCGCGCAGAAATTTCTGCGGATCGACGGCGTCGCCGTCGATGCGGGTCTCGTAATGCAGATGCGGGCCGGTCGAGCGTCCGGTCGATCCGACGCGGCCGATGATCTGGCCGATCTTGATCTGCTGGCCGACCTTCACATCGATCTCCGACATGTGGCCGTAGCGCGTTGCAAATCCGTTGCCGTGGTCGATCTCGACCATCTTGCCGTAGCCGCCGCTCCAGCCGGCGGATTCCACGGTGCCGTTGGCAGTGGCGCGCACCGGGTCGCCGGTGCTGCTGCGGAAGTCGAGACCGGTGTGCATCGCCGGCCGGCCGAGGAACGGATCGGACCGCACGCCGAAGCCGGACGACAGGTCGATTTCGCCCATGATCGGCTTGCGCACCGGCACGGCGCCGAGCGTGCGCGTCAGCCGGTCGACGTTGGCGCGGGCGACATGGATGCGATAGAGCTGACGTTCGAAGGCGCCGGCATCCTTGCGCAGCGTCAGCGGCACGAACGGTCCGCCAACGGCCGCAGCCGGCCCGCCGCCGTTTTGTTTTTTCCCATCCATGCCAAGATCGGTCAGCACGCTGCGGATGCGCTTGGCCTTGGAGTCGAAACGCTCTTCGAGCGTGTCGAGCGCCGCCGTCTGCCGCGCCTCGACGCGGTCGAGCGCGGTCGTCAGCCGCGCCAGCGCGCCCTCGACGCCTGCGGCCGTGGCTTTCGCCGGGGCGGCGAGACGCCGCGACGGGGTCGGCAGTTCGCGGGATTCCAGCCGGGCTTCGCGATCTGGCGGCGCGGTGAAGATCACCGTGTCACTGATCGGGGAGGCCTTGGGCGTTACTGGGCTTGACGGCTCGGTCATCGGCGTCGGGCGGCTCTTGATCGAACCAGTCGGGGTCGGATCGGGGACGCCGGCGAGCGTCGAGGCCCGCGATTCCAGCGTCGCCTGCCGGCGCATGATCTGCTCGAGCTTCTGATCGAACTGCTCCTGGTTGAGCAACTGCCGGCTGGTGATGCGGTCGACCTGGGCGCGAAGCTCCGCGATACGGTCCTCGTAGGCGAACTGCTGTTCCTTCTGCCGTGCGATCAGCCGCGACAGCACGTCATCGTGGAAGGCGAAATAGGTGCCGGTGGCGAGCGACCAGCCGGCCATGATTACCAGGCTGCCCACCGCGATCCAGAACGTGACCGGCCCGAGCCGGAATTGATGGCCGGCGTGCGCGATCGTGTAGCCGGTGCGGCGGGTCCCCCCGCCGGGTGGTACAGCCTTGGCCGCCGGCTTTGCTGCGGCTTGAGGCACGGCTCGAGGCGCCTCGGCCGGCACCGTGCGGCCAGAGTCGGCGCGATAATTGAGACCGCTTGACCGTTGCGACATCGACGCTCCCCAATCATCGGTTCCCGTTGCCCGGGGCCGATGCGTCTGAGGGTCGATTTCAGCCTGCGATGGTTAATTTTCCCCGAACGGGACCGGGAAAATGCGTCCGGTCGGTAAACCAACGGTGCATGCCGGGACGGGCCATAGGCGAGGCATAGGCGAGCCCTAGGCGAGCAAAGCGACGCCGTCCTTCGAACGGCTATGGGTGCCGACGGCGCCGGCTTCAGAGTTCCTTGGCTGCCTGCAGGACCTCTTCGGCGTGGCCCGCGACCTTCGCCTTTTCCCAGATGCGGGCGATCCGGCCATCGGGGCCGATCAGATAGGTGTTGCGAAGGATGCCCATGTAGCTGCGGCCCCACATGGATTTCTTGGCCCAGACGCCATAGGCCTCCAGCATCTCGTGCGATTCGTCCGACGCCAGCATGATCGAAAGATCGTGTTTCGCTTTGAACTTGCCCTGCTTGGGAACCGGATCGGCCGAAACCCCGAGAATTGCGGTTCCAGCGCGGCCGAAGGCCGGGGCGAGCTTGGAGAAATCCTTGGCCTCGACGGTGCAGCCGGGAGTATCGGCCTTGGGATAGAAATAGAGGACGAGCTTGCGTCCCTTGAAGTCTGCAAGCGACACTTCGCCCCCGCCGTCGTGGGGAAGCCTGAAGCTGGGTGCCTTGCCGCCGACCGCGATCTTTGCTGGCATGCGCCTTCCTTTCGTCGTTTTCACCGGATCAAGCTGAATATGGCATGGGGTTGGGGGCCAGTGGCGACCGCGCGTGGTTCTGTGCGAAACCGCTGGGATGCCAGGAGAATCGTTTGGCCGACAAGGTGTGACCTGTAACAGGCCAGTCGCTAAACCGGCGGACGAGGGGACGGCCGATCGGGCATGACGGACAAGGATAGCAGTCTGCACATCGCGGCGCTCCAGGAACTGGAGGCGGCGCTCGATGCGCACCGGCGCATCCAAATGGAAGCCGGGGCGTCGGCGCGCGCCAGTGCCGCGGAAAGGTTGTCTCGTCGCGCCTGGATTGCTCGCCCGTGGGGCCTTCGCATGCCCGGGTGGCGGCTGCCATTCAATCCCTGGTTCATGTTCGACCGCCGGCATCCCGTGGTGCGCAAGGCCACCATTGCTGGAGGCGCCGTCCTCGCGGTTCTGCTGGTTTGCGCCGGCGCGCTGTGGTGGCGGCTCGCCAGCGGGCCGATCATGCTCGATCTCTTCACGCCCTGGCTGACGTCGGCGATTGAGCAGAACCTCGGTAGCCGCTATCGCGTCGAAGTCGGCGGTACGCAGCTTGAGCGCGATGCGCAAGGGCGCACGGCGTTGCGTCTGCGCGACATTGTGCTGCGCGACGCCGCCGGCGTTACCGTTGCGGTGGCGCCCAAGGCGGAGGTCGGGATTTCCGGAGCAAGCCTGCTGAGCGCAAGCCCCCGGGCCGAAAGCTTCCGGCTGGTCGATGCCAACATGACGATCCGCATCGATCCCGACGGACGGGTCAATGTGATGGTCGGCGGCGAACGGCCGTTCGTCACGATCGCGCCGGAAGGTCAGGCACAATTGAACCCGCCGCCATCGCCTGCGACCCAGGCGCCAGCGAGCCCGGCACGACCGGCGGGCCCCATAAAATCGCCGCAGGACAGCGCCCGTGTTTTCTCGCTGCAGGCGATGAGCGAACGCAGCGTTGCTACCAATATCGCGGCGTTGCTCGCCTGGATCGACGAACTCGGCAAGCTGGGGCTCGACACCGGCACCGGCGGCTTCGACGGTCAGTCGCTGAACGAGATCGGCATCACCAATGGAAGCCTCACCATCGATGACCGCCGCGGCGCCTACGAGTGGAAACTCACGCAGATCAGTCTGAGCCTGAACCGGCCGAAGGGCGGCGGCGTGGCGCTCACCGTGCTGTCGGAAAATCAGGACCGGCCCTGGGGGCTCAGCGCGGCCTTGTCGCCGGCACCTCAAGGCCACCGGCGGTTGCAGCTTGAAGCGCGCAAGGTCGTTCTCGATGACTTGCTGGCCTTGCGCATGTCCGAATCCAGGATCCGGTCCGACACCCTGGTGTCGGCCTTGATCGATTCCGACATTGCGGCCGACGGCACGCCGCAGACGCTGTCGGGCTCGATCTACGCCGAGGGCGGTTCGATCGGCAGTCCGGACGAGCCGGAGCATCAGATTCCGATCAGCAGCGCTGAGTTCGGACTGGACTGGAATGCCGCGCGGCGCACGTTGCGCGTGCCATTCAAAGTGACCGCCGGCGCGGCCCGCTACACCTTGCGTGCCGAGTTCGCGGCGCCCGCGCTCCCTGGCGGGAACTGGCTGTTTGCGCTCGGCGGCGGATGGGTCGTGCTCGATCCGTTGACCGCCGATGACGAGGGGCTCGTGCTCAAGCGCGTGGTGATGCGCGGCAACATCGATCCGGTCCAGCAGCGGATCACCCTTGAGCACGGCGACCTGGGAACCAAGGAGCTGGGCAGCGCCGAGAGCGAGGGCGTCACCGTTGCCATGTCTGGCAAGCTCGACTACGGCAGTGAGCCGCGCCTTGCTCTCGGTATTGCATGCAACCCGATGCCGGCCGCCGCATTCAAGCGCCTGTGGCCGGCCTTTCTGTCGCCGAAGGTTCGCGATTGGGTGGTTCAGCATATCGCCAGCGGCAACGTCGAACGCCTCGACATCGCCACCAACGCCACCTTCGCGCAGCTGCAGCCCACCGGCCCGCCGATGCCGGAGGAGGGCTTGTCGGTCGAAATCGTCGGCAGCGCGGTGACGCTTCGGCCGGTGGCAGGGCTGCCGGCGATCCGCGATGCCGACATGACGCTTCGCTTGAACGGACGCGCCGCGAAAATCACGTTCGGCAAAGGCATCGTCGATGTGTCGCCGGGACGGCGGCTGATACTTTCAAACGGCGTGTTCGAAGTGCCGAACACGCGGCTGAAGACGCCGCCGGCGCGCGTCAGCTTCCGTGTCGATGGCTCGGTCCCCGCCGCCGCCGAACTTCTCTCGCTCGACCGGTTGCGCGACTATTCCGCCGTGCCGTTCGATCCCGCCGGCACCAGGGGCACGGTCAGCGGGCAGGTCCAGCTCGGTATGCCGCTGCGTCCCGATCTGCCGCCCGGCTCGACCGATTACGACATCAGCGTGGATCTTTCGAATTTCAGCGCCGACAAAGTGCTGTTCGGCCAGAAGATCGAGGCGCAGACGCTGCGAGTGTCGGCCAACAACCAGAGCTACGAGATCAAAGGCGACGTCAAGGTCGCAGGCTCACCAGCCCAGATCGAGTACCGCCGGCTCAAAGGCGAGACCGAAGCCGAGGTCAAGGTCACCGCCACGCTCGATGAAGCCGCACGGACGCGGTTTGGCCTCGATGTCGGCCCGGCGCTCGCCGGACCGATGCCGATGAAGTTCACCGGCCGTGTCGGAACCGACGACCGCGAGGGCCGCTTCAATGTCGAAGCCGATCTCACCAACACCAAGATCGAGAATTTGCTGCCGGGCTGGGTCAAGGCGCCGGGACGGCAGGCGCGTGTGGCGTTCACCCTGCTCAAACAGAAAACCGGTAACTTGCGCTTCGAGGACGTCCTGATCGACGGGCAGGGCGTCCTCGCCAAGGGCACGGTCGATCTCGACAACAGCGGCGAGCTGCTGGCGGCGAACTTTCCGGTGTTCGCGACCTCCGACGGCGACAAAACCTCGGTTCGGGCCGACCGCGGGGCCGATGGCGCGCTTCGGGTGGTGATGCGCGGCGATGTTTATGACGGACGCAACTTCGTCAAGGCGGCGATGGGTGGTCCGACCGATCCGAAGATCAAGGCCAAACATCCCGATCTCGATCTCGACATCAAGCTCGGCGTGGTGGCGGGCCATCTCGGCGAGACGATCCGCGGCCTCGATTGGCGCATGTCGCGCCGTGGCGGCCGGGTTCGTACCTTCTCCATGGCTGCCAAGATCGGACGCGATACGCCGCTGGTCGGCGAAATGCGCACCCGCGTCAACAACGGCAAGCCGGTGCTCTATTTCGAAACGAACGATGCCGGCGCCCTGTTCCGGTTCACCGACATGTATCAGCGCATGGTCGGCGGCAAGATGTGGGTCGGCATGGATCCGCCGAACCAGGACGGCTCGGTGCAGGAAGGCGTCATCAATGTCAGCGCCTTCTCCATTCGCGGTGACAGTACGTTGGAGCGCGTCGTATCGAACGCGCCCAATGCCAGCCAGAATAACAATATTGACTTCAGCCAGGCGCGTGCCGACTTCACCCGCGCCCCGGGCCGCATGATGGTCAGGGACGGCGTGTTGCGCGGGCCGATACTCGGCGCCACCGTCGAAGGTAACATTGATTACGCCCGCGATCAGGTCGCGATGCGCGGTACGCTGGTGCCGCTCTACGGCCTCAACAACATGTTCGGCCAAATTCCGATCGTGGGCCTGTTCCTCGGCGGCGGCAGCAACGAGGGCATGTTCGGCATCACCTATGAGGTGAGCGGCACCACGTCCAATCCGCGCCCGATGGTCAATCCGATTTCGGCGATCGCGCCCGGCGTGCTGCGCAAGTTCTTCGAGTTCCGCGAGGCGCCCGACCAGGATCGCGCCTTCGCCGAACCGTCGATCCGCTGAAGCCTTTACACCGCTTTCAGCAGCACATGCCGCTTCTTGCCCAGCGACAGCTTGATCACGCCCTCCGGCGTCAACACGCTGGTCGTCAAAACCATCTTTTCGTCAGTGACGGTCGTGTCGTTGACCTTGAGGCCGCCGCCCTTGATCTGGCGGCGCGCCTCGCCGTTCGATGAAACGAGGCCGGCCCGCACGAACGCCGCCAGTACGCCGAGGTTGGCCATGTCCGCGGTCGCGATTTCGACCGTCGGCAGATTTTCCGCGTGGGTGCCTTCTTCGAAGGTGCGACGCGAGGTATCGGCCGCGGCGTCGGCCGCCGATCGGCCGTGCACCAGCGCGGTCGCTTCGGTGGCGAGCACCTTCTTGGCTTCGTTGATCTCCGAGCCTTGCAACGCGGCGAGGCGGCTGATCTCGTCGAGCGGCAGCACGGTGAACAGCTTGAGGAAGCGGCTGACGTCGCCGTCCTCGGTGTTGCGCCAGTATTGCCAGTAGTCGTAGGGGCTCACGAGGTCGGCGTTGAGCCACACCGCGCCGGCCGCGGTCTTGCCCATCTTGGCACCCGAGCCCGTGGTGATCAGCGGCGACGTGAGCGCGAACAGTTGCACGTTCGACATGCGGCGGCCGAGATCGATGCCGTTGACGATGTTGCCCCATTGATCGGAGCCGCCCATCTGCAGCACGCAGCCGGTGCGCTTGTTGAGCTCGACGAAATCGTAGGCCTGCAGGATCATGTAGTTGAATTCGAGGAACGACAGCTCCTGCTGGCGGTCGAGCCGCATCTTCACCGAGTCGAAGCTCAGCATGCGGTTGACCGAGAAATGCCGGCCGACGTCGCGCAGGAAGTCGATGTAGTTGAGCGAATTGAGCCAGTCGGCGTTGTTGGCCATCAGCGCATTTCCGGCCTGACCGTTAAAGACTTGGCCCTCGAATTTGAGAAACTTCGAGAAGACCGCGCGGATGCCGGTGAGATTCTCCTCAATCATCGCGTCGGTGAGGATCCGGCGGCTCTCGTCTTTGCCGGACGGGTCGCCGACGCGCGTGGTGCCGCCGCCCATCAGCGCGATCGGCCGGTGGCCGGTCTGCTGCAGCCAGTGCAGCATCATGATCGGCAACAGCGAGCCGATGTGCAGCGAGGCCGCGGTGCAGTCGAAACCGATATAGGCCGTGATCGCCTGCGATTTGGCGAGCTGATCGAGCGCGTCCGGCTCCGACACCTGGTGGATGAAGCCACGTTCGGCCAAAACGTTCAAGAAATCGGATTTATAGCCGCTCATCGGCCGTCCTCGTTGCGGCGGCTGGTGTAACAGGTCCGCCGCCGGATTCAACGGCGGGACGATTGAACCGGCTCGTCCGTTATCGAATAAGCGGCAGCGTCAATCCCGCCGGTCGCCCTTGAGCCGCTTGTCGAGGTAGACGCTGACCGACTGCATCAGCGGCTCGACCTTGCCGTCGAAGAAGTGGTTGGCGCCGGGGATCACCTTCTGCTCGATGATGATGCCCTTCTGGGTCTTGAGCTTGTCGACAAGACCGGTGACGTCCTTGTGCGGCACCACCGCGTCCTTGTCGCCGTGAACGATCAGGCCGGACGACGGGCAGGGCGCCAGGAACGAGAAGTCATAAAGGTTGGCGGGCGGCGCGATCGAGATGAAGCCCTCTATCTCCGGCCGCCGCATCAGGAGCTGCATGCCGATCCAGGCGCCGAACGAGAAGCCCGCGATCCAGCACGAGCGCGCCTCCGGATTGATCGACTGGGCCCAGTCGAGCGCGGACGCGGCATCGGACAGTTCGCCGGTGCCGTGGTCGAAATTGCCTTGGCTTCGCCCAACACCGCGGAAATTGAAGCGGATGGCGGCGAAGCCCCGATGCACGAAGGAATAGTAGAGCTGGTAGATGATCTGATGATTCATCGTGCCGCCGAATTGCGGATGCGGGTGCAGGATGATCGCGATCGGTGCGTTTTTCTGCGGCGCCGGATGATAGCGGCCTTCGATGCGGCCGGCCGGTCCGGTGAAGATGACTTCAGGCATGAGCTTTCAAACCTCGATCAGCGCTGGTCTGCGGCGGCCCAAGACGACGTGCTTGACGGCACAGACGGGCGCACGTAACTGATTAAAATTGTTCCCAAATCTCGGAGTTTCCGAAAGCCGGCGCTCCAGGGCAAACGGCCGGTGGGCGGCGGGTTCTAACATGATCCCGGGTGTCAAAAGCAAGTAAAATGAGCCGGGTCAGGGGCTTGGACCAATCGTACGGTTCCCCAGATGAGGATGTATGGCGACTGCGGCCTATCTCGACTGGAATGCGACCGCGAAATTGCGGCCGGAGGCGCAAGCCGCCGTCGCCAGGGCGTTGGACGTCACCGGCAATCCGTCGTCGGTGCATAGCGCCGGCCGCGCCGCGCGCCGGCTGATCGAGGATGCGCGCGACAAGGTGGCGGCGCTGGTCGGCGTGACCTCGCGTGATGTCGTCTTCACCTCGGGCGGCACCGAGGCCAACATGCTGGCCCTTTCGCCGGCGCTCGGCGAGGTGTTGCTCATCTCGGCGATCGAGCATCCTTCGGTGCGAAGCGGCGGACGATTTGCCGCGGCGGAGGACATCGCCGTAACGCCCGCCGGCGTCGTCGATCTCGCGGCGCTGGAACGGCAGCTTGCCGGCCGCTCGCGCCCGCTGGTTTCGCTGATGCTCGCCAACAACGAGACCGGCGTGATCCAGCCGGTCGCGGAGGCGGCCGCTCTCGTGCATGCGGCCGGCGGGCTCCTTCATGTTGACGCGGTCCAGGGTCCGGGCCGCATCACCTGCGACTTCAAGGCGCTCGGCGCCGATCTGATGACGCTGTCGTCACACAAGATCGGTGGGCCGCAAGGCGTCGGCGCGCTGATCCGGCGCGATGGCTTGGCGCTCGACCCGCAAGTCAAGGGCGGCGGCCAGGAGCGCGGGGCGCGGGCCGGTACCGAGAATGTCGCGGGGATCGCCGGATTCGGCGCGGCCGCCGAGGCGACGTGCCGAGGCTGGACCGGAGAGGCCGGCCGGATAGCGGCGCTCCGCGACAAGCTCGAGGCCGGAATCAAGGCCGTCGCTCCGAAAGCGATCATTTTTGGCGCCGAGGCGGCCCGGCTGCCCAATACGACGCTGTTTTCGGTGCCCGGCATGAAGGCCGAAACCGCCGTGATCGCCTTCGATCTCGAAGGGGTTGCGGTGTCCTCCGGCGCGGCCTGTTCGTCCGGAAAGGTCGCTCCGTCCCATGTTCTGGCCGCCATGGGGGTGGCTCCGGAACTCGCGCGAGGCGCAATCCGGGTAAGTCTCGGCTATGCAACCACCGATGAGGACGTTGGGATGATTCTAAAGGCTTGGGGGAAGCTCTCGGAAAGCCTATATAAGGCTGGAAACCAGCAGGAAATCGCCGCCTAGGCGGAGGTCACCCACCGGGAACCGAAAACCGACCATAACCGACAACCCATGCCACGGCCTTGACCCGTGAGCGGAGGAGTGAATGCCGGCCGTACAAGAGACGATCGAGCGGGTTCGCCGGATCGACGTCGACCAATACAAATACGGGTTCGTTACCGACATCGAGTCCGACAAGGCCCCGAAGGGCCTGTCCGAGGACATCGTCCGGTTCATCTCGGCCAAGAAAACCGAGCCCGAATGGATGCTGGCCTGGCGGCTGGAAGCCTATCGGCGCTGGCTGACCATGCGCGAGCCGACCTGGGCGCGGGTCGATTATCCGAAGATCAACTACCAGGATTATTATTACTACTCGGCGCCGAAGCGGAAGGCGCTGGCCTCGCTCGACGAGGTCGATCCGGAAATTTTGGCGACTTACGCCAAGCTCGGCATTCCGCTCCGCGAACAAGAGGCGCTGGCCGGCGTCGTGCGTCCGGAGGGCGAGCGGCGGGTCGCGGTTGACGCGGTGTTTGATTCGGTTTCGGTCGCCACCACCTTCCAGGCCGAGCTGAAGAAAGCCGGCGTGATCTTCATGCCGATCTCGGAGGCACTGCGCCAGCATCCCGATCTGGTGAAGAAATATCTCGGCACCGTGGTGCCGACCTCGGACAACTTCTTCGCCACGCTCAATTCGGCGGTGTTCTCCGATGGCTCGTTTGTCTACGTGCCGCCGGGCGTGCGCTGCCCGATGGAGCTGTCGACCTATTTCCGCATCAACGAGAAGGACACCGGCCAGTTCGAGCGCACGCTGATCATTGCCGACAAGGGCTCCTATGTGAGCTATCTCGAAGGCTGCACCGCGCCGATGCGCGACGAGAACCAGTTGCACGCCGCGGTGGTCGAGCTCGTCGCGCTCGACGATGCCGAGATCAAGTATTCGACGGTGCAGAACTGGTATCCGGGTGACGCCAACGGCAAGGGCGGCATCTACAATTTCGTCACCAAGCGCGGCGACTGCCGCGGCAATCGTTCGAAGATCTCCTGGACCCAGGTCGAGACCGGCTCGGCCATCACCTGGAAGTACCCGAGCTGCATCCTGCGCGGCGACAATTCCAGCGGTGAATTCTATTCGATCGCGATTTCGAATGGCCGCCAGCAGGTCGACAGCGGCACCAAGATGCTCCACCTCGGCAAGAACACGTCGAGCCGGATCATCTCCAAGGGCATTGCCGCCGGCAAATCCAACAACACCTACCGCGGCCAGGTGATGGCGCATCGCCGAGCCAAGGGCGCGAGGAACTTCACCAACTGCGATTCGCTCTTGATCGGCGATCAGTGCGGCGCCCACACCGTGCCCTATATCGAGGCGAAGAACTCCTCTGCGGTGTTCGAGCACGAGGCGACGACCTCGAAGATTTCCGAGGAGATGCTGTTCTACTGCCGCCAGCGCGGCCTTTCGGCCGAGGAGGCGGTGGCGCTCGTGGTCAATGGCTTCGTCAAAGACGTGCTCCAGCAGCTCCCGATGGAGTTCGCAGTCGAAGCGCAGAAGCTCATCTCGATCAGCCTCGAAGGCTCGGTCGGTTGAGCCTGGTGTCGGGCGGGGAGAGTTTCATGTCTGCGCTCGACAAGGCGGTTTCGGAGCTCGACGCCAAGCGCAGCAAGGACGACGCCGAGCGGCGCGCCCGCCAACAGGCGGCGAGCACATTTTTGCAGGAGTTCTTCGATGCCGATCTGGCGGCGTCGAAGACCTTGAAGGACCATGGTGTGGAGGCGGCGTTCGATGGCAAACGCATCCTGCTGCGGAAGCCGGAAGAAGGCGTGTACGCGGAAGGCATGATGATTGTGGTCGGCGAGCAGGGCGAGATCGACGTCAGCGGACGCTCACTCGGTCCGGTCTACGCCAACGACAAGGAAACCAGGAAAAAGGAGCTGATTGCCGAGATCATCTCGCATTTCAGCCTGTAGGTCAGAAGGAAGACACGAAGTGCCGATGTTGGAAGTCAAGAATTTGCACGTCACCGTCGACGGCAAGCAGATCCTCAAGGGTCTCGACCTCG
>Ga0207670_10001094_pt1 | contig 14270 bp, 14 predicted proteins | sample KBSS23HmetaG_FD_184339 | JGI IMG/M metagenome (GOLD analysis project Ga0207670, IMG submission 184339) | Switchgrass rhizosphere microbial communities from Kellogg Biological Station, Michigan, USA - KBS S2-3H metaG (SPAdes) (version 2) | ecosystem: Host-associated > Plants > Roots >... | reverse complement strand
GGCCAAAGGCGGCACGGGACTTGGTCTGGCCATCTCAAAGAAAATTATCGAGCTGCACGGCGGCAGTATCTCGGTGCAGTCCAGCGTCGGGCACGGCTCGACCTTCGCATTCACACTGCCCATCACCGTCGAACGACAAGCGGTGCCATCATGAGCAAGCTTATTTTGGCGGTCGAGGATCAGGAGGACAACATGCAGATCCTCCGCGACCTGCTGACCAGCGCCGGCTACGAGATCGTCGAGGCTGAGAACGGCGAGCAAGCCATGGCGGCTGTGGCGAAGCGGCGGCCAGACCTGATCCTGATGGACATCCAGCTTCCGATCATGGACGGCTACGAGGCCACGCGCCGTATCAAGGCCGATCCGGCGCTGCGATCGATCCCGATCATCGCGGTGACGTCCCATGCACTGAGTGGAGGTGAAGAAAAGGCGCGCGCGGCTGGATGTGATGACTTCGTGCCCAAGCCTTATAGTCCCCGCCAGCTGTTGGCAAAAATTCGGCAATACCTGCCTTGATGCGCTGTTGCTGCCGATCGAAACGCTCATAGCAGCCGTACGCAAGCGCGAGTTGAACGCATCCTCCCCGCGGCGCATGTCCATTCCATGAAAAAGATCGGCTTCCTGTCCTTCGGCCATTGGACTCCGTCGCCGCAGTCGCAGACGCGCTCGGCGTCCGACGCGCTGTTGCAATCGATCGACCTCGCCGTCGCCGCCGAGGAGCTCGGCGCCGACGGCGCCTATTTCCGGGTGCATTACTTCGCCCGCCAGCTCGGTGCCCCGTTTCCGCTGCTGGCGGCGGTCGGCGCCAGAACCAAGCGGATCGAGATCGGCACCGCGGTCATCGACATGCGGTACGAGAACCCGCTGTACATGGCGGCGGACGCCAGTTCGGCCGACCTCATTGCCGGCGGGCGCCTGCAGCTCGGCATCAGCCGTGGTTCGCCCGAGCAGGTGATCGACGGCTGGCGCCACTTCGGTTACGCCCCGGCGGAGGGAATGACCGATGCCGACATGGCCCGGCGCCACACCGAAGTCTTCCTGGAGGTGCTGAAAGGCGAGGGCTTCGCGCGTCCGAACCCGCGGCCGATGTTCCCGAATCCTCCGGGCCTGCTGCGCCTCGAGCCGCACTCTCCGGGCCTGCGCGATCGCATCTGGTGGGGCGCCGGCTCGAATGCCACCGCGGCCTGGGCGGGCAAGCTCGGGATGAATATGCAGAGCTCGACGCTCAAGAATGACGAGAGCGGACGTCCGCTCCACGTTCAGCAGGCGGAGCAGATCCGGATCTTCCGCGAGGCGTGGCAGGCGGCTGGTCATGCGCGCGAGCCGCGGGTGTCGGTCAGCCGCAGCATCTTTGCGCTGGTCGACGACCGCGACCGCGCCTATTTCGGGCACGGCAACGAGAACGACGACCAGATCGGCTTCCTCGGCGACAACACCCGCGCCATTTTTGGCAGGAGCTATGCCGCCGAGCCGGACGCGCTCGTCGAGCAGCTCAAGAAAGACGAAGCCATCGCCGCGGCCGATACCCTGCTGCTGACCGTGCCCAATCAGCTCGGCGTCGACTACAACGCCCACGTCATCGAGGCGATCCTCAAGCATGTCGCCCCGGGCCTCGGCTGGCGCTGACGCCGCGCCGGTCCCCGGTGATGTCAGCCGCTGCGTGACTCGAACGGAGCCTTGCAGCGCCTTTTGCGTGTGCTCGATATCCCCCGGCAAAGCCATTTCGAGATATCATCAGCGATCAGAGACGGCCCCGATCCGAGGACACTCATGCCACTGGCCTTCCAGACCATCGTCGACATCAGCCTTGAGCTCGACCCCAAAAGCTACTCGATGCGCACGCCGGCGGGCTTCAAGAAGGACATGCAATTCGAGATGGAGGTCCTCAAGGAGCACGACGCCCCCGGCGGTGCCGGTCAGATCGTGCGCGGCGTGCATATGCGCCTGCACGCCGGCAGCCACGTCGACGCGCCGGAGCACAATGTGCGCGGCGGCACGCAAATCCATCAGCTGCCGCTTGAGCTGTTCATGGGCGACGCCATCGTCGCCGACCTGCGCGACAAGCTGCCGGGCCAGGCGATCACCGAAAAGGACCTGGAGAAACGGCTCGACAACCGCATCCGCAAGGGCGACCGGTTGCTGCTGCGCACCGACCACAACAACAGCTACGACGGCGGCTCCGAGACGTGGATGAGGGCGTCGCCCTACCTGACCATCGGCGCCACTATGTGGTGCGTCGAGAAGGGCGTGGTGATCGTCGGCTACGATTTCTATCACGGCAACGACGAGCCCAATGCGCCACGGGTGTTTCACAACTCGCGGACGCTGAGCGAGCACGGCGTCATCACCATGCCGTACCTGAAGAATCTCGACCGCATCGAGAAGGACAGGTTTACGCTGATCGGCCTGCCGCTGAAGATGCTCGGCGCCGAGGCGTCGCCGGTCCGCGCGGTGGCGGTTTATTAGAGCTGGTTTCGTTCATGTGGAATCAAACACGAGGCCGTCGTCCCCGCGAAGGCGGGGACCCAGTACTCCGCAGCAGCGCCGGGGTTACTGGATCGCCCGCTTTCGCGGGCGATGACACTCGAGGATGACGCGCCGAAGGGGAGGGACGAGGCCATGATGCTTTCCAGGCTTGTGGTGACCGCGCTCGCGGCGGCCTGCCTGTTCGGATCGGCGCGCACGCATGCCCAATCGGTCCAGGCCCAAGAGCAATTCCCCAACCGGCTGGTTACGGTCGTCGCGCCGATCACCCCGGGCACCGCCATCGACATTCTGGCGCGCCTCTATGCGGACCAGCTGTCGAAGCGCTTCGGCCAGCAGGTCGTGGTCGCCAACCGGGCCGGCGCCGGCGGCATGATCGGCGCGCAGGCCGTCGCCAACGCGCCGGCGGACGGCTACACGGTTCTGTTCGCCAACTCCGGCCATGCGATTCTCGGGGCGATCAACAAGAACCTGTCGTTCGATCCGATCGGCGATTTTGCCGGCGTCACGCTGGTCGGCGAAGCCCCCGGCATCGTCGTCGTGCCGCCTTCGCTCGGCGTCTCGAACCTCAAAGAGTTTGTCGAGCTCGCCAAGTCGAAGCCGGGCACGATCAACTATGGCTCCGCCGGCATCGGCACTTCGACGCATCTCGCCGGCGCCTATTTCGCGCTGAAGACCGGCATCGACATCGTCCACGTGCCGTACACGGTCAGCGCGACGATCATCGCCGACCTGCTCGGCGGGCGTATCCAGGCGTCGTTCGTGCCGCTCGCCTTCGTGCTGCCGCTGCTGCAGGACGGCCGGCTCCGCGCGCTGGCGGTCGGCGCCAAGGAACCGGTGATCGATCCGATCGCGATCCCAACCGCGCTGTCGCAGGGCTTCGATTATCAGTACGGCACCTGGTACGGCATGCTGGCGCCGGGCAAGACGCCGAAGCCCATCCTGGCGACGCTCAATCAGGCGATGACGGAAGCGAGCAAGGACCCCGAGCTGTCGGCCAAGATCCGCGCCCAGGGCATCGAGCCGCGGGATATCGCGCTCGAGCGCTTCGACGCCTACGTCCGCGCCGACATGGCGCGTCTCGATCCGGTGCTCAAGGTCATCGCCGAGAAGCGATAAGGCCGGGCCCAGCGCTGAGCTCGCTGAAAATCTCTTCGTTGTGCTGGCCGAGCGTCGGCGGCGGCGTATCGATGCGGGGACCGCCGTGGGCGAAGGTGAATGCCGCGAGGGGCACGCCGAAACCACCCTCCAATCCGGCGGCGCTGGCGTGGTGGTGAATGATGCCGCGGGCCGCGAGTTGCGGGTCGGCGATGGCTTCTCCCATGGTGCGCACCCGCGCGGCCGGCACGTGACGCGCCTGCAGGAACGCCTCCCATTCGTCCGCGGTACGGGTCAGCATGATCTCGGTCAGCACCGCGATCTCGCGGTCGTGATCGGCATCGCGCTCGTCGTTGCTGCGTTTGATCATGTCGGGGCGCTCCAGCACCGTCCATAGGCGGCGCTGCTGGCGCAAATTGCTGGCGCCCAGCATCACCAGTCCGCTCTTGGTGGCGAAGGCGCCGTTGGTCGCATGCGGATGGCGGTTGCCATGGGGCTTCGGGTGCACGCCGTTCCGCAGATAGCCGGTCACATGCGAGCTCATCAGGATCATCGCCACGTCCAGCATCGCCATGTCGATGCGCTGCCCGCGTCCGGTTCGCTCGCGCTGAAACAGCGCCGAGGCCAATGCGAAGGCGCCCGTCATGCCGGTGGCGTAATCGATCGCAGGCGCCCCCAGCTTCACCGGGTGCACGTCCGCGGTCCCGGTCATCGCCATGATGCCGGAGGTGGCCTGGATCACGTGGTCGTAGGCGGTCTGTCCGCCACGCGGCCCGGTCTGGCCGAATGCCGAGAACGAGGCATAGATCAGCCGCGGATTGATCTTTGCCAGCGCGTCGTAGCCGAGGCCCAGCGCCTCGAACGCGCCGGGGCGATAGTTCTCCACGAACACGTCCGCGGTGGCGACCAGCTTTTTCAAGATTTCGCGATCTTTCTCCAGCTTCAGGTCCAACGTGATCGAGCGCTTGTTGGATGCCTGCGTCAGGAATGCCGTGCCCATGTCGCGGCGGTTGAGCGCCTTGTCGGTGCCGGACCCGCGGCTCTGGTCGGGATCGTCGGGATGCTCGACCTTGATCACGTCGGCGCCCAGCACGGCCAGCTGATAGGCGGCGAACGGCCCCGCCAGAACGTGGGTCACGTCGATCACCCGGATGCCCTCGAACGGTCGCGTCATCGCGCTCTCCTACGGCTGCAACCCGTACATGCAGCATACACGAGCGCGAAATTTCGCTCGAACGATCGTTCCCAGCCGCCGCTGTAGCGCGGGTCATCACCTCAGCAAGCCGCTCGGAACAACAGCCGATCGCGCGCCAACTGGTCCGTCAGGCGCGATCAGAGCTTGGTTGCCGCGCGAGACAGCAGTTTCCAGTCTGCGCCCTGTTTTTGCCAGTTCATCAGGATGTGGAGTTTGTTGGCGCTTTTCTTGCCGTCGGCGATCGTTTCGCTTTCGCTCACCCAGGTGAACCGCACGATTGCTGCGGAGCCGACGACGCTAATTTTGGGGTCCTGGTAGGCCAGCGACAAGAATTTCGTTTTTCTGTTGGTGGCGTTGGCGATGAAGGTTGCCTTGTCCTCAACCCGGGCATCGGAGTGGCCGTAGCTGAGCTCCGCCGCGCAGAGCGCTTCGAATGCTTTGCCATCGGTCGCCACCTGGGCCGCGCGGAAGGCCTCGACGCTCTTCGCTACGGCATCTTCATCGGCGGATACCGCAAAGGCCGGGACGAGGCCGAGGATGCCCGTGACGCCCACGAGTCCAATGGCAAGAGTCGGCAACGCCAACTGACGACGATCGATATTCATCGTTTCCTCCGTTGTTCTGACGCAAGGGCAGTCTCGCAGTCGTGCTGGTTTTTGTCGAGCACTCGCCGGTGTCGCGCCGGTCGGCCGAACAATCAACCCAACCCCATCGCCGCCTTCTTCGCGTCCGGCACCACGTCAAAATCATACAGCCGCTTGCGGAATGTGGCATGGGCGGTGAGCTCGGCGTCGCGGACGCCGAGGTCGGAGTAGGCGGAGTCGTAGCGCAGCCCGTTCTCGCGGGCGCCGCGCTGCACCTGCGCCACCCGCTCGCGGCGGAGCCGCTCGTAGGCGACGAGCGCCGCCGGCACCGAGGCGCGGTCGGCGCGCTGCAGGATCGTCGCCAGCGCGATGCCGTCCTCGATCGACTGGTTGGCGCCCTGGCCGAGATGCGGCAGCATCGGATGGGCGGCGTCGCCGAGCAGCGTCAGCCGTCCCTTGGTCCAGGTCGGCAGCGGCTCGCGGTCGTACAGCGCCCAGCGGAATGTCTTGTCGACTTGCTTCAGCAGCGCGCCGATGCGCGGGTCCCAGCCGTCGAACTCCTGGCGCAGCGTGTCGGGATCGCCGGGGGCGGACCAGGATTCCTTCATCTCGGCGTCGGCGGGGACGAAGCCGACGTAGTTGATGATGGTGCCGTGGCGCACCGGGAAGGCGAGGAAGTGCTTGGCGGTGCCGAGCCAGGCCTGCCAGCGGTCCATCGGCCAGTCCGGCATGCGCTCGAGCGGAACCAGGCCGCGGTAGGCGACCGAGCCGTGGAACACCGGATTGGACGGCGGAAAGACGTGAGGCCGCAGCTCGGAGTGGATGCCGTCGGCGGCGATGACGGCGTCGGCCTCGGCGCTCGTGCCGTTGGCGAAGCTGACACGGGCGACGTCGCCGTGCTGTTCGAAACCGGTGGCGCGGTGGCCGGTATGGACGACACCGGCGGGCAGGGCGGCGGCGAGGAAGCCGACGAAGTCGGCACGGTGCATGCCGAAGGTGGCGTTCCAGCCCGACGAGTCGGCGACCTGCACCGGCGCGATCGGCGCGCCGTCGTGGCGGAAGTAATGCGAGCCGGTGCCGACCCGGGAGCCCCATTTCTCCGTGGCCGGGCCGAGGCCGACCCGCTCCAGATGGCGCACGCTGTTCGGCGTGAGATAGACGCCGGCGCCGATCTCGCCGAGCTCCGGCGCCTGCTCGTAGACCGAGACGTTGAGGCCGTGCGCGATCAGCGCGTTGGCGGCGAACAGGCCGCCGATGCCGCCGCCGACGATGGCGATATGGGGTTTCGGATTGGTCATCGGCACACTCTTTACAGGCTTACGCCTCGGCGACGAACTTATTCGTCATCTTGCCGAGGCCCTCGACCTCGGTCTCCATCACGTCGCCGACGCTGATGAAGGTGTGGGTGCCCTGGCCGACGCCGCCGCAGGTGCCGCACACGAAGATGTCGCCGGTCTCGACGCTGAGAATGTCGGAGGCGTATTCGATCTGCTCCTCGGGCGTGAAGATGAACTGCGAGGTGTTGCCGTTCTGCTTGACCGCGCCGTTGAGGGTGAGGCGGATGAACAGGTTCATGTGGTCAGGCACGAACGCCTTCGGCACCAGGAACGGACCCATCGGCGCGAACTTGTCGTGGCTCTTGCCGTTCAGCCAGTCCGAGCGCAGCCCCGGCCGGTCGGTGCGGATCTGCAGGTCGCGGGCCGAGACGTCGTTGGTGGTCATCCAGCCGGCGACGTGATCGAGCGCGCGCTCGCCCTTGATGCGCTTGCCGCGCTTGGCGATGACGCAGGCGATCTCGGCTTCCCAGTCGACCTTCTTGACATCGCTCGGCACCGCGATGTCGTCATGGGCGCCGGCGAGGCAGCTCGGCGCCTTCAGGAACAGGTAGGGCCGTGTGGTGGATTTCTCGCCGGTGAATTTCGGGCCGGTGGTGGGCGACATGCCGGCGCGGATCATCTCGTCGACGTGCTCCTGGAAGTTCTGCGCGGCGTAGAACATCTTGCCCGGGCGGGCGATCGGCGGCCGCGGGGTGAGGCCTTTCACCGGGGTGGCGCCGGACTTGGCGCTTTCCTTGGCGTTTTCCTTGGCGCCGTCCTTGTCGAGGAAGGCCACGATCTCCTGCAGCGTGGCGAAATTGGCGTCCCAGTTGTCCAGCAGGTCCTGGATGCTCGGATTCGGGGTGCCGGCTGCGGTGGTCAGCTTCTTGCCGCTGGCGGTGGCCGCATGGCCGAGGTCGATCGCGGTGTCATCCAGCACGATGGCGGCGAACGGCTTGCCGTCCGGTTTGGCGAAGGTTCCGAGTTTGAATGCGCGGCCGTTCATGGATGCTCCACTCCCTATTTGCGGGCGGAGCGTATCGGCATTTCCAGCCGCATTCCAGTTCGCGGCCGCGCAAATCCTTTCTGCAGAAACCGGGCGTTGCTACTCGGCGAACGGATACTTGCGCTTCGCCGCGCGCCAGTCGTGCATCGCCTCGCGGAACGCATCGGCGACGATGAACAGCCCGCGGCCGCTCTTCTTCAGCGCACGGCGGAGGGTTTCGAGCAGATAGATGACAGTTGGGAGCATGGCAGTATCCTTTTGTTTTTGCGAGGCCGTGCAAGACCTCGCTTGAGAGACAGACTTTGCTTGCGAGGGTGTCGGCAATACGCCGCGTTGGCGACGGCCGTGTGAAATCAGCGCTCCGGCGGCAGCTCCGCGCGAAACGCGCGGTGCAGCGAGCCAGAGCCGAGAATACGGTCGACCTCACGCTGCGCGCGAAGCATCTGCGCCGCCGTGAAGGCGTCGTACAGGCGGCGCAGCAACGAAGGCTGCAACGACGCCGTCGGCGCAGAGGCCACGGGCGCGTCGTCGGTATCGACAATATGCGAGGACAATGCGTGCGAAGGCAGTGCGTGGGTAGCCATGGTCAGCAACTCCATCGGGTTGTGATCCAGGCGTTTCCTCTTCTTGCTTTTCTTGATTGTTGTCTAGCGCGATTCGTTGGCGCAAGCGAGCGCCGATGCAAGATGGCGTGCATGCGCTCCGCTCATGCAGAAAAATGTTTTGTGTCGTGTCGCGTGCAATCGGCGCACGATCGTTCAGCAGATGCCCATGAATGCGACAGCTGTCACACGATTGAGACACGGCGAACACATTGCCGACACAGGCGTTGAGAGAAAAAGTTGTTTCTAAAAATATTTTTTTTTGCGAGATCGTGTCCGCGAGTCCGTTCCCCGCGCGCAACTGCAAAATCGGCCCGTCATGCCCCGCGAATGCGGGGCATCCAGTAATGATGGCGTGGCGATTACTGGATCGCCCGCCTTCGCGGGCGATGACGGCTGAATCCAAAAGATGTGTGCATCCGATAGCGCGCGTGCGGGGAGGCAAGCCGAAGGGAGAGAAGATGGTCTTGCGCGGACCGGGCTTATCGCGTTCCCTATTCATAAAGCGCGAGGCGGGTCAGCCGCCCGCTCAGGACAACAAGACGGGAGGATTGCCATGCGACTGTTGATCTCCGCCGCATTGATACTGCTGGCTGCGACACTTCATGCATCGGCGCAGAACGCCGTGCCGCCCGACGTGCTGAAGGATCTGGCGCCGACCGGCAAGCTCCGCGCCGCGATCAACTTCGGCAACAGCGTGCTGGCGCAGAAGGGCAAGGACGGCGGGCCGCAGGGCGTCACCGCCGACCTGTCGCGCGAGCTGGCCAAGCGCCTTGGCGTCGAAGTGTCGTTCGTCACCTTCGAGGCGGCCGGCAAGGTGTTCGAGGCGGCCAAAGCCGGCTCCTGGGATGTCGGCTTCGTCGCCATCGAGCCGGTGCGCGCCGCCGACATCGAGTTCACCGCGCCGTATCTGTTCATCGACGGCACCTACATGGTGCGGCAGGATTCGCCGCTGAAGGAGGTCGGCGACGTCGACAAGCCGGGCATCAGGATCGCGGTCGGCTTGGGCTCCGCCTACGACCTCTATCTGACGCGCACCATCAAGAACGCCACCCTGGTGCGCGCGCCGGTCGGCGGCGGGCGGGCGATGATCGAGATGTTCGTCAACGACAAGCTCGAAGCCGCGGCGGGCGTGCGGCAGCCGCTGGAGGATTACGCCAAGAGCCATCCGGAGATGCGGGTGATGAAAGGCGCGTTCCAGCAGATCCAGCAGGCGATGGGCACGCCGAAGAAGGGCAGCGAGACCGGCAAGGCCGGCGCCGCCTACCTGGCGAAATTCGTCGAGGAGATGAAAGCGTCGGGCTTCGTCGCCGATGCGCTGAAGCGCAGCGGGCAGGTCGCCCAGGTGGCGCCGCCGGCGAAGTAAGCCGGCAAAGTGAGCAGGCGTTTCGCCTGCGCGGGCGATGCAACCGAACAGGCGCAACGGCGTTGTCTTGCCGGGTCGGGGTATCCCGGGAGATCGCCATGCGCCTGCGCCGTCCGCTTCTGTCATCCGCCGCCGCTTTGATCGCGCTCATCACCTTGGCGGGCTTTGCCGCCCGCGCCGAGGATGCGCAGCAGAACGCAGGACCCAAGGCCGAGACCGGGCAACCCGCGGCGCCGGCGCAAGCCGCCGGCGACGAAAACCGGAAAACATCGGGCAGCAACGACCAGTCCGGGCCGTCCAATGCAAAGCCGACCGCCAATCAGGACGGCCAGGGCGACAAGGCCACCCATTCGACCGCCGGCCGCGCCGGCACCGAAGAGCCGGGCTCGCATGCGCCGTCGCAGAATGATGCCGCAGCGCTGGTCAACGGCGCGTGGAACGTGGCGGGTGCGCCGGCCGACAGCCAGACCATTCCGGCGAAATTCTCCAAGCGCAATGACGCGATCGATCACGTGCCGGTCATGGCAATGCAGGTGCTGGGCTTCAGCAACGAGCAGAAGCGCTCGATCATCGACGCCGTGCATGGCGCCAACCCGCCGGTGCAATCGACCAGCGCCAAGCCGTCCGAGGAATTGCCGATCGGAATTACGATGCAGGACTGGCCGTCGGCGGCCAGCGATCCGGCGTTCGCCAAGCTGAAATATGTGCGGGCGCAGGACCGCATCCTGCTGGTCGAGCCGACCAACCGCGTCGTGATCGGCGAGATTCCGAACTAGGCTGTGGCACGCTCGACGGCCGCCTTCAAACGCGGCAGCAGGGCAAGACCATTGGTGCGTGCGACCCGCTGGCGGTCGGCCTCCGATAATTCCTTCGAGTGACGAAGGGCGTCCGCTGTGGCGCTCACGAAATCATCGGGGACCTGGGGATAGTCCGAACCGAACACCAGACGGTCCACACCAACGACCTGCTTCAGCAGCGCGAACACCGGATCTGTCGCGGACAGAGCCGTATCGTAATAAAATGACCGCAGACCGCTTTGAATGACATTGCGGTCGGGCTCCATCGCAAACCGATGTCCCGGCGTCAAAAAATAATCCATCAGCGACATCCGATTGAGAAGATAGGGCAGCGTTCCGCCCGCATGTGAAAAAATGAAACGAAGATGGGGGAAGCGTGCCGGCACGCCATGACGAAGCAGGTTGGCAATGCAGCGCGTCGTATCGAACGCATACTCCAGCAAGGATGCCGGAAATTCCAAATTCAAAAGCTTCAATCCAAGCGGCGTGACCGGGTGGACGAAGACGACAACCCGGCGCCGGTCCAGTTCTGCAAGCAGCGCATCAAAACCTGGGCTGCCGAGATACCGGCCATCGTAACTGGTCGAAAGCATCACGCCGTCGAGCTGCAGTTGGTCCAGTGCAAACGCGGCTTCTGCAAGAGAAGCGTCGACGTGCGGCATCGGGAGCGAGGCGAAGGCGCCAAACCGCCGGGGTTGAGATTGGATCGTCGCGGCAAACAGCTCGTTGAGCAGACGCGACAGCCGCAGAGCGACCGTTCGATCGCGATACAGCAGATCGGCATCGGGCGCCGAGACCACGGCGGTTGCGATCTCCGTTCTGTCCATCAAATCCAGGGCGTTGGCCGTCGTCCACGCCGGAGGAAACGGCCGTCCGCCCATGGTGGTTCGCCCTGAATCTGCCAGGGCCTCGAAAAATGCAGCTGGACGCGCATGGTGATGAAAGTCGATCAGCCCCGGCATCATCAGTTCGCCTGTTATTTTCGACCGTTGCAGTGCATTCTATCACAGCTCGACATGAACGCTGGATGGAGCAGGCGCAGGTGAAACGATGCCGCAATTGACACGACGTTCGGTGCTGCTTGGAGCGCTCGCGGCGCCTGCCGTCGCTCACGCACAAACGAACTGGCCGTCCGGCATTGTTACGCTGGTGGCGCCCGCGCCGGCCGGAGGATCGCTGGACATCATCGCCCGCCTGGTTCAACCGGGATTGCAGCAACGGCTCGGTGTTACGGTCATCGTTGAAAATCGCAGCGGCGGCGCCACCTCGCTGGGCGCTTCCTATGTCGCAAAAGCCCCGCGAGACGGCACCAAGTGGCTCATCAACGCCGATCCCCAGGCGCTGAATCCGTCGCTGCTGACGAACCTTCCCTATGATGTGGAGCGCGATCTGGACCCGATCCTGCTGCTCGGCACGTCGCCCAACGTGCTCGCCGCCAATCCCAATTCGCCATTCAAGACCCTCGGGGACGTGCTGACGGCGGCGCGCGCGCCGCAAGGGGTCAACCTTGCGGTGCTCACCGATACGCTCGGGCACATCTCGATGGTTTTGCTGAGCAAGCTTGCGCAAGCCAAACTGTCGCCGATCACCTATCGCGGCGCGCCGCAAGCTCTGAGCGATGCGATCGGCGGACACGTTCCGCTGGTTTCGGGCAGCGCGAGTCTGCTGGCGCCCTATCTGCAAGAAAAACAATTGCGCGCGATCGCTCAAACTGGGCTGGAGCGACTCCCGGCCCTCGCCAATGTGCCGACGGTGAATGAGAGCGGCTTTCCCGGTTTCAGTGCTCCGTCGTTCTGGGGGTTCTATGCCCCCTCAAACACGCCGGCCCGCATTGTGGAACGCTTCGTGGCGGAGCTGACCGCCATCATTGGCGAGCCGGAGATCCGAACCAAGCTGACCGACAGCCTATTGATCGACCTTCGGCTTGACGGTCCACCGGTGTTCCGGAAGTTCTTCTTCGAACAAGTGGCCAAATGGGGGCAGGTCATTCGCGAGAACAACCTGCAACATAACTAGAGCCGCTCCCACCTGCACTGAATCAAAGTCGTCATGGCGGGGCTTGTCCCGGCCATCGACGCCTTACTTTTGGAGCCAAGGCGTGGATGCCCGCGACATAGGCGAGCCATAGGCGAGTAAAGCGACGCCGTCCTTCAGACGGCTATGGCGACGCCGTCCTTCAGACGGCTATGGCGACGCCGTCCTTCGGACGGCTAAGCGCGGGCATGACGGTGGAGGTTGACGCAAGCGATGTGGCAAATGCTCTAGCGTCTCGGTTTCCAGCCGCCGTGCATGCCGGGCTTGCCGGTGGTCGAGCGCGGGCCTGGGCGGTACGGCTTGCTCTCCATACCTGGCCCCATCTCATCGAGCGTTGGTTTGCGCGGAGCTTCGCGTTCGCTGCTTTGCCGCTTCCCGCCAGGCCGGTGCGGCGCGACCTCGTGGGTGGTCGCGATGCCCATCTCGTCGAGATGCGGCTTGTGCGGCCGCGACCGGTCGCCCTTGGCCGGCAGCTTCACCACCTTCGCGGTCGGATCGTCGACCACGGCCAGCTCGGTGGCGCGCAGCCGCTTGAGTTCGTCGCGGAGCCGCGCCGCCTCCTCGAAGTCGAGATCGGCGGCGGCGGCGCGCATCCGCGCTTCCAGATCGGCCAGCACCGCCCCGAAGTTGTGGCCGATGGTGGCGGCGTCCTCGAAGTCGCCGCTCTCGCCGGTGCCGGTCGAGACCAGCACATGGTCGCGCTCGTAGGCGCTCGCCATGATGTCGCCGATCGATTTCTTGACGCTCTCCGGCGTGATGCCGTTCGCGGTGTTGTAGGCGGTCTGCTTCTCGCGGCGGCGGTTGGTCTCGTCCATGGCGCGCTGCATCGAGCCGGTGACCTGGTCAGCATAGAGGATGACCTTGCCCTCGATGTTGCGCGCGGCGCGGCCGATGGTCTGAATGAGCGACGTCTCGCTGCGCAGAAAGCCTTCCTTGTCGGCGTCGAGAATGGCGACCAGCGCGCACTCGGGAATGTCGAGGCCCTCGCGCAACAGGTTGATGCCGACCAGCGCGTCGAACGCGCCGAGCCGCAGGTCGCGGATGATTTCGATGCGCTCCAAGGTGTCGATGTCGGAGTGCATGTAGCGCACCCGGATGCCCTGCTCGTGCAGGTACTCGGTGAGGTCCTCGGCCATGCGCTTGGTCAGCACGGTGACCAGCGCGCGGTAGCCCAGCCGCGCGGTCTCGCGGATTTCGCCGACCAGATCGTCGACCTGCGTGCGCGCCGGCCGCACCTCGACCGGCGGATCGATCAGCCCGGTCGGACGGATCACCTGCTCGGCGAACACGCCGCCGGCCTCGTTGATCTCCCACGGTCCCGGCGTCGCCGACACGCCGACGGTCTGCGGCCGCATCGCGTCCCATTCCTCGAAGCGGAGCGGCCGGTTGTCCATGCAGGACGGCAGCCGGAAGCCGTATTCGGCAAGCGTCGCCTTGCGGCGGAAGTCGCCGCGGTACATGCCGCCGATCTGCGGCACGGTGACGTGGCTTTCGTCGACGAACACCAGCGCGTTGTCGGGCACGTATTCGAACAAAGTGGGCGGCGGCTCGCCGGGCTTGCGGCCGGTGAGATAGCGCGAATAGTTCTCGATGCCGGCGCAGGCGCCGGTCGCCTCCATCATTTCGAGGTCGAACAAGGTGCGCTGTTCGAGCCGCTGCGCTTCGAGCAGGCGGCCGGAGTTGTGCAGCTCGTCGAGCCGCCATTTCAATTCGGCCTTGATGCCCTGGATCGCCTGGATCAAGGTCGGGCGCGGCGTGACGTAATGCGAGTTGGCGTAGATTTTGACG
>Ga0207670_10001093_pt1 | contig 14291 bp, 13 predicted proteins | sample KBSS23HmetaG_FD_184339 | JGI IMG/M metagenome (GOLD analysis project Ga0207670, IMG submission 184339) | Switchgrass rhizosphere microbial communities from Kellogg Biological Station, Michigan, USA - KBS S2-3H metaG (SPAdes) (version 2) | ecosystem: Host-associated > Plants > Roots >... | reverse complement strand
AGACGAGCAGGAGCTCCGGCCCCCCCGTCTGGACGACGCGGTCGAACGCCTCGAGCAGGAGGGCGATCTCCCGATCGCGCCCGTAGAGCCTCTGCGGGATCTGGAGACGCTCGGAGGCGTCGCGCTCTCCCAGCGCGAAAGGCACGAGCTTCCCGCTCTGGCGGAGCTGGTCCAGGCACCTTTTCAGGTCGAGTCGCAGCCCGCGCGCGCTCTGGTAGCGATCCTCGGGCATCTTGGAGAGGAGCTTGAGGACGATGCGCGCGATCGCCTCGGGCACGCCGGGGACGGCCTCCGTCGGCGACGGGGGGGCGCGGGCGACGTGACAATGGACCCACTCGACCGGATCTTTCGCGTCGAAAGGGAGCCTCCCCGTGAGCATTTGATAGAACGTGACGCCGAGCGAGTAGAGATCGGTGCGGTTGTCGATCGCCCGATTCATCCGCCCCGTCTGCTCGGGCGACAGATACGGCAACGAACCCTCGATGAGCCGGGGAGGCTGAGCGGTTGGCTGCTCGCGGAGGAGTCTCGACGCGAGCCCGAAGTCGCCGAGCTTGACCTCGCCCGAAATGGGGTTGAGGAGGATGTTGCCGGGCTTCAGGTCCTTGTGGACGATCCCCTGCTGGTGAACGTCGCGGATCGCGTCCGTGATGGCGATCGCCAGGGGGAGGAAGCGCCCCACCGGCGTCGGCGCGCCGAGGAAGACGTCGAGAGACCGGCCGCCGAAATCCTCGAAAACGAGCGCCGGCATACCCTGGTACGTCTCGAGGGCGAGCGGCTTCAGGGCGGCCGGAGAGGCCATACCCGCTCCGATCTCGTATTCGTGCCGCAGGCGCTCGACGTCCCTCGGGCGGCTACGTCGTGCGTCGAGCACCTTGATGACCACGGACCGCTGATCGACATTCCTGACGGCGCGAAAGAGAGCGGCTGTCCCGTCCTGAGAGAGCGACTCCGTGATCGTGTAGGAAGGAGAGAGCAGGGTCATGGCGCGGAATCGAGGTGAGCGTAGCGCTCGGCGCCGGCGCCTCCGGACGCAGTGATCGCAGCTCCACGACGGCCGCGCTCGGCGACCTCATCCACGGAAATCTCGCGGAACATCATTTGCTATCTCACACGCATGACTATGCGTTCCCGGGACGTTACCAGGAAGTGCCTGGAGTTGCCCGTTGCTCACTTCCGTTCGATTGCTGCGAGCCGCCGCCGTGCGTAGAGATCCGCCAGGTGGCGCTGCGCGCGAACGACCGAGAGGACGCTTCCGCGAAGCGTCACTTCGGCGCAGTCGAATCGAGCAGCTCCTTCAGCTCCTTCTGCCAGAACACACCCCAGGTGTGCGTGCCGTGGCCGTGCGTGCTCTCCGACGCGGGGATCAAGAGAAAGCGACCGCGCTTCACCCGCTTGATCTCGCGCTCGGCGATCCCGAGCTCGGGCGGGTTGATGAAGTCGTCGGCGCTGTTCACGAACAGCACCGGCGCGGTGATCTTCTCGAGCCCCGCCGAAGGATCGTAGTCGCGCGACGCTGCGACCGCGTAGAGGACGTCGTTGGCGTCGTGGCTCGACGCGAACGACGCCTCGGCGCCCTCGACCTCTTTGTCGGCGTCGTCACGGGTCGGCATCCGCTTCTGATCGGCGATCGGCGCCGAGCCGGCCAGCGCGAACAGGTGGCCGGCGTTCATCAACGCGGCGCGCGGCGGCTTCGTGTACTCGCCGTTCTTCCACTCGGGATCTTGCTGGATGGCGTCGATCACCATCTTGCGCCACTCGCGATTGCGCCCGGCGATCTGCATCGGCAGGCACGCGAGCGGCATGACCGCGTCCATCATCGACGGCCATGTCTCCGCCCACATCCAGGCGTGCATGCAGCCCATCGACGTGCCCATGACCAGCCGCACGTGCTCGACCTTGAGGCCGTCGACCACGAGCGTGTGCCCCGCCGTGACCATATCGACGTAGCCGTAGTGCGGAAACTTGGCGTGCGACCCGTCGGACGGCTTCGACGAGTCGCCGTGGCCGATGGCGTCGGGGAGGATCACGTAATAGCGGCTGAGATCGAGCGCCTGGCCCGGACCGAACAGTACGTCGGCGAACTGCTTCCGCGCGAACTGCTGCCCCGAACCGGTGGTGGCGTGGAGGATCAGCACCGCGTTGGTGACGTGGCCCGCGGCGTCGCGCTTCGCCGTGCCGAGCGTCATGTAGTGGATACGGACCTCGGGGAGCTTCTCCCCGCTGGTGAACGCGAAGTCCTTGATCGTGAAGTCGCCGTGCACCGGCATGACCCCGGCGATCGGTTGGGGTGCCGCTCGCTGCGGCGCAGCGGCCGTCGCCGAGCTCGGGACCGCGGGCGCCGCGGAGGTCGGGGGCGGCGGCTTCGTCTCGTCGCCCGACGGTTGACATGCGGCGAGGCACGCGAGGAGCGCGAGACGCTTCATGACCTCTGGATATATCAAGAGTCGACGGTGCGGACGATGCGCACGTCGGGGACGATCCACAAAAGCGCCACGAGCGCGTAGATCGCGTCGGCCAACCAGGGTCGCACGAACGCCAGCGCGATCCCCGCCACGTACAGGACGGCCGACGCCTTCCCCTTCAGGTCGTGGCCGATCGCCCTCGCGAGCGGACCGCCCGTGCGGATGATCGATCGCTGCAAGACGAGCCACGCGAAGGCGGCCGCCAGGAGGACGACGCCGTAGAGCGCCGCCGGCCACGGCGCGTTCGGATTCTCGCCGACCCACCCGCCGACGACGGGGAACAGCGACAACCAGAAAAGCAAATGGAGATTCGCCCACATGATTCCACCAGTCACGTGCTTCACGGTGTGCAGCAAGTGATGGTGGTTGTTCCAATAGATGCCGATGTACAGGAAGCTCAGCACGTATCCGAGGAAGGCGGGCCACAGCGGGTACAGGGCGGCCAGATCGTGCCCGTGCGGCACCTTCAGCTCGAGCACCATGATCGTGATGATGATGGCCAGGACGCCATCACTGAATGCTTCGAGTCGACCTCTGCCCATCGTCGCGCCCGATCGCCGGGAGGAGTACCACCCGCGCGCGACGCGTGTCCACGGGAGTACGCGGCGGCTCCGCTACGTCAGAGGTTCAGGAAGCCGACGAAGAAGCCGCCGTAGAACGAGCTCGACGCGCTCGTGACCTCCGGCGTGCCGTATTGCACGTCGCCGCGGAACGCCATCGCGTCGGCGCACAGAGCGACCAGACCGGCGTACCCGCAGAGCGTCCCGCGCGCGACGTCGACCGGACCGCCGCTCCCGGTGTGGTCCGCCTGGACGCGCAGCGCGCTGACGTCGAGCCGCCCGAACGACGTGTGCATTGCGGCGTAGCCGCCCCACTCGAAGCTCCCCGAGAGCTGCCGCACGCCGCCGTCGCCCGTATTGTACCGGCCGGTGAGGACCGGCGCGCCGCGCGCGCCGAGCTCGAAGACGGTGCGCCCGTCGATGAACGAGTACCCGACCTCGCCGAGCGGCAGCTCGAGATGCGAATAATAGAGCTTCGAGTTGCCGAGCAGCTCGCCGCCGATCCCGACGCGGAAGAACGGACCGTGGCTCTCGCCGAAGCGCGCGCGGAGACCGAGCGCCGCCGCGCCGCCGAGCGCCCCCTCGACGCCCGCCGACCCGCCGCCGAGCGCGTAAATCGACGAGATCCTCGCGGTCCACGCGTCGCGCGCGCCGTACTGCTCGGAGCCGCCCGCGATCATGACGCCGGCGCTCCTCCCGTTGTGATCCGTCCCGCGCACGTCGGTGAGGCTCGCGCGGATCCCGAGCACGTCGGTCGGCTCGAGCGGCCGTTTTCGCTTGCAGCACGAGCAGCATCGGTCGCAGTCGTCGCAGCACCCCGCGCAAGGTTTTTCGCTGGCCGCGGGCGCATTCGGGATCGACGCGAGCTCGCTCGCCTCGGGCGCCGGCGAGGGCTCGCTCTCCGTCGACGACGGCGCGTCGCTCGCGACCGGGACATCGGCGCGCGCCGCGCCGACCGGCAGCGCCGCCCAGAGAATGCCGGTGACGGCCGCGGACACTGCCCACTTGCTCGCGCGGATCATGCGGCGGGATGGACGGCGTGGCGGTGGGATTTATTCAGCTTCGCGCCCCCCCCGCGTCTTCCGGGCGCTCGGTCGCGGCACGTGGGCGCGCGCGAGTCTCGGCGGGAGTCTCGCGGAGCGCGCGACTCTCCCGAGAATACCGCGGCGGGACACCTTCGATCGCGAGCGGACGCGAGGCTCGCGATGGGTCGCGAGCGCGACGCAGCGCGGTGACGAAAGACGAAATAAGGAGCCGTAAGTGGTTGCTCGCCGGGCGCGCGCTAATCGTTCGGCGTCGTCGCATGGCGCCGCGAGATACGTCGCGCGCTCGCCGACGTCGTCGCCGCTGTCTGGAGGCTCGTCATGAATACCATCCTTCGCATCCTTCCCATTTCGATCGGCGTGATCGGCTCGTTCGCCGCGTGCTCGTCGGCTCCGCCCGAGTCGTCGGCGAGCGGCGACACGGCGCTCGCGCAGGCCCCGAACGGCGACGTCGCCTTGACGTTCCGCGACACCTCGGAGCAGCGGAGCCAGGGCGAGTGGGATGCGTGCCGCGGAAAAGCCGATTGCGCGCGCGGCGAAGGGATCGTCGGCCTCAGTGAGATCCCCGGAGGCGAGAACCGCACCGCGCTCTGCCGCGCGCTCGGCGGCCAGTTCTCGGGGAACGTCACGGCGAAGATCACGCTCGACGCCCGGCAGGACGTGCGGCGCGCCGCGCGCGCCGGCGACTGGGCGCCGAACTACTTCAAGCTCGAGTGCGGCGAGAACGAGTACGTCGTCGGCGTCAGCGAGGACGCGGCGCAGTGCCAGGGCGACCGCCGCGTGCACGCGCTCCTCTGCGCGTCGGCGAGCGGCCTCTCCGATTCGTGCCGCACGCGCGTGTTCGACGGAGGCGACGATCGCGGGACGATCGCGTCGGGGGACTGGGACGTGGGCGCGTTCAAAGGCGAGTGCGGAGGCGGCGAATACGTCGCCGGCGTCAGCGTCGACCCGCAGAGCGGCCGCGCGCACTCGATCCTATGCTGCGGGATCGCCGGCGGAGGCGGCGCGCGCTTCGACGCGCTCGACTACATGCGCAACACGCACGGCGGCACGCTGCACGGGACCGACGGCAGCATCGTCGCGTTCTCCGACGCGCCGGGGAACCGCTTCTATTACGTGAAAGGGGGCTCGCGCCACAACGACGGCCGCACGTTCGAGCGATATGCATACGACGGCGCGAACGTGTGGCTGGAGCGCGACACGAGCTGGCCGCTCCGCGACGGCGGAAACGTCTACGACGCGTACGACTGCGTCGATCCCGATACGCACGCCTACGGGAGCTTCACCTGGGCGAAGCGGAGCTGGGCCGACGGCGAAGGGTACGACTACCGCACGCAGATCATCGGCTTCCAGAAGGCGGCGTGCGGCTGGTCGTCGGGCCTCCGGAACGCCACGAACACCGGGCACCGCACGGTGCGCCGCCAGACCGTGGACTTCGGCGGGAGCATCGGCCGCGTCGACGCGATCGGCATCGAGTACGGCCCGTGCGAGACGCACTGGTATGCGCGCGGGTGGGGCTGGGTGAAATGGGAATATCACGACGTCTGCGGGAATCGCCCCGGCCCCGACGTCCTCTGGAATTCGTGGCAGGCGAGCGAGACGCATGCCCCCGCCGAGGCGTGCGGCAACGCGCCGCTCCCGTTCACCGGGCAGTGAGGAGCGTCAGCGCGCCTCGGAGATTTTCTGCAGGAGCGTGTCGCATCGGGTGCGCGTCGTCGGCTTGGCGCACCCGATGCGGACGCGCTCGCCAACCATCGTGACCAGCGCGATCGTCCCTTCCTCACAGGTGGCACGGACGCCGTGCCATGCGCGCATCTCGCCGGAGATGATCTGACTCGTCCCGTAGCCCAGCTTCTCGGTCCTGCACCCGAGGGCGCGTGCGCTCGCCTCGAACGCCGGGAGTAGCTCGCTGGGTGTCCGGCCGGGCAGCTCAATCTCGTAGGCCAACCACGAGCTCGTCTCATCTCCCTCGAACGACGGGGGGCTCCGTGGCGGTGGTGTCGACTCTTCGCAGGCAACGAGGAGCGTCAGGGCGAGGAGCCTCCGCATCGCTGGCAGTATAACCCCCGAATCGGCCCCGCGCAGGCGGGCGGCGCATCGGGTCGTTCTGCCGTCGTTCGTTGAGTTTGCGTTTCATCGGCGCTCGGCGCACGAGCACCAAGTCGTCTGGATTTGACTCTCGTCACTTGACGCCTCGAATCGATTCCTTTTAGGACATCATCGCCTCAATAGGCAGTAGCGGGGGATGTCGGCTCGCTGCGGGGGTGGTGTCTCTTGCAGGTGGCAACGGCGGGTACCGCCCCATCGCGGAGCGGCCGTATGGGCCGCAAGGAGTCGTGACATGAAAGCAATCGTTCGGTCGGATCGTGCGAGATCGGTCTTGCACGTGTTCGTGGCGTCATGTGCCGTCGCGCTCATCGGCGTGGTCGGGTGCAGCTCGGGCGAGGTGCGCCAGGACGGGCCAATCGCGTCGAGCGAGCAGCGCGTCGTCCGTTTACCCGACGGCGGGTATGCGGTGGAGACCGACGCGTGGACACCTGGTTCGTACAACTTCATCACGAATAGCTGTCATCAGGCGGCGAACGCTGGCGTCGGTGCGGGCAACGACGGGATCATCAGCTGCAACGGGCAATCGAGCGGCCCCGGCGGACACACGATCAATTGGTCCAACCCGGCGAACGGGACGGTCTGTATTTCGGAGCCGCAGCGCCCCGGTCAGGGGCCCGTCCAGCCTCGCACCTGCAACGGGACGACGGCGTCGACGTGCATGGCGGTCACGGGGTGTGGGTGGATCGTCCCGAACGGGCCGTGCACCGGCACGCCGACGGGATCGCAGTTCGGTCCGGGCGGGACGTGCTGCTTCCCGGCGACGGTGACCAACGGCCGTCCGGACTTGAGCTCGGCGGCGGCGATCGCGTGTCTGCGGTGGGGCTGCGGCAATCAATACAGCTCGAGCACCACCGCGCTCCCGGCCGGGCAGCTCTGGCCGGTCGGATATCTCGATTGCACGAGCGGCGGGACCGCGACGCAGGCGGCGTGCGTCCGCTGCTGCAACGCGAACGTCGCGGCGATCCCGGCGAGCTGGGGAACGACCGCGCAGCAGCAGGCCCAGGCTTATCTACGGAGCTGTCTCGCGAGCTGCGGCGTCGAAGCGGGGACGACGACGACCGGCGGCGGCGGCGGGACGTGCTCCGCCCAGACGACGCAGGCGGCGTGCAATTCGACGTACCCGCCGGGCTCCACCACGAGCTGCGGCTGGACATTGCCGAACGGACCGTGCACGAACCCGAGCGGATATCGCCCGCCGATGAACCCCGATCCGGTGGATCTCGACGGCTGCCAGCAGGACTCCGATTGCGGGAGCGGCAAGGCGTGCGACCAGGCGAACAACACGTGCGTCCCGGATGGGACGTGCGACTCCGAGGACGGCATTTGCATGTGCGACACGGACGCCGACTGCCCGAGCACCGCGCCGCTCTGCAACCCCGATTTCAACTTTTGCATGCAATGCCTCGGCGACGGCGATTGCCCCTCCGGAACGGTGTGCGACGCCGCCGGATCCGGTCAATGCATCGGGAAGCCGACCGACAGTGACAGCGGCACCGATGCTGGCACCGACACCGACGCTGGCCTCAACATGGACGCGAGCAAGCTCGACACGGGAGGCGAGTCCAAGACCTCCTCCTGGTTCGACTGGCAATGACTTCCCATCGGGGCTCCGCGTAGGAGCACGAGACCGACCCGAGACTCACCCTTGCTCGTCGACGCCGGTGTCCCGTACCCGGCGTCGACGGTGCGGGGGCGGTCGTCATTCGAGTCTACCGATACCCCAGCGGGGTGCGCGACTCTTCGAACCTTCGCTGGAGCTGCTCGGCGACGAATTGCGCGTGCACGGGCGGGAGGTCGAGCCGCAGCGCCACCTGCTGCCCGTCTTTCGTATTCACGGCGACGTCGAGCCCCTGTGTCTTACCGCCCGTCGGGATCGTCGTGAACCCGGCGAGGCTCGCCATCGGGCGAGTCACGGTGCGAAAGTCGGCGATCGGCCCGCTCCGCCGGGTGAACGTGCCCTGGTCGAGCACGAGGACCGTGCGGTTCAAGAGCCCCCGGAGCGCCGTCCACGTGATGAATACCCCCGCGCCGACATGAATGAGCGGGAAGAGGAGCATCATCCACGCGCCACCGTTCGCGCCGCCACCGCTCGACACGCCGGCGATCGCTGCCGCGTACCAGAACACCAGGAAGCTGTCCCACACGAGGGCGAAGCCGAGCAGCGGAATCGCCTTGAGCCGGGACGGCGTCATCGTCGCCATCCAGTGTCCGGCGCTCTCTTCTTCGAGCCACGACAGGTCCGACGGGCGAAACGTCGTGGCACCGAGCGTGCCGGCGTTCGCCCGTTCCATCCCTGCCCTCGCACCGCCGATGTCCGCGAGCGACACGATTTCTCCGCACGGGCGACACACCGCGACGTACCGCACCAGGTCGATGTCCGCGCCGGGCACGAGGTTTCCACACCGGGGACAGAGGACTTGCATTCCTTTTATGTAATCACACCGGGATCACTACGCAATTGTGGCGCGGACGTTGCCCGGGGAGCGTGCTATGCACATATCGCTCCAGGTCTCTCTCGCGGAGGTTCCGTTGCGCCCACGTCCTACGAGCTTCGAAGCCCCCTCCCGCGCGGGACGCCGCGCGCGCGACGTCTTCGCGTTCCTCGTCGCGATCGCCATGGCGATCGCGACGGTCGCCACCGTCCCCGCGTGCGGAGGATCGAGCGCGAGGCGCGACGCCCCTGCGCGGTCGATCGACACGGTCGCCATCCGCGAGCCGGTCGCCGACGCACCCGACGCCGGACCGGACGCGCCGGCGTCGACCCGCGAGTGGGCGCGCCCGTTCTTGTGGCGCATCGAAGGAACCCCACCGTCGTACCTCTTCGGGACGGTCCACCTCCCGGACGCGCGCCTCGAGCCGCTCCTTCCGTCGGTCCAGCGCGCGCTCGACGCGAGCGAGGTGGTCCTCGCCGAGCTCCCGATGGACGCCGCGACGCGTTCCGAGCTCGCCTCGCGCTCGCTCCTCCCGGCGGGCCGATCGCTCAAGAGCGAGATCCCTGCCGACCTCTACGCGCGCGTCCAGACGCTTCTCCGCGCGAGGCATATCCCTCCCGCCGCGGTCGCGCGGGTGCGCGTCTGGGCGCTCGCCCTCCAGATCACGCTGCTCGACCACCTCGCCGCGCTCGTGACGATGAAGCCGCTCGATCTCCGTCTCTACGAGGCCGCGCACGACGCCGGCAAGAGCGTCGGCGGGCTCGAGACCGTCGACGAGCAAATGAAGGTCTTCGACGGTCTCTCGCGCGCCGAGCAGGCAGCCCTCCTCCGAAAAACGCTCGACGACGCCGACGAGTACAAGAAGCGCGGCATCGACCCCATCGAGGACCTCTTGAAGCTCTATCTCGCGGGCGACGAGGCAAAAACGCGCGACGCGTTCGCCACGATGTTCGATCCGTCGAAGTCGCTCGACGCGTTGCTCCAGAAGCGCGTCCTCGACGATCGAAACAAGGTGATGACCGACCGCGTGCAAGCGAGGATCGAGGCGACGCCGCGGCGCGCCCACTTCGTCGCCGTCGGTGCGGCGCACCTCCTCGGCGACGACAGCGTGGTGGCCGCGCTCGCGAAGCGCGGCTACAAACTGACGCGCCTCGGCGCCGAGTGAGATTCGTCATTCGGCTTCATGCCAGCCCGGCGATCACCTCGTCGAGCCGCGAATAGCCGCTATCCATGCCTTCCAGCATCGGAGTCGCCAGCGCGCCGTCGCGAGCTTCTTTCGAGGAGTAGAGGATCGTCATCGTCAGCGTCGTGCGACCCTTCTTCTCCTCGAAGACCTGCTTCGTGAGCGTCTCGCCGCCCGTCCAGTCCTGATCGAAGATCTCGCTGGAGGCGAGCTTCTCGGGCGCGACGACCTCGCGGAAGACGCCGCCCATCCCCATGGTCGCGCCGTCTTTCGCCCACTCGTAGCGGTACTTGCCGCCGACGCGCAGGTCGATCTCGCACACGGGCATCGTCCAGCCCGGCGGACCCAGCAGCCACTTGCGCACCAGCTCGGGCTTGGTGTGGCAGTCCCACACGAGCGGTCGCGGCGCGTCGAACTCGCGAACCAGGACGATCTCCCGGTCGCTCGGGGTCGTCGCGTTCAGTTTACCAGGCATGTCCGTCTCCTCGTCTTCATTCTCGTGGATTGGCAGCGGACCGTCTCAGGACGAACGGACGGGCCGCCGATCGACATCAGTGCTTCCTTTTCTTCGGAATCTTCTTCGCCGCCTGCAGGTCGCCCAGCAGCGCGTCGAGCGCGTTGAAGCGGGCCTCCCAGAACTTTCGATAGGCCTCGAGCCAATGGGCCGCTTCGGCCATCGGCTTTGCTTCCAGCTTCACCGGCCGCCGCTGCGCATCGGGCCCGCGGCTGACCAGCCCCGCCCGCTCCAGAACTTTGAGGTGCTTCGAGATCGCCGGCTGGCTCATGGTGAAGGGCTCGGCCAGCTCCATCACCGTCGCGTCTCCCAGCGCCAGCCGCGCCAGGATCGCCCGCCGCGTCGGATCGGCCAGCGCCGCGAACGTCGCATCGAGCTGCTTACCGGACACCATCGACACCTCTCACGCTCATAACCTTGTGGTTATGCATAACCGTTCGGTTATGGATGCGCAAGCCCATTCTTCGTCCGCCGACGTTCGCGGCCTGGGGCGGCGTGCGCGAGGTCCAGCGTGCGGGGCTTACTTGGCGCCAGGGAGCGGACCGTCGACGCCCTTGACGTAGAAGTTGATACCGCCGAGGAACTTGTCGTCGGCGATCGCGTCCTTCTTGAGGACCTCCTTGCCATCCTGTCCGGCAATGGGACCTTTCCAGATGACGAACGAGCCGTCCTTCAAACCGGCTTTGACCGTGTCGACCTTGGCTCTGGCCTCGGCCGGCACCTTGTCGGAGATCGAGACGAGGTCGATGGCGCCTTCCTTGACGCCCCACCAGGTGCGCTCGGTCTTCCACGTGCCCGCGAGCGCGTCCTTGGTGGCCTTGATGTAGTACGGCGCCCAGTTGACGATCGCCGAGGCCAGGTGCGCCTGCGGAGCGTACGAGGACATATCGCTGTCCCAGCCGAACGCGTTCTTGCCGGCGGCAGCCGCGGCCTTGAGCACCGCCGAAGAGTCGGTGTTCTGGAACAGGACGTCGGCGCCGCCGTCGATGAGCGACTTGGCGGCGGCGGTCTCGTTCGGCGGGTCGAACCACTTGTTCACCCACACCACCTTGGTCGTCACCTTGGGATTCATCGATTGCGCGCCGAGCGTGAAGCTGTCGATGTTGCGAATCACCTCGGGGATTGGCACCGAGCCAACGACGCCAAGGACGTTTCGCTTGGTGACGCTGCCGGCGATGATCCCGGCCATGTACGCGCCTTCATAGGTCCGGCTGTCGTAGGTGCGCAGGTTCTCGGCGGTCTTGTAGCCGGTCGCGTGCTCGAACTTCACGTCTTTGGCGTCGACCGCCACCTTGAGCATGGGCTCCATGTACCCGAAGGTCGTGCCGAAGATGAGCTTGTTTCCTTGACCGATCATGTCGTGGAACACCCGCTCGGCGTCGGCGGCCTCGGGCACGCTCTCGACGAAGGTGGTGACCACCTTGCCGCCGAGCTCCTTCTCCATGGCCTTGCGGGCGTTGTCGTGCGCGAACGTCCAGCCGCCATCGCCGACCGGGCCGACGTATGCGAAGGCCACCTTCAACGGCTCGATCTTCGCTTCGGCGGACTTGGTCTCGGCGGGTTTGTGCTCAGGCGCCGGCGGCTGGGATTTCTCACAGCCGGTCGACGCCAGGCTGGAAGCGAGCGCGAACGATGACCAGAAAGCGAGTCTCATGACGATCTCCATTTCTATCTTATCTAGCTCCCCGGCCAGAATGGCTTGCCGAGAGAGGCCGGCATATGGGTTCGAATCCAGGTGGCGTTGCGCGAGATCGAGACCAGGACGAGGATCGTCGCCAGGTACGGCAGGATCGTCAAAAGATGGCTGGGGACGTCGACGCCGCGGCGCTGCAAATAGAACTGCAGCATGGTAACGCCACCGAAGAGATAGGCGCCGAGAAGCACGCGACCCGGCCGCCAGGTCGCGAACGTGGTGAGCGCCAGCGCGATCCATCCTTTGCCGGCGACCATGCCCTCGACCCAGAGCTGCGTGTAGACGACCGAGATGTACGCGCCGGAGACGCCGCACAGCGCACCGCCAGCGACCACGGCGGAAAGGCGAATGCGGCGGACCGGATAACCGAGGGCGTGCGCCGCCTCGGGCGATTCGCCGATGGCGCGCACCACGAGCCCGGCGCGCGAACGGGTGAAGAACCAGGCGAGGAGGATGGCCAACGCCGCGGCGACATAGACCATCGGGTGCTGCCGGAAGAACGCCGGCCCCACGAACGGCCACTGACCGACGACCGGAACCGCGAACGAGTCGACGCGCTCCGGCATGCGCTCCTGCGTGAACGGAGCGCCGGCGAACGCCGAGAATCCCGCGCCGAACAGGCTCAACGCCAGACCGGCGGCATATTGATTGGCATTCAGCCAGATGACGAGCAGACCGAAGGGCGCCGCCATGAGCGCGCCGGCGGCGGCGCCGGCCGCCAGACCCAGCCATGGATTGCCACTCCGCACGGTGACCGCAAAGCCGGCCAGCGCGGCGACCAGCATCATCCCCTCGGCCCCGAGGTTGACGACGCCGGCGCGCTCGTTGACGAGGAGACCGAGCGCCGCCAATGCCAGGATGGTCCCGGCGTGCAGCGACGCGGCGATCAAGAGCGCCGACTCCATCAGCGCGCTCCCTGCGATCGCCGCCATCGCACTCTCTGTACGATCCATGTATCGCAGGCGAGGAGCGCGAACAGGAGCAGCCCCTGGAACACGCCGGTCAGCGATTTGGGCATGCCGAGGCGCGACTGCGCGAGCTCGCCGCCGATATAGAACATGCTCATCAGCATCGACGAGAAGACGACGCCGAACGGGTGCAGCCGGCCGACGAACGCGACGATGATCCCCGCGAAGCCGTAGCCGGCCGGCACGTGCGGGGTGAGCTGCCCGAGCGGTCCGGTGGCCTCGAGCGCGCCCGCGAGCCCCGACATACCGCCCGAGGCGAGAAGCGAGAGCCACAGCGCCTTGCGCGACGAGAAGCCGGCGTAGCTCGCCGCCGCCGGGGCCAGCCCGCCGACTTGGAGCTGGAAGCCGGCGTAGCTGCGGAAGAGAAAAAAATAGGCGACGACGACGCCGGCGAGCGCGACGACGATGCCGATGTGCGCCCGATATCCGGTGAAGAGGCGTGGAACACGCGTGACCTCGGCGAACGTCACGGTCTGGGGGAAGTTGTAGCCCGCCGGATCCTTCCATGGACCGTAGACGAGATGACCGAGGAGCATCTCGGCCACGTAGACCAGCATCAAGCTGACGAAGATCTCGTTGGTATTGGCGCGGTCGCGGAGGAGCGCGACGATCGCAGCCCACGCCATGCCGCTGGCGGCGCCCGCGACCAGGGCGGACGCGACGATCCAGCGCCCGGTCTCGGGGCCGGCGCTCATCGCCACGCCGCCAGCGGCGACGGCGCCGAGGATGAACTGGCCCTCGGCGCCGATGTTCCATACGTTCGCGCGGAAGCAGACCGCGAGGCCGAGGCCGATGAGGAGGAGCGGTGTCGCCTTGACGGAGAGCTCGGAGAGGGCATAGGCGTCCTTCACCGGCTCGACGAAGAAGAGACGGAGGGCCTGCCCCGGGTCCCTACCGAGCGCCACGAACAGCGCAGCGCCGGCGAGCACGGTGATCGAGAGCGCCAGGATCGGCGAGACCAGCGACATCAGCCGGCTCGGCGCCGGGCGCGCCTCAAGGCACAGCATGCACGACTCCTCCGGCTTCGGCCGTCGCCGCGGGCTCTGGCCACAGTCCAGACATCCATGCGCCGATCTGCTCGACGCTGGCTTCGTTCGTCGGGACGCTCGGCGACATTCGACCTCGCGCGATGACGATCAGGCGGTCGGTGATCTCGAGGAGCTCGTCGAGTGCCTCGCTGACCAGAAGGATCGCGCAGCCCGCGTCGCGGAGGGACAGGAGCTCACCCCGGATCTGCGCCGCGGCGCCGACGTCCACACCCCAAGTGGGTTGCGCGGCAATGAGCAGACGGGGGGACGCGTCGATCTCGCGCCCAACGATGAACTTC
>Ga0207670_10001089_pt1 | contig 14324 bp, 28 predicted proteins | sample KBSS23HmetaG_FD_184339 | JGI IMG/M metagenome (GOLD analysis project Ga0207670, IMG submission 184339) | Switchgrass rhizosphere microbial communities from Kellogg Biological Station, Michigan, USA - KBS S2-3H metaG (SPAdes) (version 2) | ecosystem: Host-associated > Plants > Roots >... | reverse complement strand
GGTGGCGGACCACGTAGGAGGGAAAGCGCGTCCCGATCAGTAGGTCGATGGGCACGCCGCCGGCGCGGGTTAGGTCCAGCAGGCGCCAGGCTAGCGACGAACGCAGCACCTCGTGGCGCGGGTCCCTATCGGCGCCGTCAACTTCCCGCCCTCGCGCGAGTCGCTGATGGACACCGCCCGGACCCGCAAGGCGCTGGACGCCATCGGCGAGGAGTTCGCCGAGGCCGCCGCGACCTGGGCGGAGCAGGCGGTCGAGGCCGCCGAGACCGCGGGCGAGGCCATCGACGCGCGCATCGCGGCCGTCAACGCGCTGGGCAAGGTCCCGGACGTGACCTGGCGCGGCTGGAGCGTGCCCGGCACCCTGGAGCTGGACGGCACGACTGACTTGATCCACGTCCCGGAGCGCGCAGGCTACCGGCGCAGGAACGAGCACACCGCGTACCGGAGTTTCCCCGTGGCGACCTGCCGCACCGCCGTCTGGGTCCTGGGGTTCGCCAACCGCACCTGGACCGGACCCATGCGGGACAAGCTGGTCAACTACTGCGAGGCGATGTCCGTGACCCACACGAACGGCTGGCTTCTCGTGCCGGAGGGGCACGACCCGCCCTCGCCCTGGTGCGATGACGTGGAGACCGTGCAGTGGTCGGACGTGCGCGCCTGGAAGGACCCCAACCGCGTGAGCACGGGCGGCGGCTCCGGCGTCAAGTTCGCCGGGACCTACCCGACCTACAAGCCGGGCGGCGACCACGTGGACTTCTTCGCGGCGGCCGAGCTGGCGCAGGCGCGCAAGCCCGTCTACTACGTGGTCGGGTCGAAGTTCTCGCACGGGAACCTGCACAAGCGACTCGGCGAGGACTGCTACCTGGTCGAGTTGTCGAGCACGCGCGAGGCGAAGTTCCTGCGGATGTTCCCGGAGGCCAAGCCCGCGCGCCCCGCGGCCGCGGCCAAGACCCGCGAGTGGTGGGACGGGCTCACGGACCTGCAGCGTGCAGCTATCCAGACCCACGGCCAGGTGAGCTACACCTACAGCGGCCGGTACTGGTCCCATGAGCTGCTGCAGCTCGACCCCGACCGGATCGCGGACCCCCAGCTCGCCGAGGAGGCGCGCATCGCGCACGCCTTCGACACCGAGCTGCGGTCGGCCTGGAAGGCCCGGCAGCGATTCATGCCCGGCGAGCTGGCGATCCCGCGGCGGAAGTGTAACCTTGACATCGACGCGGTGTATCCACTGCTAGACGATGACCACGAAGAACACTCATACATCTACATCGCGGCCGTCTACGCGGCCGCCCAAACCGAGGAGTAGCGAATGAGCACGAGGAAGTTCCCGTATCACCAGGTCGGCCGGGAGGACGGGTCCGCGTACCTGACCGTCTTCCTGCCGGGGCGCAACCCGCTCACGGTGGCCGACGATCACCCCAACTACAAGGACCTCCTGTCGGAGCTGCAGTGCGGCGGCACGACCGTCAACATCCTGGAGGAGCTGGCCGACATCAGCATCGCCGTGGCCAAGCGGTTCCGCAACCTGTCGGAGCGGGTCGCCGTCGCGGACGGCCAGGTCTACTTCGACGGCGATGTCGTGGACGGCACGATCAGCGACATCATCGTGCGCGCCCTGGACGAGCAGTCGGACGACTGGCGGCCGCTGGTGGCGTTCATGGAGAACGTCGCGGCCAACCCGGAGGAGCACTCGCGGGTCCAGCTCTACGACTGGCTCCGGGCGCACTCCCTGACCATCACGTTCGACGGCATGATCGTGGGGCACAAGGGCGTCCGCATCACGGGCACGCCGGGGCTCTACGAGTCGCGGCAGTCCGGCCACGCCATCGTCAACGGCGACGAGGTGAACGGGCACGTGCCGCAGCGGGTCGGGGACATCGTGGAGATGCCCCGGTCGGCCGTCGCGCACGACCCGGCCGCCTCGTGCTCGACCGGCCTCCACGTGGGGACGTTCGACTACGCCGGGCGCTGGGCCGGGAGCGGCGGCGCCCTCCTCACGGTCGCGGTGAACCCGCGGGACGTGGTGAGCGTGCCGACCGACGCCGGTGGCGAGAAGGTCCGCGTCAGCCGGTACCTGGTCATCGCCGTGGACGAGGAGGCGCCCACCCAGATGTTCCGGGAGGCCCAAGACGCCTCGGTCTACCCCTGGGAGACCGGCAGCGACGAGCTGCCGGAGTGCCCGGAGTGCGGCGAGTACCTGGACACGATCACCGAGGACTGCCCGAACGAGTGCGGGCAGGCTGAGGTGGAGGAGTGCGAGTGGTGCTCCCTCCCCGCCACCACCACGGACGCGGACGGCGACCCCGCCTGCTCCGATCACGAGGGCAACAGCCTCTACGGAGACTGACCGGGCCGGGCGGGTGTCACTACCCGCCCTGCTCTTTCACACTATACGTTTTCCGAAACAACACTGTACCGAAAGAGGAGCAACACACAAGTGGAAACTGACACACTGGACATTCGCATTACGTTCGACCGGGCGATGGATCAGGCCACCGTCATGGAGTTCGCCAGTCTCGTGAAGGACGAGCTGCTGGACGGCGCCATCGGCGGCGGCCCGTGGGGCATGGGCCTCGTGGTCCGCGGCAAGGCCGAGCACTCAGTCACGGACGTGACCCGCCTCGTGGAGGCCGCGGTCTAGTGATCCTGGTGCACGAGGGCGAGGAGCCCCTGAGCCTGGACGAGCTGCCGGAGCTGGCCGACGAGGTGGAGACCCTGGAAGTCATCGAGGGCGTCCACGAGGAGTTCCTGGCGGCCGTGATGGCCGAGGGCATGCCGCGGGCTCACCGCATGCGGCGCAACGGCAGCGGCTACGCGCCCCGGCCGCGCAGCGGCCCGGTGGACGAGGCCGGTCCCCGACTGTCCGGCGCCCTGCAGGGCGGGTGGAGCTGATGGCGACCGGCGACCAGGGGCGGCAGCGCCCGCACGGCTCCGGCAAGGGCTCCCCGTTCTACGAGCGCAAGCGGACCACGGCCGCCCGGCGCAAGGCGCGCCGGATGGCGCGCGGCAAGCGCAGCGGGAAACGCTCATGGCTCCGCGGCTGGCCCGGCCAGGACACCCAGAAGGGCGGGAAGAACGCCGGGCGCGCGCCGAGCTACACGGCGGCGCAGCTCACCGGCGACGATGGCTCGCGGCCGGGGAAGTCCGGGAGCTGGCCCTACGGCTCCGGCGTCAAGTCGCGCGAGGTGCGCTGATGGAGGCCGTAGGCATCGTCATAGCGTGCGTGCTCGTGGGCGCCTGCTTTGGTCTACTGCTATGGGCGGCAGGCTGATGGGCGTCCGCGGCCACGGCCCGACCGATCACCTCGCGGCCCTCACGCTGATGGCGCAGGTCGCGCTGGCCCTCGTGGTCATCGCGCACCTGGTCTACGCGAAGGTGGCCTACACGTGAACGAGCTGCGCATCGACTGGCGCGCCGTCAACGCCATCGCGCGGGAGCACTGGGGCGTCCGCTGGCCGATAGACGGTCATCGCCGGGCGCGCCGCATCGACCCGCGGACGGGGCTCGCGTCCGTGCGGCAGGGGCGCGCCGGTCGGCACACCGTGACCGGCCCGCACGGCGGCCCGTACCGGCACGACATCCAGCTCACCTCCCTGCCGTCCGAGCTGCCCGGCGCCGACGCCGAGATGCTAATGACCCTCGCGCACGAGCTGGAGCACGCACGGCAGTCGGAGACCCTGGGCGTGAACGTGATGTCCCTGCTCTACTCAAACTTTGGCCCGGCCTGCAAGCGGCTGGGATTCAAGCGGCGCCGCGGGGCGCTCCGGCACCACGAGGCGCTGGAGGCAACCGCCACCGCGGCGGAGGACCGCTGGGAGCTGCTGCTCCCGGCGACGAATAGGAGGAGGTGCCCCTAGTGGGCAAAGACAAAAAGCCGAGCAAGGTGGAACGCCTGCAGGCGCGCGTCGCGCACCTGGAGGACTACACCGCGCTGGAGCTGGAGCGGGTGGACCGTGACATCGACCAGGTGCTAATCGCACTGTCGAACATCACGCTCCGCTTGGTCCGGCGCATCAGCGTCCTGGAGGACGCGGCGGCCCTGGACCGGCCCACGGCCTACGCGCCGGAGGAGGAGCAGTCCGTCGAGGCGGCCGTCCGCGAGGCGGCGTCCAGGGCGGTGCCCGTCACCTTCGTCTACACGGACGTGGACAACGTGACCAGCATCCGGCACGTCACCCCGGAGACCGTCGAGGACGGGTCGGACGGGGCGCTCTACATGATCGCCACGGACCACGACCGGGAGGCGTACCGCGCGTTCCGGCTCGACCGCATCATCGGCCAGGTCCGGGAGGCCGAGCGGGCGTGACCCGCTGGGCTACACGCGGGCGGTCGGCGCTACGGCGCCGCCGTCCCGCGCCCCGGTCATCCGGTGGCGTCGCCGTAGATGGCCTGGCAGTCGAGTGGGTGCAGCGCCGCCTGGACGAGGGCGTCCGCCTGGCGGAGCGTGGCGATGCTGTCGTGGGCCTGGTCCGCGGCCTGCCGCTGGAGCTGGGCGAACCGCTTAGGCGGGATCGACGGGAAGAACTTAGGCGGGATCGACTTCGACTGGGCAAGCTGCGTCGTGATCGCCGTGACCTGCGTGTTGACCTGCACGTCCACGAAGTGCGTGACCGCGAGGCGAAGCGTGTTGCCACGGGCGCACCCCTCCAGGAGCGAAGTCTGGAGCGCGTCGTCGGTGTGGACCGACTGGAGGCGGAACGTGACCGCGAGCCCGATGGCGATAAGCGTGAGCACGATGACGATGTAGGTGGCGAGGACGTTCGCGCGTCGAGTGCGGTGCGCCCGTTCCTCGTCCGGCGACCGACCGGCATCGGCGCGTGATGGCGCGGGGGCTTTCATCAGGCAGCCAGGATAGCCGACAGCTTGACGATGGTGTAGAGCTGGATCAGCAGCTCCACCGTGACGACCAGGGCGATGTACCAGGCGGTCGCCGGGTGGCGCTCCAGCCACGTGCGGAAGGTCCGCGGCGACTTCACTCCTGGTCCCCCTGCTTCTCGTCGCGGCGAATGACCAGGGGCGCCCCCAGGAGTCCGACAAACGCGGCCGTCAGGGTCGGGTCGGGGGGACGACCGGAGAGCACCCACACCGTTGTCTCCGCTGAGAGGCCCGCCACGGCCAGGGTGAACAGCACCGCGTCCCGAATCAAACGCCAGCGCATCATCCATGGTGCGGGGGTTGGGTCGCTACGATGTTTCGCATCGAGACCAAGCCTACAGAGGAGAGCGGCCCTTGAGTGACCTGAGCTATCCAGACCCCGGCGAGCGGGACGGTGAGCCGGAGGAGGTGGCCGCCGCAGCCGCGGCCGACCTAGCAGACGCCGCAAGTGTCTACGGCGCGCACGCGCTGGCCGCGGTGCGGCAGGCCCGCTCAGGGTATCTCACGCGCCGACTCAACCAGGACCCCACGTTGACGCCGGGGGCGCTGGCGGAGCAGTGGGACGGGAGCCGCGAGGCCGCCTACTGCGTCGCCGTGATGAAGGCCGCCAGGGTCGGAAAACAGGCCGCCGAACACCTCCGCGACACCCTGCAAAGTGGTCAAAAGCCCTCCCAGAATCATGCCTGAGAATCCGAGGCGAAACCAACGGCCCCCCTTTAGGGGGGCCGGGGTCGCCCGCCGCCAGCACCCCAAAACGACCGGACCCTGGCCGCCGACATCAGCCGCCCGTGCCGCGCTTTGGGGACGCCTCGGCAAGCGGGACGCGATGCTCACCCAGCTCGCGGTCGCCCTGGAGCTGGGCTGGCTGGTTGAGCCCTGCGATGGCTACTTCAAGACCTGGGCGCCCGGCCGCTGGCCGGACCCGGAGGCCGGACTCGCCGGGAGCGGTCAGTGAAAGCGGACAGGGTTGACCGGGGCGCTACACTGGTATTGAAGCCGGTGAGGAGAGCGGAGGAGATAGGACCGGGCGGCCTGCAAGACAGGCATCGGCCAGGTGTGTAACCGGCGACCCCCCGACACGAGGAGCTAGAACTTGCCACGAGGACGAACCCCAGCAAACCCGGAGCAGCTCGCAGCGGCCGTCAAGCACGCCCGCGAGAACCCCCGCACCCCGCTCGCGCACGTCGCCCGCAACTTCAAGGTCGCCCCGGCGACCCTCTGGCGGCACGTCAACGCGGCCGCCCCGGACGCCGAGCACGCGAACGCCAGCACGCCGGATATGACCCTCGCGCCGTCCGAGCTGCCGGTGTTCCACCGCCACTACGAGCACCTGGACAAGCTGCACGTGTTTCCGCTGGGGGACGTGCACAAGGGCTCCGCGAACTTCCAGCAGGGCAAGTGGGACGAGTGGCTCCAGTACGTCGAGGAGCACGACCACTGCAGCATGCTGGGCACCGGCGACTTCCTCAACGTCGCCCTCAAGGACTCCGTGTCGGATGTCTACTCCGAGACCGCGACCGTGGGCGACGCGAAGTGGGACCTGGTGGAGGAGCTGCGACCCCTCGCCGACACCGACCGGCTCGACCTGCTGATCCCCGGCAATCACGAGAACCGCATCACCCGCGCGACCGGCGACTGCCCGATCCGTGACGTGGCGAAGGCGCTCGACGTGAACTACGCGCCGGTCTCCGCGCTCGTCGTCTACCACGTGGGCGACCAGGAGTACGAGGTGGCGATCCGCCACGGCTCAGGCTCCGGCCGAGCTGGCGCCCAGGCGACCCGGATGGAGCGCGAGTCGCAGACCGTCATCGCCGACCTGTACGTGACCGGCCACACGCACCGGCAGCAGGTCCTCCGCGGCGCGGTGTTCCAGCGCCAGGGTGACGACATCGTGCGGCGCCGCCAGCTCTACATCTCCAGCGGCAGCTTCCTCAGCTACGAGGAGTACGCCGCGAGGTTCGGCCTCAGCCCGGCCGACATCGGCTGCCCGCGCATCCGCCTGGACGGCACCCGGAAGGATGCCCATGCCAGCGTCTGAGCCCAACGCCGGAATGACGCGCGTGCACCTCGCCGAGGCGATCCGCACGCCGCAGGACCTGCAAGCGCGCATCCAGCAGGTCAAGGACGAGCGCGCTAAGGGTTTCTACGTGGACGCGCAGGAGATGGAGATTCAGCTCTACCGCGACATCGCCGACTACGCAAACTCGACCGTGGCGGTGGCGCATATTCTTCGCCTGGCCGTTAGGGAGCTATCCCAATGACCCCCTGGCGCGGCGGCGGCATCATCGGAGACCCGGCGCGGACCTGCGGCGACATCCAGCTCGTGGACTACGAGTGGTACTACAACTGGTCGCCGACCCCGTACTGCCCGAACGCCGGGGTGCCGTTCGTGCCGATGGTGCACGGCTCCTTCAAGACCCTGCCGCCCAACCTGTACCAGCCCGGTGCCCTGCTGACCTTCAACGAGCCCGACGCCACGGGCCTGACGGTGGACACCGCGCTCGACCTTTGGCCGGAGCTGGAGGAGACCGGCCGCAAACTCAGCAGCCCCGCGACGACAGCCACGCCACGCGGCACAAGCTGGCTCGCCGAGTTCATGGTGCGTGCCGTAGCGCGGGACCTGCGGGTGGACTTCCTCGCGGCGCACTGGTACGGTGCCAACCCGACCGACCTGGTGAACTACCTGACTAGCCTCTCCGCGCGTTACGACCTGCCGATCTGGCTGACCGAGTTCTGTTGCTATGGCGGGTCCGTGATGGACAACGCGCGGTTCGCCAGGACGGTCGGGCCGCGCCTCGCGGAGCTGCCGTTTCTATCGCGGGTCGGCTGGTTCGCCAACCGCTCCGTCGCGGGCGGCTATGAGGGCGCGGGCCTGGTCTCCTCCGGTGGGGTAACGATGGTCGGCTCCGCCTACAGGGCGTGGCAGCGATGAAGGACGTGAAGTACGTGAGGGGACCGAGCAAGCCCCCGGCGCATACTCGTCACCACTGCATCCTCTGCAACCGCTGGCGGCCGCGGTCGGACTACGCGCTCTGGACAGCCGGGGAGAACCGCAAGGTCTCCGCCGTCTGCACCCCCTGCCGTGAACGGACGAAGGTGCTCCGCAAGCGCGCCTACGACCGGCGCCGGTATCAGCGCAATCACCGCAGCAAGCGGTACCCCAGCGAGCCCATCACCGTGCTCGTGCGGGAGCGCCTGGAGAACACGACCCAGGAGCGCCTAGCGCAGGACCTGGGCATCAGCTCCCGCTACGTCCGCGCGATGGCGAAGGGGCGCTACAACACCTTGAACCTGGAGACCGCCGACAAGTGGTGCATGGGTCTCGGACTCCACCTGGACATCGTGTTCAACGACGAGGGCGACGAGTGACCAGGGCCACCTCACCCAGTTCTGTTTTCGGCTCCCGATATTTTTGGGGGAGCTGATGGCACGGTTTTGTCGAGCGTGCGGCCGGTCGCTGGACGAGGACGGCCATGACATCGAGGACGTGTCGGAGGGGGTCGAGGTGGAGACCCCGGCCGGGACCTTCAAGCGTTTTCTCCACGACGCCTACAACACTCGCATCCAGCGACGGTACGGGTGTCGCGTTAGGCTCGTGGGAGTCTCACCCACCACGGGACGACGCATCACCCCGGCCAGCCCTCAGCGTGAGAAGGCGCTGGGGCTGGCCGGGTTCGTCCACGTCAACAACCTGGAGGCGAAGTCTTGAACGACCTGGACATCATCGACGCGACCGGGCTCGACCACGCGGTGACGATCCGCGCGCGCTGCGCCCCGCTGGGCGACAAGCCTGGCCTGATCGTGGGCAACTACGGCCCGCACGCCACCATCGTGATCCGGTACTGGCCGGACGAGGTGGGCGTCAGCGCCATCGCCACGGTGTCCAAGTCGCCGACCATCATCGGCGGCATGGACCGCGAGGAGCAGGAGCGCCTGCGCGGGGAGAACCTGACCCCCAGCGGCGCGTCGGCGCCGGTCGGCCAGGAGGTGGCCGCCGCGGCCGCCCAGGGCGTGCCCTACGCGCCGCCCGTCCCCCCGGGGGCAGAGGTAGGCGGCGAGGAATGGGCTAAGGACCCCGCGCTCGACTCGACTGCCGTGGAGGACCCGGACGACGACACCGAGCTGTCGGACGTGTCGGTCGAGCCCGCGCCCTGCGGCAACCCTGACTGCATTGTGTTCAACGGCCCGGAGGGACGCAAGGAAGTGCACGTGGAAGGCTGCCCGGCCTGATGCCGGAGGACATCTTCAACGTCGAGCTGGCCGCGACCGCGCTGGAGGTGTCGGGCGGCTGCGCCGTCCCCCACGGCTGCGTCCTGGCGACCATCGCCCGCGTCACCCTGGAGGCGGGGTTCGACCTGTCAGACATCACCGTGCACTGCGAGGGCGAGCATCTGGCCCTGCGCCGAAAGCGGCGCGTCTAGTGGTCTACCTCAAGGTCAAGCAGGACCCGGAGCGACTCTGCGTCCACCTCGGCAACTTCGACCGGCGCGCTGACTTCAACGACGCGCTCACGCGCCTCAAGCAGTCCACCGCGAACATCACCGGCCGCCGCTACAACGGCGAGACCAAGGACTGGGAGTTCCCGTGCGACGGCGAGACCGCCCTGCGGCTAATGACGATCCTGGAGCCCCAGGTGGACGCCGCCGTCAAGAACCTGATCCAGGCCCACCAGGCCGAGGCCGCCGAGGCGCTGGTGACGAAGGGCCCGGAGGACGCGCGGCTGGAGCTGGACGTGCTGAACGACATCCTGTTTCCGTACCAGCGCGCCTACGTGGCCTGGGCGATGGAGCACCCGCACAACCTGCTCGCGGACGAGATGGGTATTGGCAAGACCGTACAGGCCATCGCTGCCGTGCACGAGCGCGGGCACCGGGTCGGCGGCCGGGGCATCAGCCTCGTGGTCGCCCCGAACGGGCTCCGGCGCAACTACCGGGACACCATCGTCCACGGGCCGCGCGACCAGTTCGGCCAGCCCATCTACCCGTACTGGCCCGGCGAGAGCGCGACAATCCTAAACGGCGCGAGCCTGCCGCTCCGCGAGAAGCAGCTCGCCGAGTGTCGTGACCGCTGGGTCATCACGAACTGGGAGAAGCTGCGAAGCGACTGGAAGGTCCTGCGCAAGGTCGAGTGGTCGAGCGTCGTCAGCTCCGAGGCCCACCGGGCGAAGAACAAGGACGCCCAGCAGACGAAGGCCCTCTGGAAGCTGAACGCGCCGCTGATGATCGCCGAGACCGGCACGCCGATTATGAACTCCCCGGGCGAGTTGTGGTCGATCCTCCGCTGGCTGTTCCCGGACGTGTACGCGCAGCACCAGGCGGGCGGCGGCTACTGGCCGTTCCACTACAAGTACGTGGACGACTACGCCTCCGGCCGCGGTCGCGTGATGCGCGGCGTCAAGAACGCCGACCACCTCCGCTTTGAGCTGGCCGACAAGATGATTCGCCGAACGAAGAAACAGGTCCTCCCGGACCTGCCCGCGAAGCTGCCACCGGCGTGGGTGGAGGTGGACTTCACGAAGGACGAGGCGAAGCTGTACGAGGAGGCCGAGACCGCGTTGTTCCTGAGCGTCCGTCAGTACGTCGCCGATCAGCCCGAGGAGGAGCGCGAGGCGCTGATCGAGGAGCTGGCGAACCTCCCGCTCGACCGGCTGGAGCGAGCTATCCCCAACGGCGGCGCGCGCATCGCGCTGCTGCGGCAGGTCACGGCCGGGGCCAAGGCCCGCGCCGCGGTCGAGCTGATCCGCGAGAACCCCAGCGCCCCCGTGGTCACGTTCACGTGGTTCGTTGATCCGGCCCGGTGGATCGCCGACCAACTCAGTCGGGACAAGCTGCGCGTGGGCATCATCGCCGGGCAGGGCGGCGACGCCACCTCCATCGCCAACGCCTTCCAGGAGGGCGAGACCGATCAGATCGTCTGCACCATCGCCAAGGGCGGCGTCGGGCTCGACCTGTTCCGGGCCCACCACGCCATCTTCGCCGACCGGGACTGGGTGCCCGCGATCAACGACCAGGCGCTCGACCGGCTGCACCGCCAGGGGCAGAAGTCGGACGTGTCGTCTACCATCCTGTACGTGCCCGACACGGTTGACGATGGGAAGGTGGCGCCCGCCGAACGGTTCAAGCGCGCCATCGTGACGGAGATTCTGGGAACCGATGGCTGAGACAATCAAGACCATCGGTCGCCGCATGGTGCGCAAGAAAGCCGCCATGGTGAAGGCCAAGGCCGCCGCCGAGAAGGCGGAGAAGGACTACCGCGACGAGGAGCGCGCGTTCTGGGACCGCCTGGACGAGGAGGGCGACAGCACGCGAACCGTTGACCTGGGCGAGGACATCGGCCGGGTCCAGTTCATCAAGCGCGAGACCATCCGCGGCCGGGTCATCGACAAGGACCGGGCCCTGGCCTCCCTCGCGGAGGCGGGCCTGGACGAGGCGCTCGTGGACCGCAGCGTCCGCCAGGGCGTCCTCAACGACTACATGCGCCGGTGGATTCGCTCCGGGGAGAACATCCCGGAGGGGCTCGACTTTGGCGCAACCCGATACGTGACCATCACACCGAAGAAAGCCGACTAGGAGGCAACCGTGAGCGAAGAACTCAGAGACCATCTATTCGACCGTCAGGACCCTGATGGGCACCTCGCGGTGAAGCGTCCGAACCCCATCGTGCTCGCCGCGAGCCTCGTGGTCGGCTACTTCGTCGCGGCCATCATCTGGGGCGGCGTCGTGTACCTGACGCTCGACCTGGTGGGCGGCATCGACTTGAGCCTGCGCGAGCTGGCCGGGGCGGGGCTCCTGCTCACCGCGCTGATCCTGGGCGTCCGCAACACGGTGCAGTCGCTGTTCCAGACTTGACGCCGGGCCTATACTGGTACTGAGAGCAACTACTTCAACCGAGGAGAACGAACTTGACTGAGGAGACCGGCCAGGACCTGGCCACCACAACGCCGACAGGACTCACTGCGGCCGACGAGGACGCAATCGCGCGCGAGGCGCTGTCCGCCATGGAGGGGGAGCGCGTTCAGCTCCCGATGCTCAAGGTGACGCAGCAGACCTCCAAGGAAGTCACCAACGACAACCTGGACCGGGGCGTGTTCGTGAACACCCTGACCGGTGCCGACTATGGCAACGCGGTCGGGCTGGTCATCGCGGACACCGCGAAGGGTCGCTTCTACTCGGACGACGACAACACGTTCGTCGCCCAGGGCACCGACATCGTGCCGAACAACTGGCCGGAGCAGTGGGTCGGCCAGCGGTTTGACGAGCTGCCGGAGGCCGAGGAGACCTACAAGGCGCGCGCGAACGCGGGCGACATCGAGTGGGGCAAGGGCCCGGCGATCCGCACCACGTACAACTACATCGGGTTCATCGCGGACGACCCGGACGTGCCCGTCCGCCTGAGCCTGCAGCGGACCAGCAAGCCCGCGGCCGACAAGATCAACACCATCCTGCGGTTCGCGCTCAAGTCGCCCTGGTCGAACGTCATCGACCTGGCCACGGCTGAGAAGCGCGACTCCCAGGATCGCCCGTACTGGGTGGTCCGCGCGTCCCAGGGTCGCAAGACCACGGACGAGGAGCGACAGCAGGCCGTGACGCTGTTCCAGCAGATTCGCTCCCAGGGTGCCGAGCTGACCGGGGAGGAGAACGAGGGCAAGGCGCGCCGGGAGGCCGCGTCCAGCCCGGACGACCTGGACATCACCTAAGCCTCCCGCCCAACAACGTGGGGCCTCGGGTCGGGTGTGCTTCCCCGGCTCCTGCTCAGGACCCGAGGGTGCCAGCGAAGGGGACGGTAGGCTGGCTACATCGACAAAGGACGATAGGAGACAAACGTGCAAGGACCAGCGGACTGGGACAACCCGGAACTAGCCCGGGACATCGAGAAGGACGACGAGCGCCCGACGACAGTGGTGCAGCGTCCCGGGGGCATCTTCCTCACGGGCGCCATCATCCTGTTCATCCTCGTGCTCGCCGTCTGCGTCATCAAGTCGGTGGCCTGATGGGCCCGTTCAGTTGGCTCATGGTGAAGCTGGGTCTCCCGGCGTTCACGTGCCCGCAGTGCGGAGAGCGCGCAGGCACGTGGAACAAGACGGCCGACGATCGATTCCTCGGCGGGTTCTTTGGCCACGGCTGGCAGTGCGACGAGTGCGGGTGGACTACCTGATGGGCCGCAAGACCGTCAAGTTCCCCCAGCGCGGCAAGATTCGCGGGCGCATCAACGAGGACGTGATCGTCCACGGCGTCGCGCGCCATGACGGCATCCGCATCTATGACGTGGAGTTCAAGGACGGCATGCGCGTCGAGTGGATGCCCAGCCGCGTCGAGCTGCTGGGGCCGGTCGAAGAAAGCACGGGCTGATGACCCGCATCCACGGGGAGTTCCACGACCTGTTCAGGGGTCGGCGGGACGCCTACGGCACGCTCAAGGGCGGCGTTGTGCGCACGGCCGTCACCCACGACGACTACGTGGCCCACCTGGAGGGGCGCGTGTCCATCGGCGTGTTCCCGATGCTGGACGACGACACCACGTGGTTCGGCGTCATCGACCTGGACGAGCCTGACTTCGACTTTGCCCGCGAGATGCAGAAGTACCTCCCGTCGCCCTCCTGGCTGGAGCGGTCGCGCTCCGGCAACGCGCACGTGTGGTTCTTCTTCGACCAGCCCTGCCCGGCGTGGGCCGTCCGCGGGCTCCTGCGAAGCGCCACCCAGGCGTTCGACCGGCCCGAGGTGGAGGTGTTCCCTAAGCAGGACGCGCTCCGCGAGGGCATGGTCGGCAACTACATCAACCTCCCCTACTTTGGCGCCGAGCGGCCGTTCCTGGCCGCGGCCCCGGACGGCGGCGAGCCCTGGGTCTCGCTCCCGGCCGACATCGCCATCCACCGGGCCTACGCCGACCGGCAGGACCCCACCACGTGGGTCGCCCGGGCCCGGCTGCTGGGCGCGAAGCCTCCCCAGGAGCGCGAGGCCACCTCGGAGTGGGGGACGCAGCCGACGCTGCACGAGTGCGCGGCGTACATCATCGAGCGCCGCCACGAGAACCCGCTGCGCCGGGGGGCCCGCCACGTGGTCCTGTTCAACGTGGCGAAGCAGCTCCTCAACTGGCGCGAGGTGTCGCAGATCGAGGCGTTCAACTGGCTCCGCGACCTGAACGAGGCGGCCGAGGCGCCGATCAGCCACAACGAGCTGCAGCGCCTGTTCGACAACGCGCGAGAGGGGCGCTACACCTCCACCGGCTGCGACGAGCCGCAGATGATCGAGTACGTGTCCCCGGACTGCCCCATCGCCCACGCATGACGGAGCGCGAGTTCACCATCCTGTCGCTGCTCGACCGCTGGGGCCCGTTGACCCCGGGGGAGCTGGCCGCGCACTGGCCCGGCCCCTACATCACCACGCATCAGAACATGGTCGCCAACCTCAACAGGCTCGCCGGGCGCGAGTGGGTGCAGCGCGACTACATCGG
>Ga0207670_10001088_pt1 | contig 14326 bp, 9 predicted proteins | sample KBSS23HmetaG_FD_184339 | JGI IMG/M metagenome (GOLD analysis project Ga0207670, IMG submission 184339) | Switchgrass rhizosphere microbial communities from Kellogg Biological Station, Michigan, USA - KBS S2-3H metaG (SPAdes) (version 2) | ecosystem: Host-associated > Plants > Roots > Rhizosphere... | reverse complement strand
GATTGGAAAGAAGTAACCACGGATTTCCACGGATTTGAAAGAAGGATTTATCATGAAACTTTTGCTGGTACTTGCTGCCGTCACGGTATTCACGCTGAGTGTGAGCGCGCAGGAATCGCAACTCGGGCGTGTTGAGTTTCCGACTTCAGGTTCCGAAAAAGCGCAGGCGCACTTTCTGCGCGGACTGGCTGCGTTGCACTCGTTCTGGTACGAAGAAGCTCTTGAGGCGTTTCAGGAGTCGACGAAAGTCGAGCCTGACTTCGCGATGGGCTACTGGGGTGAGGCGATGACTTACAATCACCCGCTCTGGTCCGAACAGGACATCGACGCCGCCCGCAAGGTCCTGGCCAGGATCAAAGAATCACCAAAGCTGACGGAACGAGAACGCGCATACCTCAACGCCGTCAAACTGCTCTACGGCGAAGGCGACAAGCGCGCGCGTGATGCAGCTTACTCGGCGGCGATGGAGAAGATCTATCGCGCCTATCCCGATGATCTCGATGCGGCTGCGTTCTATTCGCTGTCACTCCTCGGTCGTGTAAGACCTGAAGACAAGAGCTATCGCTTGCAGGCGCAAGCCGGCGCGATCGCGCTCGACGTCTATCAGAAAAACCCGAATCATCCGGGCGCAGCCCATTACATCATTCACGCGTTTGACGATCCCGACCACGCGATTCTCGCGCTGCCCGCGGCGCGTCGCTATGCGGATATTGCTCCCGAAGCACATCACGCGCGCCACATGCCGGCGCATATCTTCCTGCAACTGGGAATGTGGCCCGAGGCTGCGGCGTCGAACCTCTCGGCGTGGGAATCGTCCGATGCGTGGATGAAGCGCAAGAACCTATCGCCCAACGTACGCGACTACCACAGTCTGCACTGGCTGCTCTACGTCTACCTGCAACAGGGCCGTTACAGCCAGGCTGAACAACTGCTCAGTTTGATGAAGAAAGTGATGTCGGAATCGACTTATGACAACAAGTTGCGTCCGGCTTACTACGAAAACAACTATGCCGCGATGGCGGCCGCATTCGTTGTCGAGACTGAAAGATGGAACCTTGCCGCGGATCTTTTTCCGGAGAGCAAAACTGCGCCGGCTACTTCGGAACAGAGCGCGATGAGTGCCAATCAAGGAAGCCACGGCGGGCATGGCGCAACCCCTGCAGCAGCAACCGTGCGGGCGTCTTCGGCTAACCTTATGCTGCCGTTTTTTGTTCGTGGTCTGGCCGCGGCTGTGAATGGCGGCGCGACTGATCAAAGCCTCGCAGGACTTGAGACGCTTCGTTCAGACAACGTTCCCGCCAGAACAGCGATGGTGACGATCAGAACGCTGGAGATATCCGCGCTGAGTGCGTCGATGAAGAAAGAACACGACAAGGCAATCGAGCTGATGAAAAAGGCGACGGCTTTGGAGGAAGAGATGAGTGCGCCGTCGGGCCCACCAAATCTCGTCAAGCCAACGCACGAACTGTTTGGCGAGATTCTGCTGCGGGCGGGGAAACCGGCTGAGGCAGCGGAGCAATTCAAGGTAGCGTTACTACGGCAACCAAATCGCGCGCGTTCGCTGCTCGGCGCCGCACGCGCTGCAGCGCAGTCCGGAAATCAATCCGCCGCATTCACTGCCTACGCCGCGTTAATTGACCAATGGAAGCAAGCCGACTCCGGCCTCCTCGAACTACGCGAAGCCCGCGACTACCTCAAACAAGCCAAGCGTTAGTTGTAGGGGTGGCCCTCCGTGGCCACCCCAGCGTTGAATTGCGCAGGCTGGGGCGGCCACGGAGTGCCGCCCCTACAATAACCCCGAATCGTTATTGTTTCTTCTCGCGGACGTCGTACGCGTAGATCGTATCCTGATCGCGCAGGTACAACATCCCTCCCGCGACTACCGGATGCGCCCACGTCGGCAGCGAATCCTGCTGAATGCGGAACCGGCCCTTCTCTTTGTACCCCGACGGCGTAGCCTCAACGAGACCCACAACACCGTTTTCACTCAACAAGTACAAATGCCCATCCGCATACACCAGCGAGCCTTTGCCGACACTTCGATCTCGCCACGCAAGCTCACCCGTATCAAACTTCATCGCAGTAAGAATCGAGCTCGAAAACCCGTACAGGTAATCTCCAATCAACACCGAACTGCTGTGATGATTTTTCATGTCCTTCGTGAAGTAGACTTCCTGTGCCTTGTTATCGGGCTTGATCTCAATCACACCGCCGCCCGTACCGTAGTCAGACGAGATAAAGATCCGGTTTGCACGGGCGATCGGCGTCGCGGCATTCGATGTGCGGTTGGCAGGTTTCGCGTATTCCCACAACAGGCGTCCATCTTTCGAGTCAAGACCCACAGCGCGTTGAGCCGTGAAGAATACAACCTGCGTTATGCCATTTATATCCACCGGGATCGCCGACGAATAACCCGCTTCGTCGCTCTGGCTCTTCCAGATTACCGAACCGTCAGCCTTGTTCAGCGCCACGATGGATGCGTCATGCCCGCCTGCATTCACGAGCACTTTGTTTCCCAGCACCAGCGGCGACTCACTGATCCCCCACGTAATGTTTGATCCACCAAACTCGCGCAAAATATTCTTGGACCAGACGATTTTGCCCGTACGTACATCAAGCGCTGATAGATCTCCGTTGCCACCCAGCGCGTAAATTCGATCGCCGTCAATCGTCGGCGTCCCTCTTGGCCCATCGCCACGATCGTTTCGAAAAGCTGAACCGTGCGCCGTGGCCCAAACTTCTTTGCCGGTAGCGACGTCAAACGCCACTACAAACTCACGGTCACCACGCAAGCCCATCGTGTAGACCTTGCCGTTGGCGATGGCAAACGAGGAGTAGCCACGTCCCGCGCCACTTGCTTTCCAGGCCAGCGGCGGACCTTCAGCGGGCCACTGTTTGAGCAGGCCCGTTTCCTTCGAGATGCCGTCGCGATTTGGACCACGCCACTGCGGCCAGCTGGCCGCGGTTTGGGCTAACGCCGCCGAAGTCATACACAACAACACTGCCGTTGCAACGAATAAACGCCTAAACTTCATCTGATCTCCTTCGTGTGGTGGAAAACTCTTTTAATGGGGAGACACGAAGAACTGTCCTGCATCATGACGACGGCTTGAAATAGAGCACCAAGCCACCGCCGAGCGCAGCCAAAACAAAACCTAAATAGAGCAACGGATTCGGTGAAGTCTTCGGCGGATGCAGCCACATCGAATACAGCACGTTGACTAGTGGCGCTCCCGCAAAAACCAGCGGCATCACGTAAGTCGGCAAGCCTCCCGATCTGAAAGCGAAGATGATGCAGACCGCACCCGCCGCGCCGAGCGCGCCGGCGACCGTCGCGCCAACCGAGCCTTTCATCGTGAAGCCGTTAAGCTCTCCCTGCGCGGAAAGACTAATCACAGGGACCAGCACGCCAATTAAGAAGTAAGCGATACCCACACACAGCAGCGCGCGCATGGGATTGCCGAGCTCTACTTGCCCGCGATGCAAAGCAGGACCATACAGACCCCACGAGAGCGCGGCGCCAAGAGCAAAAAGGATCCAGAGCATTCAGGACCTCCAGAGAATGAATGATAGTCTCCCGCAAAGGCGCAAAGACGCAAAGTGAAATCTAAATTGTCTCTTTGCGCCTTTGCGCCTTTGCGGGAGTAAAACTGAAACTCAACCAGGGCTTTCGCCGTAATTCTAACACTGCGCCTTAGACATAGCAGCAACTCATTTGCTAAGGTCTGCCGAAACATACGGGCCAATCCAAATTCTTGTACGGAGAGCAAAATTTTGAAGCCGAAATTTAGAACCCTCTTCCTAATCGCTCTTTCCCTGTTGCTGCCGGCGACAGTTGCAGCGCAGACGCATCGCGCTTCCTTGCGAGGCACTGTCTATGATCCAAATCGTGCCGCCGTCACTGGCGCGACCGTCACCGTAACGAGCACCGCGACCGGCGATGTTCGCACGACTACAACTGACGGCAATGGACAGTATGCGATCGCGTCGCTGCTGGCGGGTGAATATGAAGTGAAAGTCGAGGCGCAGGCTTTCCGGGCTCACACAGAAAAAATCGAGCTATTCGTCAACCAGGAGCAACGCCTCGATGTGGATCTGCTGGTTGGTGGTACGGCGTACATAGTTGAAACTCCATACGCGCCGTTGTTGAAGCAGGATTCGGCTTCACTCGGCAACGTCATCGAGAACCGCCAGATCACCGGATTGCCACTCGACGGCCGGAATTTTTACGAGCTCAGTCTGCTCGTGCCTGGAGCTGTGCCTCCGGCGCCGGGCTCGGCCGGATCTGCCCGCGGCGATTTCGCTTTCAGCGTCAACGGCGCTCGCGAAGATGCGAACAATTTCCTGCTCGATGGTGTTTACAACGTCGATCCTAAACTGAACACGTTCGGAGTGCGACCCTCGGTCGATGCGATTCGCGAGTTTGAGATGTTGACCAGCACCTACGATGCGTCGTTTGGTCGCAATCCCGGCGCGCAGGTGAACGTGATCCTTAATTCAGGATCCAACGATTTTCACGGTTCTGTCTTCGAGTTTCACCGCAACGCCGCGCTCGATGCACGTAACTTTTTCGCACCCGCTTCAGAACCAAAACCGAAATACATTCGCAACCAGTTTGGCGGAGCGCTTGGTGGTCCAATCATGCGTGATCGCACGTTCTTCTTTGCCGACTACGAGGGAACGCGCTCGCGTGAAGGCATCACGCGCATCACTAACGTGCCGACCGCGCTCGAGCGCGCCGGTAACTTCTCGCAGAGTCTTTTCGGTCCCCCGGTTAGTCCATTTCCGGGCGTGACATTTACAAACGGCATCATTCCGGATTTCCTGATTAACCCGGTCGGCCGTGCGATCGCTAATTTGTATCCATTGCCAAACCGCAACGTGCCGTTTCAAAACTTTGTCTCGTCGCCGATTCTGCGCGATGACAACGATAGTTTTGACGTGCGTATCGATCATCATCTGAACAGTCGCGCCGACCTTGCGTTCAGATACAGCTTTGGTGACCGCGATCTGTTTGAGCCGTTTACAGGTTCGTCCTTCTCAGTTATTCCGGGATTTGGCGACGCGGTGAAGCGGCGTAGTCAGAACGGCATGGCAGCGCTGACGCTGGTGTTGACGCCAAACCTGATTAACGAGAGTCGAGTCGCTTTTAGCAGGGTCGCGGCATCGGTCACACAGGAAGCGAGCGTGCTGAATTCTCAGGTTGGCCTGCCGACGATTTCACCGCGCGAACGTGATTTAGGACTCAGCTTCATCACCATCACCGGCTTTTCGCCGCTCGGGGATGAAGGCAACAACCCGCAAGACAGCGTCACTAATGTCTACCAGTTTCTGAACAACTCGAGTTACGTACGCGGCAATCACCTGTTCAAATTCGGCGCCGATCTGCGCTTTTCACAACAGAACGCTTTTCGTGATGTTGAGTCGCGAGGACGGCTTCAGTTCTCGCCGTTTGGACAGGTCACGTTCAATGCGCTCGCGGATCTCTTGATCGGTTTTCCGTTCCTGACCAGCGTTGCGCGTGTGGACAATCCACAAAGGATTCGCACCGAGAGTTACAACTTCTTCATCAACGACAGCTATCGCATCACGCCGCGTCTCACGCTGAACGCGGGCGTGCGTTACGAATACAACTCGCCGCCGGTCGATGCTGAAGATCGCGCAAATATCTACGACGTCACGACGAGAAACCTCGTGCCAGTGGGAACCAACGGCGTCCCGCGCAGTGGTTTCGACGCCGATAAAAACAACTTCGCTCCGCGCGTCGGCTTCGCCTGGACGCTTGGAGAAGACGAGAAGACAGTGCTGCGTGGCGGTTATGGCGTCTACTACGATCAGTCGCCGCTGGCGCCCGCCGAAGCGCTGTACTTCAACTCGCCCTTCTTCGATAACAACATCTTCTTCTCGTTGCCGGGTTTGCCGCTGACCTTGAATGATCCGTTTCCGTCGTTCTTCCCGTTCCCGCTGCCCGATTCGGCACTCGCGATCCAGCGCGACCTGCGCACCGGCTACATGCAGCATTGGAATTTCAACGTGGAACGCGAGCTGTGGCGCGCGAGTGTGCTGGAAGTGGCTTACGTTGGCTCGAAGGGAACGAAGCTCTTGACCGCTCGTGACATCAACCAGCCGCAACCGAGCGTGTTGCCGCCGGGACTGCCGTTTGTGCCACGACCCGATCCACGGTTTGACGACATCGACCTGCTCGAGTCACGCGCCAATTCCAGTTACAACGCGCTGCAAGTGCGTTTTCAGCAACGTATGACGCGTGGATTCTCGGCGCTCGCATCTTACACGTGGTCCAAGTCGATTGACGACGCTTCAAACTTCTTCACCAGCGCCGGCGATCCAAACTTCCCGCAGAATAGTTTCAACGTAGCCGCCGAGCGCGGGCGTTCGAATTTCGACGTCGCTCATCGATTGTCGCTGAGTTACTCGTATGCGTTTCCGTTTAAGAAATACGACGGAGTTGCGGGCACGCTCTTAAACGGATGGGAGACGTTCGGCATCGTGACGCTTCAGACAGGCAGACCGTTCACCGTGGCCCTGCTTTCGGAAATCGACAACAGCGGGACGGGAAGATCCATTCTCGGTTTCGGCGCCAACGATCGGCCCAACCTGGTTGGAAATCCCGAACTGTCGAATCCGTCGACGCTGCAATGGTTCAACACCGCGGCCTTTGCGTTCCCGGCTCCGGGCACGTTCGGAAATGCGGGTAGGAATATTTTAGATGGACCGGGCTTCCAGAATGTGAATGCGTCGCTACTGAAGAACACTCGGATAACGGAGCGTGTAAATCTTCAGTTCCGTGCCGAAGCCTTCAACCTCTTCAATCATCCAAACTTCAACCTGCCGGACAACTTCCTCGGCTCCCCCACGTTCGGACGGATCACGTCAGCACGCGATCCGCGGCACATTCAGTTCGCGTTGAAGCTGTTGTTTTAAGTTCTCACTGGGCTTGTCCGAAAGGTCTTCAAGGTACGTACCGCTTCGGCTACGCCGCCGGATGTGAGGCGAGGCTCTGCCTCGCCATGCGAATCTCTTATTTAATCAGGGCTGCGCCCTCGGTCCGGCCTTTGGCCCTAACATCAGGGGGCGAAGCCCGAACCAAGGGCGCAGCCCATTTAGAGATCTAACCTGACGGCGAGGCAAAGCCTCGCCTCACATCCGGCGGCGAAGCCGGAGTGGATGGAGTCAACTTTCAGGATCGGTTTGATCTTTAAGAGGGTATTTCAGATCCGGCGGCGAAGCCTAAGCGACTGTAAAACTGACTTATGGCCGTTGCGTGTCAGTGCGCATGTAACTCAATAGCTCAGTCTGCAAGTACCTCACTCAATGAGTCGCGTCAGATTCTGATTCTATGCGGGCGACGTCTGCTGAGGTAAAAGGTATACGACCCTTGGATACCGGAAAGTTTCGCTTGCCACCTGCCAAAAACGCTTTTATGAAACGAAGTAATTCCTCCTTCTGATTCTGTGGCAGCGATTCAACCGCAGCTTCAATTTCAGCAAGAGTTTTCACGAAAGAACGATAACACGATATTGCCTCAAACAAGAGAGCCAACCACAAAGACACGAAGGCACTAAGTTTTTGAATAACCTTCGTGCCTTTGTGTCTTTGTGGTTAGGAATCTGTGTGCGCCCGGTCGTCGTAGGACTGGTACTTTGCTGATAGTAGAAGGTCTGATTCTTCAGGAGTAGGCACCTGAGCAACGATGGTGCCGTCGACTTGTTCGTAGAGAGGTGGGGGGATCTCTGCGAATTCGGACATTGGGCCATAGATTGAATCCACACCTTCCTTGAACACATCTCCGATCAAAAGGTTGATGATGTGGACGCGCTCTTCCGGATACTTGCGCAGGAATCCGGAGAAGCTGAAGCCGTCGTTGTAGAACGCGTAGACCAGCTTGCGCATCGACTCGATACCGCGATCGAGTTTTGCCTGGTACTGGCCGAGCCGGGCGGCCGAGAAGTCGTCGTGATTGAAAGAGTCGTGAATGGCGTCCGCGGCCAGTTCCGCCATCTTGAGCGCAAGCAACACGCCCGAGGAGTAGATCGGATCGAGGAAGCCGTAAGCGTCGCCGATGATGATGAAGCCGTTACCCGCGTTGTGTTTGGAACGATACGAGTAATCGAGGATCGAATAGATCTTATCGACACGAGTGCCTCCGGCCACGCGCCGCTTCACCGATTCACACTTCTCGATCTCTTCGTTAAAAATCTTCGCAAGGTCCTGACCGCGACCTTTCAAAAGATAATCAGGATTGGCAACGATGCCGACGCTGGTGATGTCGTTTTCGAGCGGGATATACCAGAACCAGCCGCCGCTGCCCGGCTCAGTCCGCAGCACGAGCGTTGCGCCGCCGTTTAGATCGGGCTCGCGGTGCGCGTCTTTGAAATACGAATAGAGCACCGCTTTCTTCAGTTGCGGATCGCGCACGCGCCAGCGAAACTTGTTCGAGAGCATCGCGGCCTGTCCAGTCGCATCGACAACAACCTTCGCGTAAAACTTCTCACGCGTGCCGTCCTGCATCTGCACCTCGACGCCGACTGCGCGATCATCTTCAAACAACACTTGCTTGACTAAAACACCTTGATGCACCACCGCACCCTGCTCTGCAGCGTGATTGATCAGCAGGTGATCGAACTGCGCGCGTGTGATCTGCCACGTGACGGCGCTCTCGTGATGCACGGCCTCGAAGAAGTAAAACGGGCGCGACTCTTTCCCCGCTGAGTTTGCAAACTGCACGCTGTACTTCCGTACGAATGGACTCTCCTTCATTTTTTCGAGTATGCCCAGGCGACGGAAGGTCCAGTACGTATCAGTCATCAGCGACTCGCCGATGTGATGACGCGGAAAAATTTCTTTCTCGAAAACGATTACCTGGCGGCCTTCGCGCGCCAGAATGCCGGCAACGGTGCTCCCCGCGGGTCCACCACCCATTACGATGACGTCGTAAGTATTGTTATTCATGCGTACCGTACTGTTCTCAGTTCAGGTTCAAAAAAATCGATCAGGAAGTGATCCACTTCCAGCAGCCCGCGACGCGTCAGCGAGACGTTGCCGTTCTGACGCGCGAGCAGTTCTTTTTCTTCCAGTCCTTCATACACAGGACGAAATTCGTTCCAAACATCAACGCCAAACTTCTTACGAAAATAACCGGTGTCGAGCCACCCGGTTTTCAACTGCAAAACCATCTCGCGGATGAGTCTCTGTTTCGGCGTCAGCGAAACGGCCCGCAATAGCGGCAGGCGATCTTCGTTAAGGATGCGCACATACTCTTCGAAGTTGTGCACGTTCTGGAAATTGACGCCGCCGAAATGAGAAAACGACGAGACTCCGATGCCGATCATATCGCCGCCGTGCCACAGTGCATCCCTGTAGATAAATCTGCAAGTTTTCGTCTTTGTCGCGACGATGTCGCTGCCCGCGATTTCGTAGCCGTGCGCAAGAAACTGTTCGAACGCGTAATCGAGCCAGCGACGTTTCGTGGTCCAGCCCGCGATGGGCGACGCGATTCCTTTCTTCAACACGTCCTGCGAGATGACCGTGTTGTAGGGGAGTTCCATCTGGTAGATCGTGACTGAGTCTGGTTGCAGCTCGATCGTACGCCGCACTGCCTCGCACCACTTCTCTTCCGTCTCACCCATCATCCCCGCGATCAGATCGACGTTGACCTGCGGGAAGTCGACCTCGCGTGCCCACTGGTAAGCGCGATAGATTTCAGGTGAGAGATGCGCGCGGCCGTTAGCGGCAAGTATCTCGTCGTCGAAATGTTCGATACCGAGGCTGAGTCTCGTAACTCCGATCGCTTTCAACGCTTCGAGCTTCGCCTTCTGTAACGTGCCTGGCTCGCACTCGAAGGTAACCTCCTCCGCGTTTTCCCAACTCACGTGTCGATTTAACCCATCGACGAGATACCACAACTGTTTCTCGCTGACGTACGAAGGCGTGCCGCCGCCGAAATACGCAAACCGGAGCTGGCGCCCCTGGAACGCAGGCATGCGGCTGTAGAGTTCATTCTCTTTGATTAGCGCGTCGAGATAAACTTCGATCTCGGAGGCGTTCTTGTCTGTGTAGACTTTGAAATAGCAGAAGAGACAGCGTTTCCGGCAGAACGGGATGTGAATGTAGAGACCTAACGGATCGTCGACTCGCGGCGGCTGGTTGAGCGCGTCGAGCGCGTGCGGGACAAACTCCGGCTTCCACTGGGAGAACGGTGGATAGTTCGAAACAAAGTAATTCCCTACTTCAGTTCTGGTTTGGGCGATGTCTACCGTCATTGAACCAGTCAAGTTAGCATCAATGCTGCGCGCTGAGCAATTAGGGCCGCGAATGACGCGGTACAGGGGCAGTAGATTACTACGCAGCGGCCGTGAACTAGGTTGCGTCGCTTTCGCGCGGCGTTGTATAGAGTGTCAATGCCCTCTCGACCTGGATTCACATTTTCGCAGGCACGCCACTATTTACCGTACTTCCTGCTGCTCCTGATCTTTGTGGGAGGCGTTTGGCTAATCCTCAATGCGGGAGCAGGTCTACAGACAGGTACAGTCCCCACACCGCAACCGAGCCCGCCCGCTTCATCAACCGGAGTCCTCTGGGAAAACTTCAGAACTCCACTCAGCATTCTGTTGATGCAGATCATCGTCATTCTGATCATGGCGGGTCTGTTTCGCAGACTGTTCCGCCGTATACATCAACCGCCGGTGATGGGCGAGATGATCGCAGGCATCGTGCTGGGCCCCTCAGTGCTGGGATTGATTTATCCGCAGGCGCTCGGCTTCTTATTTCCTGCATCATCACTTGGAACCCTGCAACTGCTGAGTCAAATCGGTGTCGTGCTTTTTATGTTCATCGTCGGCATGGAAGTGAACGTGCGAATGCTACGAGAAAAAGGATCGACGGCGGTAATGATCAGTCACGCGAGCATTATCGTCCCTTTTCTGCTCGGCACTGCGCTTTCACTTTTTCTTTATCGCGAGCTCGCGCCCGCTGAAACCTCTTTCCATGCATTTGCGTTATTCATCGGGGTTGCGATGAGCATCACCGCCTTTCCGGTGCTGGCCCGAATTCTGGAAGACCGCGGGCTAACGCAAACCACGCTCGGATCGATCGCAATCACCTGTGCCGCCGTCGACGATGTCACTGCATGGTGCATCCTGGCTCTCGTGATTGCCCTGGTGAAATCGACAGGAATAGCGTCGTCCGGTATTACCGTCGGCTTAACACTCGTGTTTGCCGCGGCGATGATTTTCGTTGTACGACCGCAATTGGCCCAGGTGATCAAGGAGCCGGATTCGCAAGTCCATCGACTGCGACTGATTCCGATCGTCCTGGCGTTTGTCCTGGCTTGCGCACTGACGACGGAGATCATCGGCATTCACGCGCTGTTCGGAGCTTTCCTGGCCGGCGTCGTGATGCCGCCTTCAACAAAATTTCGGATCTTTCTCAAGGACAAACTCGAGGCGTTTGGTTCTTACGCACTGCTGCCGCTGTTTTTTGCGTTCACGGGATTGCGCACGCAGATCGGCCTGCTGAATGACCTGGAAGGATGGCTGTTGTGCGTGGCGATCATTCTCGTCGCCATCGCAGGGAAGCTCGGCGGCAGTATGCTGATGAGCCGGTGGACGGGCATGAGTTGGACGCAATCGTTCTCGATTGGCGTACTGATGAACACGAGAGGATTAGTTGAGCTGGTTGTGCTCAATATCGGTTATGATCTTGGTATTCTCTCCGGACGAATCTTCGCAATGATGGTTTTGATGGCACTCGTAACAACGTTTATGACCGGACCGCTACTTTCACTGGTTAAAGAGTCGCAATTAAAAGGAGCACGAACATGACAAGAACGATCTTATTAATGGCGGCTGCGATCATGGCACTTTCCGTAATCGCCCTCGCAGCAACGAAGCCAGACTTCAGTGGCACCTGGGCCCTGGATGGACAACGTAGCTACGGTATTCCACAGAACATGAAGCAAATTCTCACCGTCACGCAAAAAGACGATCGGATCGAGCTGGAAACTAAGATCATTCAACCCAACAATGAACGCACGGTGAAAGATACTTATGTGCTTGACGGTAAGGAGTATGACTTCACGCCCGCGGTAGCTCCGAACCAACCACCAGCTACCGGCAAACGAACGTGCACTTGGCTGCCGGGAGACAGGGGCATTCAGGTGACTGACGTAACGACAGCGCAAACTGAGAATGGTCCGGTCAAAGTGCAGACAGTGCGGAAGTGGACCATGTCCGGTGGTGAGTTGGTTGTCGATATGTACGTCGACAATCCGAATTTTTCGTACGAAGCGAAGCGGATCTTCAAAAAGCAGTAAATTGGCCGCAGATTGACGCAGACAAACGCAGATCTGCGTTTATTTGCGTAAATCTGCGGCTAAATTATTTTGCGGATATGTCGTACGCGGCCATCTCGCTTGAGTTGCGCACCAGCAATCGCCCATTCGCAATCGCCGGATAATTCCACATCTGACCATTGAGCGCGTGAAAACGTGCGACTTCGGTGTATCCAGCGGGTGAAGCCTTCACCAGAGCGACGTCGCCCTGATCGCTGGTCACGATCAAGTGATTCCCCACGAGAATGACCTGCCCGTAACCATAGCGACCGTCTTTCCATTTACGCTCGCCGGTGTTCACATCCAGACAAACAAGAATGCCTTCGTCGAGACCGTAAATGTACCCGTCCTGAAGAACCGAGCTGTTAAACTTGTTCTTCATATTCTTGTTTTCCCAGACTGTCGATGCGGTGAAACTGTCGCCGGTGCCTTTTACCTCAACCAGCGCGGCGCCCTTTCCATAACCTGAGGAAATAAAGAAACGATTCTTATCGACCACGATGGGCTGTGAAATGTTAAGGCCCATATCCGTTGCCCACGGATAACTCCAAAGTAACTTGCCATCCTCCGGCGCCAGACCAATCACACGGTTTGCACTCACAACAATGATCTGGCGGCGTCCGGCGAGGTCGACAAGCATTGGTGACACGTAAGCTTGAGTGTCGCTGAGCGCTTTCCAAACCGGAGCGCCTGTCATCTTGTTATAAGCAACAACGGACTTACCTTTGCCACCGGGAAGCACAACGACTTTGTCATCGACAATGAGCGGCGACGCAGCCTGCGCCCATTGCAAATTGCTTGCCCCGTTGTCACTAAGAATATTCTTGCCCCAGAACACGTTGCCGTTGTTCGCGTCCAGACATCGCAGCTCGCCGGTCGCGCCAAGGGCATAAATACGGCCCTGATCCCATGTCGGCGTGGCGCGTGGGCCATCACCGGTCTCGTCGTTGTATTCGGCGCTCCACTTTTGCGTCCAGAGCTCGCGGCCGTTGTTGAGGTCGTATGCGGCAACGACTTCCTCCCTTCGTCGCTGCTCGATAGTGTAAGCCTTGCCGTCTGCCGCGACGAATGAAGCATGTCCAATGCCCACTGGTTGTTTCCAGAGGACAGGCAGACCGCTGGCGGGCCATTTTGTGGCGACGCCGGCTTCCTCGTACTTGCCGTCGCGCTTCGGACCGCGGAAGTTAGTCCAATAGTTTCGCGACGTAGCGGTAGCGGTGGCAGTATTGGGAGTTTGTCCGGGAGAAGGTGTCGCGCTGGCTGTGGGACTCGGGCTTGGAATTGCCGTCGCACTTGGCACGGGCTGAGCAGCCTGTTCCTGGCGTTGTTTCTCAAGCCGCGCGTAATGTGCTTCGTTGGTAGCGCTGCGGCACGCTGTGCAGAAGACCAGCGTCAAGAGGAGTAGTCGTTTGATCATAGAATCCGTCCTTAATCCGTCTAATCCGTTTGAGTAACGGATTAGACGGATGTTAACGGATTTATGTTCCAATGCAATAGAGATTCTTCTCGCCGCGGATAAAAATGCGGCCATCGGCAATCGCGGGCGACGCGTAAACCGGTTCGCCTACTGAATTGGTGCCGACAATCTCATGCTTCGGACCGGCTTTCACCATAAATGTGTCGCCGTCTTCACTGGTCATCAGAATCTTGCCTTCGTATGCCACGGGCGAGGCCGTGAACGTGGCCGGAATCGGAACTCGTCCGCCTTCGTATTTCACTTCACCCGTCTTCGCATCGATGCAGGTGAGAATGCCGCGATCGGTCGTCAGGTAAAGATAGTCGCCGTACAGGATCGGCGAGGGGACGTAAGCAGTGCCTTTCTCATATTTCCATAGCACGTTTGGAGTGCCAGTGAGATCTCCGTTTTGTCCTAACTTAATCGCGTACGCGATCTTCGCGGGGAAGCCGGCGGAGAGATATGCCATCTCGTTGTTGGCAACGGGCGAAGGTATTGAATTGCTCTCGAGGCCTTTATGT
>Ga0207670_10001082_pt1 | contig 14358 bp, 22 predicted proteins | sample KBSS23HmetaG_FD_184339 | JGI IMG/M metagenome (GOLD analysis project Ga0207670, IMG submission 184339) | Switchgrass rhizosphere microbial communities from Kellogg Biological Station, Michigan, USA - KBS S2-3H metaG (SPAdes) (version 2) | ecosystem: Host-associated > Plants > Roots >... | reverse complement strand
CAACGCAATCGGCGCGGCCGGGCGCGAGCGCAGGACGGGGACGGCACCGGCGGTGGACGCGAGCAGGAGGATGGCGAGCAGAATCTTCATGCCTCGACCGCTCCCGCCGCCCAACTTCCGGCCGACTGCGACCGCGGCGTGCCGTAGTAGTCCTCGAAAACGCCCGCCACCGGACGCCCGTTCAGCGCTGTTGTCGTCCCGACCGCCGGCTTGAACGCCGTGTTCGGGCCCGCCTGAGACGCGAATTGGATCGTGTAGCCGATGTCGTCGCCTACCTGAGACTGCGCATTCCACGCCGCCAGATCCTTCTCGGCGCCGTTGACCTTGAAGATGAACGTCCAGGGCACGCCCGGAGAACCCTTCTGGATCGTCGGCGGCCAAACGTTGCGGCTGATGCTCCCGCTGGAGAAGCAGCCCATGCCGCCGTCGCACTTCATGACCGCCGTGCTCGCGGTGTCGACCAGGAGCGGCGCGTACATCGCGTTGTTCCGGACGGTGACACTCGTGGCCGTGCTGCTGGTCTTGATCCCCGAGGAGCTCGTGCCGGTCTGATAGAAGGTGTTGTTGTAGATCCGCACGTCGTCCACGCCGCGCTCGTACCGCGCGTTGTAGCCGAGCATGTTGAGCTGCGTGGTGTTGATGCCGGTGAAGATGTTGTTGCGGAGGATGACGTGCTCGGTCCCGTGCCCAAGTCGCACGCCGCCGTCGCCGGTCGCCACGTCGAAGTTGTTCCGCTCGGCGACGACCCACTGGAGCCGATCGGTGCGGGTCGCGTAGCCGGCGCTGCCGTCGTCGCTCGCCAGCGGCTCAAGCGCCAGCTTGCCCTGTCGGTAGAGGCTGTTCTGCGCGATCCAGTGATACCGTCCGACGTGATCGTTGATGCCGCAGCGCAAACCGCTCGCGCGGCCGCCGGCCTTCCACTGGAGGCTGTTCTGGTAAAGCAGCAGGTTGTCGACGCCCGCGACGCGGATGCAGTGCACTTCCGGATCGATCGCGGTGTTGCCCAGCATCGTGTAGTTGCTGCCGACGATGAAGGCGAACATGAAGCCCCAACCCAGGTCCGGCGCCGTGCAACCGGAGATGAGCACGCCGTCGGGCGCATCCTTGGTGATCGCGTTCGGGTCGCCGCTGACCGACTGCTCGATCAGGTCGCGCGTGCTGACCGACTCGATCTTGCGGAGCGTGACGTCGACCGCGGCGTTGAGGTAGACGATCTTCGGGCGCGTGCCGCCGGCCTCGATGGCAACCGGGGTCTGACAGCGCACGTTCTGCATCGTGATGTGCTTGCCCGAGAACGAGAAGAGCGGGCCGAAGTCGTTCGGGCCGATCGCCTTTGTCCAGACGATCGTCGGCATGTCGGTGTTTGTCCGGCCGGCGGGCGTGTAGCTGTCGATGACGATGTTGTTGCCGGTGCAAATCTTCGTGCCGCCCAGGTTGTAGAAGTAACTCGGCGGCGTCGGCGACGTATTGCTGACCTTCGCGAGCAGCAGTTCGGTGTCGTTCCCGCCGAAGGACGACAGCGCGGCCGCGAGGGTTTTCTTGGGCTTGCTGGTCGATCGGCCGTCGTTCACATCGTTGCCGGCCTGCGCGTCGACGTAGACCTTGGTGCGCGTGTCCGGCAGAACCGCGATGTCCGAGACGTAAACCGCCTTGCTGCCGTTCTGGTACGTGACCGTCAGCCGCACCTTGAAATGCTTGATCGAGGTGGTGGTGTTCACGAACTGATGCGCGGCATTGAACCCGGGCAGGCGGGGAAACTCGCCGTTGGGCGTCGTGCCGTCGTTCTCGAGGAATTCCCACACGAACTGCGACGTGAGGAAATCGCCCACGGGAATGACGATGCCCGCGCGAACGCCGATCGCCGGATTGGTGTAGCGCTTGCCCCCGTGCGGCGTCGCGTAGCAGTGCACGGTGCAGGGGCTCATCGTTCCGGCGGAAGAGAGTTTCACGGGGGCTCCTTGCGGGGGAATGGGCCGTACGGCTGAGACGCTGGCGAAGCCGGACTCGTGACCTGCGTTGTCGACCGCGGTGACGCGATAGAACGTGTCCACGCCCTCGGCGGCGTCGCCGTCGTCGTAGATGCTGCTCCCCGGCGTGGCGATGCGCGCGAACGGGCCGGACGAGCTGATGGACGAGTAGACGCGGTAGCCGGCCAGGTCCGATTCGGTGTTGTCGAACCAATCGAGCGTGATGCCGTCGACATCGGCCGTGGCCGTCAGCCCGCGCGGCGTCGCGGGAGGAAGATCGGGAGGCGGGCTGAATCCGACGGTGAAACCGACGCTCTGGCCTGTGACGATGAAGTTCCCCTTCGAGACCGGGATGGCGGTGCCGCCGCGCGGAACCATCGCCGCGTCCGACACGTCCACGGTGACGCTGCCCGACGAGATGGAGAAGCCGAACCGGCTCGGGCCGCCCCACTCGACCAGGTCCGCATCGGAGGCTGTGATGTGGAATGTCGCGGGGTCGAGCCTCACGCCATACGCCGAGGGGAGGACCGCGGAGACCGGATCGCACTTGGCCGATTCGTTGCCGGTGGTGTCGAGCGCGCTGACCGAATAGTCGTAGGACGTTCCGGGCGTGGCGTACAGATCGCGGAAAGCACTCGCGCCGAGCGCGCCAACGAGATTCAACTGCTCCCAGGCCGTGGTGCCCTGCGGCGCCCGCCACACGTTGTAGCCGAGCAGGTCGCTCTCGCCGTTGTCGTCCCAATCCAGGTCAACGTAGCTGCCGCTGCTCACGTCGGCGGTGAGACCGGTGGGAACCTCCGGCGGCGTCACATCGGCCGCGGCGGGGTCGGGAACGCTCACCCAGCGGATGAACGTTTTCCCGTCGATGCTGATCGGGTACGTGGCGATCATTGAACTTGCAGGATTCCATTCACCTGATCCAGATCGACCGTGAAGGTCTGCCCGTCCGCGAGTGTGAGGTTCGAACCATAGTCCGCCCAGCCAATCAACGGATCGGCGGGGCTCGTGGGCGTGTCGTTGTAGAGGACCGCGTAGCGGAACGGCCCGATGGTTCCGCCACTGGCGGTAAACACCACGTCGTTGCCGGTCAGCTTGGCGATTCCGGCTGTTTGGCTGTAGGCGATCGAGCCAACGGCGGTGCCGCCGGCGGTATACCCGTGCCCCGCGCTGATCTCCGTCAGGTCGCCCTTGACCGCGTTGGTGTTCACCGGCGCGGTGTTGGTCAGCAGGATCTTGAGCGTGTCGGCGTTGAGGTTGTGAACCTTCTTGCCGAGATCCTCGACGAACTGGCGAAACTTGTTGAGGGATGCCATAGCTTCACTTGATCGGCGCGCCGAAGATGCCCCAGCCGAGCAGCCCGATCAGCAGGTAGACGATCACGCCCGGCCAGAGCCAGGTGCGGCTGCCGGTCTGCCAGCCGAAGAATCCGCCAAGCAGGCCGCAGATGACGTAGATGATCCAGAACCAGATTCCTGCGCTCATTGGGTTCCTCACATTTTTGCGCCGAGAAAAAATACGGCTTTGATGACCCAGCCCACCCCCGCGACGATGAACGTCCCTGCGATGAGCCGCTCTACCCAGGTGCGGCGTGCGTCGTGAACACCGAGAGTAGTGACGACCTTTTCCATCTGGTTGACCTTGAGCTCTACCCGGTGAAGGGTGTCCGTTTGTTCTTCGTTCCGCTTTTCCAGTGCGCCGAGCCGCTCGCGCACATAATCCTCGAAACTGATGTGGCGCCCGGGCGGTGGTGGCATCTCTTCCCTCCCTACTTGCCGATCCGCGCCTTGGCCGCCGCGATCGCCGAATCGAAGTCGGCATCGGCGAGGGCCGCGTCGTCGCGGATCGTCTGAACCTGCTCGGCGGTGAGTTTCCCGCCGGCGTGCAGCGTGCCGATGAGGCTGAGCAGTTGCGCGACACCGCCCTCGACCTGGAGTGCGATGGGGATCAACGTTAGGAGCGCGGTTACCGGGTCCATCGGTTCCTCATTTCTTCTTCTTGGTGAGAACGCCGTACTTCTGGAGCTGCTGGAGCGTGCCGTTGGTCAGGCTCAGGTAGAAGTGCACCTTGTCCGTCGGCTGATCGTTGCTCGCCTTTAGTTCCTCGTCGGCGCCGGCCAGGGACGCACGTGCGGCCTTGATGCTCGCCTCGGTGGCGACGAAATCCTTATCGGACAGCGCGCCGCTCTGGTTGGCGGCGACGAGCCCGTGTTCGGTCTGCGTGAGCGTCATACGCGCGGCCGCCCACTGCTCCCGCGGCGAGGCGCAACCGGTGATCACGCTGGCGATGACGATCAGGATCAGGGCGAAGACGGTGGCGTGAGTGTTGCGTTTCAGCATGGCTTGTCTCCTTGGACCTGGGGCGGTGTGACGACCAGCGGCGCGGGCGGCGGCGGCAGCGGTGCCACGTCGGCGAGGTTCTTTTCGGCCACTTCGTTGACCTTGGCCGCGATCTGCTCGCCACGCGCGGCGGTGTTCTGAGCCGTGACGCTGGCGGATGCGGCCGTGGCGTTGGTCTGCTTGATCGCCGCGCGGTTGATCCAGGCGACGACCAGGGCAGTCACGCCGGCGACGCCGCCGAGCGCCCCGATGATCTTGACGATGCCGTTGAAAAACTGATCGACGACGCCCTCCGGTGCCGCCTGTTGGGTGGTCGCCTCCGCGCCGAAGCAAACCACGCAGCACAGGAGCGTCGCGAGAAAGACGATGACGAATTGAAGGATGGCTTTCATGTGATCCGTCATGCAGAGGCGGCGGGAGCGAGCGCGTCTCCTGATAACGCACCCGCCCCCGCCTCGCGCACATGGGGACTAGCGCCGGCCCGAGCTGAACCACAGCACCGGGCACAGCGTCGGCGTGCTGCTCGTCTGCGCGACCAGGCAGATGCCATGGAAGCGGTCGGTCCCGACGGTCGCCTTGATGACGGAAGTGCTGGCGTTCTGCGCCTTGACCGGATCGCCGGCGGCGACGTCGGTCGTGCCGTCGACGAGCACGTTGACGACGACGCCCTCGCCTTCACAGAAGCGGCCGTCGGCGTCGTCGGCGACGATTTCCTCGGCGACGATCAACTCACCGGCGGCGATGTCGGCGGTAGAGACGGCGGTGACGTTACCCTGCGACTTGTTCGGATCGGCGGCAGAACTGGTCTGCGAATCCGCGTCGTCGCCCGGGAGGTCGACGCTGTACACGCCTCCGACGACCGTATCGGAGCCGGTCTTGTTCGTGCGACGCGGCGCCTCGTTTCGGTCGTAATACTCGTTCGAAAGTCCAATGGTCCTTTTTCCCATGATCGTTGTCCTCCGGGCGACTCACCGCCCGATTCAAAGGTTTAGTAGTCGCCCAGGTTCATCCACGAGATCGTGATCGTTCCCGAAGCGGTCAGCGTCGCGTCGCCGTCGATGTCGCTCGCCGTCGGCACGTTGACGTTCAGGTACGCATCGACGGGGGTCGTGGTCCCGTCGAAGGCCGCGAGCGCGCCGATGAAGGTTCCGGCGGTGCCGGGCGTGTTGATCACCGAGCTGCTGGTGGCGTTCGCGACTTGCAGGATTCCCTGTTCGGTCGTGAGCAGCCCGGAAGTCCCGCTGTCCTGCGTGGTCGTCTGCACGGTCCCGACGCCCATCGTGATCGTCTTGGCGCCGTTCAAGGTCGTCAGGATCGCGCTGGTCGTGGTGAACGTGACGGTGCCGGTGCCGCCGAGCGAGAGGATGCGCCCCTCGGGGAAGTCGTAAATCTTCGTCCCGCCGCCGGTGTGCGTGCGAGAGACCGAGATCGGCAACGCGCTGAGCGTGATGACCGTCTGGTGAATCGCGCCGCTGCCGTACTCCTTGACGGTCGAACCGGTGCCGGCGACGGCGCCGATGCCAAAGCTGGTCGAGCTTCGCCGGTCGCCCGGCTCGAGCCCGTACAACTGCGAAAGCATCTGCTTGAGTTGGAAAGGTGACACGTTTTTCTCCTTTGGGTTGTTGCCCCGGCGCCGGATGTCGGCCAGCGCCGGGGCCATCCCATTCGAAACCGATCGCTACGCCGCGCGGACGATGCCGTGCTCGCGACGGTTGAAGTTCCACCAGTTGTGCCACGTATCCTCCAGCACGACCGCGGCGTTGGGGTTCTGCGCGCCGCCGTCGTACTTCCGCTTACGCCGGAAGTGCTTGGTGTGGAAGATCGGCTTGATGTGGTTGAAGTTGATGAACCGGTAGGTGTACGTCCGCGTGGACGTGTCCACCGTGTCCAGCTTCGCGATGTAGCTCGTCGGCATCCCGTGATAAACGACTTGGCCGTTCTGGTAGCCGAGGTCGTTTTTCGGGGTGAGGACGTTGTTCTTGCTCGTGGCGATGGCGACGAGCTCGAGGATCGACGTCTTGTTTCCGACGATCTTGAACTTCTGCATGTTCGTCGACTTGAAGAAGTCTTCCGAACCGCTGGGGCTCTGCCATTGCAGGTCGAGCCACATCGCGTCCATCGCCTCGATCAGCGTGTTACGGCGCGTGCTCGTGCTGGTGTTGTCGAACGTCTCGTACTGGTTCTTCCAGTTCGGGAAGGTCGTCGGGCTGACGCCCATGACGCTCGTCCAGGTGGCCGTCGATCCAGTCGATCCGCCGTTGCTCGCGCTCGGCGGCCCGCCGTCGTCGGTGATGAAGCAGCGCAGGGACAGCGGCGCGCCGGTCCCGCTGCCGAGCGTGCCTTCCATCGTGTCGAAGTTCGGGGTGGCCCAGAGGTCTTCCTCCATGCCTTCCCAGAACGACTGCTCCATGACGTTGTTCTTCGCGGTCTTCACCCGCTTGAACACTTCCGCCTCGGAGCCCTGGTTCAGATCGATCTCGTGCTCGTAGGTGACCGAATCCACCGTGGTGAAGCGCCACGGGACTTTCAACTGCGTGAGCGAATTCTCGCCCGTGTAGTTGTAGGTGTCGGTCGGGTTGACGTGCTTGTAGGAGCTGACCGTCTTGAGCTGCACGAAATCGACGATCTCCGTGCCGCTCTGGAGCATCTCCTTCTGCGTGAGTCCCTTGAGCATCAGGGACACGAGGTTGGTCCGGTAGCGCGTCGCCTGGTTCACCAACTGGTCCGGGCTCGTGAGCAGCTTTTGCCGCGTCGCAAGCTGGAAGTCGATGAACTTGGTGAGCGAGGAGTTTTCGTAGAGGGCCGGAAGGGGAAGCCGCAGGAGCAGGATCATTGCGATCGCCGCCCACGGCAGCACGAAAAGCGCTGCCACGATGTAGAGGGCGATCATGAGAATGGTGGTCATTTGGTTTCGGTGCCTCGGTTCATCAGCCCGCGGCTTGGAGTTGCTCGAGTTTCTTGGCATCGCCGTTCAGCACGGCCTGCAACGCCTCGTCCTCGAATTCGTCGTCGCTCAGTTTCGGCGCCGTGCTGGGCGTGCGCACCGACGGCTCGGCCGTCTGTCGCAGCGAATCCCTGCGGGCGCGGTCCTTGCGCGACTTCTCCACCGCCGCAAGCTGTTTTTGGTAAAGGTTGATCGCCGCCCGCGGAATCGCATGGCGGTAGTTGAAGTTCTGGATGTCGAAGCCGCCCGACAGGAGCGTCTCCGCTTCCTTGAGGATCGCGTCGCGCACGGCCTTGTCGGCCTTGTCGATGCCCTCGGGAAGCTCGAGCGATTCGAACGCCGCAGCCTGATCGTCCGTGTGGATGCGACCGAGGATCTTGCCCAGCGCCGGCCCGAGTTGCTGCTCAATCGCCTGCGCGATCGCGGTCCTGGCCGCCTGGTTGGCGTAGGACGTGATCGCGGTCTTGATCGGCTTCACCGCGTCGCCGAACCCGTACTCGCCGAAGTTGTCCTCGACTTCCTTCCACGCCGCATCGAAATCGGCGGGCGCGGTTGGCTGCTGCTGGTTCTGCGCGGCGGGCTGCTGCTCGGTCGTTTGGTCGGCGGGGTCGCCGTCGGCCGGCTTCTTGCCCTGCAAGTCGCGGAGCTGCTGTTGCAGCGTGTCGGTGTACTTGGCGCGCTGATCGAGGTTGGCGATCCACTTCGCGCGGGTCTGCGGCGAGAGTGAACGCAGCGCGGCGATCTCGTCGGGGTCGAGCCCGTGACGTTTGATCGCCTGCTTGTCGGTGTCGGAAAGCTCGCCGACGGGCGGCTGGCCCTCCTCGTCGGATTCTTCGCCGTCGGGAGGCTCGGGCGCGGACGGGTCTTTCGGCGTTGTCGCCTGCTGGCCCTTGTTCCACTCCTCGTAATCGACGTCATCCGAGTCGGTTTCCGTGACCGGGGTCTCCGGCTTCGGCTGCTGCTCGGTCACCGCGGCCTGCGGCGTCGGCGTAGCAGCGGCTTCCGTTGCCGGCGCGGTCTGCGCGGGCGCGGGAGCGGCGGCGTCATTGCCGGTCGCGGGGCTGGCGGTCGTCGATGTCGAAGCGGTTTCCATTGGCATTCTCCCGGGAGGGTGAGTCGGTCGCCCGATTCCTCTTCGCCGACGCCTACAGCTTGTCGAACTCCAGGCCGCTTCTTGCGCACTTCTCCACCAGGTCTTGGCGGGAATGCACGATCTGCGACGGGCCGCCGGGTTTCTCGCCGGGAGCCACTGGAAGTCCGGGGTTGTAGACCGGGTAATCGACGCGCGTGCCTGCGTTGAACTGGACGTTCGCGCTGATGATGCGACGGCTGGTCGAGCCATCCATCGGGCAGCGGCGCGTCTCGTTCGGGTCACTGGAAATCGGGAGGAAAACCTCCTCGACGTGACCGCAGGCTTCGCACTCGTACTCGTACGTCGGCATTGACGCGTTCGAGATTCGCACGGGAGCGTGCCGACTCAATCGGTAATTTTCAGAATTTCGCGTTGACTCAAAGATGGATGCGCTTATCAGTAGCGCACGCAATCGGATTGCGCACTACGCGGGAGGCCGGGCAATGGGCAAGCGATCGGAAGTCGAGCCGAGGGCTGAGCGCAATTCGTTCCACGCGCACGTGTATTTCCCGGACTACATGGGCGCGAAAGTGACGAAGCTGATGAGGGATCGGAAGATGGGCCCGAGCGAGTTTTTCCGCTCGCTTTACGACCAGGCGGTCGCGGCCAAGCTGCCGATCGTGGACGAAACCAAGCAAGGAGAACGCAATGCGGATCACGCCAGTCGGAAATAAGATTCTGCTCGAGTGGATCAGCTTCGCCGAGGACTCGAAGATCGAGCTGCCCGCGAACTATCAAGCGCCGGAGGATGGATCGTTCCGCGTCGTCGCCGTCGGCGAGGGGCGGATGCTCCAGGACGGGAAGATCGTCCCGATCACGAGCGTCGCGGTCGGCGATGAGGTCGAAGTCGCCGGCGCCGTGGGCCTCGAGCCGAAGCGATTTCCCGGCCATCGTTACGCGGTCGTGGCGCCCGATCAGATCATGGTCGTGGTCAAGCGCGAGGCGAGCGATAAGGTTCCTACCGCAGAGCTGGTGCAGCCCTTCGCGAAGAATTAGCCGGCTTTCCCCCTGAGGCGATCCCGCGGCCCGGTGGAGTCATTCCGCCGGGCTGCTGCATTGCTCCACCCATTCCCATGCCCGCGTTGGCGAACATGCCCGGCATCGTCGTCGGCGCCGCGCCGAGCATCTGCCCGGCCATCCCCGGCGGCGCCGCCAGCGGATCGGGCGGCAGACCCATCCCCATCGGAAGATCAAGCAGGATGATCTTCGAGTAATCGCGCACGTTGAACGCGCTACCGTAGCGGTCGAGCACGCGACGCCAGTTCACCGGGAAGCCCATGCCGCTGAGCATCTGCGAGAGCAGGATCTCGTCCTGGGCCCGCTTCTGCTCGAGCGCATCGTCGGTCTTGATCATCGACCGCACTTCGATGTCGATGTTCAACTCGATGAAGTCCGGCTCCTGCTGCGGCGGGACGAACTGGTTGTTGACGAACCCGCCATCCCACGGGCCGGCGAGGAACGTCGCTTCCTCCGGCTCGCCGGTCATCGGGTTGTCGGTCGTGACCGCCATCGGGCTGAGCGTGTCGTCGTGGTAGAGATACCAGGCCGCTTTGACGAACACGGATTTGGTCGTCGATGCCACGCGATCGCGCATCGAGTCGATCCGCATGTCGCTGTTGCCGGCGGCGATCTGCTCGCCCGTCGCCGTTCGATCGGCCGCGATTCCCTTCTGCGCGTCGCCGAAGCCGAGGTTCCGATCGAGCTTCTCGCGCAGGAACATGATCCAGTTGATTTGCGAATCGCTCGCCCCGCCGATCTCGTGGTCCTGGAAGCTGGCGGGATCCTGCACGCCCACCATGTCGCCGTTCTTGCACTCCTTGACCTTCTTGCCGTCCTCGGCCTGGGCGAGCGCGTAGACTCCGAACTTCTTGTGCGTGCCGGCACTCTCCGCTGCCGCGCGGCCGTGCTCGTTCAACTCCTCGAACTCGTCCCACAGCGCCTGCACCGGCGAGATCGGGATGAGCTGCCCGGGCACGCTCTCCATGCCCCACAGGTCGTACGGGCCCAGCGGCAGGCTCGGTCCACGGTACGCCTCATCGCGCAGCACGATGCCGTCGTCACCGCCCTTGTCGGCGATGGTCATGATCCGCCCGCGCTCGGGCAAGTAGATTTCGTAGAGACGCAGCCGCTTCCGCTCGGCCGAGTATTCGTCAGTCGGGAACGCATCGCCCTCTGGCTTCTGGTCCTGCTGCGGCATCTCCGGCAGTGTGGCCGTCACATTCGGGTCGTAGCGCGGGTCGAGCTTCACGTCATCGATGTCGCGCTCGAATTGATGCCCGATGATCCGCACGTCACGCGCTCGCTTGGCGCGGGCGTCGAGGATCACATCGGCCGGCGGGATAACCTCGATCTCCACGCGGTTGGTGCGGTAGGGGAACTGATCGACCGGGGCATCGGGATCGCCAGCGACGCACACCTTGGTCACGCCGTAGCCGAAGAAACAATCGTCGACCGCCTCGTCGAGCACGGCCTTGACCGCATCGGCCTTGGCCCACTTGTTCGTCGCGACTTCGATCGCCTGGGCAACCGGCGCGTCGGTGATCTCGAGGGCGGCGGTCACGGTGCACGCGGGGCGCCCGAAGAGGAGCTGCGGCTTGATGAACGTCTTGTACGCGAACGGGTAGTTGTCCGGGCTCTTGGGTTGGCCGGTGTCGCCGCGGTACTCGTCGCCGGCGAACTTCTGAAGCATCTTCACGCGCGATTCGATGTGCGCCTTGATGCGCTCCTTCGCGTCGCGGATTTCACGCATGAGGGATTTGACGTCGGTGGAGATCATTGCTTGTCCTCGTAGCAGCGACCGCCCTTGCACGGATCGCCTTCGAGAATGTGGACCTTGTTGTCGGCGGTGTGGAGCCGCAGCTTGTCTTCGTCGATTTTCTCGATCTGCGTGATCGCGCTGCCGAAGTTGGTTGTCCCAGCGCACGCCGCATCGGGGTCGGTGGCGAGGTAGTTGAAGTCCTCATGTGCGCCGATACGGGAGAGGTGGAAGTATCCACCAGCGAGCTTCACCGCGCGATCCTTCCAGGTGAACAGCGGCTTGAACCCATCCTTAAAACCGTCGTTGAAGGCGCTGGATAGATCGCTCATCGCTTGCTCCACCTGCTCGCCGGCTGTTTGTCCTCTTTGTCCCAGCCCAGCATTTGCCCGATGCTCCCGACCGGAAGACTTTCCTTCGGCTTCTCCCACGCCGGCAACCACGCGACGCCCGCGGCGGCGTAGCAGCACGCTTTCACCAGGTCGTCATGCTCGCCCGTCGGCGCGCTGAGCACGTACTGCGAATCCCGCGCACCCTCTTCGGGCACGTTCGCGCTGCGGGGTTGGAAGCCGTATTTGCACAGTTCACCGTGAAGCGTCTCATCGTAAATCTCAATCTTCGGCGCCAACAGCGTACCGTCGGCTTGTCGCGGTGCAATCAAACTTCGCAGCCGATCGACCATTCCGTCGGCGGCGTGCGCGTGGTGCCCGAGCGTATCCCGCACCGGCCGGCCCTTCTTCGATTCGTCCCGGTTGAAGTACAGCCAGCCGTAGCCGCGGTCGTAGAGCTTGCGCAGCGTCGGCAGCCCGACCTGACGCTCGCCGACGACGAACGGCTTGTACCACTCGAGGATCGGCCAGAGCACATCCGCGAAGCCGTCGCCCCAATGCCCGTGCACCGTGAGCACCTGCTTGAGATCGCAGTCGAGCATCACGCCCGCGTCGAAGTCCCCGCCCTCGATGCCGTACGCGAAGTCCAGGCCGAGCGAGCAGGGTTTGTCCACGCGCGGCGTGCGGAAGAGGGTGATGCGACCGCCGGCGATCGGGCCGTCGGCGATGAACGTCGGTTGTTTCACGCCGCCGCGATCCTTCCCGTCTGCCCCGGTTTCAGGAACCGCCGCATCTTCTCGAGCTGCTCCGGATCAAACACCGGCTGCCCCGCGAAGTCCCTGAATCCTCCGTACAGCCGCACGTGACGCTCGGCCGGATGCCCGGTTGTCGTCGCGAGGTAGAACGCCCAGGTCTCTTTCGTCGCCGTCGGATTGTCCCGATGCCCGCCGAAGGGCAGACACCAGATCCCCGGCACGTGCGCCAGTGCCGGATCGTCGAATCGGTGCAACTGCCGCCGGACCATCTCGCGCTCGTCGAGGATGCCCAGCTTCTCGTGCACGCGACGCCAGGGCAGGTAGAGCTCGTGGTACATCCACGTGAGCCCCTGCGTCTGTGTCGCGGCGATCGCATACTTCGTGCGGGTGTTGCCACGCCGGCGCTTGAGCAGCTCGCGCCAGAGAGACGCGGGAATGTCCTCGTCGACGAGCACCAGGTCCGGCTCGAACCCCTGCACCGCGGACCAAGGCGTTTCGGCGGTGATGATGCTGAGTGTGCTGCCATCCGGCCAGGTGTAACAGAACTTCGGCGAGCCGACCCACGTCGCGCGGACGTCATCCGGCCACCACGGTTCGACGCGCGGCCGCACGAGCTCCCATTGCTTGTACGTCGATGCGACCCACACGAGCTGGCGCCGGCGCGTGGCGTTGATGTCGCGCAGGTACGGATGATCGCCGTGCGCCCACCAGTCCGCCTCCACCGCCATGCTCGCGGTCTTGCCGAAGCCGTTGCCGGGCGCCATGAAGCGGATGATGTGCTGGGCGCGGTGGAATTGAAGCTGGCCGTTGTCGAGCGGGTCAATCAGATCGCCGTCGACGCTGAGGCGCCGGCCGGCGGTGTAGAGCAGCGCGGGCCGCGGCTCGATCAGGCGCTTCAGCTCGGACATGGGGTCGGTCATTTGAGAGCAATTCTCTCGAGGGTTTCCGCGAAAAGCCTTGCCGCCTCCCTGATCTTCTTCGCGCGTTCATCGGGCTGGTCTTCGCTGCTCCTGCGGACAATTCGGACCGCCGCCGAATACGCGAATCCAGCTAGGTTCTGCACGCTCAATTCGTCAAGCGATTTAACAACCTGCTGAACCTGACGTTCGGTGAGATGTGTCATCGCCTCTGCCCCTCGTGATACCGCCCGCACTTGTCGCACAGGAAGATCGCCGACACGTTCCGTCGCGAGAACCGGCGCCCCGCCGCGCGCAACGCCTGGTGGAACGTGCCCCAGCTCGAACGCTCCGCGCAACTCAGATCCGGGATGATCCGCCGCGGCACCGCGACGCCGCTGGTCCCGTGCTCCTGTCGGAAGATCGTGAATCGTCCGATCATCTTCGCTCCCCAACCAGGTGTCCGAGGATGAACGCCGAAGCCGCGAGGTCGAAGTAAGCGACGGGCAGGAACCAAACCGCGCGGCCCGGAAACGCGACCAGCGCGCAGGAGATGACCAGCAGCAACGACGCCCCAATCAAACCCTTCATCGCTCCGGCCCTCCGCTGACGATCACCGAGATCAACGCGCACACGGCCAGCACGAGCATCACGACGTCGTTCATGATTTTCCTCCAACCTCGGTGCGTGGTTGCTGCTTCAACGCGTCGTTGACCTGCGCGAGCACCTGAGCCTCGATCGCGATCGCGAACGTCACCAGCACCTGCGCCGCCCTCTCGGTGTACGGGTGGCGGATATCGAACGCGATCGCAACTGCGCGAGCGCCGTCGTAAAGCTGATCAAGTTCCTTCTGCGTCACGTTTTTCTCCTGGTTCGACCACCTTGCTCTCGACGACCTTCGGCACCCCAGCGCGCCGCTGCTCGAGCGCCGCGCGCAGCATGTCGGGCATCGTCTCCGGCGCCCAACCCATCGCCGCGAACTTCTCGGCCAGCTCGCCCAGGTCAATCTGCTTCGTCGCTGGCGGCGTGATCGTCTCGATCGGCTGCTTCGGGAGCCCGTGCGTGTTGTGCACGATGTTCCAGAATTCGCGCTCATCGAGGATCTTCTTCGCCGCGTTGCGCTCGAGCCTCGGCAGCGACTTGTCCGCGGCGGACTGCTCAAGCTGCTCGTCGGTCCAGCCGCACATCCGGTTCACGTGCTCGAGCGCGGAGAGACCGGCGGACTTGCGACCTTTGGGCGCGGT
>Ga0207670_10001076_pt1 | contig 14376 bp, 12 predicted proteins | sample KBSS23HmetaG_FD_184339 | JGI IMG/M metagenome (GOLD analysis project Ga0207670, IMG submission 184339) | Switchgrass rhizosphere microbial communities from Kellogg Biological Station, Michigan, USA - KBS S2-3H metaG (SPAdes) (version 2) | ecosystem: Host-associated > Plants > Roots >... | reverse complement strand
GACTTCGTGCCCGTGATCGGCGACCACATCATCGCCTGGCCGGCGCCATTGCCCGGATCGGCGTGCCAGTAGCTGACGACGCCGAACGTGCGCTTCGCCGAGCTCTGCTGGCTGATGACGTAGTTACCGTTGTTGCCGTGATCGAGCGCCCACCACGGACGCTGGTCATCGGTCAGCGTGAGGCCGCCCGTTGCGTTGTACTGCTCGCGGATCGGCCACCAGCCGTGCAGCGAGTCAGGCGCCTGGATACCGACTGAGTTGTCCCAGTCCCAGAACGCGTTGGTTGTCGACGTCAGACCGGGCAGATAGTCGCCCGTGTAAATGTTCCAGTAGTTGTCCGCTGCCGTGTGATTCGCGTAGGACTTGCCGACGTACACCGTGTCGGGGTCCGGGCCCGCCGAGACGCCCAAACGATGGGCGCGCGAGCTCAAGAGTTCCTTGGCCATTTTCGCATTCACCAGCTTGATCCCGAGATCCTCGGACTGGGCGAACGCGCTGCTGGCCAACATCGCGGCTGCTCCCATTAGGAGCAGGAGCGCGACGAACGGCTTCTTCATGTGACTACCTCCATCGTCGCAATGCATGGGCAATGCGAAGTCTTCCGAAGTACGGATTGCGAGCGAGGTGTCGCCAAAACAAATCGCCGGCGGACGCTCGACAGTTAGAGAGCATTCCGACGGCTTTGGCTGCACGACCGAAGTCCCTATCCCCCCTTTCCGCCGTCCGGCTGGGCCCCTTAGGCAGTTCGGGACTCAGCGGACCCTTGTGCGATATCTCGTCTTGAGCGCTTCGTGCGAGCGACCGCTGCCAGCCGACACGCGAAACGAAGCACCGCGGAACTCTGAGGTGCAATGAGGGGCGGAGGGAACGATCCCCGGACCCCAGCACGAAGGAAAGGCTAGGCGGGGTTTATGTATCTGTCAATCCGTTTCTTTCCATATGACAGGTCATTTCGCGGGTCACAAGCCACGGAATGACAACGGACTGGCGAGGTCGAAGCCTCACGTTCAACGGCCTCTCAGGGGGTCGAGGGGAGGGCTTCCGCTGCCCTCATCGCCGCCGCCGAGACCTCGTGGACGGTGGCACCGGATCGCCTGGCGGCCTGGAGCACCGACTCGAACTCGGGGACAGGGCGCATGTTCCCTCCAGGGAGAATTGCGACCTTCACCTGGATGGGGCCGAACTCCGTGGCGACCTCCAAGATCTTCCTGGGTAACTCGATACGACTTTCCTCGCGGACGCGCACTCCCAGCGAGCTGGTGAGCGCGAGCACGGACGTGGCGAGCCGGGTCGCGTCCGCAGGCTCGCACACCACGACCAGCCACATGCCGCTCCGCCCCTTCTTCATGGTGACCGGCGCCACCATGGCGTCGAGCGCGCCCTGAGCGAAGAGCTCGGTGACCGCGGCGGCGAGGAACTGCGGGTTCTCGTCGTCGAGAGCGGTCTCGAGCACGGCCACCTTGCGAGCGCCCGCGGCCGCGCCGGCCGCGACCGCGTCGCCGAGCAGGATGCGGACGATGTTCGGGTGGTCGGGGAACTCGCGCGTGCCTGCCCCGGTGCCGACCGCGGTGAGCCGCAGCGCCGGGACGTCCCCCCAGCTCCGGACCAGCGTCGTGAGGAGCGCGGCGCCGGTGGGGGTCACCAACTCGCCCTCGACCGGGCCGCCGCGCACGGGCACGCCGCGCAGCAGCAGCGCCGTGGCCGGCGCCGGAACCGGGATGCGACCGTGCTGCGAGTCCACGGAGCCGCTGCCGAGCGGCAGCGCCGAGGCGCTGACCGAGCCCACGCTGAGCGCCTCGAGCCCCGCGAGCGCGCCCGCGATGTCCACGATCGCGTCCACGGCGCCCACCTCGTGGAAGTGCACCTTCTGCACCGTCGTGCCGTGCACCTCCGCCTCGGCCTCGGCGAGCCGGCGGAAGACCTGTTTCGCGCGATCGCGCACGGCGGTCGACAGGTCGGCCTGGTCGAGGATCGCCTCGACGTGGTGGAGGTGGCGGTGCGGCTGGCGCTCGGGGCAATCGATGCTCACGTGCTTCGCCGCGAACGGACCGCGCCGGACGTCGCGCACCTGGACGCGCACGCCCTCGAGGCGCAGCCGCGCGGGCATGCGCTCCAGTTCGGCCGCGGGCCAGCCGGCCGAGACGAGCGCCGCGAGCGTCATGTCGCCGGCGACGCCGGAGACGCAGTCGAAGTGGGCGTGCTTCATTTTGAACGCCGCCTCGCTTTGCTCGGCGCCGAGTGCGAGGTCCGGCTCGGCGCGCCGCTTCCCACGTTGATGAGGTGCGCGGCGTAGCCGGCGCCGAAGCCATTGTCGATGTTCACCACCGTGACCCCCGCCGCGCAGGAGTTGAGCATGGCGAGGAGCGGCGCCACGCCCTTCATGTGTGAACCGTAGCCGATGCTGGTGGGCACGGCGATGAGCGGCCGGTCGGTGAGGCCGCCGACCACGCTCGGGAGCGCGCCCTCGAGCCCGGCCACCACGACGAGCACGCGCGCCGCTCGCAGCTGCTGCCGGTGGGAGAGCAGTCGATGGAGCCCGGCCACGCCGACGTCCGCGATCAGCTCGGCGCGGCTGCCCATCGTGCGCGCGGTGACGAGGCACTCCTCGGCCACCGGCAGGTCGGCCGTGCCCGCGCACAGCACGAGCACACGCCCGCGCGGGCGGACCGGGCGCGCGCCCAGCACCACGCAGCGCGCGCGCTCGTGGGCTTCCGCCCCCGGGAAGGCCGCGACCAGGGCCTCGCGCGCCGCGGGCTCCACCCGGGTCGCCAGCACCACCCCGTGCCGCGCGTGCAGCCGGCGGACGATCGCCACCATCTGCGCCGGTGTCTTGCCGAGCCCGAACACGACCTCGGGGAAACCGTTCCGGAGCGCGCGCTGGTGGTCGAGCGCCGCGAACTCGAGCCGCTCGAGCGGGGCCTCGGCGATGCGCTTCGCCGCCCGGGCCGGCGCCACGCGCCCGCGCTTCACCGCGCGCAGCAGCGAGTCCAGCTCAGCCCGTCGCACCCGGGGACTCCATCGCCGCCGCCGGTCGCTCCGGCGCGAACGCTTCGAGTCCTGACCCGCCTCCGGCGGCGAGCTCGCCCAGGTACGCGCGCAGCAGCTCGGCCATCTCCCGCGCGGTGCGCGTGTGGTTCACCTGCTCGCGCACGCGCGCCGAGTGCGGGAGCCCCTTGATGTACCAGGCCACGTGCTTGCGCATCTCGCGCGCGGCGTGCTCGGGGCCGACCGCTGCCTCCATCATCGCCAGGTGGCGCACCCCGGCCTCGAGGCGTTCGGCCGCGGTGGGCGCCGGCAGCGATTCGCCGCGCTCGACGAGCGCCCGGATGCGGCGGAACACCCACGGGTCGCCGAACGCGGCGCGGCCGAGCATGACGCCATCGCAGCCCGTCTGCTCGAGCATGCGCACCGCGTCCTCGGCGCTGCGCACGTCGCCGTTGCCGATCACCGGGATGCTCACCGCGCGCTTGGCCTCGGCGATCATCTCCCAGTGCGCTTCGCCCTCGAACTTCTCGGCGCGCGTGCGGGCGTGGATCGCCACCGCCTTGGCGCCGGCCGCCTCGAGCGCGCGGGCGACCTCGACCACGTTGCGCGAGTTGCCGTCCCAGCCGAGGCGGATCTTCGCGGTCACCGGCAGCGAGGTCGCGGCCGACATGCGCTCGACGATCGCGGCGATGCGCGGCACATCCTGCAACAGCGCCGCGCCCGCGCAGCGGTTCACCACCTTGCGCACCGGGCAGCCCATGTTGATGTCGATCAGGTCGGGACGCTGCTCGGCCGGCAGATCGCTGAGCACGCGCGCGGCATCGGCCATGATGTCCGGGTCGGAACCGAACACCTGGATGCCGATCGGCCGCTCCATGGCCTCGAACGCGCAGTAGTCGAGCGTGTTCCGGCTGCCGCGGACGAGGCCGTCCGACGACACCATCTCGGTGTAGACGGCCGACGCGCCCTGCTCGCGCGCGAGCTGGCGGAACGGCGAATCGGAAACGCCGGCGAGCGGCGCGAGCACGAACGGCGAATCGATCTCCACCCCGCCGATGCGGAACTTTCCCGCCGTCGCCGGGCGGGCCTCGCTCCCGGACGCACCGCGCGCGTCGAGGATCATGGCGTCGCCCCGGAGGCCGGCACGCCCGGGCGGTCGAACGGCCCGCGCGCGAACGACGCCACGTCGCGGAAATCGTCGAACGCCCCGCACGGCAGGCCGGTCACCCGGCACCATTCGAGGAGCGAGCCGCGTGCGAGCACGGCGTCCGCCGCCTGCGCGCCGTGGCGATCGCTCGTGCCGTCGCCCACCAGCACCACGCGGTGGCCGCGCGTGCGGTAGTCGCGGACGTGCCGGGCCTTGCAGTTCCCACAGTCGTCGCACTCGGGATCGGCGAACGGGAACTCGGGCGTGACGCTGCCGTCCGCTTCGAAGCGCAGGTGGTTCGCCGCCCACGGCAGCGCGCCCAGCCCCTCGCGCTCGAGCAGGTCGCGAACGTAGAAGTCGAAGCCCTCGCTCACCACCATCACCTCGTCCCCCCGCGCCCGCGCCTCGCGCGCGAACGGCGCAAACGCCGGGTCGAGCTCGAAGCCGCGCGCGAACGCCAGCGCCTCGTCGTGCGCGGCGCGCACGAGCGCGCACTGCGCCCGGGTCAGCTCGCGATGGCCGCAGCGGCCGTCGAGCCAGCCCGCCAGCTCGGGCACGTGCGAGGCAGTACCGCCGGGCGAGAATCGCTGGGCGAACGCCGCGCCGATGTCGCGCGGCGACACCGTGCCGTCGAAGTCACAAAGCCAGGCGACCGGCATGATCAGCGACGCGCGCCCCCCGTGGCATTCGGGAGCGCGAGACCCGCGGCGGTGAACACGCCGCGCGCATCGTTCGCTTTCTTCACCAGCTCGAGCGCGCGCAGGTAGACGGGGTCACGCGCGAGCGACTCGCGCGCGGCGCCGGCGAGCCCGCCCGGATGGTGGGACATGACGCGCATGCGCGTCGCCGCGCTGTCGGCGGCCACGTGCACGTCGGGCGCGAGCCCGCCGCCGCCGCGCACGATGCGGCCGGCGTCGGTGCGGTAGGCGCGCGTGCGCCCGCTGTCGGGAGCCGGCGGCGTGCTGCCCTCGACCTCATCGTCGTCGTCGTCCACGGGGGCCGCGGTCACGCGGTGGATCGAGCGCCCGCTCGGTGTGAAGTAGCGCGACACCGTGAGCTGGAGCGCGCCCTGCGAGCCGCGCAGCGGGTAGATCTGCTGCGACACACCCTTGCCGAACGTGGTGTCGCCCACGAGCACGCCGCGATCGTGATCCTGCAGCGCACCGGCCACGATCTCGGACGCCGAGGCGCTGCCGCCGTCCACCAGCACCGCGAGCGGCCACGCGAGCTCGGACCGCGTGCGCGTGGACTTGTACACCTGGTCGGAGCCGTTCGCGCGGCCCTTCGTGCTCACCACGGTCACGCCGTTCGGCAGGAACTGCGACGCGATCGCGACCGCCTCGTCGAACGTCCCGCCCGGGTTGCCGCGCAGGTCGAGCAGCAGCGCGCGCGCGCCCTGCGCGCGCAGCGTGTCGCAGGCCGCGGCCACGTCGGCGGACGCGTGCGCGGAGAAGTGCGCGAGCCGGACGTAGCCCACGCCGGGCGCGGCGAGGAAGGAATACGGCACGTTCTTCACCTGCACCTTCTCGCGCTGGAGCTTCAGCTCGCGCTCGTCGTTGCCGCGCGCCACGGTGAGCGTGACGACCGTCGACGCGGCGCCGCGGAGCTTCGCGCTCACCTCGTCCGGCGGGAGACCGAACGTCGAGTGGCCGTCCACCTTGGTGATGACGTCGCCCGGCTCGAGGCCCGCGTTCCACGCCGGCGAGCCCTCGATCGGCGCCACCACCACCGGCCAGCCGCCGCGCTGGTCCACGGTGGCGCCGATGCCGTCGAACGAGCCCTGGATGACGCCGCGCGTGGCGCGGAAGTCGTCGGGGTCGAGGTAGCGCGACCACGGGTCGAGCGCATGGGTGACCCCGCGCATGGCGCCGGTCACGAGCCGGCCCGGGTCGACCGGGTCGACGTAGTTCGCCTGCACCGTCTGCAGCACCTCGACGAACAGATCGAGGCCGGTGTAGAGGCCGCCCGACGCGCGCGCGCCCGCCCACCAGCCGAACCCGAACAGGACGCCGAGGACGCCCCCGAGGAGCACGCGACGACGGATCAAGCCACCTCCAGGAAGAACGCACGCGGCCGAGGGAAGAAAGGTTGCGACACGAATATAGCCGCTCGGCCAGATGGCGTCAGCCGGGCGTCCGCGGCCTCAGGCGGGGGTGCTGGGGGTTATCGGCAGGCGCGCGGCGACCACCGACCACACCCGTTCAGCAAGCTCCGAGGCCGGGCGGTCGGCGTCGAGCACGGTGAACCGCGCCGGCTCGGCGCGGGCGAGCTGCAGGTAGCGCTCGCGCACGCGCCCGTGGAACGTCTCCGACTCGAGGTCGATCCGGTTCGTGCCGCCGTGCGCGGCCGCGCGCCGGGCGAGCCCCAGCTCGGGCTCGAGGTCGAAGAGCAGCGTGAGGTCGGGCTGGAGCCCGCCCGTCGCGGCGCGGTTCCACGCCGCGAGCATCGCTCCGTCGAGCCCGCGACCGCCGCCCTGGTAGGCGAGCGTGGAATCCGTGTAGCGGTCGCACAGCACGACGCGGCCCTCGTCGAGCGCGGGCCTGAGCCGCGTCGCCACCAGGTCCGAGCGCGCCGCGACCATGAGCAGCGCCTCGGTCATGGCCCCCATCGGGGCCCCCGGGGTGAGCAGCAGCGAGCGGATGGACTCGGCGAGCCGCGTCCCGCCGGGCTCGCGCACCACGAGCGGATCGAACCCGCCGCGCCGCAGGCGCTCGTCCAGCCGCGCCAGCTGCGTGCTCTTGCCCGAGCCATCGCCGCCCTCGAATGTGACGAACAGCCCGCCCATTCAGCGCGCGGTCGGGGTCCTGCGCCGTGGCTTGGTCGCCGTGCGCGCCGGCTTGTGACCGTTCGCGCTCGCCTCGCCGTCGGTCGCCGGCTTCGCGCGCTTCGCCGCGGGCACCCGCTCGCGGGTCCGGCCGTTCATCGCGGGCGATCCGGCCGGTTTCGCGGCCGGCGGCGCCTCGCGCTTGAGCGTCGGCGCGTTGACGCGCATGCGCGCCTCCACCGCCTTCGGGGAGCGGATGTACTCCTCCACCAGCTCGCGCGCCACGTCGTCCGGGATCTGCACCGGCGGTGACTTCTTGAAGTAGCTCGACGGCGCGATCAGGGCGCCCTTCAAGCCATGGTCCAGGCCCAGCTTCGCGCAGCGCACGGCGTCGATGACGATGCCCGCGGAGTTCGGCGAGTCCCACACCTCGAGCTTCATCTCCAAGTTCAGCGGCACGTCCCCGAACGTCGTGCCCTCCATGCGGATGTGGCACCACTTGCGGTCCTTCAACCACGGCACGTAATCGCTCGGACCCACGTGCACGTCCTCGGGCGGCAGGTCGTAGGGGATGTTGCTCGTCACCGCGCTCGTCTTGCTGATCTTCTTCGACTCCAGCCGCTCGCGCTCGAGCATGTTGAGGAAGTCGGTGTTGCCGCCGAAGTTCAGCTGGTACGTGCGGTCGATGCGCACGCCGCGGTCCACGAACAGGTTCGCGAGCACGCGGTGCGTGATCGTGGCCCCGACCTGCGACTTGATGTCGTCGCCGATCACGGGCAGGCCCTTCTTCTCGAACCGCTGCTGCCAGTACTTCTCGCGCGCGATGAACACCGGGATGCAGTTCACGAGCGCGCAGCCCGCCTCGAGCACCTGCTCGACGTACCACTTCGTCGCCGCCTCCGAGCCGACCGGCAGGTAGTTCACGACCACGTCGGTCTTCGTCTCCCGGAGCAGCTTGACCACATCCACCGTGGAGCCGGGCGCCTTCTTGATGATCTGCGACAGGTACTTGCCGAGGCCGTCGTGCGTCATGCCGCGCTGCACCTTGACGCCCATGTCCGGGACCTTCGCGAACACGACGGTGTTGTTCGGCCACGTCACGATCGCTTCCGAGACGTCCTTGCCGACCTTGTTCGCGTCGATGTCGATCGCCGCGGAGATCTCGACGTCGCTGATGTGGTACCCGCCCAGGTTCACGTGCATGAGCCCGGGGATCCGGTCCGTGGCCTTCGCGTTGCGGTAGTAGTGAAGGCCCTGCACGAACGACGAAGCGCAGTTGCCCACGCCGATGATCGCGACTCGCACCTTGCTCATGACGCTCAAACCTCCGAACCCGACGAGCGGGTGATCTTCCACACGTGCGCCATCCTCTGGATCGCGGTGGCGAATGAGAACACCACGAGCACGATCAGCATGCCCGGGATCACGGGGCCGAGCCCGAAGAAGCCGGCGACGATCAGCACCACCAGCCGCTCCGGTCGCTCGAACCATCCGACCTTGCACTCGAGCCCGAGCCCCTCGGCCCGCGCCCGCGTGTACGACACCATGAACGACCCCACGAGCCCGAGGATCGCGAACAGCGCGATGAACGCGAACGTGATGGGGTACAGATTGTGCTCGATGTTCGCCAGCACCCGGTTCGGGTTCACGGTCATGTCCACGAGCTGGGCCATGTAGTACCAGGCGAGCCCCACGAACAGCGCGGCCTCGGCGATGCGGTCGAGCGTCGAGTCGAGGAAGCCGCCGAACCGGGTGACCTTCCCGCCCAGGCGCGCGAGCTGGCCGTCGAGGATGTCGCACACGCCGGCGACCAGCGCGACCGTGGCCGCGACGCGGAACCTGCCGATCGCGAACGAGAAGCCCGCACCCAGCGACAGTGCGAAACCGAGCACGGTGAGGTGGTCCGGCTGGAGCCCGAGCGCGAGCATGCCGCGCACGATCGGGTCGAGGACCTGGTGCGCGACGCGTTTGGCGACGGCCTTGTAGTCCCCTACCCCATCCTGAGTCGTGCTCATGGCCTCCCGCCCCGTCACCCGACCTCCCCGTGCTCGCGATCCGCGGCGCGCGCATCCGTCCGATGCGACGCACGCGCCTCTCGCGACATCCGCGACATCCGCGTCACCCCACCCAGTACCAGCACCATCTCGCCGCGCCGCCAGTCGGCCCGAAGTTGCTCGCGGACTTCGCGGGGAGACCCTCGCAACACCTGTTCGTGCACCTTCGTGAGCTCGCGGACGAGTGCGATCGGTCGCTCGGCCCACACCGTCTCGAGGTCGGCGAGGCACGCCTCGATGCGGTGCGGCGACTCGAACACCACCACCGTCTCGCGTCGTTCCGCGAGTTCCTCGAGCCGTTTCCGGCGCGCCGCGCCGCGCGGCGGGAGGAATCCGGCGAAGAGGAACGCGTCCGTTGGGAGCCCCGAGACCTGGAGCGCGGCGATCACCGCGCTGGGCCCCGGAATGCTTTCCACCCGCACGCCTTCGGCCACGGCCGCCCGAACGACCGGGAAACCCGGGTCGGCGATCCCCGGCGAGCCTGCGTCGGTCACCAGGGCCACCGATTCGCCTCCCCGAACCCGTTCCACCAGGGACGTCGCACGAGCACGCTCGTTGTGCTCGTGCAGACTCACGACGCGCGCGGCGATGCCGAAGTGCTGCAGCAGCCGCCGCGTGTGCCGTGTGTCCTCGGCCGCCACGAGATCCACCTCGCGCAGGACACGCAGGGCGCGCGCAGAGATGTCCTCGAGATTGCCGATCGGCGTCGCCACCAGGAACAAAGTGCCGGGGCGGCCGGGAGGTCGCTCGTGGGTCACTCCTGATCCTTGGAAGAGGCGGGAGACCGGTGCCGAAATTGCACTTGCACGTTAGCACGCGCCATTCGGCAACGTCTACGCTCAGCTGACGGGCATGCCTCCGGACCGCGAATGGCGCGCCCCAGCGCCGAGGACCGCAGTGAACGCCTCGATCGCGCGCTCGATGCCGGCGTCGTCCACGTCGAGGTGCGCGATCGCGCGCACGCGCCGCGGACCGTAGGCGCTCATGCGCACGCCGCGCTCGGCGAGCGCTTTCACCACCGCGCGGGCATCGGGAGCGTCGTCTGTGAGGTCCACGAAAACAATGTTCGTGTCCGGTGCGATGACGCGCGCGCCCGGGGCGCTCGCGAAGCCGTCCGCGAGCCGTTTCGCCCGGCGGTGGTCGTCGGCGAGCCGCGCCACGTGGTGGTCCATGGCATGGAGCGCCGCGGCGGCGAGGATGCCGACCTGGCGCATGCCGCCGCCCCAGCGCTTGCGGGCCCGGCGCGCGCTGCGGATCGTGTCGGCGGGCCCGGTGAGGATCGAGCCGACCGGCGCGCCGAGGCCCTTGGAGAAGCACATCATCACCGTGTCCGCGCACGCGGCCCAGTCGGCGATCGGGATGCCGGTGGCGACACTGGCGTTCCACAGCCGCGCGCCATCGAGGTGCACGCGGAGCCCGCGCTCGCGGGCCAGCGCGGCCAGCTCGCGCAGCCGGGCGAGCGGCACGATCGCGCCGCCGGCGCGGTTGTGCGTGTTCTCCGCGCACACGAGCGTCACGCGCGCCACGTGATCGTCGTCGTCGCGCAGCGCCGCGATCAGCTGGTCGGTCGGCAGCACGCCGCGCTCGCCCCGGACCGGGTGCGCGAGGCAGCCGGAGTTGGCGGCGATCCCGCCCTGCTCGTAGAAGTAGATGTGCGACTCGGCCTCGAGCAGCACCTCGTCGGCGGGACGCGTCTGCACGTGCACCGCGAGCTGGTTGCCCATGGTGCCGCTGGGCACGAACAGCGCCGCCGGCTTGCCCGCGAGCGCCGCGATGCGGCGCTCGAGTTCCTGTACCGTGGGGTCGTCGCCGAATACGTCGTCGCCCACTTCGGCCTCGGCCATGGCCCGGCGCATGGCCGCGGTGGGACGGGTCACGGTGTCGCTGCGCAGGTCGACCGGTGAGGTGCTCATGGTGGACTCCGGAAGCTGGTGGAAGGAGGCGGGCCCATCACTATAGGGCATCACCGCGATGCCGGGCGGCCGCGCCGCGGCCGCGCGGGCGCGCGTCGTGACGCCGGCGGCGGCGCCGGCGATCCCTCGCGCGCGCTGTGGATCGGAGCGCTCGCGCTGCTCACGCTGCGCGGCATCGCGGCGATGCTGCCGGGCCGCTGGCTCTGGGGGCTGGACCTCGCGCGCGATCTCCCGCCCGCCGCCTCATGGACCGCCGCGGTCGCGGTCCTGGCCGCGTGCGTGCCCGCCGCTTCACGCGGACTCGCGCGCCGGTGGCCGACGGCCGGCGTCGCGCACACGGTCATCGTGCTCGCCGGCTCGCTCGCGCTCGCGCTGTTCGTGTTCGGGCATCCCGACGAGACGCTGTTCACCGGGGACACAGCACTCCGTCACGGCGAGTTCACCACCGTCGAGCACCCGGAAGCGTTCGCGCCGCAGGCGCTCCGCGGCGACCTCTTCCTGCACCACACGCTGCCGCGGTGGCTCGCGGGCGTGACACCGTGGAGCGCCGAGGACGTCGGACGCGGCCAGGGGGCGCTGCTCGCGTTCCTGACCGCGCTCGCCGGCTGGCGGCTGGCGAGAACACTCGGCGTGCGCGGCGTCGCGGCCGCCGCGGTCGCGGCCCTGGTGGCGAGCAACGCGGCGCTGGCGCTCGACAACGGCTACTCCAAGGCGACCGTCGAGGTGGCGTGCCTGACGAGCCTGCTGATCCCCGGTCTCGTGCGGCTGGCCGAGAGCGGCCGCGGGCTCGCCGCCGTGGGCGCGTGCGTCGCCGCCGCGCTGCTGCTCCACCGCTCGGCGCTGGCGCTCCTGCCGGTGTGGCTCGTGGGCGTCGGGCTCGCGCTCCGGAGCGGTCGCGGCCGCGAGCCGCAGACCTGGATCGGCGTCGCGCTCCCGCTCGCGGCGCTCGCCTCGACGCTGCCGTTCCTGGTGCGGGTGATCACCGGCTTCGACCGCTTCCACCACTTGACGGCTGAGGGCACCGCGCCGCCGTTCTCGGCGGCGTTCCACGCGCCGCACCTGCTCGACGTGGCGAACGTGCTCTGCCTGCTCGCGCCGGTCGCGCCGCTCCTGCCGTGGCTCATGAGCCAGCCGCCCCGGCCGCAGCCGCGTGCGCTCGCGCTCATCGCCGCGCTGGCGCTCCCGCCCGTGCTGCTGGTGCTGCTCGTCCCGCCGCAACAGGGTCTGCCGCGCGACTGGGACGTGTTCGCGTTCGCCGGCTCCGCGCTCGCGGCGGTGGCGGCGTGGCGCGTGGCATCGATCGTCGCCCCCGCGCCGCGCGCCGCGCAGGGAGCGGCACTCGCACCGGCGCTCGCGGCACTCATCCCGGCGCTCCAGTGGGCGTCGCTCCCCGCCGATCCGGTGCGCTTCATGGCGCGCGCGGAGTCGATCCTCGAGGGCCCGCCCCTGCGCGGGCAGGAGGAGCGCGCACAGGGGCTCGCGACGCTCGGCCTCACGCGCTACACGCGCGGCGACCCGCGTGGCGGACGGCGGCTGCTGCTGCGCTCGATGGAGATCTCCCCGCACCCGAGGCGGCTCGTGGACTGGGGCACGGTCGCGAACCTCTACGGCCGGCCCGATGAGGCGATCGTCTATTTCCTGCGCTCGACCGAGATCAATCCCGACCTCACGAGCGCGTGGCAGGGGCTCGCCCAATCGGCCGCAGCACTCGCCGACACCGCCCACCTGCGCGCGGCGACGGTTCAGTTGCAGCGCCTGGAGCCCGACGGCGCGGCGCTTCGCACCGCGCGCGAGCGGCTGCAGGCGCTCTCAACGCGCTGACGCCGCACGGGCTGACCGGTCTTGCACCCGCCTGACAACTGGCCGCATGCTGCCGCGTCGAATAGTGCCGAATCGGCAGTCCCAGTCGCCGTCGACCTATACGACTTCCCGGAGACATCCCCACATGTTCTTCCCGTTCGCCCCCGATCCCACGTTCCTCCTCCTCCTTCCCGCCATGGCGTTCGCGTTCTGGGCACAGTGGAAGGTGCAGAGCACGTTCGCCCAGTACTCGCGCGTGCGCGCCTCGAACGGCCTCACCGGCCGCGACATGGCGCGCCAGATCATGATGCGCAACGGCGTCAGCGACGTGCAGGTGGAGGCGGTCAACGGCGTGCTCGCCGACCACTACGACCCGCGCTCGCGCACGGTGCGCCTGTCCGCGTCCAACTTCGCCGGTGACTCGATCTCGTCGATCGCGGTCGCCGCGCACGAGGTCGGCCATGTCCTGCAGCACCAGCAGGGCTACCTGCCGCTGCAGCTGCGCTCGGGCATGGCGCCCGCCGTGGGCTTCGCCAGCGTCGCCGCGTTCCCGCTGTTCCTGATCGGCCTGTTCATGGGCGCGCGCGTGCCGTTCGGCGGGCTGCTCATGGACCTGGGCATCGTGTTCTTCGCCGGCGCCGTGCTGTTCCACCTCATCACGCTGCCGGTGGAGTTCGACGCTTCGAAGCGTGCGCTTGCACAGTTGACGAGCACGGGCGCGGTGATGCCGCAGGAGGTGGCCGGGGCGAAGAAGGTGCTGGACGCCGCGGCGCTCACGTACGTGGCCGCGGCCGCCATGGCCGCGATCCAGCTCCTGCGCCTGCTGATCCTTCGCGACAGTCGCCGCTAGGCAGGATGGCCAGACCCAGGCCCGCGGGTCCGGCGAAGCGGGACGCGGGAGGCCGCGAACCCGAACGAGCCGCGGAGGGCGGACTGCCCACCGCGGCTCGCGCGCTGTTCGCCGGTTCGCTCGCGTTGCTCGCGCTGCGCGCGCTCGCGGCCATCCTCCCCGGACGCTACCTCTGGGGGCTGGACGTGGCGCGCGACGTGCCGCCGTTGGCGGCGGTGGTGGGCTTCGCCCTGCCGCTCGCGCTGCATGCGCCGCCGCTCGCGCGCCGCGTCGCGCGGCTGGTGCCGCGCGGCGCACGGGCGCAGGACGCGCTCGCCGTGGCGCTCGCGGTGGCACTCGCGGGGTTCATGCTCGCCCACCCCGATCGCGCGCTGTTCATCGGTGACGCGAGCCTTCGCCACGGCGCGTTCGCGCTGGTCGAGCAGCCGGAGAAGTTCGCGGTGCAGGCGATGCGCGGCGATCTCCTGCTGCACCACGACCTGCCGAAGTGGGTGGCCGAGCACACGCCGTGGAACGTCGAGGATGCCGGTCGGGCGCAGGGAGCCCTGCTGGCGCTGCTCGCGGCGCTGGCCGGCTGGCGGCTCGCGGCCGCCGCGGGTGCCAAGGGGGAGCTCGCGCTCGCCGTGGCGGCGATCGCAGCGTGCACCGGCGCGCTGGCGCTCGACAACGGCTACGGCAAGGCGTCGGTCGAGGTGGCCTGCCTCACCGGGCTCGCCGCCGTCGGCGTTCTGCGTGCTGCGCGCGCGTCGGCCCAGGGAGACGACGGCGCGATCGGCATGGCCACGGTGGGCGCGTGCGTGGCGGTGGGTCTCCTCCTCCATCGCTCGGCGCTCGCGCTGCTGCCGGCGTGGGCGGCCGCGATG